>Ga0160496_1000585_pt1 | contig 14551 bp, 19 predicted proteins | sample DIDPMG_2_FD_108231 | JGI IMG/M metagenome (GOLD analysis project Ga0160496, IMG submission 108231) | Enriched soil microbial communities from UW Madison campus, WI, USA - DID2937_E24_FP MG | ecosystem: Environmental > Terrestrial > Soil > Grasslands | place: USA: Madison, Wisconsin | collected...
TCGGGCCTCTAGCTCATGCCTGGTTAGAGCAGCGGACTCATAATCCGTTGGTGCCGAGTTCGACTCTCGGGGGGCCTACCAAGAAAGTCCTGTGAATTCAGGCATCTACAGCCGCCAGCAATGGCGGCTGTTTCTTTTCCAGCGTTTGCTGTGACCAAAACGTGACCGTCTCAGCGTGCGCTGCGAGGTGCGTCGGCGCGAGGTGGGCGTACTTCTGGACCATTTCGATTCGCTCCCATCCGCCCAACTCTTTCAAGACCATCAACGGTGTGCCGGCCTGAACATGCCAGGACGCCCAGGTGTGACGCAAGTCGTGGAAGTGGAAGTCCTGGATGCCCGCCGCGCGGCAGGCACGTTCGAACATCCGCGCGTCGACCTGGCTGATCTTGGCCACTTCGCGCCCTGGGCGTGCAGCCCGGCTGAACACGAGAGTGCCATGAACACCGCGGCGACGCTCCAGCACCGCCAGCGCATCGGCATTGAGCGGCACCGCTCGCGCTCGTTTGGATTTGGCACGCCCGTGCGTCACCCAGGCGTGGCTGCGTGACGCATCGACCTGCGACCAGGTCAGAGACAGGATTTCATCGGCGCGCATGCCAGTGGCCACGGCAAAAAGCGCCACCTCTTTCATCCAATCCATGGCGATCGCTTGGATCAGCGCCGTGATCACCGGCCGAGGCTCCCAGCGTACGCGGACGTCGGGCTCTTCGAACTTCGTCAGTTTCGGCGGTTTGGTGATCCAACCCCATTCAGCGCAGAGCGTCAGGATGCGCCGAATCGTCGCCAGGTAACGATTCTTCGTGGCCGGCTGGATCGCGATCGTGGGGCGGTGCTTGTAGGTGCGGTGGGTCGGGAGCGCATCGGCGATCACGCCCGCGGTTAAAGAGCGTACCGGCCGGCCGGCGAACTGCTCGCGCCAATACGCGACGTGGCGCAGCTTTGTCGCATAGTCGCGCTGTCCCTCGCTGACGCGAAGGAAGCGCACGGCCGCCTCTTCAAAGACGTGATCCGGGGCCTCGCCCAGCTTATCGACGCGCCACAACTCGGCCTTCACCTTGTCGTGGTACTCCTGGGCGGCCTTGCGGTCTTTTGTCCCAGTAGAACGTCTAATTCGCTGGCCGCCTGGCGTGCGTAAATCGAGCCACCAGATGCCGGAATCGGGGTGTTTGCGGATGGGCATTCTTCTACTCCACCAACCCGCACTGCTAGCCGGGTCAGATTGTTGCGTTTTTGACCCAGCTCGGCAAGCCGGGACGGCCAGACACGCCAGACGCGCGAGCCAGGAAGCCGGAAGCCGATGACCTTGCGCTGGGCGAAGACAGTGCTGTAGGAAAGCTGCAGGCGATCGGCAGCTTCTTGGAGGGTGAGGGCCGTCTCGCCTTCCATCACATCTCCTTCTTGTCGGTGTCAGCGGGCATGAACTCTACGACCCACACCCACGGATTGGCGGACCATGAGTCGGGGCCGTTGATGTCGCGCCAGAGACGCGCGAAGGCGTCGCGCGCCGTTGCATGAACGTCGCCAAAGTCGTGGCGCCAACCGCTGTGCCCGACGCCGCGGCCGTCGTGGAAGCTGGCGCCCTCGGCGATGGCGTCAGCCTCGCTGATGGCCTGCAGCCGCTCCAGCCGAATCGCGTTGATCTCGAGCACGAGACGGCAGGCAGAGCGGGGCATGTGGATGCTGGGCTTCCAGGTGGTGGCGTAGCGGCGGAGGGCGCTATCGTTCAGGTCCGCGCCGTAGATAAACTCGCCGGGCGGGCGGTGCTCAAGCGGCGTGACTTGGTTTCGGGCCCAGGTCTCGCGCACCCACAGTCGATCGCCCGGCCGGCCCTTCGGACACGCGCGCTCAATGACGTGCTGGGGCTCGCGCTCCAGCACAAGGGCGCCCGGGGCATACCAGTTGCCCAGATCTGGGTGCCGCACGTCTTTCGCGATGCGCCGGGTCTGCGTTTTCGTGCCGGCCAGGATTGCGCGGACCATGGGCGCGCTGAAGAGGATCGGTCGTTCACGCATGTCGTTTCTTCCTTTCGGCGGTAAGCGCCGCCATGGTTTGTTGGTGCTCGACGCGCAGCTCCGAGTAACGCTCCCAGGACAGCCCCGGGAATGGCCAGACCTCATAGGCGAGCTGCTCGGCGGATTTCGGCTGGTGGGAGGGCTCGTGGAAGAGCGTCAGTTGCGCACTGATGTTCATGCCTGTTCACCTCCACGCACCGCCAGGGCCGTAGCTACCGGCCTGACCCAGATCGGCGTGTTGCTGAGTTGGAAGGATTCGCCCGACCGGGCCAGCAGGATGGCGCGGCCGATCTCTTCGGCCATCGCCGTAGCGGCGCGCTTCGGCACGGCGTTGCCAATGCGCTCGCGCCAAGCCTGGTCCGAGTTGCCGTGGAGCACGAACGGCTCGTTGGCCTCTGCATAATCGTCGGGGTCGTAGAGGCTTTGCAGCGCAGCGAGGTCCAGCGTGGTGAAGGGGCGGTGCCAGGTGCCGTCCAGGGCGCGGATCACGCATACCAGCTTGTCGGTCGCCTCGGGCAGGCGCCAGTCGGCGACACTCCAGCGGCCGTTGTCGTGGCACGCGGCGGCGGACACGGCGCCGGATGGCTGCGAGGGATCGACCACGCCGTAATGGCCGGCGGTCTGGTAGCCGCGGTCGGCCGACATGCCAGAGCGCGGGTCCGCGACGGCGTAGGCGCCGTTCGCATTGCCGCTGATGACCGCGCGCGAAGCCTCCCCCCAGTCGGTCATGCGGTACTTGCCATGCTGCTCCGCAGGAAGGCGTCCGCCCAACGGATCCGCGACGCACTGGCCGGTACCGTGCGCACCGGTCACGGCCCGCGCCTGGCCGTCGAAGGGCACGATGCGAAATTCGTTGCTGTGCTTGGCCGGGCCGGCGTGGCGAGGGTCAGCGACGCTGTAGTAGCCCTGGCCAGGCGTCTGCTGGCCGCCAATGGTTCGCGCCGTATCCGACATGGAGAGGATGCCGTAGGCATGTCCATCCTTCCAGGCCGTCGACTGGCTAAAGCGCGGATCGGCTACAGAAAAGTTGCCATTGGTCGGCAGGTTCTCGCCCGCGACAGTCCCGGCAGTGCCGTTCCAACGCATGACACCATACGGGCCGGAACGCATTTCGGGCACGATCAGGTAATCGCTGAGGTAGCCATCAGCGCCCACCCGTAGGTGGCGTAGGCTGCGCCAGTCCTTGCCGGCCTCCACGAACGCGAGTCGCACCCAGGTCTTCCATTGCAGTTCGGGGATGCGGTGCATGGGCCCGGCAGCAGGATCGCCCGGGCGCGCGTAGCGGCTCAGCACCTCGCCGACGGAGCGCAGCGGCCGCTTCGGCGGCTCGTAGATGAAGGGCGGCACCTTTTCGGCATGGCGAGCGATGAGCAGGAAGCGCTTGCGGCTCTGGGCCAGGCCTCCGAGCACGCCGCAATCGTGCGCCGTTTCGCGCACCACGTAGCCGTAATGCCGGAGCATGCCGGTGATCTGCTCGAGCAGGTATCGTCCCCGCGTGGCGATGCGGGGGACATTCTCGAACAGAATCACGTCGACGGGGTCGTGCGCCCAGGCTTCGAGCATCAGCCAGACGCCGCGCAGCGTCAGGCGATTCAGCGCCTGGTACTTCGCGGTGGTGCTGCGCGTCTCAGAGAGCAGCCCGCTGAACCCCTTGCAGGGAGCCGAGAGAAACACCGTGTCTGGGCGCCGGCCGTGCGCGGCGTGGTGCAGGTCGGCGGGCATTGCCTCCACCCAGCCCGGCCCCGGCTCATGTCCATGGAATGCCGTGTACTGGCTGCGGTCGAAAAGGTCGCGCACGGTGCCGCGCACGCCAGTGAAGCGCTGGAAGTCAACGGCGCCGGCGCCGTCCACGTCGATTCCTCCGACGCAAACCATTCGGCCCTTCAGACCTGGTATCTCCGGCCGCGCTTCCTGGAAACCTGCAGCGCCACCGCCGAGGCCGAAGAACAGATGGAAGTGGGTGATATCGGAAATACTCATTCTGCGTGTACCTCCTGGCGCTGCAGTGCGGCGTCGACCAGCTCGCGGCCCTTGTCGGTCACTTCGTAGTGAGTGCATTCGAGCAGGCCCATGCTGGCCCAGCGCATGAGCGTCGCGTCGACGGTGGTGGTTTCGCCGCAATCACCGAACTGGTCCACGGTGTCCAGGAACTCACGCAGCTCGTCGTTGCTGAGCGTTGCGTGCTGCGCATCGCCAGCAGCGGGAGCGGCGTCACGGCCGGCCGTCGGGTCGCACGGGTCGATAGGGTAGACGCCTTCCTCCGGATACTCGGCCAGGTGGACCGTCAGGATTGGGGTCGAGTTCGTCTCGCTGTCATCGTCCCGGACGGTGCCGGGCTTTGCTGCCGACAGGATCAATTCGATGTCGGCGCTTTCGTCATCGTCGCCGCCTATGGTTTCGGCTGCTAGGGTCAATTCTGCGGCGAACGCTTTCATCTGCGAGACGGTCATCGTCCACTGGAAGCCGCGCTCACCCTGCTCGCCGGACGGGATGGCAATGGCTTGTTCGTCGTTAGTCATTTCAATCCTCATTTGGCTGCGGTTCATGCGATGCGCAATTCGACGCCACTGTCGCTGACGACAAATAGGTTCACATCGCTCAGTCGGTAGACGTTGCTGTTGCCGAGGACCACATACTCGGAGTAGCGATGCGGCCTGATTTCGACCTCGAAGCGTTCACCAGGGGCCGTCTGTCCGTGGTGCTTGCTGGATTTCTTGATCTTTGCGTAGATGCGTTGGCTCATGTTGATTCCTTGGTCTCTTGGGTTCATTACGGCCAGGTGTCCATGTCGTCTTCCGCCCAGCGCGCGCCCGAGCACCAGTCGTCGGGATGCAGTTCTGTGACCATCGCGGTCCAGCCGATCTCGGCGTAGTGCTTTGCCGTAGCGCGAGGGATCCGCGCTCGCTCGTACCTGCGCTGCGCGCTCCTGATGAAGCGTTCGCGCAGCCAGTCGTCGTCAACGGGATTCGGCCGTAGGTACGAGGCACGGAAGCGGCGCCACGTGATCGCCACTTCCAGAAAAAACATGATCGTGAGGGCAAGCACGCACGCGCGCAGGGCGACCGCGTCATACCAACCCCGAAAGATCGAGGCGAGCAGAATGGCCACCGCGAACGGGACCAGCAGGCACGCGTGCTGTGTCACGTAGAGCCTGTACATCGGGTGGATCAGGTGGCGGAACATCCGGGGCCTCCATCAGTGAAGTCGCCGTACGTGGCATGGACCAGGGCTTCGGTTTCGACCTCGAGGCGCTGCAGCTGCCGTGCGAGTTCGTCTCGGTCCAGCGCCGAGGCGCTGCCTCCGAGGCCGAGCGTGTTGAGGGTGCGCGTCAGGGTGCGCGCGGCCGAGATTTGGCGCTTGGCCTGCTCTCGGAGGGTGCGGCGTGGAGCGCTCATTCGAAGGCACCTTGGATGGTTGCGAGTTGGGCGCGCATAGCCGGCACGAGATCTGCCGGGATGAGCAGCGTCACGTGGTTAGTGCGGATCAAAAATTCGCCGGTGTTGAGTAAATCGAACGAAGGCGTGTCGTCTTCTCGTGCAGGCGAAGGCGTTGCGGGTTCGCGCGTAGGTTCCACGCAAATCGGGGCCTGCGGGGGAGTCGTTCTCATGATTTCTCCTCGTCGTTGTTGGCTGCCATGGCGCGCCAGTCGGCGGACCCGACGTGACGCCGGAGGCGATCGCGCAGTTGGTGCTTCTGTCGCTGCTTCGCCAGCGCCATGGCTGTGTTGGTGAGTGCGATCGCGATCGCCCTGATCGACATTGCGGTGTCGAGGTCAAGGGGCAGGCGAGATTCGAGCAGCGCTTGCTGAAGCTCGGCGCGCGTCGGTTGCGACCGCATGGGGAGTCAGCGTTTTGCGATGCGGGTGCCCGCGACGTGCGGCAGGGGTTCCCAGGTGTCGAGATAAGGCGCATCGTGCACGGCCTGGACGAGCGTGGAGCCGTCGCTGTTTCGGAGCACGCAGGCGTACTCGCGCGTCTGTGCGTCCTGCATCAGGGTCGCCTTGTTCGGGCAGGCTCGCGCGATCATCCGGTGACGGCGGTCGTCGTCAGCCTTCAGGACGCGTGCATCGTTGGTGGTGACGATCTGCGCGAAGCTGAACGTCGCTGCAACGAGAGCCACGACCAGCGCTCCCGCGCCGGAAAGGACTGCTGCAGCTTTGATGGAATTGCGCATGGGTATCTCCAAACCCCGGCGGCGCCAGGTTTGGTGGCATTGAATCATGATTCACATAGGAAAATCAATCATGATTCAATTTAGCGCAAAAAAAACCGCCCTGTGGGGCGGCGATGGGCGGTGCGGGAGACCCTAGTGGTCGCGGTGCTTGCTGGGCATCAGCACCCCACCTATAGGGTGGAGCGTTGCAACGTCTTCCCGGGAAATCGTGAGCCGCACACCACCATTTACCGATTGCACGACTATCCCAGCATCGGTTTCAAAGAGCAGCTCCTTGACGAGCTTCTTGCCGTCTCGCAGAGCGATAGCGACATACTCCCCGGGGTGGGCGGTCGCGTGCGGTTCGACGACGACGTACCAGCTGTCGCGAATTGCGGGGAACATCGAGTCACCTCGCACCTGTAGGGCATACGCGTCACGATCAGCCGAATAGGCCTCTACGTAGCCCGCGGATCCAAGGACCTCCACCACTTCATACCAGCCGTCGTCACCCATCCGGGCCATCCCGGCGACTGGTACGCGTTTGGCTGCCGGCGCGGAACCAACGTGTTCCAAGGTTCCGTCTGCGGACGCATCTTCGTCGCGCATATGTCCTCTGCCCATGGCGAGCCATCGAGCCGACACACCCAGGATTCGCGCTGCCTCCGAGTTGTTCGCCGCCGTAAATGCTTTGGATTTTCCTTCCAGAACCCGTTTCACGGCCTGATAGCTCACCCCCATCGCTTTCGCGAGGGCGGTGGTGGTTACTCCGCTGGCGTTCATCGCAGCAGATAGACGGTCGGCGTATTCAATCATTCTTCAATTTTCACCGGCAAGCACGCAATCATGATTGCGTTTTTGGACTGAATCATGATTCAATGCGCCCATGAAGAAATCACAAGCGATCGATCTGCTCGGCGGGAGTATCCCAGCCGCGGCCTCCGCTCTCGGGGTCTCGTATCAGGCCGTGAATCAGTGGCCGGAGGAGCTTTCCCGGAAGGTCGAGGATCGGGTGCTTGCGGCGTTGGTGCGGCGGCATCCGGCAGATTGGCAGGGGCGCTGGGCCGCACAGGGCCTTGCGCTCGGGACGGCGGAGCGCTGCCATGCTTGATCAATGCTCGAAGAGACCATCCGTCACGCCGGTTCGGAAGCAGAGTTGCTCAAACACTACTGCCACCACCGCCGCATCGGTGCCGCCGCATTCCTCCAATGTGATCGTGCGCGCCAGGCGCAGGGTCGCTCGCACGTCGGCCACCGCATCATCGGGCAAGCCTCTCGGCGCCACGACGATGCTGCGATACGAAGTCGACTCTTCCATTTCTTCGCTTCCTCTTTCTGAAGGCCGCGGCTGCGGCTTTGAGCAGATCGTATGCGCCGAACTCGCGGCGCGCCACGCGAATCTCGTCCCACTTTTCGGGAGCTTTCATGACTAAGCGGCACAGCAACGCGCATTGGCGCGGGGCGCTGTACAACGCGCTTCGTCGCGCCAGCGATGGCGTCCAGGGTTTCTGCAACTGGTCTGCAGCGAACCGTGATCGGCGCATCTCGCCGAAGACGCTTTACAAACGCCTTGATGGTTCAGATCCGGCTGAGCGCATGTCGATCGAGGACGCCGAGCTGGCAACGGAGTTCATGTTGCGAGACGTGGTGGCGCACGAGGGTGCGACGGATTGGCTGAAGGCGCTATGTGCGCGCTTCGACCTGGTTGCGATCGAGGTCGAGCCGCCGCCTGCCGGTGGCAGCTGGCCGTGCGAGATCACAGCCATCATTGAGAAAGGCTTTCGGCTCAACGAGTGCGGCGGGCTGATATCCGGCGCTTTGGCCCAAGCCATCGCCGACCGCTGCGTATCGAAACAGGAGGCCGACCAGATCGTTGAGCATGCGTATCGAGAGATCGCCTTGCTTCTTCGGCTGTGCCGCAACGTGACGCGCGCGGCTGAAGGCGGTTGCTCGATCGGCATCGCCGAAGAGGCGCCCGATGCATAGCGCGCATGTGTTGGACGGGGTGTGCCATGGCTAGGCCCACAGGCGCTGTCGCGCTCGCGGTGCTTGAGTACCTGAAGGGGCGCTCGGCCACCGCAGCCGACCTGGCGCAGCATTTGAACCTTCCCGTCGAATACATCACGCAAGTCTGCTATCGCCTACGCGTGCGGGGTCTTGTCGCGCCTGCAGGCCAGCCGTTGCGCGTGCCCCGATGCCGGCGTCCCATCTATCGATATGCGCTGCGCGCTGCCCAGCCTGCTGGCGCTTCTGTCGTCTCGCTGGCGCACCTTTGGATGGCGCCGGCATGAGGCGCGATCTGTTCGGGATGGCGCCGGTGCAAGCTCGGAAAGGCGGGCGCGAGGACGCTCAGCGTCGGCGCGAGTCCCAGCCGCATGAAAAGAATCGCGCGTGGGCGCCAGCTGGGCCGCAGCATTTCTATGCCCTGGGGCCCCGGAGCTACAGCCGTGAAGAGTTGCTGCAGCTCGTTGACTTCGAGGCCGCATGCAGGGCCTATCCCGGTCACGACATCATCGTGGTGGCAGAGACCACCGATGGCGCTGCGCGCGTCTACCTGGTTGCGTTGCCGCGAAACCATCCCTCACGTCTTGACGCCCAGGGGCGCCAGGATCCTGCACGCCAGCCGTTTTGGGCTCATGGGGAGGTCGCGCACATCACGCGAAAGACGATGCCGCCTTGATGGTGAAGGCTGAGGGAGGAAGAGGCTGAATACGCGGTTATCCCTCAGCGAGTGGCCCCAAACCGAACCCGAGGGGCAGCGTGGGTGCGAAAGGCTAGAGCGCGGGTAGGAGCGTCTGTACGGATGCTGACAGTCTGGCCGAGATCTGGGGCGTACATCCGCCAGGTCGCCCTGAAGCATACCGTCGGCTCCGGCGAGGCAATGCAAGGGTGGGCATTGCTCTCGTTATCCACAACGGGCTAGGGGGAGCTCTGCCCACTCGCACCCATCTCACCAACGAAGCAATGCCTTAACCCCACAACAGCATAGGTGTTACATGACAACCTTGATTCTGAGCATGCAAGAAAATTTCGCGCACGGCGCGGGGACGAAAAATGCGAGCGGACCGGACTTTTCCACATTCTGGGAGAGTTGGCCTCGCAAGACTGCGAAGAAGGCCGCTGAGCGCGCGTGGGCGCGGCTGAGCAAGCGCGATCAACGCGCGGCGCTGGAAGCCATGCCCAAACACGTAGCGTTCTGGCGAGCTACGCAAACTGGCCCGCAGTTTGTGCCGCATCCGGCTACCTGGCTGAACGGAGCGCGCTGGGAGGATGAGGTGGTCATTCCGGAAAAGCCGCAGGCGCGCGCTGTGGCAACGGGCCCGGCTTGGTGGACGTCCCACGTTCTGATGGAGGCGAAGGCGCGCGAGGTTGGGTTGGGCATCGCGCGACCCGGCGAAACGTCGGACCAGTATCGCGCGCGAATTCAGCAAGCCCTGGCAGAGCGCGATCGATTCGGGAGCGCAGCATGAGCGAGATCCAGCGCATCCCCTACATCCGAGAGCGGTTGGACTCGTGGGCGGTATGGATCCGCACTGGCACGACGGGCGGTGGCACCTCGGTGCTCGGACGGCTCGCCGATGCTGCGAACGGCGTGAAGTTCAGCTCGCGGGTGCCGGTCAACGAGTTGGAGTGTTCGCTTACGGACCAGGCTGTATCGGCCCTGCCGCCGGAGTATAAGGATGCGGTCAAAGGCTGGCACACATCGGACGGAACGCTGGAAGATGTGGCGCGGCACCTCGGCATCGTGAAGCGGACGCTGCAACGTCGTCTCGCACGTGCGGATGCAATGCTGGCCGAGTGGTTCAACGACCGAAAGGAGCGTGCGAGGCGTGCCCGGGTAACACCTTGAATTAAATGAGGTATCCCGCGATCAATAGAATTCGCTACATTCCTGCGGAGCTTGCGCGATACAAGCTCTTTCCCAGCAAGGCCCGGCCACCCGCCGGGCCTTTTCTTTTGGTGTCTCAATGCCTGTAGCGCGTCCGCGTCCTTGCCTGCATCCGGGGTGTGCAGCGTTGGTGCGCGGAGGTGGCTATTGCGAGAAGCACACCAAGGTTCAGCAGGAGCATGCGCGCGAGAGGGACCGCGCGCGCGGCAGCGCCGCCAGCCGGGGGTACGGGTACCGCTGGGCTCAGACCAGCAAGGGTTTTCTTCAGCGTCATCCGTTGTGCTGTGAGTGTGACCGGCACGGCGTGGTGAGCGCTGCAGAAGTCACCGACCACATCGTGCCGCACCGGCTGGCGGAGGCGTTGGAGTCTCAAGACGCGGAACGCATCGCTGCTGCGCGGGCGCTCTTCTGGGATCGCGCGAACTGGCAGTCGTTGTGCTGGCGGTGCCACTCGCGCAAGACGGCGCGCGAGGACGGCGGCTTCGGGAACGCGCGGCGGGGTGCCGGGCATTGGGCGGGGCCCTCCGGGAAGGGGTAGGGGGGTCAAAAGTCCACCGGAAAAACTTCTGGACCGAGCGCCCAGCTGCATTTTTATGGGAAAGGTTCGAAAAAGGGGGGGAGGGGTGAAATAGCGGCCCCTCTGGCGCATCGAAAGTAGGGAGGATGCATCGCGTGGCCCCTCATCCAAAAACGGAGTCACGATGGATCAGAGAAAGCCCCCGCTGGGGGTCATCAAGGGCGGGGGAGGTTCCTCGCCATGGCGGTCGGCCAAGTATGGCGTCGACCTGCCCATGCCGCCGCCGACGATCAAGGTCGACGACGAATGGCGGCGAATTTACATCTGGCTGTGTGACCAGCTGATCGGCAGCAAGCGGGACATCACCGCCGCGGCCATGCAGCTGACGCTGCTCGTCGAATGCATCCGGGCATGGGTGGCCGACCGCGCGCTCTGCGAGAGCGAAGGGCGATACGCCATCTCGGAGAACGGCAATCGGTACGAGCTGCCGCACAGCTACAACGAGCGCAAGAACGCCGAGCAACTCAAACGGGATCTGCCTGAAGCATGCATGACGGTAATGTCTCAAGTCGAGGCTCGGCTGAAGGAGAGCAAGATCGGGGAGGGCGGCCAGGACGACCTGTTCGGCGAGCTCGTCGCACACGGCCAAAGCCGCCCAAGCGCCGCCTGAAGCTGATTCCGCCCGAGGCGGAATGGGAGCAGTGGGACCGCGAGTACGGCGTGCCGGTGCTACGCGGCGAGATTGTGGTGGGCGAGCTGGTGATGCTCGCGGTGGAGCGGCACTATCGCGACCTGCAGACGGCAGAGAAGCGCGGCCTGTATTTCAGCCCTGCGCACGCCTGGCACATGATCGACTACATCGAGAAGTACTTCGTCCATGTGAAGGGCCGCCTGGCGGGCCAGCCGATCTTGCTGGATCCGTGGCAGAAGTTCTGGACAGCCGTGCTTTATGGCTGGCGCCGCAAGGGCACAGGATTTCGAAGGTTCACCCGGGCATACGAGGAGGTGGCGCGCAAGAACGGCAAGTCGACGTGGAAGGCGCCGCAGGGCGCTTACCTCTTCATGATGGACGGCGAACCGGGCGCCGAGGTGTACGCGGTCGCCACCACGCGCGAGCAGGCCATGACTGTGTTTCGGCCCGCGTTCGAGAACTTCCGGCGGTGGGCGCGGAAGTCGGCGGGCGTGGCGCGCTCGTTCCGGATCTTCGAGGGGCAGAACCAGGAGCGGATCGAGTCCGGCGCATCGGTGTTCAAGCCAATCGCCAGCAACGCCGACGCGCAGGACGGCTTCAACCCATCGGCGGTGCTGTACGACGAGCTGCACGCGCAGCGCTCGCGCGAGCAGTGGGATGTGCTCGAGTCGGGCTTCGGTGCTCGCGACCAGCCGTTGCTTTCGGCGATCACGACGGCGGGTTTCATCCTGGACGGGATCTGCACGGAGGTGCGGGGCTACCTGCTGAAGGTCCTGCGGGGCGAGCTCGAGGATGACAGCTTCTTCGGCTACGTGTACTCGATCGACAAGGATGATGATCCGTTCGACGAGGCGGTGTGGCCGAAAGCGAACCCGGGCCTCGGCCGATCGAAGACGATCGACTACATGCGGGACATGGCGCGCAAGGCAAAGGCCTTGCCGACGGCGCTGGCGAACTTCCTGACGAAAGACCTGAACGTCTGGTGCAACGATGCCGAGGGCTGGATCGACATTCGTCGGTGGGACAAGGGCGCGGCGGAGGTCAAGATCGCGCAGCTGCTTGGCCGGCGCTGCTTTGGCGGCATGGACCTTTCGGCCACGCGCGACCTGACCGCCTTCTCGCTGGTGTTCCCGCCGATCGAGGGCGACCCGAATTGGTACGTGCTGGTGTGGACGTACTGTCCGCGTGGCAAGGTCGACGAGGACGAACACTCCGACGCGGCGCCGTACGCGCGCTGGGAGGCCGATGGCTGGTTGACGGTCACCGAAGGTGACGTCGTCGACTACCGGCCGATGAAGGCGCAGATCCTGCGCGCGGCCAAGATGTTCGACCTGGTCGAGCTGGCCTACGACACCTGGAACGCAACGCACCTTGCCAATGAGCTGGCCGAAGAGGAAATCCCGCTCGTCGAGGTGCCGCAGAACACGCAGGGGATGTACCCCGGCGCGAAGCGGCTCGAGGAGCTGATCTACAGCAGCCGGATCGTGCACGGCGGGAACGCTGTGCTGCGGTATGCCATCGGCAACGTGTCGCTGCTGTACGACACGAACGGCAACTTCCGGCCGGACAAGAAGAAGTCGAAGCAAAAGGGTCGCATCGACCCTGCAGTGGCTACCGTGCTCGCGTTGAGCAGGGCAGCTGTCCACGTGCCGGAGGATGCAGACGGCTTTTCAGACAATCCAATCATGGCGGGTGTGTAAATGGCAAAAGAGAAGAAGCCCGGCGCCGTGCGCGCCGCGCTCCTCAACTGGCTGGGCGTGCCCATCCAGCTCACGAGCGCCGAGTTCTGGCGCGAGTTCATCGGCACCTCGAGCAGCGGCAAGTCGGTGTCGGTCGACGCCGCGTTGCAGCTGTCGTCGGTCATGGCGTGCGTGAGGCTGCTCTCGACCACGGTAGCCACCCTGCCGCTTCGGGTGTACCGCACGCGGTCGGACGGCTCGCGAGAGCTGGCGAAAGACCACGATCTCTACCGACTGCTGGCGCGCCGGCCGAACAGCGAAATGACGCCAGCGCGTTTCATTAACCTGGTGGTCGCGAGCATCCTGCTGCGTGGCAACGCGTTCGTCGAGAAGCGGCGCGTGGGCCGGCGCGTCGTGTCGCTGCTTCCGTTGATGCCGCAGAACATGACGGTGCGCCGCAATGCAGCCGGGCGGCTGGAATACACGTACACCGAGGGAGGCGCGCGGCGCCAAATCCGAGAGGCGGACGTCATGCATGTCCGCGGCTTCGGGATCGATGGCGTGGCGGGCCTGAACCCTGTGCAGTTTGGCCGCGATGTGCTCGGCGCTGCCATGGCCGCCGACGAGGCGGCGGGCAAGGTCTTCCAGAACGGCATGCAGTCGTCGGGCTTCATCACGCACAACGCGGGCCTGCTGAAGCCAGACCAGCGTGAACGGGTGCGCAAGGAGGTCGACAAGTTCGTCGGCTCGAAGAATGCAGGCAAGCTCATGGTGCTGGAGGCCGGCATGGAGTATCACGGCATCACCATGAATCCGGAGGCGGCCCAGATGCTCCAGACGCGGTCGTACAACGTCGAGGAGATCTGCCGCTGGTTCGGTGTGCCGCCCTTCATGATCGGCCACATGGACAAGCAGAGCAGCTGGGCGTCGAGTGTCGAGAGCCAGAATCTGCACTTTCTCACCAGTTGCCTGCGGCCGCTGCTTGTGAACATCGAGCAGGAGATCCTGCGGTGCCTGGTCGAGGATGAGAGCGCGGGCGATGTGTTTGCGGAGTTTTCGGTCGAAGGCCTGTTGCGCGCGGACAGCGCGGGTCGTGCGGCTTACTACCGCTTCGGCCTGCAAGACGGATGGCTCAATCGCAACGAGGTGCGTGCGCTGGAGAATCTGGCGCCCATCGACGGCGGCGAGATCTACACGGTTCAGGCGAACCTCGTCGCGCTCGAGAAGCTCGGCGAGGTCGGTGCAGAAGCCGAAAGGGTGCGCTCGGCGCTGAGAGCGTGGCTGGGCGCAGTTGAGGAGTCGGCCGCAACGGCTGACGTGGTCTGAGGGAATCCCATGGGAAAGAAAAGTATGCCGGCAGCGCCGGCTGTCGGCGCTCGCGCCGGCGTGGGCTTCGAGCTGAGTGCTCGGGCCTTGGAAACGTGGCGGCCGGGGATCTCGGCCGCGTCGCAGGAGAAGGCCGACACGACGATCTCGATCTTCGACCCGATCGGCGCCGACCCGTGGACCGGGGAGGGCGTCACGGCAAAGCGCATCGCCGCCGCGCTGCGAACGATGGGCGGTAAGGACGTTGACGTGCTGATCAACTCGCCCGGCGGAAGTCTGTTCGAA
>Ga0160496_1000586_pt1 | contig 14525 bp, 14 predicted proteins | sample DIDPMG_2_FD_108231 | JGI IMG/M metagenome (GOLD analysis project Ga0160496, IMG submission 108231) | Enriched soil microbial communities from UW Madison campus, WI, USA - DID2937_E24_FP MG | ecosystem: Environmental > Terrestrial > Soil > Grasslands | place: USA: Madison, Wisconsin | collected...
AATCCTCATGAAAATCGCACTCATCGGCGCCTCCGGCAATGTCGGCAGCCGCATCGTGGACGAAGCCCTGCGTCGCGGCCACAATCTCGTCGCCATCGCCCGCGATGCCGGCAAGATCGCCCAACGCACCGGCGTGACCGTGGTCGCGGCCGACGTCAAGGACGCCACCAGCCTGGCATCGGCCATCAAAGGTGCCGACGTGGTCGTCTCCAGCGGCCGCTTCACCAGCTTCGGCGCGGCCGACCTGCTGCCGGCCGTGAAGGCGGCGGGCGTCAAGCGCCTGGCCATCGTCGGCGGCGCCGGCAGCCTGGAAATCGCACCTGGCAAAGCCCTGATCGACACCCCGGAATTCCCGGAAGAGTACAAGCCGGAAGCCGCCGGCGGCCGTGATTTCCTGAACGTCCTGCGCGGCGAGCAGGAACTGGAGTGGAGCTTCCTGTCGCCCTCGGCCCTGTTCATCGCCGGCGAACGCACCGGCCAGTTCCGCCTGGGCCAGGACCAGTTGCTGGTCGGCGCCGATGGCAAGAGCTGGATCTCCTATGAAGACTTCGCCGTCGCCCTGCTGGACGAACTGGAACAACCGAAGCATGTCCGCGCGCGTTTCACGGTAGGCTACTGAGCCAGGCAATACCCCGGGCCTGATGGTGAAACATCCTCAGGCCCGACATCGATTCATCCAAGAGGAACCCCATCATGACCACCCCCGCCACCGCTCACGACACCGTGCTCCACTACATCCACGATCCGCTGTGCGGCTGGTGCTATGGGGCTGCGCCGCTGGTGGCCGCAGCCCGCGCCGTGCTGCCGGTGCAGGCGCATGGTGGCGGCATGATGGCCGGCCGCAACCGCCGCCGCGTCGACGCGCAGTTGCGCGACTACGTGATGCCGCACGACCACCGCATCGCGCAGATGACCGGGCAGGCATTCGGTGAGGACTATTTCAATGGACTGCTCAAGGACACCGATGCCGTCTTCGATTCGGCGCCACCGATAGCCGCCGTGCTGGCGGTGCAATCCATCCAGGGCGAGGCAGCCGGACTGGACATGCTGGCGGCCATCCAGCGTGCCCATTACCAGCAGGGACGACGGATTTCGGAGGTGAGCACGCTGACCGAACTGGCCCAGGCGCTGGGCGTCGACGCTGCCACCTTCGTCGCTGAACTGCAGCGCGTGGAGCAGGAAGAACTGGACAACCACATCGCGGCCAGCCGTGAATTGCTGAACTACGTCGGCGGACGCGGCTTCCCCACCTTCATCTTGCAGCGGGGCGATACGCTGGAAGTACTGGACACCGGCCGCTGGCTGGGGCAACCCGAGCAGTGGGCCGCCTACCTGCGTGACGAAACCGGCACGACCAGCACGACATCGCCAGCGCAGGAAAGCACGCCACTCCAATGCGATGTGCAGACCGGCCGCTGCGACTGATCACGACCGTCAGACCGGCAAGCCCAGTGCGCGCAATTGCAAGCGGGTCTGCTCCGCCTGGACGTGATGAATGCCCTGCCAGCCCAGCGCCCGGCAGGCGTCGATATTCTTTTGCGCGTCGTCGATGAAGACCAGCTGCTGCGGCTGCAGTGCCGGCAGGTGGCGTCCATAACGCTCCAGCGCGATCTCGTAGATGCGCGGCTCAGGCTTGATGCAACGCTCGTCGCCTGACACGACGATGTCCAGGAACAACTGCATGAAGTCGTGATTGTCCCGTGCATGCGGATAGGTCTCGGCGGACCAGTTGGTCAGGCCGAATACCGGCACCTGCTGCGCATGCAGTTCACGCAGCAGCGCCACGCCCTCGGGGAGCGGTCCGCGTAGCATTTCCACCCAACGACCATAGAAGGCGCGGATCAAGGCTTCGTGCTGCGGATGCTCACGCACCAGCAGCTCGGTCGCATCGGCCAGCGTGCGACCACCATCCTGCTGTACGTTCCATTCGGGTGAGCAGATGTGGGTGAGGAAATGGTTGCGCTCTTCTTCATCGGCGATCAGCTGGCGATACAGATGCTGGGGATTCCAGTCGAACAGTACGCCGCCGAAATCGAAGACGACGGCGCGGATGCCGCTTGGTGCTGAAAACGTCATGGTGGATGTCCTGTCAAATGGTCTGGAAGGCTTTCCGTCGCGTGGTCTGAAATGGTCCGATCACCGCACGCCGACGCCGTCGAGGAACAGGTCGATCAAATGGGCGATCCGCGATTTTGTCGCACTGCCTTGTTCGACGCTGAGGGAAATCGCAGTCACCATGCAGACGAGATCCTCGACCGAGACGTCCCGCCGAATGGCGCCCGCCTTTTGTGCGCGCAAGAGCAGGCGTTGCGCTTCCTCGCCGCTGGCGTGACAACCCGGTGTGCCGCTCTTGAGGACCGTACCCAGCGCCGCCGCCAGCCCCCGGTAGTGCGACGCATGCGCCACGAGATCCTTCACGAAGGCGCGCACGGAAGCATCGGGGTCGAGCTTGTCGTCACGTCCCCGGCTCGCCTCGGCCAGCGCCATCAGGCGCTCATCGTTGGTTGCGGCAAGCAGCGCCTCCCGGGTGGGAAAGCGGCGATACAGCGTGCCGATCCCGACTTTGGCGCGCTTGGCGATGTCGTCGAGCGAGGCATCTGCTCCCCGTTCCAGGAACACTTCTTCGGCTGCCGCAAGGATGCGCTCGCGATTGCGCGCGGCATCGGCCCTTAACGAGGGTTCTTCTGTCAGGGGGAATTTGTTCGTCATATTCAAATGCGCTTGCAAAAGTGGATGATATCTCCACATAATAAGTGGAGCAATTCTCCACTTATGAAAGGGACAGAGATGGCAAAGCGATTCGACGACAAGGTTGTGGTGGTCACCGGTGGCAGCGAAGGCATTGGCCTGGCCACCGCCAAGCTGTTTGCAGCCGAGGGCGCCCGGGTCTATGTGACCGGTCGCAGGGCCGACAAACTTGATGCGGCAGTCCGGGAAATTGGCCACGGTGCGGTCGGTGTATCGGGGGATGCTGCCAATCCAGGCGATCTGGATCGCCTCTACGCACGCATCCAGGCGGAGCAAGGAAGAGTCGACGTGCTCTTCGCCAACGCCGGGACCGCCTCGGCCGATGCCAAGCCACTGGGACTGATCGATGAAGCGGACTTCGATCAGATCTTCAATCTGAATGTACGCGGATTGCTGTTCAGTGTGCAAAAGGCGCTGCCCTTGATGTCGGCAGGCGGCGCAATTGTCCTCAATGGTTCCGTGGCCGGGGTCAAAGGCTTCCCGGGACAATCGCTGTACAACGCGAGCAAGGCCGCTGTGCGCTCCTTTGCGCGCAGCTGGACCGCGGATCTGAAGGACCGTCAGATCCGCGTGAATGTGGTGGCGCCTGGAGGAACCGAGACCCGCCTGATGCGTGACTACCTTGAAGCGCGTCCTGGGGTGGAGGACGCACTCAGGCAGCTAATCCCCGCAGGACGCCTGGGGGAACCGGATGAAGTGGGACGTGCGGTACTGTTCCTGGCATCGCCCGAGAGCAGTTACATCGCCGGTGTCGAGTTGTTCGTCGATGGTGGTTCCGTCGCCGTGTGAGACAGTTGGCTGCGCTTGTTCATTACGCTTCGCCCGTCAGTTCTGCGCACTTGATCCATAACTGCTCGGCACGTACCGGATCGAGCGCATACGGGCGTACGCCTGCGCTGAAAGCGCTGACGACGGCATCGTCAGCAAGCGGGGCAGCGATTGCGCAGTCTTCGCAGTAACGTCCGCCGATGGTCTCGGCATCCGCGACGACGCCGGCCCAAAGTGTCGTCGCGGCGCCTTGTGCGGGGGTCTTGACCTCGAAGGGCGCATTTCCCAGCGCCAGGTGTTGTTCATGCATCGAGGCAAAGGCACTCTCGAACACTTCAGGCGCGATATTGCGCGTCAGCTCGGTCAGGATGACACCCGGGTGGACGCTCGCCGCGCGCACGCCACGATGTCGATGCCGCGCGTCGAAGGCCATGGCCAGCAAGGCGTCGCCGGTCTTGGAGCGGCCGTATGCAAGCCAGGGATCGTAAGGGGTATGCGTGAAGTTCGGATCGTCGAGATCGACATCGCCGAACCGGTGCCCGTTGGAGGAGAGCATGATCAGTCTTGCTCCCGCTACCATCAGCGGTGCCAGTCGGTGGACCAATACGAAGTGTCCCAGGACATTGGTGCCGAACTGGAGCTCGAAGCCATCCGGCGTCACGCCGAAGGGTGGTGCCATGATGCCGGCATTGGCAATGACGAGGTCGAAGGTTTTTCCTGCGGCGACCATGCTGTCAGTCACGGCTCGGACCGATGCCAGATCGGCAAGGTCCATCCGGATGATCTCAAGGCTGCCGCCTGAGGCTTCTGCCGCATCCCGCACCACCTGCGTGGCGCCTCGTGCCTTGTCGAGGTCGCGCACGGTGCCGATGACGTCGGCGCCATGGGCCACGAGGGCGCGGGCCGTTTCGATTCCCAGCCCTGCCGAGACACCCGTGATGAAGACCCGTTTGCCGCGCAGGTCCGTGCCGGCCAATACTTCATCCGTTGTCGATTTTGCGTTGAAATGTGCGCTGTTCAAGATGTTCTCCTGTTGAGTTCAGAGGCATGCGACACCGCATGCGTCTTGCCAAGATACGCTTTGGGCTTGACGGATTTTCGCCAAAACAGCGCAATTTATTGCCTGATCCGCTCAATTCATTGAACATGTCCGATTCAGCTGGCACACTGAAGATATGAAAGATCTCCTTCATCAAATGAGCCGCCGCGTACTGCGCCACGAAGACCCGAAGAGCCTGGGCACAGCGATTCCGCGACTGGCCGTCGGCGTCTTCCGGCAAGCGGAGCCAAGCATGATGGCCATCGGCGCCGGCGTATGCCTGATCTTGCAGGGCGCCAAGCAGATGATGGTGAACAAGAAGATGCTGCGCTACAGTGCGGGCGCCTGCTTCGCTTCCCTGATCGATTTACCGACGACCTGTTGCATATTCGAGATGGAGGGCGACCAGCCCTACGTCGGCACCGGCCTGACGCTGGACCACGGCATCCTCACCTCCCTGATCGCCGACATGCCGGCCGCCCCGCAAAAAAAGGAGCCGGCAGCCTTCAACATCGAGCAGGTCTCGCGCGACGTACTCGAAGCCTGGGACCACTTGCTGGCCCTGCTGGATACGCCGGACGATATTGCCGTGCTGGCCGCATCGCGTGAGCGCGAGCTCATGTACCGGCTGTTGCAAAGCCCGCATGGACCGTTGCTGCGGCAAATCGGCCGCGAGGAGGGGCGACTGACGCAGGTCAGAAAAGCGATCGACTGGATGCGTCATCACTACGATGAATCCTTCCCGATCAAGACCGTCGCCGACATCGCTGGCATGAGCATTGCGTCCTTCAACCGCCACTTCCGCGCGGCCACCTCGATGAGCCCCCTGCAATACCACAAGACGCTGCGACTGCAGGCGGCCCGACGTCTGCTGGCCTCTGACGTGGACGCCACCCGGACCGCCTACGCGGTGGGATATGAAAGCCCATCGCAATTCAGCCGTGAATATTCCCGACTGTTCGGCCATCCGCCGAAACGGGATGCTTCCCGCCTGCGTGAAAATCTGGTGGATGTATCCAATGTCGTCGTTTGATGCTGCTGGCCATCCCTGGCGCATCACACTGGCCCGGCGCAGTGTGGGCATTGGCGCTGCTGGGCATGAGAGCATGGTGCCATTGGGGCAGCCGGACTTCCGCGCTATCGATCTTGCGTATGGGTGGCTGCCATGGATGAAACCCGTCGGGTCAGCCACCAGAACAGCAACGCCAGCAGACTGACCGCGGCACCCAGCAGGCATACCGCTTGCCAGCCCGCATGGGCATAGGTGGCCGTCGCGCCGATCGCTCCCAGGCCGCTGCCGACGGCATAGAACAGCATGTAGAGACCGATCAGGCGACTGTAGGCGTCGCGCCGGGTCAGGAAAATCATGCTCTGGCTGGTGACGTGGAGCGCCTGCGCGCCTATGTCGAGCAAGATGATGCCGACCACCAGCGCCACCAGCGACCACGCCATCAAGGACAGCGGCCACCAGGCCAGCAGCAGGAGTACCAGTGCGACGGCACTGGTACGCTCCCCCTGTCCACGGTCGGCCCATTGCCCGGCGCGCGCGGCGGCCAGTGCACCGATGGCGCCGACCAGGCCGAAGGCGCCGATGGCGGTGTGTGAAAACCCATAGGGTGGCGCGCTCAAGGGCAGCACCAGGGCGCTCCAGAAGATATTGAGTGCGGCGAACATCAACATGGCCAGCACACCCCGGACTTGCAGGACCTTTTCCTGCAGCAGCAGCGTGAGCATGGAAGCGATCAGACGCAGATAGCCCATTTCATCGGGCACGGCGGCCAGGGCCGGAAGCCTTCTCCACAGCGGCAGGGCAATGGCCAGCATCAGCGCGGCAGCGGTCAGGTAGACACCGCGCCAGCCTGCGAGGTCGCTGACGCCTCCCGCATAGACCCTGGCCAGCAGCAGACCGACGAACACACCGCTTTGTGCCGCGCCGACAACCCGCCCTCGTTCATGCGCAGCCGAAGCGCTGGCGGCATAGGCGATCAACCCCTGTGTCATCGCCGTACCCAGCAAGCCGACGGCGAGGACGCCGATCAACAGGACCAGCGCGCTCTGGGCCAGACCGACGACCACCAGCGCGACCACCAAGGCCAATAGCTGTATCGCCATGAGACGCCGTCGATCCATCCGGTCACCCAGCGGCACCAGCAGCAGCAAGGCCACCGCGCAACCGATCTGGGTCGCGGTAACGACGCCGCCGATAGCAGCGTGGCTGATGCCGAAGTCTCTCGAGAGGGCATCGAGCAGCGGTTGCGCGTAATAGACATTGGCCACGCTCAGGCCGCTGGCGATGGCGAACAGCCATAGCATGCTGCGCGGCATATCGGCGCGCCGGACCGGTGCAGCGGGTCGGTTCGGCGCTGACGCCGGAGTATCCTTCATCATGGCATTCATCCAATCTGGTTGCAAATCGAAACTCATTGAATGCTAGATGATCTGGTTTTATAATGCAACCAGATTGATCACCGTCCCGGCTCGGGGAGATGCCATGCCAAACAATAGCGTCCTGACTGACGAACCCTGTCCCGTTGCGCGCAGCGTCGACGTGATCGGGGATCGGTGGTCCTTGCTGATCGTGCGCGATGCTTTCGACGGCGCTTGTCGCTTCGGCGAACTGCAGCGCAATCTGGGCGTGGCCCGCAACATCCTCTCCGACAGGCTGCGCAAGCTGGTCGACGCCGGCATCCTCGACATGCAGGCCGCCTCGGATGGCACGGCCTATCAGCAATACGTACTCACCGCCAAGGGCGAAAGCCTGTTCCCCGTCATGGTGGCGCTGCGGCAATGGGGCGAGCAACATCTGTTCAAGCGCGGCGAACGCCATTCGGTGCTCATCGACAAACGCACCGGCAAGCCGATTCCGCTGATGAAGCCGACCGCCAGGGACGGCGGCGGATTGCCCCCCAGCGCGACCGAAGTACGAAAGCTCGCCTGAGCGAACCAGGCCATTGCTATTCGGCCCTGCTTGGACTATGGTTGTATTACGCAACTATATGAAAGCTGCGATAACGGGCCGTCTTCATGTCGTCGAGGAAAATCCGCAAGGCTTCACGCATGGCCTTGCCGACCTGTTGCGCTTCAATTTGCCGCGAAACCCGATGACTGGCGGCGTTGATCAGGGAGAATCCATGCAAACGGCGAATGTGCTTTCGCGGATCGGCCTCGTGGGAGCGGGCCGGGTCGCCCAGACTCTGGCGGCCGCCTTCGCCCAGGCGGGGCATCGCGTGGTGGCGGTGCATAGCAGAAGCGATGCCAATCTCGCCCAATTCCATGCGCGCTGTCCCGAGCCCATCATGGCCGGCTCACCTCAAGAAGTCGCTGAACTATCCTCCCTCGTCTTTTTGACCGTGAGCGATGATGCGATCAGGCCGGTCTGCGAAGAAGTTTCGTGGGCAGCCGGGACAGCCGTCGTTCACTGCTCCGGCGCCACGGAAGTATCGGCCCTGGTGAGCGCCAGGCAAGCCGGCGCCCTGGTGGGAGGATTTCATCCCATGCAGATGTTCGCCAATCCCGATGTCGCTCTGGCCGGGCTGCCGGGATGCACGGTCGGGATTGAGGCCGAAGAAGGCTTGCTGGCGACATTGGAGTCCTTGGCGAAAAGTATCGGATGCGTCCCGTTGCCGCTCCCCGCCGGTATCCGCCCGCTCTATCACGCCTCGGCCTATTACGTCGGCCCCTTCCTGATCGCGCTGTTGAAAGAGGGGGCCAAGCTGTGGGCGGGCTTTGGCGCATCGGAGCGGCAGTCCATGGCGGCCCTGATACCGCTTCTGCGAGGTACCGTGGCGGCCGTGCAGGATGCCGGCCTGGCCAAAGGAATGGGGGGATGCATCGCACGTGGGGATATGGGAACGATCCAGAAACATCTGGCTTCGCTGGAGCACGTGGATTCAAGCGCCGCCGACCTGTACCGCAAGCTGGCACTGCGCAACATTCCCCTGGCCTTGGAGCGCGGCAGTATCGATCCGGGACGGGCAAGGCAGATCGAGACACTGCTCGACGGCACGGACAAGCCGGTTCGATAGTGCCTTGCAGCCGGGACCGTTCTGGTTACACCCGCGGCTTCAAGGGGTTCCTGTTGCGCACGATAGAAGGCCTACAGCCCCCGCAGGAAATCAAACAGCTCTGGCACATCCGCATAACCCACATTGAAGCGGAAGCTGGTCTTGTCCGGTGCCGACAGATGGAAGAAATCCCCTGGCGCCAGCCAGATGCCCTTCTGCCGGGCGCGGTCGGCGATCTCGCGGGCCGACAGATCGCAGCCCTCGATGGTGGCCCAGGTGAACATGCCGCCACGCGCCGGCGTGAAAGGTGTCAGGCCGGCGTCGCTCAACTTGGCATTCAGGGTGGCCTGGGCGTTGAGCAGGGTCGCATTGAGGGTCTGCACATGGCGCCGGTGATGGCCTTCGGTGAGGACGTTGTGCACCAGTCGTTCGTTGATCTCCGAATTGGTCAGCGTCAGCACCATCTTGGTATGTACGATCTGCCGCGCCAGTTCGCGCTGGCAGGCGATGTAGCCCACCCGCAGCGAAGGCGCGATGGTCTTGGAATAGCTGCCCACGTAGATCACCCGCTGCAGGCCATCCAGTGCGGCCAGCATGGGGTCGGTGGCCTGGCCGAGTTCGCGGAAGATGTCGTCTTCCACCACCCAGAAGCCATGCCGCTCGGCCGCCTGCAGCACACGCATGGCGCAGGCCGGGGTGTAGGAGGTGCCGGTCGGGTTCTGCAGCACGCTGGTGGTGAAGAACATCTTGGGCCGGTGTGCCCGGGCCAGCGTTTCCAGCTGCTCGGTATCGACCCCGCCCGGAGTGCGCGGCACGCCGATCACGTTCAGGCCGGCCAGGCGCAGCATGGCGATCAGGTTGCAGTAGCCGGGGTCGTCGATCATGACGGTGTCGCCGGGCTGGGTCATGGTGCGGATGACCAGGTCCAGGGCCTGGGTGGCACCGTGGGTGGTGAGCACCTGTTCGATGCCCAGCTCCAGTGCCCAGTGGCCGAGGAATTGCGTGATCAGCTGGCGCAGCGGGGTATAGCCGTAGGGATGACCATAGCCCACCTGCTGCGCGCCGGGCGAGCGGATGATGCGGCGCTCGGCCTGGTGCAGGCCTTCGTCGTTGAGCCACTTGCCGGGTAGCCAGCCGCAACCGGCCTTGATGGGCACGCGTTCGTCGGCAAACATTTCCGAGAGCAGCCAGGCCGAGTCGATCACCGGTTCATGCGGCACGAACACCGCCCGTGCTCCGCTCTGGCCGGCGCGGGCGGCCACGAAGAAGCCGGCGCCACGGCGTGCCAGCAACATGCCGCGTGCCACCAGTTGTTCATAGGCTTCGACCACGGTGGAGGCGCCGATGGCGTGGCTCTGGGCGAACTGGCGGACCGAGGGCAGGCGTTCGCCGGAGCGCAGTTCGCCGGCTTCGATCAGCCCGGCCAGGCCGTCGGCGACCTGCTCGACCAGGCGGGCCGCGGTATTGCGTTGCAGATCGAGTTGCAGGGGCGCTCGCGGGAGCTTGGCCATGCTGATCCTTTCGGGCGAGATGCCGCCCATGATGTCCACTGCATTGCTGCAATCGGAAGATGTGTGTTGTGAAAACCTGAACTGTATTGCTCTGCCGACGGCGGCGAGGCGGACTCACCATTGTGCTTCCCTACCCTTCTGGATAAAGGCTGCTGGGCCATCGACGCCAGTCGGCCGGGCAATGTCGTTCCCGGCGGATAGCTCAATACAGTTTATCGCACTGAACAATACAGTTTCAGATCAAAATCAAAAGTGTAGCTAACAATACTGCCAGTGTCTGGCAATAATCAAGCACTCCCTGCTGGTTTCTCCTTTTACCTTTTCCATCGGTGCCTGCCATGTCCAGTCAAGACCATTCGCATCCTTCCAGCCTGTCGGCCTACTGGATGCCCTTTACCGCCAACCGCAACTTCAAGGCCGCGCCGCGCATGCTGGTCTCGGCCGAGGGCATGCATTACCGCGATGACGCCGGCAATGCCATCCTGGACGGCACCGCCGGCCTGTGGTGCGTGCCGCTGGGCCACGCCCATCCCAAGATCGTCTCGGCCGTGCAAAAGTCGGTGGCCACGCTGGACTACGCGCCCTCCTTCCAGCTGGGTCACCCCAGCGCCTTCGAACTGGCCGAACGCCTCAAGGCCTACACCGGCAACCGCTTCGCCAACGTGTTCTATACCGGCTCCGGTTCGGAAGCGGTGGATACGGCGCTCAAGATCGCGCTGGCCTATCACCGCGCCAAGGGCAATGCCACCCGCACCCGCCTGATCGGCCGCGAGCGCGGCTATCACGGCGTGGGCTTCGGCGGCATGTCGGTGGGCGGCATCGGCGGCAATCGCAAGACCTTCAGCACCGCGCTGCTGCAGGGCGTGGACCACCTGCCGCACACCCATGACCTGGAAAAGAACGCCTTCACCAAGGGCGAGCCGGAATACGGCGCGCACCTGGCCGACGAGCTGGAACGCATCGTCGCCCTGCATGACGCTTCCAACATCGCGGCCGTCATCGTCGAGCCGGTGGCCGGTTCCACCGGCGTGCTGATCCCGCCCAAGGGCTACCTCAAGCGTCTGCGCGAGTTGTGTACCAAGCACGGCATCCTGCTGATCTTCGATGAAGTGATCACCGGCTTCGGCCGCCTGGGTACGCCCTTCGCCTCCGACTATTTCGATGTCGAACCGGACATCTTCACCACCGCCAAGGGCCTGACCAACGGCGTGGTGCCGATGGGCGCGGTGTTCGTGAAGAAGGAAATCCACGACGCCTTCATGAACGGCCCGGACGGCATCGAGCTGTTCCACGGCTACACCTATTCCGGCCACCCGCTGGCCTGCGCCGCCGGCCTGGCTTCGCTGGACGTGTTCGAGACCGAAGGCGTGTTGGACAATGCCCAGGCCGTGGCCGACTACTTCCAGGAAGCGGCGCACGCGCTGCGCGGCCTGCCGCATGTGATCGACGTGCGCACCATCGGCCTGATCGCCGGTATCGAACTGTCGTCCATCCCGGGCCGCGTCGGCGCCCGTGCCTATGACGCCTTCGTGCGCGCCTTCAACGACGGCATCCTGATCCGCGTGACCGGCGACATCATCGCCCTGTCGCCGCCGCTGATCATCAACAAGCAGCAGATCGACGAACTGTTCGGCAAGCTGGCGGCCATCCTCAAGACCCTGGCCTGATCCCTCACTACGACGCAAGAAAGATTCATGGAAAAGATTGCACACTACATCGGCGGCCAGCGCGTCGATACCAAGAGCGGGCGCTACGCCGATGTCTTCAACCCGGCGCAGGGCGTGCCGGTGGCGCAAGTGGCGCTGGGCACGGCCGATGAGGTCGATGCCGCAGTGAAGGCTGGCGTGGCGGCTTTCCCGGCCTGGTCCAATACGCCGCCGCTGACCCGCGCGCGGGTGCTGTTCCGCTTCCTGCACCTGATCCAGCAACGGGCCGACGACTTCGCCCGCATCATCGTGCGCGAGCACGGCAAGACCTTCTCGGATGCCCAGGGCGAGGTGGCGCGCGGCATCGAGATCGTCGAGTTCGCTGCCGGCATTCCGCAGATGCTCAAGGGGGAATACACCGACCAGATCGCCCGTGGCATCGACGCCTGGTCGATGCGCCAGGCACTGGGCGTGGTGGCCGGCATCACGCCGTTCAACTTCCCGGCCATGGTGCCGATGTGGATGTTCCCCATCGCCATCGCCTGTGGCAACTGCTTCGTGCTGAAGCCTTCCGAACGTGACCCCTCGGCCGCGCTGCTGATTGCCGACCTGCTGCAGGAAGCCGGCCTGCCGGACGGCGTCTTCAACGTCATCCAGGGTGACAAGGTGACCGTCGATGCGCTGCTGGATCACCCGCAGGTCAAGGCCATCAGCTTCGTCGGCTCGACCCCGATTGCCGAATACATCTATGCCCGTGGCTCGGCCAAGGGCAAGCGCGTGCAGGCCCTGGGCGGCGCCAAGAACCACATGGTGGTCATGCCCGACGCCGACATGCAGCTGGCCGTGGACGCCCTCATGGGTGCGGCCTATGGCTCGGCCGGCGAGCGCTGCATGGCGATCTCGGTGGCAGTCGCCGTCGGCAGCGCCGGTGACGAACTGGTGGCGGCCCTGGCCGAACGCGCTCGCAAGCTGAAGATCAACGAAGGCATGGCCGCCGGTGCCGAGATGGGTCCGGTGGTGACGGCTGCCGCCAAGGAACGCATCGAAGGCCTGATCGGCCGTGGTGTCGAAGAAGGCGCCACGCTGGTGGTGGATGGCCGTGGCTATCAGGTGCCGGGCTTCGAGAAGGGCTTCTTCGTGGGCGGCACCCTGCTCGACCACGTCACGCCGGAGATGACGGTGTACAAGGAAGAAATCTTCGGCCCGGTGCTGTGCGTGCTACGTTGTCCCGACATCGCCAGCGCGGTGGAACTGATCAACGCCCACGAGTATGGCAATGGCGTGGCGGTCTATACCCGCGACGGTGGCGTGGCGCGCGAGTTCGTGCGCCAGATCGAGGTCGGCATGGTGGGGGTGAACGTACCGCTGCCGGTGCCGATGGCCTTCAGCAGCTTCGGCGGCTGGAAGCGCAGTCTCTTCGGCGACCATCACATGTACGGACCGGAGGGCGTGCGCTTCTACACCCGGGCCAAGGCGGTGATGCAGCGCTGGCCCAATACCGCCAGCGCAGGTGCGGAATTCGCTTTCCCGCAGATGAAATAAACAGGACAGACGGCATGAAATTTTCATGCCGTTTTTCTTTTGTGCGGACGCAGGCGCAGGTATGCTGAGGCAGCATCCAGGAATGGCATGAAGCAACTCACGCAAGCAATGGTGCAGAAAACGTCAGCCGCTGGTGCAAACAAGGAGACCCTGAACCCACAGGATAAGAATCGTCAGTGCGGCCTGCACCAAAAGCAGATACGCTGGCGAAAAGCTTAGAAAATACAGACCGTCGTGGCAGATCGGTGGACACACACCGACAGCACGGGACAACGGCAAACTATCTGGAGACACGCTCATCGGAGCGGCAGGAGGAGCCCTCATGCAGGCTCACGCCACGCGGCGCAAATGCGCGCCGCTGCTGCGTTTTTGCAATCACGATCTCTGCTTTCCGCGCTTTTCGGAAGGCAGCACACCCCTATGGTTCCAGGCTTTTCCGCCGGTTTTCGGCGGCGGCTTTTTCACGTCAGCGCAATCCATCGATGTCCACCATTTCCTAAGTTTCATGGGAGCGATGGGCATGGAAATTGCGTTGATGGGCAGTAATGCAGTGTTGCGCATTTCCATGGATGTCATCTGTCTGTCATCTGTCAATCGTTAGCTTCGAGGGAGAAACAAGCATGATCAGCCGTCGCAATTTCCTGAAACTGTCCGCCCTGGCCGCACCCGGCGCACTGACCTACCATGATGTGTTTGCCCAGGCAGAGAGCATCGCCTTCGGTTGCCCGGTGCCGATGTCCGGCCCCTTCGCGGCCAACGGCAAGTTCGCCGACATGGGCATGAAGCTGGCCCTGCAGAAGTACGGCAAGGTGCTGGGCAAGAGCACCAGCTATACCAACCTCGACACCGAAGGCAAGCCGGCCACGGCCGTGCGCAAGATGCAGGAAACCATCGAGAAGGGCACCCGCTTCTTCGCCGGCGGCATCCTCTCCGGCGAGGCGCTGGCCATGGGCAAGGAAGCCGACAAGGCCGGTGCGGTCTTCATCACCACCGCCGGTGCCGACGAGATCACCGGCAGCGACTGCAACCGCTCCACCTTCCGCTGGTCGGTGCCAACCTTCGGTGCCATCGAGCAGACCGTGCGTCCGCTGCTGGAAAAGCTGCCCAACGCCAAGCGCTGGTACACCATCACGCCGCAGTACGTATTCGGCGAAGGTCTGCTGTCGGCGGCCAAGAACATCTTCAAGGAAAAGGGCATCGAACACGTCGGCAACAGCTACCACTCGCTGACCGAGAAGGAGTTCTCCGGCTATCTGACCAATGCCAT
>Ga0160496_1000588_pt1 | contig 14397 bp, 10 predicted proteins | sample DIDPMG_2_FD_108231 | JGI IMG/M metagenome (GOLD analysis project Ga0160496, IMG submission 108231) | Enriched soil microbial communities from UW Madison campus, WI, USA - DID2937_E24_FP MG | ecosystem: Environmental > Terrestrial > Soil > Grasslands | place: USA: Madison, Wisconsin | collected...
ATCGTCGGCTTCAACAAGCTGGCCAAGGATTTCGAAGACCGCGACGCCGTCCTGCTGGGTGGCTCGAGCGACAACGAATTCGTGAAGCTGGCCTGGCGCCGAGAGCATCCGGACCTCTCCAAGCTGGCTCACTACCAGTTCGGCGACACCACCGGTGCCCTGATCGACCAGCTCGGCGTCCGTGAAAAGGGTGCTGGCGTTGCGCTGCGCGCCACCTTCATCGTCGACCCCGACAACACGATCCAGCACGTTTCGGTGAACAACCTGAACGTCGGCCGTAATCCGGAAGAAGTCCTGCGTCTGCTCGACGGTCTGCAGACCGACGAGCTGTGCCCGTGCAACCGTACGGTTGGCGGCGCCACGCTGTAAGTTCCTGGCCCGGCTCGTCCGGGCCTTTCCTGCTCCAGACTATAGGTAAAAACTATGGAATTCCTTTCTACCATCAAGGAACAACTGCCGGATTGGGCCAAGGACATCCGCCTGAATCTGGACAGCGTCATCGCGCGCTCGACCCTCTCGCAGGAAGACGCGCTGGGCGCCGCCCTGGCCGCGGCCTACGCCTCGAGCAGCCCGTTCCTGGTCGACGCCTTCAAGGGCGCGCTGTCGGAAGGCGACGCCAACGCCGCGCTGACCGCCGCCGCGCTCATGGGCATGAACAACACCTGGTATCCCTACGTGGAAATGACCGGTGACGCCCAGCTCAAGAGCCTGCCCGCCCAGCTGCGCATGAACGCCTACGCCACCCATGGCGGCGTGGACAAGAAGCGCTTCGAGCTGTTCGCGCTGGTGGCCTCGATCATCGGCAAGTGCCACTTCTGCGTGCAGTCGCACTACGAGAACCTGAAGAAAGACGGGCTCTCGACCGAGCAGCTGCGCGACGCCGGCCGCATCGCCGCCGTGGTGAACGCCGCAGCGCTGGCGCTCAAGGCGCAAGGCAAGTAAGCCCCCCGCCCTGCCCGCGCGGCAGACGGGATGCAGTGAAAGACACCGGCCCTCGCGCCGGTGTTTTTTCGTGGGCGCGCGGCTAGCCCAGTGCGCACAGCGCCCGGCGCTCCACCTCGGAGACGCGCTCGAGCCGGTAGCCGAAGCCGTAGATGGTCTTGAGGCGATAGCCGTGTTCGGGGCGCAGCCGCAGCTTGGCGCGCACGATGCAGACGTGGGTGTCGATCGTGCGGGTGATGAGCGGGGCCGCGTGCTGCCAGACGCTCTGCTGGATCACGAGCCGCGACATCGGCTGGCCCTGGTGGCGGAACAGCAGCAGCGCCACGCTGAACTCCTTGGGCGTGAGGTGGATGCGCTCGCGGCTGCGCAGGACTTCGTGCGCATCGAGATCGAACAGAAACTCGCCGTAGGTTTCGCGATGGCCGCCCACCTGCCGCTGCTGCACCCGGCGCAGCAGCGCCCACAGCTTGGCGCGCGCCAGCACCGGCGTGGCGGGCTCCTCGAGATAGTCGTCGGCGCCGGCCTGCAACAGGGCCGCGATGCTGGCCTCGGCGCGCCCGGCCGGCACCAGCGCCAGCACGCCGATGCGGCCCTGGCCCTGCTCGCGGGCCCAGGCCAGCGCCTGGGCGGTGAGGCCGGTGGGCTGGGCGCTGTCGATCAGCATCAGCGCCGCGGCGCCGGGCGGGTTGCGCGGATCGCCGGGCGCGGCCGGACCGAGCGGATCGGGTGGGCCGAGCGGACCGAGCGGACCGGGCGGATCCAGCGAGTCGGGCTGATCGAGCGGCGCGCAGGGGCCGGCCGGGCCGCCGTGCAGCGGCGCGGGCAAGGCCGAGATCGCGGCGTACGCGCGGCACTGGAATCCGGCCGTGGCGCACCACTGCGCGAGCTGCTGGCGACGCTGGGCGTCGTGCGCCAGGATCAGGAGCCAGGGCGCCGGCGCGGCAGCAGCGACGGCGGCGGGCCGGCGCCCGGACGCCGGCCCGGCGGCCGGATCTGACGGGGAGAGGTGGGCGGAGGCATTGAGGACCATAAGCCGATCCGACGAAAAAAGAACATCCTAGCCAGCGGGTACGGTCCGATTCCGCACAGAAACTCTCGCCTCGCCCACGAAGCAGAACGGCCCCGCAGGGGCCGTCGGCAATCCGGGCGCGGCGCGCCGCGCTTCAGACCTTTACACCCGTGATGTAGCCCACCGTCGCGCCGTGGCGGTCGCGGTAGTTGGCGCGCACCAGCGCCTCGGTGGCGGGACGGACCTTGTCGTGCAGCTTGTTCCAGTCGCCGGCGTGCTGGAAGTTGCTGGTGATGTAGGTCCAGCCATTGAGCTCGTCCACCGCCTGCAGGCCGGTCGATTCGGCGGCCACCGGGCAGGACAGCACGCGGGCGAGCTGGCGGGTGTCGACGTTATAGGCCCACAGGAAGTTGTTCACGTGGCCGCCGCTGTCCTCGCCGATGAACAGCGTGCGCAGCTTCTCCGAGAACTTGAGGTTGTCGGGGTTGGAGATGCGCTCGGCGTCGTGCACATTGTCCAGCGCGTCGGGCTGCTTCAGGTCCACGCCCACCAGCGCGGCCGGCGGGGCCATGTCCACCGGCACCCACTCGCTGTCGATGGCGCGGCCTTCGGTGTCCTTCTGGCCGCCGCGCAGGTTCAGCGCGTAGACCGCGCCGGCCTTGGGCCCCTCGACCTTGATGCCGCCCGAGCCGTCCAGCATGGAGGCCTCCACGCGCGACATGGCCGAGTAGGCCACGCGGTCGCGCACGTTCACCGTGGTGCCCTCCATCTTGGTGAAGCCGAGGCTGCCGCCCGCCAGCGCGGCGTAGCGGTGCGTCTCGAGAAAGGCGGCCGCCTGCGCCATGCCGGGCTTGATGCGCACCCAGTTGTGGCGGCCCGCGAACGGGATGCGGGTGTAGCCCGGCACGCCCGGGTCCGTCTCGCTCACGTCCATGATGTCGCTGCCGCGCAGGCGGTCGGCCAGCGCGCGGATCTCGTCGCTGGTGGCGTGGCCCAGGCGCACCCAGTCGAGCGTGGCCGAGCCCGGGCCGGTGCCCGACTGCTGGTGCCAGCGCGCCACGTAGAGCGTGCCGGCCGACAGATCTTCGGCGCGGTCGGCCACGAACAGGAACAGGCCGCCGTTGGTGGCGTCGTCGCCCATCAGCGCGGTGCGGCGGTCGGGCATGACCTGGATCAGCTCGTGCGAGATGCGGCCCAGGCAGTAGTGCTTCTTCACCACGCCCGAGCCGTCGGGCTGCACCACCACCTCGGGCAGATGGCCGTAGTGATAGGGATTGGCGGCGTTCTCGTCGCCATACAGATTGCGGCTGTAGGCCTTGAACTGGGCCAGGTCCTTCGCCTTGGGCGAGATCGCGTCGGGCTCGTACTCCTCGCTGGAGAGGTGGGTGTTCCAGGGCGACAGGCTGGCGCCGCAGGTGATCCACAGGCCGTGCACCGCCGAGGTGTCCACCGGCCGGTACTGCACCAGCGCGAGGTGGCCCGTGGCCGGATCCTGGTCGAGCGTCAGCACGGCGATCGGCGACGGCAGCTTGCCGTACATCTCGCCGCCAGCCTGGTCGAAGGTCGTGTACTCGAACTGCACCACGGCGAACACCGTGTTGCCCTTCACGCCCGCCACCTTGGGATCGGGCAGCGTCAGCATCGACATGCCGTCGGGGCAGTCGGAGAAGAACTGACGCGCGCGCCCCGGCACGGAGGTGTCCATGATGGGCTGGTTGCGGATGTCGAGATAGCCGCCGGCCAGCAGCGTGCCGCCACGGCCGTCGGGCACCTCGTCGCCGGTCATGAAGAACGGCTCGTAGGCCAGCGCGACGGTCTCTTCGCGCCCGCCGGGATAGCGCAGCACCATGCGCGAGCCGACGGTCGTGCGCGCCATGGCGGCCGGGTCGGCGAGCGTGGGCGCCGGCATGGCCAGGAACGAAACCTGCGCAGGCTGGCCGCGTTGGCCCTGGGCACAGGCGGCCAGCAGCGCGCTGGCGCTGGCGCCGGTGGCGAGCGGCAGCATGGGCGCGCTGCCCAGGAATTTCAGGACGTCGCGGCGAGAGAGGCGGGAGGATTGCGGCATGACGGTCAGGCTCCGGGCAAGTGTCCAAACAGGGTCGGCCGCGATGCTACCGACGCTTTGTGACACTTACGGGACCGCTGCCGCCGCCGCTTGCTACAAGCCGTTAAACGCGGGCGATCATGGCCACCACGGTGGCCGCGATGCCTTCCTTTCGACCGAGATATCCGAGATGCTCGTTGGTCTTGGCCTTGATGTTGACCGCGGCGGGATCGATGCCGAGATCGGCCGCCACGTTGGCGACCATGGCCGGCGCGTGCGGCCCGATCTTGGGCGCCTGCGCATGCACGGTCGCGTCGACGTTGACCACGGTCCAGCCCGCGGCCGCCACGCGCGCCATCGCCTCGCGCAGCAGCACGCGGCTGTCGGCGCCCTTGAAGGCGGGGTCGGTGTCGGGGAAATGGCGGCCGATGTCGCCCAGCGCCGCCGCGCCCAGCACCGCATCGGTGATGGCGTGCAGCAGCACGTCGGCGTCGGAGTGGCCCTGCAGGCCGTGGGAGTGCGGGATCGTGACGCCGCCAATGATCAGCGGACGCCCTTCGACCAGCGCGTGTACGTCGAAGCCTTGGCCGACGCGGAACGGGAAATTCATAGCCATTTTTCCATCAACTCGAAATCTTCAGGCCAGGTGACCTTGAAATTGCGCGCCGAACCCGGCACGAGCCGCGGCGCCAGGCCGCGCGACTCCAGCGCGCTGGCCTCGTCGGTGACGTTGACGCCGGCGGCGCGGGCGTGGGCCAGCGCGGCGCCCAGTATGCCAAGCCGGAACATCTGCGGCGTCTGGGCCAGCCAGAGGCCGTCGCGGTCCTGGGTGCGGGCCACGCGCGCGGCGTCTGCACCGGCCTGCTTGACCGTGTCGGGCACCGGCTGCGCCAGCAGGCCGCCCACCGGGTCGTCCTGGCAGGCCTCGATCAGGCGCGCCAGCGCGGCGGCCGGCAGGCCGGGCCGGGCGGCGTCGTGCACCAGCACCCAGGCCTCGGGCGACACGCCCTCGGCCTGGAGCGCGGCCAGCGCCTGCGCCACGGTGTCGGCGCGGGTGGCGCCGCCGCAGGGCAGCCAGCGGGTGCGCGGCAGGCCCGCCAGGGCCGTCTCGACCCAGCCATCGCCGGGCGAGACCGCCACCAGCACCTCGGCGATGCGGGCATCGGCCAGCAGCGCCCGCACGGCATGGCGCAACATGGGCTCGCCGGCCAGCGGCCGGTACTGTTTGGGGAGGGCGGAAGCGCCCGGGCCGGCCGCCCGGCTGCCCACGCCGGCGGCGGGGACGAGGGCGATCAGCGGGGCGGATTCGCGCGGGATGGACGCAATAGGTTCAGACATGGTCAAGAGATTTTATAATCTTCCCCCTGATGGCTGAATCCTCCTCTTCCACCGGCGCCGCGCCGCACCTCCCGTCCACCGCCGCCACGCTGGCCGCGCTCAAGCCCGGCACGCGCTACGCGCAGCCGCGTCCGCCCGGATCGGGCGACGGCTGGCTGCTGGCCGACCTGGCCCGGGCCGCCCGCCGCCCACTCGTCGTATTCACGGCCGAGCCGCTCGAGGCGCAGCGCCTGACCGACGAAATCCCGCAGTTCGCGCCCGACCTGCGCGTGCGCCAGCTGCCCGACTGGGAGACGCTGCCCTACGACGCGTTCTCGCCGCACCAGGACCTGATCTCCGAGCGCCTGCACACCCTGCACGCGCTGATGCTCAAGGAGGTCGACATCCTGACCGTGCCGGTCACGACCGCCCTGTACCGGCTCGCGCCGCCGTCGTTCCTCGCGGCCTACACGTTCTCGTTCAAGCAGCGCGACAAGCTCGACGAGCAGGCGCTGCGCGCCCAGCTCACGCTGGCCAACTACACCCACGTCACCCAGGTGACCGCGCCGGGCGAGTTCTGTCTGCGCGGCGGGCTGATCGACCTGTTCCCGATGGGCTCGGTGGTGCCCTACCGCATCGATCTGTTCGACGACGAGATCGAATCGATCCGTGCCTTCGACGTGGACACGCAGCGCAGCCTCTACCCCGTGGGCGAGGTGCAGCTGCTGCCGGGCCGCGAATTCCCGATGGACGAAAACGCACGCAACCATTTCCGCGCGCGCTTTCGCGAGGTGTTCGAGGGCGATCCCTCGCGCGCCCTGCCCTACAAGGACATCGGCAGCGGCATCGCCTTCGCCGGCGTCGAATACTACCTGCCGCTGTTCTTCGAGCAGACCGCCACGCTGTTCGATTACCTCGCGACCGACACCATCACGGTGACGCTGGGCGACATCGACGGCGCGGTGCAGCGCTTCGCGCAGGACACCGCCAGCCGTCATGGTTTCCTGAAGAGCGACCGCGAGCGCCCGGTGCTGCCGCCCGAGACGCTGTTCCTCGACGGCGAGGGCCTGCACGCCGGCTTCCGCCAGTTCGCGCGGCTGGCGCTCGGCACCGAGCGCGGCCATCCGGACTTCATCGCAGCGCCGGACGTCGGCGTGTCTCGCCGTGCCGACGACCCGGTGGCCAAGCTGCGCACGCTGCTCGATCGCACCGACGCGCGGGTGGTGCTGTGCGCCGACTCGGCCGGCCGGCGCGAAACGCTGAGCCAGATGCTGGCCGAGCAGCGCATCGCGATCGACCTGCAGACCGACGACGTGCAGGGCTTTCTGCGCGACCACGGCCACTTCGGCCTGGCGGTGGCGCCGCTGTCGGCGGGCTTCGGCCTGCCGCAGTGCGGCCTGGTGTTCCTCACCGAAAACGATCTCTACCCCGGCAACTCGCCGGCCCGGCGCGGCGGCAAGCGCGCGCAGGAACGCACCAGCAACGTCGAGGCGATGGTGCGCGACCTGGCCGAGCTGCGCGCCGGCGACCCCGTGGTGCACGCGCAGCACGGCATCGGCCGCTATCACGGCCTGGTCAACATGGACATGGGCGAAGGCGAGATGGAGTTTCTCCACCTCGAATACGCCAGCGGCAGCACGCTGTATGTGCCGGTGTCGCAGCTGCACGTGATCGCCCGCTACAGCGGCGCCGATCCGGAGGCCGCGCCGCTGCACAGCCTGGGCTCGGGCCAGTGGGACAAGGCGCGCCGCAAGGCCGCCAAGCAGGTGCGCGACACGGCCGCCGAGCTGCTCGCGCTGTATGCGCAGCGCGCGGCGCGCGAGGGCTTCCAGTTCAACCTGCCGCTCAACGACTACGAGGCCTTCGCCGAAGGCTTCGGCTTCGAGGAGACGCCCGACCAGTCGGCCGCGATCCAGGCCGTCATCATGGACATGACCTCGGGCCGGCCGATGGACCGCCTGGTGTGTGGCGACGTGGGCTTCGGCAAGACCGAGGTCGCGCTGCGCGCCGCCTTCCTGGCCGTGGCCAACGGCAAGCAGGTCGCCCTGCTCTGCCCCACCACGCTGCTGGCCGAACAGCACGCGCAGACCTTCTCCGACCGCTTCGCCGACTGGCCGGTGCGCGTCGTCGAGCTGTCGCGCTTTCGCTCCGCCAAGGAAGTGGCGGCCGCGGTCGAGGGCATCAACGACGGCCGCGTCGACATCGTGATCGGCACGCACAAGATCCTGTCCAAGGACGTGCGCTTCAAGCGCCTGGGCCTGGTGATCATCGACGAGGAACACCGCTTCGGCGTGCGCCAGAAGGAGTCGCTCAAGGCGCTGCGCGCCGAGGTCGACGTGCTCACGCTCACCGCCACGCCGATCCCGCGCACGCTGGGCATGTCGCTCGAGGGCATCCGCGACTTCTCCGTGATCGCCACCGCGCCGCAGAAGCGCCTGGCGATCAAGACCTTCGTGCGGCGCGAAGACGGCAGCACGATCCGCGAGGCGCTGCTGCGCGAGCTCAAGCGCGGCGGCCAGGCCTACTTCCTGCACAACGAGGTCGAGACCATCCACAACCGGCGCGCCCGCCTCGAAGAGCTGGTGCCGGAGGCGCGCATCGGCGTGGCCCACGGCCAGATGGCCGAACGCGAGCTCGAGCAGGTGATGAAGGGCTTCTATCAGCAGCGCTACAACGTGCTGTTGTGCACCACCATCATCGAGACCGGCATCGACGTGCCCTCGGCCAACACCATCGTGATCCACCGCGCCGACCGCTTCGGCCTGGCCCAGCTGCACCAGCTGCGCGGCCGCGTCGGCCGCTCGCACCACCAGGCCTATGCCTACCTGCTGACGCCGGGCGAGGACGCGATCACGAGCAACGCCAAGAAGCGGCTGGAGGCGATCCAGGCCATGGAGGAGCTGGGCTCCGGCTTCTACCTGGCCATGCACGATCTCGAGATCCGCGGCACCGGCGAGATCCTGGGCGACTCGCAATCGGGCAACATCCAGGAAGTGGGCTTCTCGATGTACAACGAGATGCTCAACGAGGCGGTGCGCGCGCTCAAGGCGGGCGAGGAGCCCGACCTCGACGCGCCCTTCAACCTCGCCTGCGAGGTCAACCTGCACGCGCCCGCCCTGCTGCCCTCCGACTACTGCCCCGACGTGCACGGCCGGCTGGCGATCTACAAGCGCCTGGCGCACGCGGCCGACGAAGACGACCTGATCCAGATCCAGGAGGAGCTGATCGACCGCTTCGGCAAGCTGCCCGAGGCGGCCCAGACCCTGCTCACCACCCATCGCCTGCGCCTCGCGGCGCAGCCGCTGGGCATCGTCAAGATCGACGCCAGCGAGGCCCAGGCGCTGCTGCAGTTCGGACCCAAGACCAGCGTCGACCCGCTGCGCATCATCGAGCTGGTGCAGAAGCAGCGCCACATCAAGCTGTCGGGCCAGGACCGCCTGCGTATCGAAATCAAGGCGCCGCAAGTGGCCGCCCGCGCCGACGCGGTGCGCGCCGTGCTGCGCTCGCTCAAGTAACCTTCACACCCATGACCACCCTGAACCTCATCATCCAGTCGCCGGCGCTCGCCGTCGAACACGCCGAACAGCTCGCCGCGCTCGCGAGCGCGCAGGGCATCGCCCGCATCAGCACCACCGCCGCCCGCCTGCTCGACGTGCAGGCCGACGAGGCCACCCGCGCCGAGGTGCGCGCCTGGGCCGAGCGCCATGGCATCGACGCGGCCTTCGTGCCGGCCGGCCTGCGCCTGGCCGACTGCAAGGTGCTGGCGATGGACATGGACTCGACGCTGATCAACATCGAATGCATCGACGAGATCGCGGCGATGGCGGGCCTGGGCGACAAGGTGGCCCAGATCACCGAGGCCGCGATGCGCGGCGAGATCAAGGATTTTTCCGAGAGCCTGCGCCGCCGCGTGGCCCTGCTCAAGGGCGTGCCGGCCAGCACCCTGCAGCGGGTCTACGACGAGAAGCTGCTGCTCAACCCGGGCGCGGAACGCATGCTGAGCTCGGTGCAGGCCGCCGGCATCAAGACCCTGCTGGTGTCGGGCGGCTTCACCTTCTTCACCGAGCGCCTGAAGGCCCGCCTCGGGCTCGACCGGTGCTTTGCCAACACGCTGGACGTGGACGCCGACGGCAAGCTGACCGGCTCGGTGCTGGGCGACATCGTGGACGGCGCCGCCAAGGCGCGCCACCTGCAGGCCTTCGCCCAGGAACACGGCGCGGCCACGGCGCAGATCATCGCGATGGGCGACGGCGCCAACGACCTGCCGATGCTCTCGCACGCCGGCTTCCCGGTGGCCTATCACGCCAAGCCCATCGTGCGCGAGCAGACGCGCTACGCGCTCAACGTCACCGGCCTGGACGGCATCCTGAACTGGTTCGAGGCCTGAGCCACACCCCCGGCCCGCGCCCCATGAAAAAAGCCTCCCGACCGGGAGGCTTTTTTTTGCTCGCCTGCGCTCAGGCGCGGGCGGGCTTGCGGAACAGGTAGCGGAACACGAAGCCGGGATAGGCCAGCACCAGGTAGAGCGCCAGCGTGATCGCGTAGAACTCCCAGGTCTGGGCAAACGGGTTGCCCAGCGTGACCTCGAAGGCATAGCCCAGGCCGCCGACGATGCCGTAGTACACCAGCAGCTCGACCAGCCGGAGCCAGAACGGCTTGACCACCTCGACCCCGCCCTGCTTCCAGGGCCAGCACGCGAACAGCCGCTCCGTGAGAAACGGCAGGTTCGCGCTGACCAGGGCCAGCGCGATCAGGAGCCAGACTGCGAGCGTCTGATTCACAGGCCCACCGTGCTCAATTGCCGAACGTGCCCTGGATCGCCTGCATGCACAGGGTCATCAGGCCGCTGGGCAGCAGGCCCAGGATCAGGATCAGCGCGCCGTTGACCGACAGCAGGCCGCGTTGCGCGAAGCCGGCCTGGATCGGGGCGACCTCGCCCACGGGCTCGTCGAAGTACACGACCTTGACCACGCGCAGGTAGTAGAACGCGCCGACCAGCGAGAACAGCACGGCCACCACGGCCAGCGTGACGTGGCCCGACTCGACCACGGCCTGCAGCACGGCCAGCTTGGCGTAGAAGCCCACCAGCGGCGGGATGCCGGCCAGCGAGAACATCAGCAGCAGCACGATGAACGCGTGCCACGGGCTGCGGCGGTTCAGGCCCTTCAGGTCATCGATCTGTTCGCACTCGAAGCCCTGGCGCGCCAGCAGCAGGATGATGCCGAAGCTCGCCAGCGTGGTGAGCACGTAGGTGATCATGTAGAACAGCGACGCGCTGTAGGCACCGGCCCAGGCCTGCGGCTTGCCATCGACCACGCCCGACGCCAGGCCCAGGAGCACGAAGCCCATGTGCGAGATGGTCGAGTAGGCCAGCATGCGCTTGAAGTTGGTCTGGACGATGGCGGTCAGGTTGCCGATCGCCAGCGACAGCACGGCCAGGATGATCAGCATCGGCTGCCAGTCGGCGGCCAGGCTGTGCATGCCGTCGACCAGCAGGCGCATGGTCATGGCGAACGCGGCCAGCTTGGGCGCGCCGCCCAGGATCAGCGTGACAGCCGTCGGGGCGCCCTGATAGACGTCGGGGACCCACATGTGGAACGGCACGGCGCCGAGCTTGAAGGCCAGGCCCGACACCAGGAACACGATGCCGAACACCAGGGCCAGCTGCTGCGCCTTGCCGGCGGCGATCACTTCGGCGATCTGCGCCAGGTCGAGGCTGCCGGTGGCACCGTAGACCATCGACATGCCGTAGAGCAGGAAGCCCGAGGCCAGCGCACCCAGCACGAAGTACTTCATGGCGGATTCGGTGGCGACCGGGTCGTCACGGCGCAGCGCGATCAGGGCGTAGAGCGCGAGCGACATCAGCTCGAGGCCGAGGTAGATCGAGATCAGGTTGCCCGACGAGATCATGACCATCTGGCCCAGCAGGGCGAACAGCGTCAGGACATACAGCTCGCCGCCGCGCAGCATCTCGCGATCCTGCGCATAGACGCGGCCGTAGACCAGGGTCACGGCCACCGCGATGTACGACACGATCTTCAGCAGGTGCGAGAAGGAGTCGGTGACGTACATGCCGTGGAAGGTCGTGCCCTGCACGCCGTCGGTCCACTGGATGACCGAGACGACGGTGAGCGCGGCCAGCGACAGCAGCGTCAGTGCAAACGTGGTCTTGCGCTCGGGGTGCGTGCTGAACGCATCCACGAGCAGGACGGACAGCCCCAGGACCAGCAACAGGATCTCCGGTGCGGCCAGAGCGAAATTGAGGTGGGATTGCATCATTGTCTAGTCTTACAGTTTCGAGACGGCAACGTGTTGCAGCAGGGCCTCGACCGACACGTGCATCACGTCGGTAAAGGGCTTGGGATAGATCCCCATGTACAACACGGCGATCGCCATGATGCCGAGAATGAAGAACTCACGGCGGTTGAGGTCGACAAGCTCGCGCACGTGGTCGTTGGTGACGTCACCGAAGACGACACGCTTGACCATCCAGAGCGAGTAGGACGCACCCAGGATCAGGGCGGTGGCAGCCAGCAGGCCCACCCAGAAGTTGTGCTCGACGGCGCCCATGATGACCATGAACTCGCCGACGAAACCGCTGGTGGCCGGCAGGCCGCTGTTGGCCATCGAGAACAGCACGAAGAACGTCGCGAAACGCGGCATGACGTTGACCACGCCACCGTAGTCGGCGATCTGGCGCGAGTGCATGCGGTCGTAGAGCACGCCGATACACAGGAACATCGCGCCCGACACGAAGCCGTGCGACACCATCTGGACGATGGCGCCCTCGACGCCGGCGGCGTTGAAGATGAAGAAGCCGAGGGTCACGAAACCCATGTGGGCGACCGACGAATAGGCCACCAGCTTCTTCATGTCTTCCTGGACGATCGCGACCAGGCCGATGTAGATCACCGCGATCAGCGACAGCGTGATCATCAGGCCCGCCAGCGAATGCGCGGCGTCAGGGGTGATCGGCAGCGAGAAGCGCAGGAAACCGTAGGCGCCCAGCTTCAGCATGATCGCAGCCAGCACCACCGAGCCGCCCGTGGGCGCTTCCACGTGGGCGTCGGGCAGCCAGGTGTGCACCGGCCACATCGGCACCTTCACCGCGAAGGCGGCGAGCAGCGCGAGGAAGATCAGGATCTGCGGCGTGTAGCCCAGCTTGGTCTGGTGCCACGTCAGGATGTCGAACGAACCACCCGAGGCATTCCACAGGTAGATGAACGCGATCAGCGTCAGCAGCGAACCCATCAGGGTGTACAGGAAGAACTTGAAGGCCGCGTACACGCGATTCGGACCGCCCCACACACCCACGATGATGTACATCGGGATCAGGGTCGCTTCGAAGAACACGTAGAACAGCATGCCGTCGAGCGCCACGAACACGCCCACCATCAGACCCGACAGGATCAGGAAGGCGGCCATGTACTGCGACACGCGGCTGGTGATCACCTCCCAGCCCGCCAGCACCACGATGATGGTGATGAACGCGGTCAGCAGCACGAACCACATCGAGATGCCGTCCACGCCGAGGTGGTAGTTGATGTTGAAGGCCGGGATCCAGGACGCCTTTTCGACGAACTGCATGGCGGCCGTGGTCTTGTCGAAGCCGGTGTAGACGGGAATGGTGACCAGGAAGCCCGCGATCGAACCGATCAGGGACAGCCCACGCGTCAGGCCGGGCCGGTCGTCGCGGCCCACCGCCAGCACCAGCAGGCCGAATACGATCGGGACAAAGATCGCAAGCGTGAGCCAGGGGAAAGTGTTGGATGCCATCTCGCTTGCCATCATTGGGGAATCAGCACAAAGAAAGTGACCAGCGCCATGATGCCGATGATCATTGCGAACGCGTAGTGATAGATGTAGCCGGACTGCAGGTGGCGGCTGACCGCTGCCACCCAGCCCACCACGCGGGCGCTGCCGTTGACCAGCAGGCCGTCGATCAGGCGACGGTCGCCGGTCTGCCACAGGCCGCGGCCCAGGCAGCGTGCGCCACGCGAGATGACCTGCTCATTGACCCAGTCGACGAAGTACTTGTTTTCCAGCACTTTGTTGACGCCCGACAGGCTCTTCTGGATCGCGGCCGGCACCTTGGGATTGATCAGGTAGCAGTACCAGGCGATCACGGCGCCGGCGACCACCAGCCAGAACGGCAGGGTCTGGAACGCGTGCAGGCCATAGGCCACCCAGCCGTGCCAGTGCTCGGACAGGTCAGCCATCGCTTCGTGCTTCGGCAGCACGGTGATCACGCCTTCGAAATACTTGCCGAACAGCATCGGATCCACCACCAGCGCGCCGATGATGACCGACGGGATGGCCAGCAGCACCAGCGGCAGCGTGACGACCCAGGGCGACTCGTGCGGCTTGCCGCCGTGATGGCCGTGGCCGTGGTCGTCGTGACCATGGTCGTCGTGGGCGTGGTGATCGTCATGGCCGTGGCCGTGATCGTGGCCGTGCTCGGGGAAGCGCTCCTTGCCGTGGAAGACCAGGAAGTAGACGCGGAACGAGTACAGCGAGGTCACGAACACACCGATCAGCACCGCGTAGTACGCGAAGGTCGCGCCCCACACGTTGGCGGCACCGGCGGCCTCGATGATGTTTTCCTTCGAGTAGAAACCCGAGAAGAACGGCGTGCCGACCAGGGCCAGCGTGCCGATCAGGAACGTGATCCAGGTGATGGGCATGTACTTGCGCAGGCCACCCATGTTGCGGATGTCCTGGTCGTGGTGCATGCCGATGATGACCGAGCCCGCACCCAGGAACAGCAGCGCCTTGAAGAACGCGTGCGTCATCAGGTGGAAGATCGCGACCGAGTAGGCCGAGGCGCCCAGCGCGACGGTCATGTAGCCCAGCTGCGACAGCGTCGAGTAGGCGACCACGCGCTTGATGTCGTTCTGGATGATGCCCAGAATGCCCAGGAACAGCGCGCCGATGGCGCCGATCACGATGATGAACGACAGCGCGGTGTCCGACAGCTCGAACAGCGGCGAGAAACGCGCGACCATGAAGATGCCGGCCGTCGCCATGGTGGCGGCGTGGATCAGCGCGGAGATCGGGGTCGGGCCTTCCATCGAGTCCGGCAGCC
>Ga0160496_1000589_pt1 | contig 14379 bp, 14 predicted proteins | sample DIDPMG_2_FD_108231 | JGI IMG/M metagenome (GOLD analysis project Ga0160496, IMG submission 108231) | Enriched soil microbial communities from UW Madison campus, WI, USA - DID2937_E24_FP MG | ecosystem: Environmental > Terrestrial > Soil > Grasslands | place: USA: Madison, Wisconsin | collected...
ATCCTGATCGAAAACATGCGCCGCGAAGGCTTCGAACTGGCCGTGTCGCGTCCGCGCGTGGTGTTCCGCATGGTGGATGGCGTTCGTGAAGAGCCGTACGAAAACCTGACCGTCGATGTCGAAGAAACCCACCAGGGTGGCGTGATGGAAGAACTGGGCCGCCGTCGTGGCGACCTGCAGAACATGGAACCGGACGGTAAGGGCCGTGTGCGCCTGGAATACCACATCCCGGCACGTGGCCTGATCGGCTTCCAGGGTGAATTCATGACCCTGACCCGCGGTACCGGTCTGATGAGCCACGTGTTCGACGACTACAAGCCGGTTGACACCACCAAGGGTGAACTGGCCGGCCGTCGCAACGGTGTGCTGATCTCCCAGGACGACGGCGCCGCCGTGGCCTACGCACTGTGGAAGCTGCAGGATCGCGGCCGCATGTTCGTCAGCCACAACGACCCGGTGTATGAAGGCATGATCATTGGCATCCACTCGCGCGACAACGACCTGGTGGTCAACCCCATCAAGGGCAAGCAGCTGACCAACGTGCGCGCTTCCGGTACCGACGAAGCCGTGCGCCTGGTGCCGCCCATCGAGCTGTCGCTGGAATACGCAGTGGAATTCATCGAGGACGACGAGCTGGTCGAAGTCACCCCGAAGAGCATCCGCCTGCGCAAGCGTCACCTGAAGGAACACGAGCGCAAGAAGGCATCGCGCGAAGAATCGGTCTAAGGAGCAGGGCGGCCGGTAACGGTCGCCGGAGTGGGACGGGTTGTGTTGATATGTGGTTTGTGAATAACTGATATCAGCACAATAAAGCAGACAGCCATGATGCACTGCCATATAGTTACACCTGTCTCCTCCAATTTCCTCCTAAAGAATTGGATTCAAGCCCGCAACTTCGGTTGTGGGCTTTTTTTTTGCCGATTTCGCCGGATCGACCGATGAGGCGCTTTTCAGGCTGCCCGGCGGTGTTTCGGCGGCGGATTTGTCTTCATCTCTTTGTCAGTAGAGATGAACATTTGTCCAAAATAGATTTTGTTGCGCTGTTTTTGTGCATTGCGAAATGACGACTGCCGGTTTGTGGTGCAGAATCGAGTCCGCTGTACGAAAAATCCTATCTCGAAGAGGATAGAGGGGACACCAGCCCGCAACGCGCAAGCCTTGCGGGCTTTCTATTTGTCGCTGCTATCTGCCATTGCTAGCCATTGCTGGCGTAAGCTGGAAAGACCCTCGGGACGGCGCCGAAGTACCATTGCGATGATTACGGCGAGTGTGCCTATCCCATCGTCGCCCCCGCGCCCGAAGGCGCAAACGAACCTTGATTGATGCATTTCGTCAGCCCATGAAGAAAGACCTGCCTCCGCGCACCCTGAGCGTCGCCCCGATGATGGACTGGAGCGAATTAGGTCTGGATGTCCTATAGGTAATGGGTTGGTAGTATTTTTTGTCCAAATTTTGTCCACTACGCGCAGAATTTGCATATTTGGAAGGCACGTGGGCACACAGTTCGGTTTGAGTTGGCAAGTCAAACCGGAACGAGCTGGACAGGGCGGCGGCTACCTAGACGGCGATAAGCGTCAGAAGTCCGCTTCTGGCCGAGGCTGTGTAAAAAGACTTGCCGCCGCGTGAAGTAAACTTTCCGAAGCGAATCCTGTCCAATCAGCAGTTCATCGTTCAGGACAGTTCGTCGCCAAATCCGATTCTATGTCAACAAAACCGGTTATCCAGTAAGGCGTTCACCAAGCTCGCTCGATGACTTCACAGTCAAGATCTCCGCCTGACTCAGTGCAGAGATGTTCAAATCTGCAACGCAAAGAATGCCCCCTAACTAGATGTTCCTGGACCTAAAAGGACTGGAATACGATGGCGCGTATGACCGGGTGGCTGGCGTCAACAGGCAATGGAAGCTGGGGAAATGGAGAGAGTAAAATCTGAGAGAAAATCAACAGTCAGTGGTTCCATTCGAAATTGCGCAAGACACTGGCCAACTGTGCATCCATAACACCCATGTGCTTCATGAACATGACCGGCATCATGCTCTGGACGATGTCAGATGGCGGGGTATCCCCATCATCGATATAGGGCTTCACCCGGTGCAACAAAGTAAGCAAGGCACAATGCTCTTTCCGGTGGGACTTGAGACCGACATACGCAATCTTGTCCATTAGTTCCTCTTGTTTGAGGAAGCCTGTCTCGATCTGCCTGACCAATGTATCGAACGCCCCCGCAAAATCGGCGTTAGGTATTTGCGACAACTGTACAAATCCCGCCAGCACCTGCTGATGAGCGCGATCCATTTCGGCTAGTGCTAACGGGATTAATGGCAGAAAACTGGATTTATCCATGAGCGATTTCCAGGTTGTTAAATCTCCAGAAGGCGCTGTGTGATCATAAGAGAATGCTACGCCGGAAGAGGCCATTTTCATAGCTAGGCAGCGACCCACTGCGGCTTCTTTGTGAATGGCTCAGCATCAGGCCAGAGTCAGTCACGCGAAAAAGGCTGTACTGGCCGCCCCATAAAAAGTGCCCCATTGGTTGCCAGCTCGAGCATGAAAGGCGCTGGGCACCTTTCTTTGATTACATCTCCCGCGTGTCTAACCACATGAGACGACTAAGTCAAGAACGGTTCAATTGATCTGCTCCAGCGGAGCGGACAACGTTGGCTTTCCAGAGGGCACATGATGCTCGAATGATAGATAGCCAGAAGAGGTCAGCAGACTCTTTGCGCGCTCCCCCGAACCTGTATCGCCGTGAACAACAAGCATGAAGTGTTCCGCCTGAAGTGCAGTCTGATAGCGAAGCACGGAGTCCTTAGGAATACCTAACGTGCTCAACGCGCCGACCAACGCACTAGCGCCCCCCGCCAATACTGCGCCTTCTAGGCCGGAAAACAACATCGCTGCGAGTGGGCCCAACACGACAATGTGGCCCACGACTGGGACGAACAGCAGCGCCGATCCGAAAAGGATACCAAGCATCCCGCCCCAGAATGCGCCCAATTTTCCATAGATACGGGCGCGATCACCGGCGTTGAGAAAACCAATGACATGTTCTTCCAATCGATAGTCCTTCCCAATAATGGAGACTTTCTTCATGTCAAAACCCAAGCGCTGTAGTTCTTTGACGGCGTCTTCCGCTTCCTGGTGCGATGCATAAGTTGCGATTGCAAGACCGGCATTTTTCGTAATCATTTCGATTCCTTTCAACGGTGTTGAAATTTTCTCTTTGAAGTGCTGGCGACATGATTGATAGTCACGACGTGCTGCCAGATATCGAACACCTTATGCATGCACCGTAAGATATAGTTGAGCATGTATTTCTATGGTTTCTGGAATCTCAATTCCAGCTGTCGTTCAAGACAATCCACCGTGCCGCAGGCTTCAAGATATTTCTCTAGATTGCCAGCCGCACGCCAGGCATCGCGCCTCAGCTCTTCTTCATGGATGCGCAGTTCAAACGTCGCGATAGTCTCGGTAGAGATCATACAGATGCCTTTAACAGCGACCTTTGCAAGCGTTCATTCGCACCTTTCACTCCTGCTTCAAACTCCATCCATCGACCTGCCTTGGAATTCTTCAGTTCGATCAATTTATCCTCGGTGTCCTTCAGTGCTTTTTCGGACGCGTTGATCTTCATCTCCAGCTCCGCTTTGGCCTCGTTCGTTCCCGAGACGGTGCGATTTTTTAACATCGCAATTTCCGTTCTGGCGCTGGCGAGGTCAGCCTCAGTCTTTGCTACAAATTCATCGCGCCTTGAGCTACTGCTTGCATAGTCAAAACGAGGGAGTGCTTTGACTACATCACGGGTGGCACCAGGCATGATTAACTTGTCACCCTGATATTCGATCTGCGCAACAGGGATCGCGACGTTGTGGGTACCAATACCCACGAACCCTCCCGCCCCGATAATCACATAGGAGACCTGTCGGTCTTTCGCGATAATCAGATCTTCGACCTTCCCAATCTTTTTACCGGTGTCTGTGTAAACCACTTTCCCGAGGATCGATTTCTTGACGCTCCAGCCCAATGCGACTTGTGTGGATTCGACAATGCTGACGCCCAATGTTGTACTGCTACCGGCAGTTTGGGCTGATACCGAACCTGTTGTAAACATCATGGCGATAACAGCGAGTTCCATGACCAAGTTGATCTTTTTCATCATTAACCTCCTGATTGTGAATGACTGCATACGAACAGAAGCACGATCGGCGCGGCTGCACGGAGCATGTTTCAATCGACTTCCTGACTTTAAAGAAGTCTTTAGTGAGAGTCTGTTGGATATCGAACATGGGACGGCTGTCTCGAAATTTCGGTAGCAGTTAAAGAGACATGCAGAGGAACTACTTCTGTATTGAAACGGAGAGACAGTCCGGGTACCAAAATCGCGTATGAACAGACTAAGTCGTTCAACGGGACGCGCCCGAAATTTGCACAGTAGCCCAATCGACGCAATGCATTCTCAAGAAGCGTTCCAAGGTGGATTTTTCATACTGCCAAAGCGGGTTAGCGTACAGAAGGCAGATGACGTCAGAGCACACAATTGGTCTCCCGGATTATCGAATCCATCAAATGACCGATTCTCAGCTCTGCAGGAGGGTGCGATGAAGGCTTTAATCTACAAAGGCAGCAACAATAAGGCATTTGAAGACCGTTCTAAGCCCGACATTGCAGCGCCCGGCGATGCCATCGTGAAGATCATGAAGACTACGATCTGCGGTACAGATCTCCATATTCTCAAGGGACACGTGGCAAGCTGTAAGCCAGGCCGCATCCTTGGACATGAAGGTGTAGGCATCGTCGATTCTGTGGGAACGGCCGTAGCGGCGTTTCACAAAGGCGATCACGTACTTATTTCCTGTGTTTCCTCATGCGGGAAATGTGAGTATTGCCGGCGCGGGATGTACTCACATTGCCTCACAGGCGGTTGGATACTTGGGAATACGATTGATGGCACGCAGGCTGAATATGTGCGCATACCACATGCAGATACCAGTCTGTATCCGGTACCAGCTGGCGCCGATGAAGATGCGTTGGTTATGCTCAGCGATATCCTGCCCACTGGATTCGAGTGCGGTGTGCTCAATGGCAAAGTGGCCCCGGGCTCGATCGTAGCGATTGTCGGTGCCGGGCCGATCGGCTTGGCAACTTTGCTGACGGCGCAATTCTATTCGCCGGCGAAGATCATCATGATCGATCTGGACCAGAGCCGTCTGGAGGTGGCAAAGCGATTTGGCGCAACCGACATTATCAACAGCGCAGATGGGGCCGTACGCGAGAAGATCATGCAAATGACGCAGGAAAAGGGCGTCGATGCTGCGATTGAGGCCGTTGGGATTCCGGCCACGTTCGATCTATGTCAGCAAGTCGTGGCAGCGGGAGGAACTATCGCCAATATTGGTGTGCATGGCGTACCGGTCCAATTGCATCTGGAAAAGCTCTGGGACCGCAATATTTCCATTACCACCCGGCTGGTGGATACCGTTAGCACGCCCATGCTGCTCAAATCCCTTGCTGCTAAAAAAATCGATGCCTTACAACTGATTACGCATCGCTTTAAGTTCGATGAGATTCTGGAGGCCTATGAGACTTTTTCGCATGCCCCTGAAACCAAGTCACTGAAAGTCATCATCGAGGCTAATGAGCAATGAGTAGCCGATTCTGACGGGAAAAAGTTCCTGATCCCTCAGGACGACGGTTCAGCGCTGTTTTGAAGGTGGATCGTTCTTGGCTATCGCTGCTCTGCCAATTCGCTTCTAATCAACAAGGAATATGCCATGAGCTACGAAAGTGTTAATCCTTATGACGGCACTGTCCTACAATCGTTTGAGGAAATGACCGATGGGCAGTTGGAATCTGCCCTTGCAACGGCCGCTGCCTGCTTTGAAATCTGGAATAAGAAGAGTTACGGCGAGCGCGCCGTGATCGTTGCCAGGGCGGCGGTGCTGATGCGAGAGCGCAGCGAGGAATTTGCGCGGCCCGTCACGCTTGAGATGGGAAAGCTGATCACCCAGGCGCGTGGCGAAGTGGAACTGAGCGCCGACATCATCGACTATTACGCAAAGAATGCCGAGACCTTCCTGGCACCAGAAGCACTGCATCCGACAACCGGCGAAGCAGAGATCCAGAACGCAGCTTTTGGAGTGCTGTTTGGCGTGGAACCTTGGAATTTTCCTTACTATCAGCTCGCACGTTTTGCAGCCCCCAATCTGATGGCCGGCAATGTAGTGATGGTAAAGCACGCGGGATGTGTGCCTCAATGTGCTATCGCCTTTGAGAAGTTATGGCTGGATGCCGGTGCACCTGCCGGGGCCTACACCAACCTGCTCATTTCATACGACCAGGTCAACCGCGTCATCGATGACCCGCGTATCAAAGGTATTGCCCTGACCGGCAGCGTGGAGGCCGGTAAAGCTGTGGCAGCGCGCGCGGGTCTGAATCTGAAGAAATCGACGATGGAGTTGGGTGGTAGCGACGCCTTTATCGTGCTGGAGGATGCCGATCTCGACAAGACCGTCGAATGGGCGGTGTGGGCCAAGATGAACAACACCGGCCAGTGCTGTGTTGCGGCCAAGCGCTTTATTGTGGTCGAGGAGCTGGCGGATCGATTTCTTGATAAGTTCCAGACTGCGCTTGCCAAGCTCAAACCGGGCAATCCGATGGATGTGGCAACCACGCTAGGGCCGCTCTCGACCGAGGCAGCATTGATCAAGTTGCTCGCCCAAGTGAAGCAGGCGGTTGAGAAAGGCGCAAAGCTGGTGATGGGCGGCAAGCGCCTCAATCGTCCGGGGGCTTTCATGGAGCCCACAATTCTAAGTCATATCACCCCAGAAAATCCTGCCTTCAGGGATGAATTCTTCGGACCGGTGGCATTGTTCTTCCGCGTCAAGGATGAGAACGAAGCAATTGCGCTGGCCAACGACTCCGAATTTGGCCTCGGCGGCTCCATCTTTACCCGAGACGTACACCGCGGCAAGCGTTTGGCCAGCCACATCAATACCGGTATGGTATTCATCAATCATCCCACCTGGACTACGCCCGATTTGCCGTTCGGCGGCATCAAGAATTCGGGCTACGGGCGTGAATTGTCGAGCATGGGCATCCAGGAGTTCGTGAACAAAAAACTGGTGCGCACGGCTTCGATAGATGCCCCAGCATAGGCCATCAGCATGTACGTCACTATTGCCATCCTGAAGGAAATGCGACCGCATGAACGCCGTGTCGCGCTGGTTCCGGCTCTTGTGCCCAAACTGATCAAGCTTGGCGCCAGGCTGCACATGCAAACTGATGCGGGTGTCAGCGCCGGCTACCACGACGCCGCCTATGAGGAGGTCCTCTTTACTTCCGATTGTGCTCAACTGCTCGAGCGGGCCGATGTCGTGCTCGCCGTTCAGCCTCCCTCGGTACAACAGGTCAATGCGATGCAGGAGGGGGCAATTCTAATATCGTTCATCTACCCGGAAATAGCGACCAGCCTGATGCAATGCTTGCTGGATAAAAAGATCACCTGCTTTGCGATGGAACGCATTCCCCGCATCACTCGTGCACAGGCGATGGATGCACTCTCCAGTCAGTCTGCACTGGCCGGCTACTACGGCGTACAGCTGGGGGCGACGCATCTCGCCAGAATCCTGCCGAAGATCACCACCGCAGCCGGGCCAGTGGGACCTGCCCGGGTACTGGTGATGGGACTGGGGGTAGCCGGTCTGGAAGCGATCGCCACCGCGCATCGCCTGGGTGCGGTCGTCGAGGCCTATGACGTTCGTCCTGAGACCCAGGAACAGGCACTCTCGCTGGGCGCGAGCTTCATCGACACTGGAGTTGACGCACGTGGCGAGGGAGGTTATGCCCGTGCCTTGAGTGCTGACGAACAGGTGAAGATCGATGCCGTCCTCACGCGACATATACAGCAGGCCGATCTCATCATCACTACTGCGGCGATTCCCGGAAAGCCCTCTCCCAAGCTGATCAGCGCCGAACAGTTGAAAGGTATGAAAGGAGGGGCGGTCATTGTGGATATGTCGGCCGAGGGCGGCGGCAACTGCTTCGATACGCGGCCTGGTGAGACCGCGTACATCGGTGCTGTCACCATTGTTGCACCGCTAAATATTCCCTCTTTGTTGAGCAGCGATGCTAGCGATCTGTATGCCAGGAACCAATACAACCTGCTGGCCTTGATGCTGAAAAATAACGTCGTCACTATCGATTGGGATGACGAAGTCTTGGCTAGAACGGCGGTAACCCATTCCGGCAATCTGCAGAACGGCATCGTGCTGGCCAACCACGCACCGGCCGACAGCATGGAAAGCGACATCATCAGGAGCGCACAATGAATCCCGACTTCAGCATTAACGGCTATGCGGCCGTCTATATCTTCATGTTGGCCGGCGTTACCGGCTGGGTGGTGGTCACGCGTGTGCCGGCCATATTGCACACGCCGCTGATGTCCGGCTCCAATTTCGTGCACGGCATTGTAGTCGTTGGCGCACTGTATGCGTTGCTCAATGCCGGCACGACACTGGATCAGGTCATCGGTTTCTTCGCCGTGCTGCTGGGCGCTGGCAACGCGGCGGGCGGCTACGCGGTAACCGAACGCATGCTGGCGATGTTTCAGCCGGGGCCAGCCAAACCGCTGCATCCCAGAACATCGAAACGACGCGCGAAGAAAGCCGCACAGACCAAGCCCACGCCCAGCTGAGGAACCAGCATGATCAACTCGATTGCACAACTACTAATCGGCGGCGTGGATCTGGCTGCAGCGTTTCTTCTGATCTATGGTCTCAAACGCATGTCATCGCCCGTCACCGCACCGTCAGGGATTTTGCTAGCAGGTGGCGGCATGCTGGCCGCAGTCGTGGCTGGTTTCTTCTATATTGCCGGTGTCCATGCAAGTGCACAGCTGCATCTGCCGCTCAATATCGCACTTGCAATCGCGGCCTTGCTATTGGGGGGCGGCACGGCGTGGTTGAGCGGGAAACGTGTAGCGATGACATCCATGCCTCAGATGGTTGCGCTCTATAACGGTATGGGCGGCGGGGCTGCAGCAGCGATCGCGGCGATGGAACTGTTCAGTACTCGCGCCACCGGAATCCCAGCACTCAGTATTACCTTGCTCGGCGCGCTGATCGGATCTGTATCGCTGTCCGGATCGCTGGTTGCGTGGGCCAAGCTGGAAGGAGTAATAAAGCAGCCCCTGAGGTTTCGCGGGCAACAAATCGTAAACGGTACCGCCATGCTGGCCGCCATCATCCTCGGAGGCTTCATCGTCTATCTGACGCAAGTGGTGATCGGTACACCACAGCCGGCGCCGCTATTGGTCTGCCTGTTTTTTGCTTTTGCGCTGGTCTTCGGTGTGCTGATGACATTGCCTATTGGCGGTGCCGATATGCCCGTGGTGATTTCCATTTACAACGCATTAACGGGGCTGGCCGTGGCCCTGGAGGGGCTCGTTCTGCAAAATCCGGCGCTCATGATCGCTGGCATGGTGGTGGGCGCGGCCGGCTTATCGCTCACTCAACTGATGGCCAAGGCAATGAATCGATCGATCGGTAATGTGGTGTTCACCAATTTCGGTGCGGTTGCGAAGACCAGGCCGGGTGCTATCAAAGGCGAACTGAAGCCGGTCGATGCTGGCGACGCCGGGATTTTCATGCGCTATGCCGGTAGCGTAATTGTCGTGCCAGGATACGGGCTTGCCGTCGCTCACGGCCAACAAAAGCTATATGAGTTCGTAAAATTGTTGCAGGTGGCCGGCGTTACTGTGAAGTTCGCGGTGCATCCGGTTGCGGGGCGTATGCCGGGCCAAATGGATGTATTGCTGGCCGAGGCTAGTGTGCCTTACGACATGATCTATCAGCTTGAAGATATCAATGAAGAATTCAGCCACACCGATGCAGTGATGGTGATAGGCGCCAATGATGTGGTCAATCCTGCTGCACGCAACGACAAGTCATCACCGATTTTCGGCATGCCCATCCTCAATGCCGACCAGGCGAAGAAAATATACATCGTGAAGCGCGGTGAAGGCCGTGGTTATGCTGGTATTGAAAATCCCCTGTTCTACGGGGACAACTGCGAGATGGTGTATGGCGACGCGCAAACCGTACTGGTAAAAATGATTGAGGCGATCCGTGGCCTGGCTAGCACGGCCTAAAAAAACACGGCGTATGTAATGGGTGCACCGCTGGGCGGCAGCGTGCTCAAGTCTTTCGCGCCACCCGTCTTCAATTCTCAAAATCAAAGGAATTCATAATGGCACTGAAAATGCAAGCCGCAGTCGTCGAGCAGTTCCGAAAGCCTTTGGTTCTACGGGAGCGGGATATTCCCACGCCGGCAGCAGGCCAGATTGTTGTCAAGACGGAAGCCTGTGGGGTGTGCCACACCGATCTGCATGCCGCTAAGGGAGATTGGCCTCTGAAGCCAACACTGCCATTCATACCTGGACATGAAGGTATCGGTTTGGTTGTAGCCGTCGGTGCCGGAGTGAGTAGGGTGAAGGCGGGTGACCGCGTCGGTGTGCCCTGGTTGTTTTCCGCTTGCGGCCATTGTGAATATTGCCTGAAAGCCTGGGAGACCGTATGTGGCCAGGCCCAATTCGGTGGCTACACCGTCAACGGCGGCTTTGCCGAATACATTCTCGCTGATCCTGCCTATGTCGCACACATTCCGGCAGGACTCAGTGCGCTGCAAGCGGCGCCGATCATCTGTGCCGGTGTCACTACCTACAAGGGCATCAAGGAGACCTCGGTCAAGCCCGGTGAATGGATTGCCATCTCCGGCGCTGGGGGCCTGGGCCATTTGGCGGTGCAATACGCCAAAGTCATGGGACTCAACGTGTGCGCGATTGATGTCGACGATGGCAAGCTGGAGCACGCCAGGCAGTTGGGAGCAGATTTGCTGATCAATGCCAAAGCCAGCGATCCGGCTGTAGTGTTGAAGAAAGAAATCGGCGGGGGGGCGCATGGTGTGCTTGTCACTGCACCATCGCTAAGCGCCTTCGCGCAGGGTGTTTCTATGACGCGCAAGCTTGGCACCTGCGTACTGGTCGGCTTACCGCCGGGAGAATTTCCGATACCGCTGTTCGATGTGGTGGCCAATTGCATCACCATTCGCGGTTCGTTTGTCGGAACTCGCCAGGACATGAATGAGGCGCTTGCTTTTGCCGCAACCGGTAAGGTCAAGGCAGATATCGAGTTGCAGCCGCTTTCGGCCATCAATCAGGTCTTCGAACGGCTGGAACATGGCCAGGTGGCCTCGCGTGTGGTGATTGATTTCGCGGATGGCTGACCGAGTGGCTACCTTCAGCAGGCAATGGAAGGTGGGTCAAATGGAGAGGATCAAATCTGCGAGCAAATCAACATCCAGGTGTACTTCTGCGATCCACGCAGTCCATAGCAGCGCGGATCGAACGAGAACATCAACGGCTTGCTGCGACAGTACTTCCCTAATGGATTGGATATCTCTGGCTACTCCCAGGCGCAACTCAATGCCATTGCGCGACTGCCGTGATTTGCGGCCTGGGCGGGAGCGATATCCGATCGCGATCAGGGCGATCGCGGCGGCAATGAAATTTGAGGTTTGGCAGGCCGGGACCCCGGCCTGGGTTGAACGGGCTGCTCGGAATTTTGAACTGACCCGTAAATTCGGACGGCTTAAAAGCTAGCCAGCGAAGGCCTGAGTTCGGTATTGCACCGGGCTCAGGCCTTTCAGTTTGAGGCGGATTAAAGGCATCAATGCCGGATTTCATACGCTTCCTTGGCTTCCTGGCGCTGTCTGTCCAGGTAGTCGCCAACGTCACGTACATCAGCCACGCGGTTCCTACCCTCCTTACGCGTTGGGATTGGAAATGTTCCTGCCGATATTTTATTGTGAGCGGTGCCGACCTCCAAGCTGATTTCCTCGCAGACTTCGGCCAGTGTCATCGTCATGCGCTCATATTTCATTACTAAGAACATTTGTGCCTTCATATCACACCTTCGTTGCGCAGAGTGCCCCTCAGCTTTTGAAACAATCCGTTGAGACGTGAAATGGAGATTCGATAGGCTCTCCAGCAGAGGCAACCGTTCACAGCATTGTATTCACGATGCATTTCGTCACTAGCGTGATCAATGCTGCACAGAAACTGTCCAACAAAATTGGATTGTTGTTTAGAGCTTGTATAGATCGTCGCCTTCATAATGCCGGATGTAGATTATGTCTTTCGGTTTCTGCATTTTTGTCTAGGGCATGTTTCTGCTTCGGAGCTTAGGGTTTAACTGTTCGGCCAGTATCTGTAGAAGCTGCCCACAGAGGCTCTGATTTCAACTTTTCGCTGTAGTCGCTCAGGCACAGACGTCTGGCTTCTTGGTTCGGCATATTACGGCGCAGGCTTCCCGCATCATCGCAAGTGAGGATGTCCACCAGCGGCACGCCCCGGAATTGCCCTGCCAGCTCGTTATCCAGCTCCACCCAGGCGAATCTCTGGCCATTGCCCAGGTGCTGCCGAATCACCGACACGTAGCCGCCCAGCACACCATCATCAGCTGTGTTGAATGTAATGCGGTCCAGGGCCCGCGGTGGCAGCATGACGAAATCACGCTGTTTCGGCTGCTTGGCGAAATACTTGGCCGCGTAGCCTTCGGCGCGGTAAGACACGGCGGGATTGGTGGTTGTGGTTGCGTTCACTTCTGGTTCTCCTGAATGGCCGTAACAGAACACACACCAAAGCGATCGACGGCGGCGGCGATCACATCGCAGCTATGCGCTGCGATGGCGGTGTAGGAATGGCGTGCGTTGGCAGTGCGCACGACGACACGAAACGCGGTCATGGGGCGTTCCCTTTCGTTGGGTTGGTATCAATCGGAAGTTCGGTCACATCAAGCCGGCCGGCGCGCCAGTCGGCGACCTGGCGCGGCGTGCCGCGGCGCGGGGACTTGTCCGGCACGGGCACCACGCGCGGCCAGGAGCACGCCTTGATGGCATCCCAGGCGGCCAGTGCGCGGCGCTGCTCATCGGCGGTCACGGCTGGCGCTGGCCATGTCGGCATGTCGTCCACCACCGGTCGAGGCCAGGGACATGCGCCCAGGGCGAGCCAGGCGTGATCGATCTGCGCGACCTGGTCGGGCTTGAACATGACCGGGGCCGGCGCAGTCTTCGGATCGAAGGACACATCCGCCGCAAAGTCAGATCTAGCGGGCTGCGTACAGTTATTTACACGAGTCCAAGGGAACCCCGAACCCGCCGATGCACGGGCGTCGTGTCCTTGAACAGGCGTCCATGTATGCCGAACGGACTTGAAGACCACACCGGCCATCTGGCGGCACTGGACGCCATATGGCATCACGCGTTCACACTCTTCATAGCGGCCAGTAACAGTTTTGGTTTCTTTGGCCAGCGTGATCATCAGATCATCGCGCTTCACGATGGCGCCGCCTTGAGCACGCAAGTAGCCGGCCCAGCATGCACGCTTCTCGCCCTCGACCTTTTGTACAGCATCCCAGGCGGCGGCCATGGCCGGAGGGGCTTCTTTGAGCATGTCTGCCGGCACGCGGCGCAGCTCGCGCCAGACGCTCACAGGAGCGCCGCCCCACTGCTGGAACTGCCGAATTCCCCAACGGGCCGCCCAGGCTTCCACGCGGGCAGAGGGCGTTAGCTCACGATCCCCCGCCATATCAGTAGTGATGAGGTAACCTTCTTTGGTCTTGTGGTCGGCCACGCCATCGATGTTCTTGGCCACGTACTTAGCGATATAACCGGCAGCACTGCCTTTCGCCCAGTCAATACGCTTCACGTCGAGGCGGCGCTTGAATGCCCCCGGCTCACCGCGATCCACACGCCAGGCGTATCGCTTCATGACGCGGATAGCGCGGCTGGCCACGTCCTTGACGTGGGGCGTGGTGTAGTCCGGCAGCGCGCGCACGAACACCAGCATGTGCCAGTGAGGGCAGCCGTCGTGATGCGGTTCAGCAATCCGGAAGCCGTACAAACCGATACCGCGACGGGCCAGCGCCGAGCGTGCGAGCGCAGTCATCTTGCCGAGATACTTATTGGCTGTGCGCGGGTCCGAACCGTCATACTTCGGATTCGGCTTGCCCGTATGCAGCGTGGCATGGAAGCGCGATGGGCATGACCAAGTGAGGAAAAGCCCTTGGTCATTGCACTCCTTCGCGATGGTCTCGAAACCGTTGATGCGCAGCATGAGTTCGCCGCGACGAATGGTCTTATTGGCAGTCGTCTTCTCGGCCAGCTCAGCAATGCTGAATTCCTGTCCAGCCTCATTGCGCACAATCGTCGCCTCCAGAGCGGCGGCATTTCTCCGGTTCTGTGCCAGGCGAGAGAGTACGGCGTCATTGCTGGCATAGGGCTCGCCGTGATAGTGCACATAGCCCAAGCGAATATTGCCGCCCTC
>Ga0160496_1000592_pt1 | contig 14279 bp, 10 predicted proteins | sample DIDPMG_2_FD_108231 | JGI IMG/M metagenome (GOLD analysis project Ga0160496, IMG submission 108231) | Enriched soil microbial communities from UW Madison campus, WI, USA - DID2937_E24_FP MG | ecosystem: Environmental > Terrestrial > Soil > Grasslands | place: USA: Madison, Wisconsin | collected...
AGGCATCCGGGATCGAGCGCAGACCGGCGAAGGCCAGCAGCGCCACCAGCGGTGTCCAGTGCCAGACGTCCATCACCAGCACGGTCAGCCAGGCGTCCAGCGGATTGGAGGCATAGTTGTAGCCCACACCGAGGAGATTGAGCACGTAGCCGCCCAGGCCGATATCAGCGCGGCCGAAGATCTGCCAGATGGTACCGACCACGTTCCATGGGATGAGCAGCGGCATGGCCAGGATCACCAGCGTGGCCGAGGATTTCCAGCCCTTGTGCGGCATGGCCAGCGCCAGGCCGATGCCCAGCGGGATCTGCACCAGCAGCACGCAGAAGGAAAAGATCAGCTGGCGCAGCAGGGCCGCATGCAGCTCGCTGTCGCGCATGACATCCTTGAACCATTCCAGGCCGACGAAGACCTTCTGCTCGGGGCTGATGATGTCCTGCACCGAATAGTTGACCACCGTCATCAGCGGGATGATGGCCGAGAAGGCCACCGTCAGGAAGACCGGGAGGATGAAGAACCAGGCCTTGTTGTTGTAGGGCTTGTTCATGGGCTTAGCGTCCTATTCTCTGGTCGTTGCTGAAGTAGATCGTCTCGGGCTTGGCCAGTCGCAGCCATTGCGGCCCGGTGGCGATCTTCATCTCCGGCGCCACGCGCGCCTTCACGCTCATGCCCTCGAACTGCGCCGTCACCAGCTGGCTGGTCCCCAGATGCTGGACCTGCGTGACCTCGGCGCTGATGGCGCCGGCCGTGCCGGGGGTTGCCAGTTCGACGAATTCGGGGCGGATGCCCAGCTTCAGTTCGCCACTGCTGTTCTTCAGAGCCTGCAACTGCGCCGCGTCCACCTGCACTTGCTGCCGGCCCAGCAGCACGGCATCGCCTTCGATGCTGAGCGGGCAGAAGTTCATGCCGGGGCTGCCGATGAAGTAGCCCACGAAGGTGTGGTCCGGGCGCAGGAACAGTGCCTCGGGCTTGCCTTGCTGCACCACCTTGCCTTCGGTCATGACCACCACTTCGTCCGCGAAGGTCAATGCCTCCACCTGATCGTGCGTGACGTAGATGAGGGTCAGCTTCAGCTGGTGGTGGATTTCCTTCAGTTTCTGGCGCAGTTCCCACTTCATGTGGGGGTCGATCACCGTCAGCGGTTCGTCGAACAGGATGGCGGCCACGTCCTTGCGCACCAGGCCGCGCCCCAGCGAAATCTTTTGCTTGGCATCAGCCGACAGGCCGGCGGCGCGCTGCTTGAGGTCACGGGTGAGATCGAGCATCTCGGCGATCTCGCGCACACGCGCCTGCACTTCGCGCTCGGGCATCTTGCGGTTGCGCAGCGGGAAGGCCAGGTTGTCGAACACGCTCATGGTGTCGTACAGCACCGGGAACTGGAACACCTGGGCGATGTTGCGATCGCGGGTTGCCATGCGGGTCATGTCGACACCGTCGAACAGCACCTGCCCCTCGGAAGGCTGCAACAGCCCCGAGATGATGTTCAACAGCGTGGACTTGCCGCAGCCGGAGGGGCCCAGCAAGGCATAGGCGCCGCCGTCTTCCCACACCATGTTCATGGGTTGCAGGGCGTAGTCCTTGAGGCTGGCCGGATTGCCGCTGTAGGCATGGCCCAGGTTCTTGAATTCGATGCGGGCCATGTCAGTGCGTCTCCAACGGGGCGCTCAACAGGCGACCCTCTGTGTCGAACAGGAAAGCCTTGGCGGCGGCGATGCTGACCTGCACCGTGCTGCCGATGGCCACTTCATGCACGCCCGATAGCTGCGCCACCAGCGGTACCTCGCCATGGCGCAGGTGCAGGTAGGTCTCGGAGCCGGACAGCTCGGCCAGGGCCACGCTGCATCCCAGGCTCACGCCCGGTGCGTCCAGCGCCTGCAGGCGTACGTCGTTGCAGCGGATGCCCAGCTTGCAGCGCTGGCCTTCGGCCAGTGTCAGCGCGCGGCCGGCAATCTCCAGCACGCTGCCATCGTTCATGCGGACGGCGGCCACGCCATTGGCCGAGGACACGGCCGTGGCATCCAGCAGGTTCATCGGCGGATCATTGAAGATCGCCGCTACCTGGGTGGAGGCCGGCGAATTGAACAGTTCCAGGGTCGGTGCGAACTGCAGCAGCCGGCCTTCGTGCATCACCGCGGTATGGCCGCCCAGCAGCAGGGCTTCCTGCGGCTCGGTGGTGGCATAGACCACGGTGGTGTCGCCGGTGGCGAAGAGCGAAATCAGTTCGCTGCGCAATTCCTCGCGCAGCTTGTAGTCCAGGTTTACCAGCGGCTCGTCCAGCAGCACCAGCGGGGCGCGCTTGATCAGCGCGCGCGCCAGCGCAGTGCGTTGCTGCTGGCCGCCGGAGAGTTCGCCCGGCAGGCGTTGCAGCAGATGGGCGATGTGCAGCTTGTCGGCGATCTCGTTGACGCGCCGGGTGATTTCCTGCTCGCCCTGCCTTTGCAGGCGCAAGGGTGCTGCGATGTTCTCGAACACCGTCAGGCCGGGATAGTTGATGAATTGCTGGTAGACCATCGCCAGGTTGCGCTCGCGCACCCCCACGCCAGTGACATCCTGGCCATCGACCAGCACGCGGCCGGCGGTGGGCTTGTCGAGGCCGGCGATGATGCGCATCAGCGAGGTCTTGCCGGCCTGGGTCGGGCCTAGCAGGACGTTGATGCCACCTTTGGCGAGATTCAGGTCAAGCGGGTAGAGGTGCGTTTCGGCACCGACCGTCTTGGCCACTTGTTTCAGTTCCAGGGTCACGCTGTCTCCTCACTGCATTTTTTTGATTGATGGTGGGCGTCGACCTGGGATCAGCTGGCGGCGTGATCGGGCAGACTCGCCAACCACGCCTCCAGCCGTCCTCTGTGCTGGGGCCCGCAGTGCAGGCCCAGCTTGCTGCGGCGCCAGAGGATATCGTCGGCGCCGCGCGCCCATTCGTGTTGCACCAGGTAACGCGCCTCGGCTTCATACAGGCCCGGGGTCAGCTCCTCACCCAGCGCGGCCAGGCTGTCGGCCTGACCGATGATCTGGGTCACGCGCGAACCATAGCTGCGCGCATAGCGATGCGCAAGCGCGGCCGGCAGCCAGGGATGACGTGCCTGGAACTGGCGCAGGAAGGCATCGAAGTCGTAGCGCGCCACGGTCTTGCCGGGCTGCTCCAGGTCGCCACCGGGCAGGGGCGCCGCGGCCGTCCACGGCTGACTGGAGGCGCCCAGATGCGGCGCCAGCATGGCCAGCGCCTCTTCGGCCAGCTTGCGATAGGTGGTGATCTTGCCGCCCCAGACATTCAACATGGGCGCACCGGCGTCGTCGCATTCGAGCAGATAGTCGCGGGTGATGGCCGAGGCATTCTCGGCACTGTCGTCCAGCAACGGGCGCACACCGGAATAGGTCCAGACCACGTCTTCACGGCCGATCTGTCGCTTGAAGTAGCGGTTGGCCATCTCGCAGAGGTAATCGATCTCCTCGGCATCGATCTCGACCTTGCCGGCATCGCCGTGGTATTCAAGGTCGGTGGTACCGATGAGGGTGAATTCTTCCTGGTAGGGAATGGCGAAGATGATGCGCTTGTCGGGGTTCTGGAAGATGTAGGCGTAGGGATGGTCGAACAGGCGCTTGACCACGATGTGGCTGCCCTTGATCAGGCGCAGGCTGCGCCCGGTCCTGGCCTGCGGCACCGCCTGCGCGAAGCGTGCGGCCCACGGGCCTGCAGCGTTGACGATGGCGCGGGCGCGCACTTCTTCCTGTTGCACGCCATTGGCATGCTGATGTTCCAGCACGGCATGCCAGGCATCGCCCTCGCGGCGGGCGCTGATGCACTTGGTACGGGTGAGGATACGGGCGCCGCGCTCCTGCGCGTCCATCGCATTCAGGACCACCAGGCGCGCATCGTCGACCCAGCCATCGGAATAGACGAAGCCACGACGATAGTCGCCCTTCAAGGGTTGGCCCGCGACGTGCCGGGTCAGGTTGGCACCTTCGGAGGCTGGCAATATCTCGCGCTTGGCCAGGTAGTCATACATGAACAGGCCGGCGCGGATCATCCAGGCCGGACGCTGGTTGGCATCGTGCGGCATGACGAAACGCAGGGGCCAGATGATGTGCGGCGCCGAGCGCAGCAGCACTTCGCGCTCCTGGAGCGCCTTGCGCACCAGCTTGAACTCGTAGTATTCGAGATAACGCAGGCCGCCATGGATGAGCTTGGTGCTGGCCGAAGAGGTGTGCTGGGCCAGGTCATGCTGTTCGCACAGCAGCACCCGCAGCCCGCGGCCGGCCGCATCACGTGCAATGCCTGCACCGTTGATGCCACCGCCTACCACCAAGAGATCGTATTCGAGCGCCATTGGCCTGTTCTCCACTTTCCGCTTGTTCGCTTTTTGCTTCGTTCGCTGCACCTAACTCACCCATTTCCCGCGAGTTGGCAATGCCCAGTAAGATAAGCGACATCCCGAACGTAAATCAACAATTATTTGTTGTTTTAAGTTCGTTTATGTTTTTTAATGTTCATCTCTGATTGAAACCGTTAATCCTTTTTCAAGCACACCATGCTCAATCCCAGGCAACAGACGCTACTGGAATGCGTGCGCAAGCACGGCACGATCTCGGTCGAAGAGTTGGCTCAACAGCTGGGCGTGACCACCCAGACCGTGCGCCGCGACGTCAAGGCGATGGTCGATGTCAGCCTGCTGGCGCGCTACCACGGCGGCGTCGGCCTGCTGTCCTCGACCGAGAACATCGCCTATCCGGAGCGCCAGGTCCTGCATGCCGAAGCCAAGCGCCGCATCGGTCGTACCGTGGCTGCCCGCGTGCCCGACGGCTGCTCCCTGATCCTGAACCTGGGCACCACCACGGAAGAGGTTGCGCGCGCCCTGCAACAGCATCGCAACCTGCACGTGGTCACCAACAACCTGAACGTGGCCAATTCACTGGCCAGCAATCCCGAGCTGGAAGTGATCATCGCCGGCGGCGTGGTGCGCGCCCGTGACCGTGGCATCGTCGGCGAGGCGACCATCGATTTCATCCGCCAGTTCAAGGTGGACATCGGCATCATCGGCATTTCCAGTATCGAGATGGACGGCGTGCTGCGCGACTTCGACGCCCGCGAGGTCAAGGTGGCCCAGACCATCATCGAACAGTCACGCCAGGTCTGGCTGGTGGCCGACGCCAGCAAGTTCGGCCGGCAGGCGCTGGTGAAGATGGCGCACCTGTCGCAGATCGATGTGCTCTTCACCGATGCCCCTCCACCGCCGGAACTGGCCAAGCTGCTGGCCGAGACCGATGTGGAAGTGGTGATCGCGAAATAGAAAACACCCCGCCATAGGGAGGGTCATGGGAGCAGGCCCTGCGCACCGCCCGTCCTGCGTATTTCTTGAATGAACGTCCAAGTTTTTCAACGATGAGCGACATGGATCAACCCATGTCCAATCATTGATTGTCGTCCCTGTGCGCCCGGAGGATAGTGGGCCATGCAGGCAGGCACAACAGTTGGCCAACGCAGCAAAACGGTCATCACCCTGCCCTCGCATCCCGTTGATCCCCCCCCCCGAGGAGTGCATATGACGCAAATGATGAAAGCGGCCGTCGTCCGCGAATTCGGCAAGCCCCTGTCCATCGAGGAAGTCCCCGTTCCCACACCCGGCCCAGGTCAGATCCTGGTCAAGTTCGAGGCCAGCGGCGTCTGCCATACCGACCTGCACGCCGCTCATGGCGACTGGCCCGTCAAGCCCACCCCACCCTTCATCCCCGGCCACGAAGGTACCGGCTATGTCGCCGCGCTGGGCGCTGGCGTCAAGCGCGTCAAGGAAGGTGACCGCGTCGGCGTGCCCTGGCTGCACACGGCCTGCGGCTGCTGCTCACCCTGCCGCACCGGCTGGGAAACCCTGTGCGCCGAACAGCAGAACACCGGCTACTCCGTCAATGGCAGCTTCGCGCAATATGGCCTGGCCGATCCCAACTTCGTCGGCCATCTGCCGGCCGGCCTGGAGTTCGGCCCGGCCGCACCCGTGCTGTGCGCGGGCGTGACCGTCTACAAGGGCTTGAAGGAAACCGAGGTGCGCCCCGGTGAATGGGTGGTGATTTCCGGCATCGGCGGCCTGGGCCACATGGCGGTGCAATACGCCAAGGCCATGGGCATGCACGTGGTCGCCGCCGACATCCACGAAGACAAGTTGGCGCTGGCCAAGAAGCTGGGCGCGGACCTCACCGTCGATGGGCGCGACATCAATGCCGTGGCCGACGTCCAGCGCATCATCGGCGGCGCCCATGGTGCGCTGGTGACGGCAGTCTCGCCCAAGGCGATGGAACAAGCCTTCGGCTTCCTGCGCGCACGCGGCACCATGGCCCTGGTCGGCCTGCCACCGGGCGACATCAGCCTGCCGGTGTTCAATACGGTGTTGAAGCGCATCACCGTGCGGGGCTCCATCGTCGGCACGCGCCAGGACCTGGAAGAGTCACTGGTCTTCGCCGCCGAAGGCAAGGTCGCGGCGCACTTCACCTGGGACAAGCTGGATAACATCAATGCCATCTTCGCCCGCATGGAAGAAGGCAAGATCGATGGGCGCATCGTGCTGGACCTGAAGTAGCCACATATCTGGCAGACAAGAAAATGGCGACCCACCTCAGTGCGTCGCCATTTTCATGGGCCCTTTCCAGATTCAGGCGGAGGGTTCTTCCCTGGGCTGCCACTGCCGGATGCCGGCATGCCGCTATCCTACCAATACCCCAACACCTTCCACCACGCCGTCCCGACGGTCGCGAACACCAGCAGTTCCACCACTGCCATCACCAGCCCCACGCCCCACCACTTGCCCATGGAGACGTAGCCGCTACCGAAGATGATGGGCGAGGTGCCGGTGGCGTAGTGGGTCAGCGTCATCATGATGGCCGAGCCGGCGGTCATCATCAGCATGAAGGGCAGCACGTACTGCTGCGGCAGCAGTTGCGCTCCCACCATCAGGAAGGCCAGCAGCATGGCGCTGATGTGGGCGGTGGTACTGGCAAAGAAATAGTGCGACAGCACGAACACCAGCAGCAACACCGCCGCGATCGCGAACCAGCCCATGCCGCTGGCGACGATGGCCGCTTTCATGCCCTCCGAGAACCAGGCCACCACGCCGGTCTTGTTCAACTGCTCGGCCAGCATCACCAGCGCACCGAACCAGACCAGGGTGTCCCAGGCGCTCTTTTCGGAAAGCACATCATCCCAGTCGATGGTGCCGGTGATGATCAGCACGAACAGGCCGACAAAGGCCACCACCGTCGGGTCCAGCGTGAAGGCCGCACCCAGCAGCATGGCCGGCACATTGGCCCACAGCAGCAGCAACAGGGCGAAGGTCCCCAGCATGACCTTTTCACTGGCACCCAGGCGGCCCATCTTGTCCAGTTCGCCGCGGGCGTAGTCCACCGCATTGGGCGTGGACTTCAACTCCGGCGGCGAGACCAGGTAGATCACCATGGGCATGATCAGCAGGCACACCAGACCGGGCAGCAGCATGCACAGCGCCCAGGTGGTCCAGGACAGTTGCAGCGCCTGGCCGGTCGCCTTGGCGACGTAGTTGACCACCAGCGGATTGGGCGCGGTGGCGGTAAGGAACATGGCCGAGGTGATCGGATTGGCGTGATAGTTGACCAGGGCCAGGTAGCTGCCGACCTTGTTCTGCGTGCCCTTGGCCGGGTCGGAGTCAAAGGCATTGGCGATCGACTTCATGATGGGGTGGACGATGCCGCCGCCACGCGCAGTATTGCTGGGGGTGAAGGGCGCCAGCACCAGTTCGCAGATGGCCAGCCCGTAGCCGATGCCAATCGTGCGCCGGCCCAGCAGGGCGATGAACATCAGGCCCACGCGCCGTCCCAGCCCGGTCTTCTTCAGGCCGCGCGAGATCAGGATCGCCACCACGATGAGCCAGATCAGCGGATTGGAAAAGCTGGCCAGTGCATCCGCAATGGCGCCCTTGGATGAAGTCGAGGTGACCTGCGAGAGCGAGACGATGACGATGGCCATCATCGCCATCACGCCGATGGGCATGACCTTGAGAATGATGGCCACGATGGTGGTGAGGAAGATCGCCACCAGCGCCCAGGCCTTGGGCGCAAGACCCTGCGGACAAGGCAGCAGCAACAGCAGGATCAGCACGGCCGTGGTGATCAGGGCGGGGACCAGCCGGAACGGCACGGCCTCGTTGAAGTAGTTGAAAGTGGCTTTGAGTCTGGCAAACATCGCGTCATCCCTGGAGTGGAAAAGCAGGATGGCCGCGCGGCATCACCGTGGCGACCATCGTGGCGCCAGTATAGTCACGCGACCGCCCGGGCTGGTCCGCTCATTGCCGATGAATTGATCTGTGCCAGCTAAGCAGCGGATTTCGCCGCCTTCCATTCCTGCTGCGCCTTCTTCAGTCGCGCCACGCCCTCCACGATGTCCTCGGGCTGGGCATTGGCGAACGACAATCGCCAGTGTCCAGCGTCCGCTGCGCTGGCGTAGAAGGCCGAGCCCGGCACATACATCACGTTGTGCCTGACCGCCTGCTGCAGCAGGGCCGTGGCATCGGTGCCATCCTTCCAGCTGGCCCAGATGAACATGCCGCCTTCCGGCGCGATCAGGTCCAGGCTGTCGCCGAACGCCTCTTTCAGCGAGGCCAGCATGATCCGGCAACGTTCGCGATAGGTGGCGATGATGGTGGGCAGATGCGCCTGCAGGCAACCGGCCTGCAGGTAACGGGCCGCGACCATCTGCATCCACGGCGCGGTGCACAGGTCGCCGGTCTGCTTGGCGATGACGGCGCGGCGCAGGATTTCCGCCGGGCCGCACATCCAGCCGATGCGCAGACCCGGTGCCACCGTCTTGGACAGGCTGGACAGATAGACCAGCCAGTCGCTGGCGCCGTCGATCTCCTGCGCCACCTGCAGCAGCGGCGGTTCGGCCTGGCCGGAGAAACGGAGTTCTCCGTAGGGATCGTCTTCCACCACGATGAACTGGTAGCGCACCGCCAGTGACAGCAGATGCCGCCGGCGCGCCAGCGGCAAGGTCGCACCGGTGGGATTGGCGAAGGTCGGCACCAAATACAGCATCTTCGGCCGGGCGCCGGCCTGCAGCGCGGCTTCCAGGGCATCGGTGTCCATCCCCTGGGCGTCGCCGGGAATTTCCAGCAGGTCGGCATGCGCCAGTCGCAAGGCCTGGATCGCGGCCGGATAGCAGGGGCGTTCGATGGCCACGCAGTCACCTGCCTGGAGCAGGATGCGCAGCAGCAGTTCGAAACCCTGCTGGGAGCCGGTGGTCACGATCAGCTCGCCCGGATCGGCACCGCCGATGCGCTCGCGGGTGAGCTGCTTCAGCGTCTGCGTCAACACCGCCGTGCCTTCGGTAGCACCATATTGCAGGCAGGCCGCAGCGGCGCTATCGAGCAAGGTGGCAGCACTGCGCGAGAGTCCGGCGGCATCGAACAGGGACGGTGCGGGATAGCCACCGGCAAAGGAAATCATGCCGGGCTGCTGGGTGTACTTGAACAACTCGCGGATAGGCGAACCCTGCGGCGCCTCGAAGGCGGGATTGAAGCGGTAGGCGGCTGTCATGATGTGCGCAGCAAAATGTGAAGAAAAAAGGACGAGCGCGGCCAGCGCGGGATGTGCAGGATGCGCGGGAAGCGCGGCGCCGCGTGGTTCTTCAGGAATATGAATAAAGCTTCTACGGTGGCTGTAGCTGCAGCCCAAAGAGAAAAGAGCAGCAAAGAAGAGAAGAGGCCAGCGGGGGCTCCAGGCGGAGCCCCGTCGCGTCAGCCGATCACTGCTCGATCATGCGGTTCCAGCGATTGTTCCATTCGGAACGCTTTTCGTTGACCACATCCCAATCGACGGTATTGAGGTTTTTGGTCAGCACCTCGCTCTTGCCCAGCTTGGCTTGAGCAGCTTCCGACAGCGGCACGTTGCGGTTGACCGGGATGGAATTGGCCAGCGCCATGCTCTTGGCCTGCACGGCCGGGGTCAGCAGGTATTCCAGCAGCTTCTGCGCCAGTTCCGGCTCGCTGTTGCCCTTGATGGGGCAGGCGCCGGTCATCAGCAGCACGCCACCTTCCTTGGGCGTGGCGAATTCGGCGGGGATGCCCTTGTCCTTCAGGTTGGCAATGCCGGTCACGGTCAGCGGGAAGATCGCTGCTTCGTTGGTCTGCACCATCTCGGAAATCTTGGCCGAGCTGGACAGGTATTCGACCACGTTCGGGCCGACCGTGCTGCCCCACTTCTTGAAGCCGGGGTCGACGTTCTTGTCGGTGCCGCCCACCAGACGGTTGAACATCATGAAGCCATACAGGCCGAAGGTGCTGGCAGAGATGGACTGGAACACCACCTTCTGCTTGTACTTGGGATCGGCGAAGTCCATCCACGAGGTCGGTGCCGGCCAGCCCTTTTCGGCGAACAGCTTCTTGTTGTAGCCGATGCCCAGTACGCCCATCTCGATGGCCACGGCCTGGTCATTGGCCAGGCGTGCGAAGGGGTAGACATCCTTGAGCACGGCGGCGTCCTTGACCTTTTCGCACAGGCTCATGTTGATGGCACGGTACATGATGCCGTCGTCCAGGAAGGCCACGTGCATCTGCGGCTTGTCGCGCTGTGCCTGCATCTTGGCGATGATGTCCGAGGAAGTGCCGGGCACCACCACCACCTTGACGTTGTTGGCCTTCTCGAAGTCCGGGAAGATCGAGGCGGTGTAGTTCTTTTCCATCGTGCCGCCGTTCATGCCGACGTAAATGGTCTTGCTTTGCGCCTGCGCGCCGGAGGCGGCCATCAGGGTCGCGCCGATTGCACAGGTCACTGCCAGGGTCTTCATCTTCATTACTGCACTCCTTGCCGGTTTGCCGATGTGGGTCCCGCTTGCGCGGGTGTGGGTACGTGGGATGCCGCGCCGGTCCCTTGCCGGGCCGGCGTGGTTGCTGCTGTACTACTGTTGCTGTTATTGCTGCTATCGCTACAGGCCCTGCGCGGGCCGCCGTGGAGGGCGGCCGCCGGTGACTCAGTCGATATCGAACTTCACGCCCTGCGCCAGCGGCAGGGTCTTGCTGTAGTTGATGGTATTGGTGGCACGACGCATGTAGTTCTTCCAGGCGTCCGAGCCCGATTCGCGGCCGCCGCCGGTTTCCTTCTCGCCACCGAAGGCGCCACCGATCTCGGCACCGCTGGTGCCGATGTTGACGTTGGCCAGGCCGCAGTCGCTACCGACTGCGGAGACGAACAGCTCGGCCTCGCGCATGTCGTTGGTGAAGATGGCCGAGGACAGGCCCTGCGGCACGGCGTTGTTGAGCGCGATGGCTTCGGCCAGCTCTTCGTACTTGACGATGTAGAGGATGGGCGCGAAGGTCTCGTGATGCATGATGGCGGTCTGGCCGGGCATGGCTACCACGGCCGGACGCACGTACCAGGATTGCTCGCCCATCACCGTCACGCGTTCGCCGCCGGTGACTTCGCCACCCTGGGCGCGCGCCTGCTGCAACGCAGCCTGCATGGCATCGAAGGCGCCCTTGTCGATCAGCGGGCCGACCAGGGTGTCACCCTGCAGCGGGTCGCCGACCTTGACGCTGGCATAGATGCGCTTGATCTGCGCCACCACCTGGTCGTGGATGCTGCTGTGGACAAACAGGCGGCGCAGGCTGGTGCAACGCTGTCCGGCCGTGCCCACGGCGGAGAAAGTGATGGCGCGCAGCGCCAGGTTGAGGTCGGCCGAGGGCGCGACGATCATGGCATTGTTGCCGCCCAGTTCCAGCAGGCTGCGACCCAGGCGCTCGGCCACCACGGTGGCGACCTTGCGGCCCATGCGCACGCTTCCGGTGGCGCTCACCAGCGGCACCAGCGCCGAACGCGACAGGCTCTCACCCAGGTCGGCGCCGCCGATCAGCAAGGGGCACAGGCCGGCCGGAACCAGGTTGGGACGCTGTGCCGAAAAGCGCGCGACCGCCTTCTCGAAGATGGCCTGTACCGCCAGCGCGGTGACGGGCGTCTTTTCCGACGGCTTCCACACCACGGCATTGCCGGCGACCAGGGCCAGCGCGGCATTCCAGGCCCACACCGCGACCGGGAAGTTGAAGGCGGTGATCACGCCCACCACACCCAGCGGATGCCAGGTTTCCATCATGCGGTGACCGGGACGCTCGGAGGCGATGGTCAGGCCATGCAGCTGGCGCGACAGGCCCACGGCGAAGTCGCAGATATCGATCATTTCCTGCACCTCGCCCAGTCCTTCGGAGAGGATCTTGCCCGCCTCCTGGGTCACCAGTGCGCCCAGTTCCTCGCGGTGCTCGCGCAGCACTTCACCCAGCACGCGCACCAGTTCGCCACGCACCGGGGCCGGTACTTCGCGCCAGGCCAGGAAGGCCTTGTGCGCGCCGGCGATGGCGGCCTCGGCGTCGGCCGGCGTCTGCGCCTTGAGTTGCGCGATGATCTCGCCATCACGCGGCGAACGGATCACCAGATCGTTGCCGGCATAGGCCGCGAGGTCAGCACCCAGAGTGGAGAAGATGCGTGGAGAAGACATGGAATTCCCTTGAAAAGTGGAGTGGGATGGGTCTGGAACGGTGGAGTATAAGGACAGCCAGGACAATTCTTAAAACCAAAAAATTTCACGACATCATGAGTTTTTGGAATGCACCGTCGTGGCGCGCGATAATCCGCGAGGATGCGCGAGGATGGTGCGGCGCATCACGGGCATTTACGCCGAGAGCCTTTCTGATAGAGGGATAGCGCCCTGCCGACCAGAACCCGGCCAGCCCTGCCCGGACGCCCTGCGCAACCTGGGCGTCCTCTCTCCCGGCTCAGGCCTTGCGACCGTCGGCCATGAGTTTTAGTCAGCCTGGAGATCAAATGGCCCGCAGCCATGCGCACCGAAGCAATGCAGGGCCGTACCGGCCTCAGGACTCAACCGCCCTGGGCTTCGCCCAGCAGCCATTCGCGGAATTTCAGGATGGCGGCCTTGCCGGCGTTCTTCTCGGGATAGACGAGGTAATAGGATTGCGGACTCTTGACCGCGAAGGGGAACGGCACATGCAACTGGCCCAGGCTGATCTCGGTCTCGACCATGAACTTGGGCATCAAGGCCACGCCCATGCCGGCGACAGCCGCCTGGATGACCATCGCCAGTTGCTCGAAACGCGGCCCCGACAAGGCATTGGGGCAGTCCACGCCGACATGGCGGAACCAGTCCTGCCAGGCCTGCGGGCGTGTCGTGTGCTGCAGCAGGGTGACGTTGGCCAGGTCTTCGACCGCGTGGATGCGTTCGCTCAGGGCCTTGCTGCACACCGGCACCACCTCTTCGCCCATCAGACGCACCATCACCGTATCGGGCCAGTCGGGTTCGCCGAAGTGGATGGCGGCATCCACCTGGCGGGTACTGAAATCGAAGGGCAAGACCTCGGTACTGAGGTTGAGCAGCACATCCGGATGGGCGGCGGAAAACTTGGCCAGGCGCGGGATCAGCCACTTCACGCCGAAGGTCGGCAGGATGGCCAGGTTCAGCACGCTGGCCAGGCTGTTGTAGGTCATCACCTGGAAGGTCGCCATCTCGATCTGCTTGAGGATGGTGGAGACCTGGGCCGCGTAGTCGCGCCCGGCCTCGGTAAGGATGAGTCGGCGGTTGATGCGCTCGAAGAGCTTGACGTTGAGGTAGTCCTCCAGGATCGCCACCTGCCGGCTCACCGCCCCCTGCGTCATGTGCAACTCGTTGGCCGCCTTGGTAAACGACATGTGCCGCGCCGAGGTATCAAAGGCGATCAGGCATGACGTTGACGGGATGAAACGGCGCATGGGACGGGTTCCGCTGGGTAAATGACCCCGCACTATAGCAAAAGCCGCCCCCTCCCCTCCAGCGTGACCGGCCCCGCTCATGCCAGTGGCAGCAGCGCTGGCTGCAGCGCCGCCGGGCGGGACGGACTCATGCAAAACGCGTATTGCCCAGCAGGCAGTCCGGATCGAACACCGGCTGCACCCGCGCCGCCAGCGCGCGTTGCGCGGGCTGGGTATAGCGCTGGTAGTAGTGCTGGTTGAACGGCCCGATGCCATGCTCCGCACTGAAGCTGCCCTGGTAGCGCTGCACCACCAGGTCATACAGGGCGGTGCGCAGGGCCTCGATGCGTTCAGCCGGGAATTGCGGCTGTGCGGCGGGGGCGATGGCCAGGTTGAAGTGCACGCCACCGTCACCCCAGTGACCGAAGTCATACACGTCGGCACCCGCGAAATCCCGCTCCACCAGCGCCAGCGCCTCGGCACGGAAGGCCGGCAGGCGCGAGCGCGAGACCGAGATATCGAAGGCCACGATCTTGCCCTCCTGC
>Ga0160496_1000594_pt1 | contig 14207 bp, 12 predicted proteins | sample DIDPMG_2_FD_108231 | JGI IMG/M metagenome (GOLD analysis project Ga0160496, IMG submission 108231) | Enriched soil microbial communities from UW Madison campus, WI, USA - DID2937_E24_FP MG | ecosystem: Environmental > Terrestrial > Soil > Grasslands | place: USA: Madison, Wisconsin | collected...
CCACGGCCCAGCACATTGCGCGGTTCGTCGGGTCCGCCATAGGCCCGGCTCCAGTCGAGCGGCATCTCGCTGAAGGGCAGCGGCTCGGTGGCGCGCCCCTCCAGCCAATAGCGGTCGCCGAACACCAGCAGCGACTTGTCGAGTCCGCCGACCTTCATGCGCACCGCGCAGGCGCGGTCCTGGCCGCTGGGCCCCGTGTAGGCGCTGCCATGCACCAGCACCTCGGCTTCCAGCTTGGGCATGCCCACGTCGAGCGCGCCGTCGCCCTCCTCCGCGGCCACGCGCCACAGCTCCTGCTCGGTGTAGAGCCGGGGCTCGGGCTCCAGCCCGGCGAGCGCCATCACGGCCACGCCCAGGCTGTCCTCGCCCTGCCAGCGATACGGACGGGTCAACACGCTCAGGCGAGTCGGTTTTACGGTCTTCATCGCATTAATCGACGCGTTGGTCCACCGCCACGGCGCGCGTCTGCGGATCCACGCGCACGGCGATCTCCCGGCCCTCGGCGAAGTCGCCGATGCGTACCGGCGAGATGCGCGCCTCGATCAGGGTTTCGAACGGCTCGCCCGACGCGGGCTGCACCGCCAGGCGCAGCTTGACGATCAGATAGGCCACCTCGCCCAGGCGCCGGCCCGTGTCGATGGTTTCGAGCACCCGTGCGGTCGCCGGCTCGCCGGTGCGCTGCACCTGCACCACCTGCGCCTCGGCCGCCGCGCGGCGCGCGGCCTGCTTGCGGAAGAAGCCGATCAGCACCACGGCCTCGACCACGATCAAGAGCACCACCAGCCAAGCCCAACCCGGTATTTCCATGTTGCCTGCCACTCCCCGTTTCTCGGTTGTCATGCGTCTTCAGATCAGGACCCAGAGGCCGGCCAGCGCGGTGCGCACGCCCACGTTCTCGGTTTCCATGCCCTTGTTGCGGTACTCGGTGCCGGCGACCTTGAAGCTCATCAGCGCCACGTCGTTCTTGATCATCGCGATCGCGCCCGTGGTCATGGCGGTGGTCAGCGTGCTGCGCCACACGGCGGCGTTGGCCAGGCCGATGGTGGCCTGCGCCACCGTCAGGTTCAGGCCGAACGGCGTCGCCTTCAGCCAGCTCTTGGTCGACAGGTCCTTGACCTTCTTGCCCTGCAGCACCACGTCCACGCCGCTGTTGATCGTGATGGTCTGGGGCGAGGTGATGTCCATGCCCGCACCGGTGGACTCGATGCGGATCTGGCCGCTGACCTTCTCGGTCAGCGTGCCGGCCGACACGTTGCGCGCGGCGTTGCCCGTCTCGACGGTCACCGTCTGGCCGTCCTTGATGTTGACCGTCGAGCCCTTGGTGATCTTGCGCAGCTCGCCGCCCTTGTAGGTCTCGTCGAGCAGCCCCGTGACCTCGCGCGTCTCGGTGTCCTTCAGCGTTTCCTTGAACGGGCCGGTCACCTCGCGCGTCTCGCCCACGGCCGAGACCGTGGTCTTGAGGCCCTTGCCGTAGATTTCCTCGTTGAGCCCGTCCTTCACCTCGGTCTTGCGCGAGGCCTGCACGGTGTAGTTCTCGTGGCCGGTGACCGACACGTCGCGGGTCTTCGCCACGGTCAGGACGTCGGGCCCGGTGACGTGGATCTCGCGCTTGCCGCCCACGTAGCAGGTGTCGTTGTGGCCGATGTTGGTGAGGCGGTGCCGGTCGGTGCTGTGGCTCTCGTCGAGTTCGATCTCGGTGCGATAGTTGCGCTCCGCATGCATCCAGATCTCTTCCTGCCCGGTCTTGTCCTCGAACATGAAGGCGTTGGCGGTGCGCGGCGTGCCCTCCTTGGTGCGGCTCAGGAAGCCGCTCTGCGTGGCGTTGCCCGGCAGTTCCCAGGGCGGCATGTTGCCGGCGTTGTAGACCCGGCCGATGATGATGGGCCGGTCGGGATGGCCGCCGATGAAGTCCACGATGACCTCGTCGCCCACGCGCGGCAGCTGGATGCCGCCGAAGCCGCCGCCCGCCCAGGGGCTCGACACACGCACCCAGCACGAGCTGTTCTCGTTGCGCTGGCCGACGCGGTCCCAGTGGAACTGCACCTTGACCCGGCCGTAGTTGTCGGTCCAGATCTCCTCGCCTTCCTTGCCCACCACCTTGGCGGTCTGCGGGCCATGCGTGTGCGGCATCGGGGTGACGCGCGGCGCGCGGTACGGCACGCTGGACGGCAGCACGATGAAGCCCACGTCGAACAGGCTGCTGCTGCCCGAGCCGCTGGCGTAGCCGCCCTCGCGGATGCGGTAGTGCGCGCCCACGACCAGGTACTCGCGGTTTTCGGCCTGGCGCGGATGGTTGCGCAGCGTGAACAGGTAGCCCGGCGCGGCGCCGCGCACGTTGCAGGTGCCTGCCACCTGCTCCTGGCGCGACTGCAGGTCTTCGAGCCGCACGCGGGTGTAGCGCTCGGCGTCGCCCGCATTGGTGTAGCCGCCCTGCCATTCGTAGACTTCGAGGTCGCCGTTGTCATAGGCGCCGGGGTTGTTGCGCCGCGCCTCCAGCATGGCGCCGGGCGTCTTGAAGTGATAGTCGTTGGTGGCGAAGGCGCCGGGCGTGATCTGCTCCGACACCTCCCACGACGACACATACTCCTCCTGCGGCACCGCCGCGCGGTCGGGCCCGTAGTACGGCAGCGTCTCGTAGCCCGGCAGCTTGTCGTGCTGGGTCACGTCATCGGTCACCATCAGCGTGTGCTTGCCGTCCTCGTGCTTGAACCAGTAGTAGATGCCCTCGTGCTCCATCAGGCGGCTGAGGAAGGCGAAGTCGGTCTCCTGGTACTGCACGCAGTATTCCCAGTTGCGATAGCTGTCCGAGAGCTTGAGCTCGTACGGAAACGCGTAGTCGCCCAGCACCTCCTCGATCACGTCCGGCACGCTCTGGTTCTGGAAGATCTTGTTGTCGGAGGTCTGCGTCAGGTACCAGAGCCAGGGGCGCAGCGTGGCACGGTAGATGTAGTGGCGCGCCGTGGCGCCGTCGCGGCCCACCAGCACGCAGCGCGTCACCTGGCCGTTCAGGAAGCGCGGCTTGGCGCCCGAAGTCTCGATTTCCAGCGTGATCGGCTTGCCCAGCAGCTGCTTCATGTCGAGCGAATGCGAGTCCGACACCAGCTCCACATCGAACTCGAACAGCTGCGACAGGGTTTCGTGTCCGTGCATGCCGCGAAACTTCAGCTGCTCCGGCGGCAGGGGGGTGTGAGCCTTGATGACGCGTTCCATATCTCGATTCCGATATTCCTAAGGTCTGGCGGCAGCCGCCGCGAACTCGTTGCGTTGCCGGGCCTCAGCCCATGTGGATCTGGCGGCCGTCCACCTTCACCAGCTCTTCGCCGGTCACCACGTTGTAGGTGCCGTGCAGGCGTGCCGTCTGGCGCGCCTCCATGTCGAGCACACCCACGCGGGTCTGGTCCGTCTCTTCGGTCAGGCGCAGCGCGTTGCGCGCCATCTGCACCAGCTTGTCCACCACCAATTCGTAGATGCGGCCGGTCAGCCGCACCTGGCCCACGGTCAGGCGCGCCTCCTTGCCGCGGTAGCTCAGCGTGTCGACGGCGCAGTCCGCCACCGGCGCCTGCAGCGCCAGACGCTCGCGCGCCTGCAGGCGCAGCGCGGCCGTGCTGTCGAGCGTGATGCCGGCGCGCGCGCCCAGCACCAGTTCTCCCTCCACCTGCAGCCGTGCGACGGACGGATCGGTCTGCAGGGTGACGGCGATGATGTAGACGCGATCCTCGTCCGGGCCGCTCACCAGCACCTCGTCGCCCGGCACCGGCGCGAGCAGGCAGCTGGCGGCGCGGCGGCAGCGCCACTGGCGCGTGTCGGTGCGCACCACGTACTCGGGCCCCACCACCATCGCGACCTCGCCGAGCGCATGCACGGGCTGGCCGGCGCCAGCGGGCGCGGCGGCGGGACTCGGTGAAACGCGGTGGACCTGCGCCATGGAAGACACTCCAGAAGGGGGACGCGGAGCGGGCTTCAGCATGCGGGCCGCCCTCCGGGCCGGGGTTTCCAGCGGGCGACCTCGCCCCGCTGCAGGGTGCCGAGCGTGAGCTCGGTCATCATGTTGATGCTCACGTGCCGCGTGAAATAGCGCTCCAGCACGGCGCCGAACAGATAGGGGTGAATGCCGGAGAACGCCGTCTCGTCGACCGTGAGCTCGACGCGCACGCCGCGCCCGTAGACGATCGGTCCCGGCACCGGCAGGCGCTGGTGCATCGGCACCGCACGCACCCGTTGCAGGCCTTCGATCTGGCGCGCCACCACGGGCTCGGAGAGATCGGCGTACAGCCGCAGCGTCTCGCGCAAGGTCTGCGCGCCCTGCTCCGGGTCCAGGTCGGTCAGGCTCAGGTAGTTCAGGCCCAGGTGATTGATGAGCCGCCAGGTCGCCTCGCCATCGGCCAGCGCGGTGCGCGGCGCCGATGGCCCGCGCCGCACCTTGATGCGCGCGACCGGCGCCGAGATGCGCAGGCTGAAGTCGGTATCGCCGGCCAGCGGCATCAGCAGCGGCAGGTCGCGGTTGGTGCACAGCGTGTCCAGCGTGAGGTGGCGCAGGTCGCCGGAGAACGGCGCCTCGTCGCGGTCGACCAGCGAGAGGAACAGCTCGCTGCCGACATAGCCGGTGCGCGAGCCCTGGCGCAACGCGACGTCGGAGAGCAGGCGCGGCTCGCGCCGCGTGGCGTAGTAGGCGCCGTAATCCTCGCCGTCTTCGCTGAGCGTGCCGTAGAACGGCCGGAACTGCCGCTCGGCGCCGCCCGCGGCATGGCCCGTCACGCGCGTGACGCCATAGACCTCGTAGTCGAGCGGCCGGGTGCGGTCCACCACCAGGTGATATTCGTGCGTGCGCGGCGTGACCGCGACACGGTCGGCACGCTTCGGAAACAGGTTGATCACGGGCACGCAGTGCAGCGCCACGTTTTCGGTGCGCACCGTGCTTTCGAGGTCAGGCGCGCCCGTCGACAACAGAATCGTGATGCCGAACGCACGCACCTCCTCGCCCGCGGCGCCCTTGTCCTGCGCGGCCGACTGCGCCAGCAAGGGCCGCAGGCCCTGGCGCAGCTGGTTCACGCTGAAGAACATGAAGCGCTGCGGAAACGCGAAGTACTCCTGCATCAGGCGATAGCCCTGGAAGCAACGGTCGTCGGCCGGCAGCAGCGCCTGGTCGTCGTCGAAGCCTTCGTGGCGCAACACCTCCGCCGGCAGCAGCTTGCAGCCGAGCGCGGGCCGGTCGGCGTCGTGGCACACCACGCCCACCGACTTGCCCAGCACCAGCGCCAGCAGCTGGTTCATGGGGACGTCCTGGCCGTCGAGAAAGAACGTCAGGCTGTCGAGATCGAGCTCGTGCAGGGCCACGCCGCCGCACACCTCGATGCGCAGGCGCAGCGCGGCCGTGGCGCGCGCGCCGCCCAGCCCGAGCCGCGCGAGCGGCAGGTCCGGCGGCGTGGCCATGAACTCGGCGTGAGCCACCTTCAGCGGCCACATCTTCACGTCCTGGCCGGTGGAGAAATCGCACGGGGTCTGCTCGCCGCGCGTCACGCGGGCGCGCAACAGGGTGCCGCGCGGCAGCGTGAAGCCCTTGGCCAGCGTGCCCTCGTTCATGCTGGGCTCGAGCGCCACCACCGCCATCGCGGGCGTGGGCGCCAGATAATGCGGATAGACCACGTCGAGCAGGCGCTGCGAGAAGCGCGGAAACTCCGCGTCCATCTTGAGCTGCACGCGCGCGGTCAGGAAGCTGAAGCCTTCGAGCAGACGTTCCACGTAGGGGTCCGCCACCTCCGCCTCGCTCAACCCGAGCCGCCCTGCCACCTTGGGATAGTGGCGCGAGAACTCCGCGCCCATCTCGCGCAGGTATCCCAACTCCCGGTTGTAGTAATCGAGCAGCCGCGTGTCCATCAGCTACCCCCGAGGTCGCGCAGGTCGATGTGGCCGCTTTCGAGATCGATATCCGACCGGAACAGGAATTCGAGGGGATGCGGCTCGCACCACAACATGCCGCGGATCGACAGGGTCAGCACGTTGTAATGCTCGAGCTTGCCGGTGTCGGTCACGCAGCGCACGTCCACCGTGTCGCCCAGGATGCGCGGTTCGAAGCGCACGATGGCGAGCCGGATCGCGTCTTCCACGTCGATCCAGTCGATCTCCGACATTCGCTTGCCGGCCATCGCGCGCACGCCGAAATTCAGGGTGGACGCCCCGACCCACTGGAACGGACCGATGTCGTCGGTGGTTTCCAGGTTGACGGTGTTGAGCAGCCAGCGCAGGTCGCGCAGCACCGCGGCGCGCAGCTGCGCATGCGACATCACCGCCTGGCCGGGCGGCTCGCTGCGCTCGTAGGGCCGGTCGTCCATCAAGCGGTCGAGCAGCGCCGGCTGCAGCCGGTCGAGCGCCGCGCCGCGCGCGCCGCGCCGGCCGGCCGAGCGCCACACCTGCATCGCCTGGGCGTCGTGCGCGGCCATCAGTCCAACTCCATCGCGCGCAGATCGAGCAACGCGTATTCGCCTTCGTCGGTCATCCACATCTTCTGGCCGACGCCGGCATACAGATCCTCGCCCAGCGGCTCCCACTGCGTGATGCGGCCCAGCTGCAGCGCATCCTCCAGCGGCTCGCCGCCGGCACGCGCGGGATAGCGGGCCGGCACCAGCGCGGCCAGCGTGCGGCCCTCGGCCGTCACGAGTTCGGCCTGCGCCCAGACCAGGTCGGCCAGACCCTGCGGCGCGAGCAGACGCACGCTGCGCAGCGCCGACATCGGCGCCCAGAGGTAGCGGTCGCCCACGATCAGCTCGCAGACCGGGCCGAGGCGGCTGTCGCCGTCGCAGAGCCAGGTGAACGCATGCGGCGTCTCGGCGGTGGCCAGCGTGAGGCGGCCGGCGCAGGCGCTGGCTTCGGCAAGCGCCTCGGCGCGGGTGGCGGCGGCGCGCTCGGCCGGCTCGCGCAGGGCCTGCACCAGCAGGCGCTGCCACGGCTGGGCAGCGCCAAGAAAATCGGGTTCCGACTCGCCGGCGAACACGGCGCTGCGGCGCTGCTCGGCGCGCACCGCGCCGTCGTAGAGCAGCGCGCTGGCGCGGGCGCGCGGGTTGAGTTCGGCGGACAGGCGCAGCTGTTCGGCCGCGCGCGGCCAATCGCCCTGCACGGCACTGAGCTGGAACAGCCGCGCGCGCAGGTCGGCGTCGGCCGGTGCGTTGCGCACGCGCTCGCGGGTCTGCGTCAACTGGTGGGCGATCGAGCCCTCATGCAGCGAAAACGGTTGCATCATGTCGTCGGTCGGGTCGGTTGGCGGAAGGTCGGAACCGCGGCAGCGCCGGTGGGCGGCGCGCCGCGCAAACACGATGGGCAGCGGCGCGAGGCCGCCCCCGCATCAGGCTTCCTTGTTTTGCTTGACGTCCCACGACACCAGGCTTTCGGCGCCCTTGCCGCCCTTCTCGGTCTGCTCCCAGTACTGCTGCTTGACCTTGGCGGCCTGGAACGCGTAGTTGACGACCACGGATTCCGAGCTGTTCTCGCCGCTCACCTGCACCGAGGTCACCAGCACCTCGTCGAGGGTGATCTTGGTGTATTCGATCTGCTGACCACCGGCCTTGCACACCGACAGTTCGACCTTGCTCAGGTGCTTGCCCGAAGCGCAGTGCTTCATCACGGCCGGCATCGACTTGTCGATGCGCGCCACGATGTGCAGATCGTTGAAGCTGGCCTTGCCGGCGCCGCCGCCGCCACCCGATGCCATGTTGCCCGGCTGGGTCGCGCCCCACGAGAACGACACGATGTCCGTCCAGTCCTTGTGGTTGGCGTCTTTCGATTCGCCATTGGCGCCATCGATCTTCATGAACATATCAACTGCCACTGCTTTCTCCTATGCGTGCTCCGGGCACATGGGTGAAGGAATGGTGTCCTCAGCCTTCGTTCTGCTTGAGCGAGGGCAGCTTGGACACCAACCGCAGCGACACCGTCAGCCCTTCGAGCTGATAGTGCGGCCGCAAGAAGAACTTCGCCGAGTAGTAGCCAGGGTTGTCCTCGATCTCCAGCACCTGCACTTCGGCGGCCGCCAGCGGCTTGCGCGCCTTGGTTTCCTGCGAGGAGTTCACCGGGTCGCCATCGACGTAGTTCATGATCCAGTCGTTGAGCCACCGCTCCATGTCGTCGCGCTCGCGGAACGAGCCGATCTTGTCGCGCACGATGCACTTGAGGTAGTGCGCGAAGCGGCAGCACGCGAACAGGTACGGCAGGCGCGCGGCCAGCTTGGCGTTGGCCGAGGCGTCCGCGTCGTAGTACTCGTGCGGACGTTGCAGCGACTGCGCGCCGATGAAGGCGGCGAAGTCGGAGTTCTTGCGATGCACCAGCGGCATGAAGCCGTTCTTGGCCAGCTCGGCCTCGCGCCGGTCGCTGATGGCGATCTCGGTCGGGCACTTCATGTCCACGCCGCCGTCGTCGGTGGGGAACGTGTGGCACGGCAGGTTCTCGACCGCGCCGCCCGATTCCACGCCGCGGATCGAGGTGCACCAGCCATAGAGCTTGAACGAGCGGTTGACGTTGGCCGCCATGGCGTAGGCCGAGTTGGCCCAGGCATAGCGGTCGTGGTTGGCGCCGTCGGTGTCTTCCTCGAAATCGAACTCGTCGACCGGGTTGGTGCGCGCGCCGTAAGGCAGGCGCGCCAGGAAGCGCGGCATAGCGAGCCCGATGTAGCGCGCATCCTCCGACTCGCGCAGGCTGCGCCACGCGGCGTATTCCGTGTTGGTGAATATCTTGGTGAGATCGCGCGGATTGGCGAGCTCCTGCCACGATTCCATCTGCATCGCGCTGGGCGAGGCGCCGGCGATGAAGGGGCAATGCGCGGCCGCGGCGATGCGCGAGATCTCGCCCAGCAGCTCCACGTCGGGCGGGCTGTGGTCGAAGTAGTAGTCGCCCACGAGGCAGCCGATCGGCTCGCCGCCGAACTGGCCGTATTCCTCTTCGTACACGCGCTTGAAGATCGGGCTCTGGTCCCAGCCCACGCCCTTGTGGCGCTTGAGGGTGCGGCCGAGCTCGCGCTTGGAGATGCACATCACGCGAATCTTGAGCAGCTCGTCGGTCTCGGTGTTGGTCACCAGGTAATGCAGGCCGCGCCAGGCGCCTTCGAGCTGCTGGAAGTCGGCGTGGTGCATGACCAGGTTGATCTGCTCGGACAGCTTGCGATCGATCTCGGCGATGATGGCCTGGATGGTGCGATACGCATCCGAGGACAGGCCCACGCCGCTGTTGGCCAGGGCCTGGTGCGCGAGCGTGCGCACGGCATGCTCGACGGCCTCGCGGGCCTGTTCGGTCTTGGGCTTGAATTCCTTGCGCAGCAGCGCCGACAGATCATCGGCCTCCAGGGCCTGGGCGCTCTGCTGGGACTGTTCGCGTTTGGCGACTGCGGTCATCTTGCTGTCCTCCTCAAACCTTGGTCTCGCGGCCGCCGGCCGCGGCCACGTCCGCCGCCGACTCCGGATTGGGCGCGGCGGCCAGCGCGTTCATCAGCGCGGGGTTCTTCAGCACTTCGCCGATCAGCGATTCGGCGCCCGTCTTGCCGTCCATGTAGGTCAGCAGATTGGCCAGCTGGGTGCGTGCGGCGAGCAGTTCGTTGAGGGCGCCGATCTTGCGCGCCACGGTGGCGGGCGAAAAGTCGTCGATGCTCTCGAAGCTGATGTCGACGTTCAGGTTGCCCTCGCCCGTGAGCGTGTTGGGCACCTGGAACGCGGCGCGCGGGCGGATCGACTTGAGGCGTTCGTCGAAGTTGTCGATGTCGATGTCGAGGAACTTGCGCTCGTCCACGTCCGGCTGCGGCGTCTCCGACTTGCCGGCGAGATCGGCCATCACGCCCATCACGAAGGGCAGCTGGATCTTGCGCTCGGCGCCATAGATTTCCACGTCGTATTCGATCTGGACGCGGGGGGCACGATTGCGGGCGATGAATTTCTGCCCGCTGCCCTTCAGAGTTGTAGCCATGATGCCTGCTCCCTAGGTTGACGTTGATGGTTGGCGTTGCCGCTCACGGCTGTCCGGCTGCGCCGTCGCGCGGCAGCCAGCTCTCGAACTGCTCCAGGCCCTGCGGCGCGAGGTTCTTGAGGATGTCGTGGAAATTCAGGCTGATCAGCTGCTGGGTGCGGCGGATCAGGAACGGCGCGGGGTGGCTGGGCTCGTGCGCCTCGAAATAGGCGCTCACCTTGGCGAGCATCAGCATCGCCTCCTCGCGGGTCTCGATACTGGCGTCGCGCCAGTCGTGGCGCGCGCCACGGGCGGCGCCGGCATCGGCAAGCTGCGCCGGCGCGTGGCTCGCGCCCGGCGCGCGGTCGCCGCTCGCGTCGGTGCTGGCGGCGGGCGCGGCGGACTGCGGCTGGGCCGCGCCGGCCCAGGCCTGCGCCACCACGTCCAGGCTGCGCAGCACGCCGGCGAAGTCGGGCACCCACTCGTGGCCCAGCCGCGTCGCCACGCAGGCCTGGATGCGGCGCAGGCTTTCGCGTGCGTCGTCCACGGCCAGCAGCTCGGCGCTCTGCTGCAGCCAGGCCTGGCGCAGCTTCTCGACCAGGCGCTCGCGCCCGCCGGGATAGATCTGGTCGGCCTCGCGCGCGCCTTCGCTCACGGCTTCGGCCTCGCGCAGGCTGAGCTGGCCGTGCATGCCGTCGAGCAGCCGCGCCGAGCGCAGGCTGCTGGCCGTCTCCTGCACGGCGCACAACGAGGCCAGCGCGTTCATGCGCGGCAGGGGATCGGTTTCGCCGTCGATGTCCAGGCGCGGATGCAGCGCATCCCAGTCGCCATCGAGCGCGTCGGCGATCACGGAGACGCCGGCGGCGTAGCCCGGCACGCCGCGCAACTCGGTCCAGGCTCGGGTCAGGTAGGCCAGGATGCGGGCGTCGCAGGTGCGTTCGAGCAGCGCGAACGCCAGGCGCTCGACCTCGCGCCAATCGGCGGCCTCGGCCGGAATGATGGTGTCGCCGAACTGCTGCTCGGCCTTGCCCAGCGCGGCCTGCTGCAGCGTCAGGAACAGCGGATCGTATTCGAGGTCCTCGCCACAGGCGGGGACGCGTTGCAAGACTTGCACGGAATCCATCGCTTTCTCTAACCCTTCCCCCGCGCCGTCGTGCCGCACGGAGCGGTATTACGGCGCCTCACGGCGGTTATCCAACCCGGGTCCGGCAGGCGCCCGGGGTCGAAGAAAACCGGAGTTTAGGGAGGCTGTCAGTTATCGAATGCGACAGCTAACAAAGCTTTTCTCTTCTAACGAATGTCGATTTTTCGACGACGATTTCCGAATAAATCTGACGGGACGTGACACAGAGCCCGATTGAAGTAACGAAATACGCAAAGGTGTGGGTGTTTTGTCACAACCGATACGTGTGACAGCTTTGTAGGACGTAACTCCGCGAAAAATGTCGCACCTTGAAAAATGGGGGCAGCGACACCCGTCTCACGTCGACAAATCCGTCGCAAAGCCGCGCCAGTGCTCGCTCTCATATTCCGCGATCGCAGCCGTCAAACGGGCCCAGACACATACAACAACGTTTGAAACACTGTTTGATCGCGGCGCGGCTGTCGCCGGCCTGCCACGGGCGAAAACCCGTTTCGGCCGGTCTGGAACCGTTCCAGGGGTGTATCCCGAGCGCTTCGACGGGCTCCTTTCGGGCTGTCCGTTTCGCGACACCGAGAATTCGAGGGCCGCTGTATGAGAAAGGACGGCGTTTTGTGCCGAAGCGCTGGCCGGGTGGGGCCGGCTCCCGCCGGGCTTGTGGCGTCTACGGACCAGATTGGGTTTCGCCGGGGTCATGCGGTCCGCTAAGCACGTCGCTGCCGGCCCGGCCCATCCCCGGATCGCATAGGGTGCCGAACCAGCGTTCCGTCTGCGCAGCGGACGGCGATGCCGGCGGCTCGCACGCATCGAAGCCGCGCTTTGAACGGACGGCCTGCGGCCTTGTCGGGCCCGGTGCTCGATGCCCGCGTCCGCGCCGGTGCCCGCGCCGGCGACGGTGGCGGTGAAGGCGCGTCGGGCCGGTTCTTTCTCGCACCGAAGGCAGAGACCGTATTCAACCCAAGACCCGGATTCCCGCACGCATGCACATAAAGAACGAGGTCAAAGGCATACTCTTTGCCGTGTCCGCCGCATTCATGAACGGCACGATCGGCGTGTTGAGCAAATGGGTTTCAGCCAGTGATTTGCCCGCCGCCAGCATTGCGTTCTTCCGCTGCCTGATCGGATTTCTGCTGCTGCTCTGTCTTGCCGCTAGGGCGCGAGCGTCGGGCGCGCAAGGGCGGGCCGCATGGCAATCGGTGGCGCTGTGCGCGTTCTTCGGCATTGCCGTGCTCTTCTTCTTCGAGACCTCGGCCTATCGCTACGCGCTGACCGCCAACGTGGTGCTGACCTTGATGGCCACCGCCACCCTCTCGGCATTTCTCCTGGGCTGGTGGATGCTGGGCGACAGTCCGGCCCCGTCGAGCTGGGCGGGGCTGGCGATCTGCCTGCTGGGGCTGACGCTGGTGCTGGGCGCCGCGGTGCCCGACGTTTCGACGCCCGACGCAGTGGGATCCAACGCTCCGGCGCGGGGCCATCTGCAAGGTATCGCGCTGGCGGCCGTGGCCGGCGTCGGCTATGGCGCCTTCACCGTGCTGGCCAAGTTCCTAAGGTTGGGCGGCGGGCTGGCCATCACGCGCGGGCTGCTCATGTTTGGCTCGCTGTATCTGGCTCTGCCCTTCGCCGCCGACGGCGCCAGGTTGCCCGCACCGCACCTTACCCTCTGGGCGGGACTGCTGGCGCTCGCCCTGCTGCCATCGATCGGGGGCTTTTACTGCACGACCCGGGCCGTGTCGCTGGCCTCCCCGGCGCAGGTACAACTGTTCGAGCTCTCGGAGCCGTTGTTCGCCGCCGTCCTCGCCGCCGTATTCCTGGGCGAAGCGCCCGCCGCGGCTACCTATATCGGCGGCGGGCTGGTGCTTGCCGGGCTGATCGTCACACAGGTGGCGCGCGGGCAGCGTTAGCGCTGGCCGGCCCGGCCCCGGGCTGCACCCTGCCCTGGTCGCAAAAAAACCCGCACCGGCGAATGCCGGGGCGGGTTCGGGGAGGACGCGGGCAGGACGCAGATACGCGCCGCGCTCAGGTGCGGGGCGTGGCGATCGGCGCTGCGCTTACTTCAGGTCGACGCCGGCGCTGGCCAGCACGCGCCGGTAGGTGGCGATATCCTCGGCCACGGTGCGGTCCACGTCCTGCGGCGGCGTGGCCGCGAGCGTGAAGCCCAGATTTTCCAGCAGGCTGGCCGTCTCGGGCTCGCGCAGGACCGCGACCACGTCGCGGTTGATGCGCTCGACCAAGGGGCGCGGCGTGCCGGCCGGCGCGGACAGGCCCTGCCAGCTCTCCACCACGTAATCCGGCAGCCCCGCCTCCTGCAGCGTGGGCACGTCGGGCAAGGCTTTGGAGCGATAGCTGGTGGTCACCGCGAGCGCCACCAGCTTGCCCGAGCGCACGTTTTCGGTGGCGGCCGCGAGCGTGATCAGCATGGCGTCGACGTGGCCGCCGAGCAGGTCGAGCGAGGCCGGCCCGCCGCCGGGATACGGGATCTGGTTGGTCTTGGCGCCGATGCGCTCGTTCAGCAGCTCTACGGCCAGGTGCTGCAGGCTGCCGGTGCCGCCGGGCAGCGCCAGCGTCACCTCGCCCGGCTTCTTCTTCACCAGCTCGGCGAACTCCTGGAAGGTCTTCACGCCCAGGCCGGGCCGCACCACCAGCAGCTGCGGATTGGTCACGGCCTTGGTCACGCCCACCAGATCGCGCTGCGGATCGTAGGCACGCTGCGGCTGCAGCGCGTTGAGCGACAGCGCGTCGCCGCTCAACAGCAGGGTATAGCCGTCGGGCCGCGCGTGCGCCACCGCGGCATTGCCGATCGCGCTGCTGGCGCCCGGCTGGTTCTCGACCACCACGCTCTGATGCCACTTCTCGCCGAGCCGCTGCGCGATGGTGCGGGCCAGCTTGTCGGCACTGCCCCCGGCCGAGACCGGCACGATGATCTTGACGGGCTTGTTGGGGTAGCGCGCCACTTCGTCGCTCGCGACGGGCGCCGCGCCCGAGCCCGACCACAGCGCGAGGCCCGCGGCCACCGCAATCACGGCGCCCAGGCCGCTCTTCCAATACTTCCTGCCTTTCATGTGCAACTCCTGCGTTCAAACCAGCGCCGGCTCGGCCTCGGGCCGCACCGGTGTCAAAGCGTCGAAACGGCCGCCGGCGATCGCCTGCG
>Ga0160496_1000598_pt1 | contig 14095 bp, 13 predicted proteins | sample DIDPMG_2_FD_108231 | JGI IMG/M metagenome (GOLD analysis project Ga0160496, IMG submission 108231) | Enriched soil microbial communities from UW Madison campus, WI, USA - DID2937_E24_FP MG | ecosystem: Environmental > Terrestrial > Soil > Grasslands | place: USA: Madison, Wisconsin | collected...
CTGCCCGACGCCCAGCTCGAGGCGCTGGCCCGCTTCACGCGCGAAGTGATCGCCACGCGCGGCAAGGTCAGCGACGCCGGCCTGGCAGACTTTCTCGCCACCGGCCACACCGAAGGCCAGGCGCTGGAGGTTATCGTGGGGATCGGCCTGGCCACCATCTGCAACTTCGCCAACGTGCTGGCCCAGACCCCGCTCAACCCGCAACTGCAGGATTACGAATGGCACAAGCAAGCGTAGTCACTCCCCTCCCCGCCGACCTGCGTGACTGGCTCGCCGCGCGCGCCGACGCGCTCGACACGGGCGCGCAAGCCGCCGATGCCGTCACGCCGACCCTCGGCGCGGCCGGCGTGTTCCGGCTCGGCGTGCCCGGCGCCTGGGGCGGCGTGGACGGCAGCGACACGGGCACGGCGATCGACGCGATCGCCGCCGTCGCCGAGGAATCGGTGGCGGCCGCGTTCATGTTCTGGGGCCAGCGCACCTTCATCGAATACCTGCTGCACACGCCCAACGAGGCGATGCGCGAGCGCTGGCTGCCGGCGCTGCTCGACGGCACGCTGGCCGGCGCCACCGGCCTGTCCAACGCGATGAAGTTCCTGTGCGGCATCGAAGCCCTGCAGATCGAGGCGCGCGAGACGGCGCCCGGCGAATGGCGCCTGGACGGCCAGATGCCGTGGGTCACGAACCTGCGGCCCGGCAACTTCGTGGTCGCGGCCGCGGTGCGCGCGCCCGACGGCGGCACGGCCATCGTCGCGCTGCCCGACGACACCCCCGGCCTGACCCGCTCCGACGACCTGTCGCTGATCGCGCTGCAATCCAGCCACACCGCCGCCATCCGGCTCGCCGACGCGCCGGCCGGCCCGGCCCTGCTCATCCACGGCCAGGCCACGCAGTATCTGCCCAAGGTGCGGCCGGCCTTCGCGGGCCTGCAATGCGGGCTGTCGATCGGCCTGGCGCGCCGCGCGCTGCGCGAGGTGCTGGCGGGCGGCGCGACGCGCCCGGTGCTGTCGGACCCCGCCCAAACACTGGTTGCGACGCTCGACACGTTGCGCGCGCAACTGATCGAGGGCGTGCTCGACGGGCGCTTCCAGACCCAGCCGATGGCGCTGTTCGAGCTGCGCATCGCGCTGGCCGAACTGGCGGCCGAGGCCGTGCAGCTCGAGCTGCAGACGCATGGCGGCGCCGCCTACCTGAAACACAAGCGGCCGGGCTTCGAACGGCGCTGGCGCGAATCGGCCTTCCTGCCCATCGTCACGCCCAGCCTGGTGCAGCTGCGCGGCGAGATCGCCAAGCGCCGCGCGCTCGACGCGCAAGCCACCGCATGAGCGCGGCGCAGCCCGTTTCCCTGCTGGCGGCCGAGGCGGTCGCGGTCGGCTATGCCGGCAGCGCCCCGGTGCTCGCCGGTGTCGACCTGGCGCTGGATGCCGGCGAGATCGTGGCGGTGCTGGGCGCGAGCGGCTCCGGCAAGTCCAGCCTGCTGCGCGTGCTGGCGGGCCTGCAGGCGCCCTCGGGCGGCCGCGTGACCATGCGCGGCCAGCCCATCGCGGGCGTGCACCCGCGCCTGGCGGTCGCGTTCCAGGATCCGAGCCTGCTGCCCTGGCTCACGCTCGAGAAGAACGTCGCGTTCGGCCTGGACTTCCGCAGCCAGCCGACGCTGTCGCGCGCCGAGCGCCAGGCGCGCGTGGACGCCGCCATCGAAGAGGTCGGGCTGGGCCACGCGCGGCGCCGCAAGCCTGCCGAGCTCTCCGGCGGCATGGCCCAGCGCACCGCGCTGGCGCGCTGCCTGGCGCGCCAGCCCGACGTGCTGCTGCTCGACGAGCCCTTCGGCGCGCTCGACGAAGTGACGCGCGCCGACATGCAGCAGCTCCTGCTGCGCGTGCGCGACGACGTCGGCGCCGCCGCGCTGCTGGTCACCCACGACATCGACGAGGCCCTGCTGGTGGCCGATCGCATCGTCCTGCTCGGCGGCCACCCCGCCCACGTGATCGGGCGCTGGCGCATCGACACGCCCCAGCCGCGGGCGGACCGCATCCAGGAGCTCGGCGCGCTGCGCATCGAGATCCTGCAACAGCTGCGCCGGGCCATGCGCCCGGGCGCGGACCCCTCGCCGGAGATCCCGGCCCACTCCCTGTCTCGCGAAGGAAACGTCGATGCCCATCGATCAACTGTCACGTCGTGACGTGCTCAAGCTCGCGTCGCTATTCACCGCCGGCGGCGCGCTGCCGCTGCTGTCCGCCTTCAACGCGCGCGCCCAGGCCGAGCCCGACGCGCCGCTGCGCATCGGCTACCTGCCGATCACCGACGCCACGCCGCTGCTGGTCGCGCACAACAACGGGTATTTCGAGGAAGCCGGCATCAAGGCCGAGAAGCCGACCCTGCTGCGCAGCTGGGCCCAGATCATCGAGGCCTTCATCTCGGGCCAGGTCAACGTGGTGCACCTGCTCACGCCCATGACCGTGTGGGCGCGCTACGGCAGCAAGGTGCCGGCCAAGGTCGTGGCCTGGAACCACATGAGCGGCTCGGGCCTGACCGTGGCGCCGGCCGTGAACAAGGTGGCCGACCTGGGCGGACAGACCGTGGCGATCCCGTTCTGGTATTCGATCCACAACGTCGTGCTGCAGCACCTGCTGCGCGGAAACGGCCTGACGCCGGTGTCGCGCAAGCAGGGCAAGCCCGCTGCCAACGAGGTGAACCTGGTCGTGATGGCGCCGTCCGACATGCCGCCCGCCATCGCCTCCGGCCAGATCGCGGGCTACATCGTGGCCGAGCCCTTCAATGCCGTGGCCGAGAATCTCGGCGTGGGCAAGGTGCTGCGCTTCACCGGCGACGTGTGGCGCGATCACGCCTGTTGCGTGGTCTTCATGCACGAGCGCGACCTCGAACAGCGGCCGCAATGGTCGCAGGGCGTGGTGAACGCGATCGTGCGCGCCCAGCTCTGGACGCGCGACAACCGCGCCGAGACCGCCCGCCTGCTGTCGCGCGAAGGCCCCAACCGCTACACGCCGCATCCGATCGAGGCGCTCAACAAGGTGCTGGCACCGCCCGCCTCCGATCGCGCCGCCTACCTGGCCTCGGGCGTGATCCATCACCCCGAGTGGGACGAGAAGCGCATCGACTTCCAGCCCTACCCGTATCCGAGCTACACCGAGGCGCTGGTGGAGAAGCTGAAGTCCACCGTGATCGAGGCCGACCGCGGCTTCCTGGCCGAGCTCGACCCCAAGCACGCCGCGCGCGACCTCGTCGACGACCGCTACGTCAAGCGCGCGATCGAGTCGATGGGCGGGCTGACCAGGTTCGGCGTGGCCGACTCCTACACCCGCATGGAAACCATCAGTGCCTGAGCCGTCCGCCTCTTCCGTCGTCGCCCCGGCCGCCGCGCGCGGCGCCGGCCTGCGCCGGCTGCTGCTCGGCGTGGCGGGCCTGGCCTGCGTGGTGCTGCTGTGGTGGCTCGCCACGGCGGTGCTGGTCAAGCCGGGCAGCCTGGCCACGCGCTTCGCACCGGGCGCGTCCTGGGACAGCCTGTTGCTGCTGCTGCGCGACTCCGACCTGCCGCTGCACGTGATGGTGAGCCTGCGCCGCGTGTTCGTGGGACTGGCCCTGGCGCTCGCCATCGGCGTGCCGCTGGGCCTGGCCATCGGCGCGTGGCGCAGCGTGGACGCGGCGCTCACGCCGACGTTCCAGCTGATGCGCATGATCTCGCCGCTGTCGTGGATGCCGATCGCCGTGATGGTGCTGGGCGTGGGCGACCAGCCCGTGTACTTCCTGCTCGCCTTCGCCGCGGTCTGGCCCATCATCATCAACACCGCGGCCGGCGTGCAGCAGCTCGACCGGCGCTGGCTGCAACTGGCGCGCAGCCTGGCCGCCAGCCGCAGCGAAACGCTGCTGCGCGTGATCCTGCCCGGCGTGCTGGGCCATGTGCTGACCGGCCTGCGCCTGGCCATCGGCATCGTTTGGATCGTGCTGGTGCCGGCCGAGATGCTGGGCGTGTCGGCGGGGCTGGGCTACTTCATCCTGGACACACGCGACCGGCTGGCCTATTCCGAGCTGATGGCCATGGTCATCATCATCGGCGTGATCGGCTATGCGCTCGACAGCGCCGCACGGCTCGCGTTCCGGCGGCTGATGGGCTGAAGGCCGAAGGACTCAGCTTTCTCTCGACTCGGCCTCGGCGACGCACTCTTCGAGAATCTCGAGGAAGCGGGCCTCGGCCGGTTCAGCCCTGGTGGGCTTTGGCCTCGGCGACGCACTCCTCGAGAATCTCGAGGAAGCGGGCCTCGGCCGGTTCCGGCACGAAGGCCGGATTTGTGATCAGGTGGAGGTCTGCGCCGAGGGTCAGGCCGGCGGGTGCGAAGCGCCACAGGCGGCCGGCCTGGAGGTCGGGATCGGCAGCCGCGCTGGGCAGCACGCCGATGCCCACGCCGGCCACGATCATGCGCAGCACGGCGCCGATGTCGGTGCTGCTGCCCGTGATGCGGCGGCCCAGGCCGGCGCCGTCGCCCAGCGCCAGCATGGGCTCCATCACGCCGCCCTTCTTGCTCACCGAAAAGGCCACCAGCGGCTCCTGGCGCAGCTGCTCCAGCGTGATGTCGTCGCGGCCGAACCAGGGATGCGTGGGGCCGCAGTAGATGCCGAACTCCTCGCGCATCAGCAGTCGGCAGTTCAGCCCCGCGATGGGCTGGGCCAGCAGGCACAGCGCCATCGGCGCGATGCGTTGCGACACGGCGCGCACCGCCTGCGGGCTGCTCACGATCTCGATCTCGATATTGACCGAGGGATAGCGCCGCCGCAGCCGGGCCAGCGCCTCATCCAGCGGCGCGTACTGCACGGCCGTGATGAGCAGCAGCTTGACCAGGCCGGTCAGGTCGGCCTGCGCGCCCGCGAGCTTCTCGCCGATGCGCGCGGCGCTGCGCATCATCAGCTCGCATTCGCGATACAGGATCTCGCCGTAGCGGGTGAGCTCGAAGCGGCGGCTGCCGCGCACGATGAGCGTGCAGCCCAGGCTGTCTTCGAGCCGCTTGAGCGCCTGCGTCACGGAGGGCTGGCGGATGCCGAGCTCGCGCGCTGCCTGCGTCAGGCTGCGCGCCTCGACGATCACGAAGAAGGTGCGCAGCAGGTTCCAGTCGAGCGAGTCCAGCGGTGATTCCATGGCGGCGGGCAGGAGGGCGGCGCCGCCCGGCTGGCCGCGCCTGCCTGCCATTAGATCACCCCGGCGCCCGCTCAAGCGCGGTCCGCGCGCTCGACCACGGCGTGCAGCAGCACGTTCAGGCCCGGTTCCATGTCCTCGACCGTGGCCAGCTCGTTGTTGTTGTGCGTGATGCCGTCGCGGCACGGCGTGAAGATCATCGCCGTGGGGAACTTCTGCGCCATGAAGTACGCATCGTGGCCGGCCTGGCTGGGCAGGTCCGCGGTGCTGTAGTTCAACGCGGCGACCTTGTCGCGCACGATGCCGACCATGGCGTCGTCGAAGATGTAGCCGCCCCATTGCCACTGGTCCAGGATGCGATACTCGCAGCCGGTCTTGGCGGCCGCCTGCGCCACGCCGCGCAGCATCTTGTCGCGCATGGCCTCGGCCGCCTGCGGGCTTTCGTGGCGCACGTCGCCGATCGCCTCCGCCCAATCAGACAGAATGCCCGCCTTGTTGGGCCAGGCCACCAGGCGCGAGGCCGTGGCCTTGCCGCCCGTGCCGGCAAACTCCCAGCCGATGTCGTCGACCTCGGTCAGCATGCGCGCGGCCGCCACCAGCGCGTTGCGGCGCTTGGCCATCGGCCAGGGGCCGGCGTGGGCCGTCTCGCCGCGAAACTCGACCAGCACGCCGTGCGAGCTGTAGCCGTGGGTCACCACGCCGACCTGCTTGTTGGCGCGGTCGAGCACGTCGCCCTGCTCGATGTGCAGTTCGAAATAGGCGTCGACCTCGCGCCCGCCCACCGGCTCGCTGCCCTTGTAGCCGATGCGCTCGAGCTCCTCGCCGAAGGTCGGGCCGTCGTCGGAGCGGCGGCCGTAGGCCCATTCGACGTCGTAGGCGCCCACGTAGCAGCCCGAGGCGATCATGGGCGGCGCGAAGCGGCTGCCTTCCTCGTTGGTCCAGTCCACGATCTCGATCGGACGGCGCGTGGTGAGGCCCAGGTCGTTGAGCGTGCGCACCACTTCCAGCGCGCCGAGCACGCCGACGATGCCGTCGAAGCGGCCGCCGTTGGCCTGGGTGTCGAGATGGCTGCCGATGATGACCGGCGGCAGGTCTTCGCGGCCCTCGCGGCGGCCGAAGATGTTGCCCACGCCGTCGACCCGCACCGTCAGGCCGGCGTCGCGGCACCACTGCACGAACTGGTCGCGCATGTCGCGGTCGGCGTCGGTCAGCGCGAGCCGGGCCAGGCCGTTCTCACGGCCCACGCCGATGCCCGACGAGGTGTCGAGCGTTTGAAGATAGCGCTTCATATCGATGCGCGCGTCGGCGGACAGCGTCATGGCAAACCCCTTGGAGAATCCTGGTTGTGCCGCCGGGCGTCGGGCGCGGCGGATCCAGGCATTCTAGGGGCGCCGCGGCCTCGTCACCAATAGGCCACGCCTATATTTCACATAGGCCAGAACGGCAGTCAGGCGTCGCGCAGCAGGTCGTGCTCGTTGAGCAGCTCGAACATGATCTCGGGCCGCGCGTCGAGGCAGCGGCGAATCGCCGCCGGGATGCTCTGGCGCGTCTTGCGGCACAGGCCCGGGCGGAACTGGATGTCGATCACGATGCCGCGCGCGGTGCGCACCTCGTTGGGCCCCGGCGCGAAGCGCACCACGATGCCGAGCAGCTCTTCCATCTTGCCGCCCAGCCGGCGCAGGTCGGTGAGCGAGGCGGCCGCCTCGATGCGCTGGATCAGGCGCTTTTCCTCGTCGCGGGTCAGGCGCAGGATGCGCAGGTCGCCCTGCGGCGCGGCCAGCAACTGGTCGCGCTCGCAATCACACGCGCCCGGCGGGCACTCCTGGCGTATCGGAAACGGCAGATCCATGGGTCGGCACGCTCTGGCGGACAGGCCGCGCACGGCGGCCAAAAGAGAAAGTGTAGGGGTTGCGGGCGGCTTTATCCAGACGGCGCTGGGCCGCCCGGCGGGCCGGCGTCTCCGTAGCGCTACGGAGACCGGCCGCGCGCGGGCGCTGCGATAATGGGCCCATCGTGACACTCATTCCCTTCCGCTGGCGCAGCGTGGGCGCGTGGCTGCTGCTGAGCCTGGCCGGCATCGCGGTGCTGGGCCGCCTCGACTACGGCGCGCAGCGCGACCGCTTCCTGCAGGGCGCCAGCATCGCCCACCGCATGCTCAGCCAGAAGGCCGTGCAGCACGAGGCCGTGCTCGACACGCTGGCCGCGCTGTCGCATCCGCCCGCGCCCGACCGCCTGCTGCCCAGCCTGCAGCCCGCGATGTACGAGCTGCTGGCGCTGGGCTGGCGCGCGCCGCAGGGCTGGCAGGGCAGCGCGCCGCCCCCCGCCGGCTTCGACGCCGCGCTCGCGCGGGCCGCCGCCAGCGGCCACGCCGTCACCGTGCCGCTCGACGCGCGCCGCTACTGGCTCGTCGCGCCCTCGTCGTGGAGCATGCTGATCGATGCGCAGCGCCTGCTCGCGCCCACCGACATCGCCGCCGACATCGGCACCCTCACCCTGGCCGTGCAGGCCGAGCCGCTGCCCTTGCGCGCGGTGCCGCACGCCGCCCCGGCCGGGCCGCTGCTGCAGATCGCCAAGCCGCTGGGCTCGGCGAGCCAGCCCTTCCTGATGCAGGCCGCGCGCCGCCTCGGCCCGGCCGACTGGCCCTGGGCGGCGTGGGCGGCCTGGTCGCTGCTCAGCGCGGTGCTGGTGGCCGCGACCCGCTACTGGCAGCACAGCCGCCGCCACGCGCGGCGCCAGGCGGAGCAGGCACGGATGGCGGCGGTGGCGCGCCTGAACACGCTGGGCGAGATGGCAGCCGGCATCGCCCACGAGCTCAACCAGCCGCTCACCGCCATCCTGGCCCAGACCCGCGCCGCGCAACGCCTGCTCGACGATCCCGACGAGGCCGCCTCGGTACGGCAGGCGCTCGACGCCAGTGCGCAGCAGGCGCGCCGCGCCGCCGACATCATCGCGCGCCTGCGCGCGCTCGTCGGCAACGGCGCGCCGGCCACGCGCGAGCCGCTCTCGCCCGATGCGCTGGCGGGCCAGCTGGCCTTTCTGTGCGAGCCCGAGCTGGCGCGGCACCAGATCGCGCTCGACTGGACGCCGGCCGCGGGCGCCGCGCGACCGCTCGGCGATCCGGTCGCGGTGGAACAGATCCTGCACAACCTGGTGCAGAACGCCATCGCGGCGCTCGCCACCCATCCGGGCCCGCGCCGCATCGCGCTGCGCGGCGAGGTGCAGGACGGCCGCTATCGCTTCAGCGTGTGCGACAACGGGCCCGGCATCGCAGAGGCCGACCTGCCGCACCTGTTCGTGCCCTTCTACACCACGCGCGCGCAGGGCATGGGCCTGGGCCTGACCCTGTGCGACACGCTGGCCGGCTCGATGGACGGCCGGATGCAGGCCGCCAACCGCGCCGAAGGCGGCGCCTGCTTCACCCTCAGCCTGCCCCTGGAGACCCGCCCATGAGCGCCACCCCGCCCGACACCCCGGTGGTCTATCTGGTCGACGACGACGACGCGGTGCGCGACGCGCTCGCGCTGCTGCTGCGCAGCGTCGGCCTGCGCAGCGCGGGCTACGCCGACCCGCTGCGCTTTCTGGCCGAGCCGCACGCGCAGGCCATCGGCTGCGTGGTGCTGGACATCCGCATGCCCGGCATCAGCGGCCTCGACGTGCTGGCGCAGCTGGCCGCGCACAGCGACCTGCCCGTCATCATGCTCACCGGCCACGCCAACGTGGACCTGTGCCGCCGCGCCTTCAAGGGCGGCGCCATCGAATTCCTGCAGAAGCCGGTCGACGACGACGTGTTCCTCGACGCGGTGCAGGCCGCCGTGCGCGGCCACATCGCCAGCCGCGAGCGCGCCGCCATCACCGAGGCGGCGCGCGCCCGCATCGCGCGGCTGTCGGCCCGCGAACACGAGGTGGCGCAGCGCGTGGCGCAGGGCTGGGCCAACAAGGAGATCGCGCGCGAGTTCGATCTGTCGCCGCGCACGGTCGAGACCTATCGCGCCAACGTTTTCACCAAGCTCGAGGTGGGCTCGCTGGCGCAGCTGATCCGCCAGTACGCGCTGCTGCTCGACGGCGAGCCCACGCCTCCGTAGCGCTACGGAGGCGGCAGCGTAGCCGGACGAATACCGCGATCCGTGGCGCGTCCCTAAGCTGGAGTCTCTTGCTTACGAGGATGACTCCCATGTTCAAACCTTCCCTGCTGCTGGCCGCGCTGGCCCTGTGCGGCACCGCGCAGGCCGCCGTGCTGACCGAAAAGAATGTCTCGCTGGAGGACGCGCGCCACGTCGCCGACGCGGCGGTCGCCGCCTGCCAGGCCAAGGGCTACAACGTGACCGCGGCCGTGGTCGACCGTGCCGGCGTGCTCAAGGCCCTGTCCCGCCACGACAATGCCGGCCCGCACACGGTCGAGGCCAGCCGCCAGAAGGCCTACACCTCGGTGTCCGCGAAGGCGCCCACGCTGGCCATGATGGAGAATTCGCAGAAGAATCCCGGCGCGGCCAATCTCACCGACATCCCGGGCTTCCTGCTGCTCGGCGGCGGCGTGCCCATCAAGGCCGGCGACGCCGTGATCGGCGCGGTCGGCGTGGCCGGCGCCCCGGGCGGCCATCTCGACGCGCAATGCGCCGACACCGCCCTGCAGGACAACGCCGCCCGCTTCAAGTAAAGGCGTCCGGCGCGCGCCGCCCGGCCCTGGGCAAGGCGCGCCGTCTCCGCTATGGTGGAAGGCCCGGGCCGGCAGCGTCGGCCCGGGCCTTTCCCTGACTGCCGGAGCGCCCGATGCACGCAGCCCCACATACCTACGCGGTGGGCACCTACACCGAAAAGCTGGCCCACGTCGCGGGCGAAGGCCAGGGCATCCACCTGATCTCGCTCGACCCCGCCACGGCGCAGCTGCGCCTGCTGGCCAGCGCGAACGACATCCCCAATCCCTCCTACCTCTGCACCAACCGCGCCGGCACCCGCCTCTACGCCGTGAGCGAGCGCGCGCACGATGCGGCGCTCGCCGTGTATGCGCTCGCGCCCCACCCGCACGCCGCACCGGCGCTGTCGCTGCTGCAGGTGCGGCCGCTGGCCGGCGCCGACCCCTGCCACGTGAGCCTGCACGAAGACGCCGGCCTGTTGTGCGTGTCGCACTATGGTTCCGGCGAGCTGCTGTGCCTGCGCACAGACGACGCCGGCCTGCCGACAGCGGCCGCCTGGGCCTATCACGGCCAGGGCAGCGGCCCCGTCGCCGCGCGCCAGGAGGCCTCGCACCTGCATTGCGCGCTCGCCACCTCGCGCGGCATCGTGGCCTGCGACCTCGGCACCGACCGCATCACGCTGCATGCGCCGCACGGCGATGGCGCCCCGGTGCGCACCTGGACGGCGGCGCCCGGCGCGGGGCCGCGCCACGCGCTCGCCCACGCCGGACGGCTGTATGTGGTGAACGAACTCGACAACACGGTCTCGGCCTACGATCCCGACGCGCCCGGCGGCGGCCCCTACGCCACCACGGCACTACCGGAGCAGGCGGGCGCAGCGGCGCGCGCAGCGGCAGGCGCAGCGGCGGGCGCAGCGGCGCCCGCCGCCGCCCTGCCCGCCGCCCTGCATGCGCATCCGAATGGGCGCTGGCTCTACGCCAGCATCCGCGGCGTCGACCGCATCGCCCTGCTGCATCTCGACGGCGCCGGGCGCCCGCACCTGGCGGGCGACTACGACGCCGGCGGCCGCACGCCGCGCGATTTCGCGCTGAGCCACGACGGAGCCTTCCTGCTGTCGGCCGCACAAGACGAGCACCGCATCCGCGTGCATGCCATCGCCGCCGACAGCGGCGGGTTGCAGCCCGTGGGCGTAGCGCTGGCACTGGCCTCGCCGGCCTGCATCTGCCCGATCCCGCGCTGACGGCGCACGCATCGCGCGCGCATCACGCGCCGGTCGCGCGCGGCGCGACGCCCGCGCCGCTCAGGCCAGGGCGGGCCCGGTCGAGTCGCGCACCACCAGCGCGAAGTCCAGCGTGCGCGACGCGCCGTCGGGCGTGCGCGACACCAGCTGCTCCACCGCCGCGAACGCCATGGCCTTGATCGGCTGGCGCAAGGTGGTGAGCGCCGGCCAGGTCTGCTGCGACAGCGGCGTATCGTCATAGCCCGCCACCGACAATTGCGTCGGCACGGACACCCCGGCGCCGTGCGCCGCATACAGCACGCCGGCGGCCATGTCGTCGTTGCCGGCAAAGATCGCGCTGGGCCGCTGCCCGTGGGCCAGCAGCCGGCGCCCGGCCTGCACGCCCGAATCGAAGGAATGCAGGCCCTGTTCGATCAGCGACTCGTCCACGGCGATGCCGGCGGCCGTCATCGCATCGCGAAACCCGAGCAGGCGCTCGTGCGCGGCGCCGTGGTCCGGATGCCCTTTCACATAGCCGATGCGGCGGTGCCCGGACGCGATCAGGTGCGCCGTCATCTCGCGCGCCGCGTGGCGGTCGGGGGTGTGCACCGCGAGTCCGCGCGCGCTCGGCGTGAACGGCGCGAGACGCACGAACGGAATATCCGACGCATCCAAGGCCTGGATCAGAGCCGGCACGTCGCACACGGGCGGCGTGAGGACGAGCCCGGCACAGGCGCGCTGGCGCGCCAGCTGCAGCACGTCGTCGGCGAGCGCGGGCGAACGGTAATCGACCGGATGCAGCAGCAGGCTGTGGAAATACTGCCGGCACGCATCGAGCGCGCCGTGCTGCACGTTGATCAGGTAGTTGTCGCTGGGATTGTCGTAGAGCAGCACGACGAGGTCCGAGCGCTTGCTGGCCAGGCGCCGGGCCCAGGGATTGGGCTGGTACTTCAGCTCGGCCATCGCGGCCTGCACATGGGCGCGCGTCTTGGGGCTGATGTTGGGCTCGTTGTTGAGCACCCGGGAGACCGTCTTGATCGACACGCCCGCGTGGGCGGCCACATCGTCGACCGTGACGCTGCCGCTGGCTCTGCTGTTCTTCATCTCGAGGGAAAAGTGGCGGACGCCGGCGCCCGGATGGGGCCCGAGCATAACAGTTGCGTGCGCAATCGCCTATCGCGGCATGCCCGCCCCTGCACCACCGGGGCAAGACCCCAGCGGCCCCCGATGAGCGGCTCAGGGCGCGGGCGGCGCCACCGGCAGGGCCCGCTTGTGCGCGGTGGCCTGGAACACCTCGACCAGCCGGCGCGCGATGGCCGGGTCGACCTCCTTGCCTTCGAGAAATTCGTCGATCTGCGCATAACCGATGCCGAACGCCTCTTCGTCGGGATGCAGCGGCTTGAGCGTTTCGAGGTCGGCCGTGGGCACCTTCATCACCAGCGCCTCGGGCGCGCCCAGCGCCGACCCCAGCGCGCGCACGCGCCGTTTGGTCAGGCCCGACAGCGGCACCACGTCGGCCGCGCCGTCGCCGAACTTCGTGAAGAATCCCATCAGCGCCTCGGCGGCGTGGTCGGTGCCGATCACCAGGCAGCCGCGCGCGCCGGCAATGGCGTACTGCGCGATCATGCGCTGGCGCGCCTTGGCGTTGCCGATCACGAAGTCTTCCTGGGCCTCGTCGCGATACGCCAGGCCGGCCGCCTGGAGCGCCTCGCGCTGGGCCTCGACCGGACCGGCGATGTCCACGCGCAGCGACTCGTCGGCGGCCACGAACTCGAGCGCGCGCGCGGCCTCGGCCTCGTCGCGTTGCTCGCCATACGGCAGCCGGACCGCGATGAAGGTGGCTTTGTGGCCGTGCGCCCGCAGCCGTTCGACCGCCAGTTGCGCCAGCCGGCCGGCGACCAGCGAATCGACGCCGCCGCTGATGCCCAGCACGTAGCCCGAGAGCCCGGTGCGCATCAGGTAGTCGGCGAGAAAGGCGACGCGGCGCTCGATCTCGGCGGGCGCATCGAAATGCGCGGCCACGCCGAGCTCGGCGGCAATCGCGGTTTGTTGCGGGTGCAGGGCCATACGATCCTCCGGAAAAAAACATGGCGCGGCTCGCGCCGCGCCATGCCGCTGCTCGATGTCAGGTGACGGTGGTTCAGCTCTCGATCTCGGCCGGGTCGATCCGCATCTTTTCGTTGCGGTGCGCCAGCCAGGTGACGCCCCACAGTACCACGCCCAGCAGCAGCAGCCACCCCGCGACCTGGTATTGGATCACGTCGCGGCCGGTGACCGGCAGCACCAGGAAAATGCAGAAGGCCGCGCCGGCCCACGGCACCACCCGATTGATGCGGAAATGCTCGTGCTTGACCTGGTCCCGGCGCAGCACCAGCACGGCCACGTTGACGAAGGCGAACACGCCCAGCAACAGCAGCGCGGTCGTGCCGCCCAGCGCGCGGATCGCCTCGGAATCGCTCAGCGACACCAGGATGATGAGCGCGAACGCCATGGCCGTGGTGAACAGAATCGCGGTCCAGGGGGTCTGGTTGCGGCGGTGCACGTGCGCCAGGAACGCCGGCAGCACGCCCTGGCGCGACATGCCGTACAGCAGCCGGCTGGCCATCATCATGTTGATGAGCGCCGAGTTCGCCACGGCGAACATCGAGATCACCGGCATGATGTATTCGGTCGGCAGGCCCGGGGCCGCAGTCTTGACCACCAGCACCAGCGGCGTGGAGGTCTTGGCCAGCTCACCCACCGGCACCAGCGCCACCGCGCAGATCGACACCAGCACGTAGATCACCGCCGTGATGCCCAGGCCGGTCAGCATGACCTTGGGGAAGATGCGGTTGGGTTCGTGGGTTTCCTCGGCCATGTTGACCGAGTCCTCGAAACCCACCATGGCGAAGAACGCCAGCGCGGTGGCCGAGGTCACGGCCAGGAACACGCTCTTGTCCTCGGGCGTCTCGAACGCGATGACGCGCGAGAAGTCGGCCTGGCCGCCGGCGATCGCGTAGAAGCCCAGCACGATCACCATCATCAGGCCGCTCAGCTCGATGAGCGTGAGCACCACGTTGGCCTTCACGCTCTCGGAGGCGCCGCGGAAATTGATCAGCATGACCA
>Ga0160496_1000601_pt1 | contig 14054 bp, 14 predicted proteins | sample DIDPMG_2_FD_108231 | JGI IMG/M metagenome (GOLD analysis project Ga0160496, IMG submission 108231) | Enriched soil microbial communities from UW Madison campus, WI, USA - DID2937_E24_FP MG | ecosystem: Environmental > Terrestrial > Soil > Grasslands | place: USA: Madison, Wisconsin | collected...
ACCGAGAGGCTGCGCCGCTACGCGCTGGGCCGCTACGACGCGGGACAGGCGACGCGCTACGAGGTCGGCCGCGCCACCGCGCAGGCCGATGCGATCAAGGCGCAGCGGCCGCTGCTGACGAGCGAGTACGACATCCGGGTGCGGCGCATCGCGGTGCTCACCGGCCGCACGCCGCAGTCGCTCGCCTACCTGCCCGCCGTGCCGGCCTCCGCGGCCACGCCCGCGCCGCCGGCCGGCATGCTGCCCTCCGACGTGCTGGCGCGCAGGCCCGACGTGCGGGGCCGCGCCGACATGGTGAATTCGTACGCCGCGCGGCTGGGCAGCGCCAAGGCCGATCTGCTGCCGCGCTTCTTCCTCAACTTCATGCTGCAGGACGGCCGCGTCGACTTCAGCACCCTCGGCGCGCTGCAGGGCACGGCCGGGCTGCTCGGCGCGGGCGTGACCCTGCCGATCTTCACGGCCGGCCGCATCAAGTCCAACATCGCGGCCTCCGACGCGCGTCTGCGCGAGGCGCTGGCGAGCTATGATCGCAGCATCCTCGATGCGCTCGAAGACGTCGACAACGCCTACGGCATGCGGCGCGGGCTCGACGAGCGCGAGCGCCTGCTCGTCACCGCCAGCGAGTCGGCCGCCGACAATGCGCGCCAGGCCGGCCGGCTATATGATGCTGGCAGGCAGACCCTGCAGGACGTGCTCGACGCGCAACTCGATGCGCTGCGGCGCGAGGATGAATTGGCGCAGGTGCGCATGGCGCAGGCCAATGCCACGGTGCGGTTGTTCCAGTCGTTGGGAGGCGGCTGGCCGGCCAGCGCCGCCAACACGGCGCCCGACCCGGCACGGGACGGGGCGGTGCCGGATCGACCAGGAGAATAACGAGATGCATCCGAACACCAACACCATGCTGATCATCGTCAGCGTCGCGGTCGCATTGATGCTCGCAGGCTTCGGCCTGCGCGACCGCAACCTCGGCCTGCTCCTGATGGGCATCGGCCTGATCGTGGCCATCGCCACGATCGTCTACAAGGCCTATATCACCTTCAGCTCGTTCTACTGACCTCCCGGTCGGTATGTTGCGGGCGCAACGATTGCGGCCGCAACCGCCAAGTCCGGCCGCCGGGTCAGGGCAGGTCGCGCGCCATGTACACCGCGCCGGCGCCGTATTGCGCCAGTTTCGCGCGCAGCGCCGCGGAATCCGGCTCGCGCCGGTAGCCCCGCCGCTCCCAATAGCCAACCGCGGATGCCAGCGACACCAGCGCCGCGCGCGCCAGGCCCAGCTCGCGCGCGCTGCGTGCGCTGTCCTCGAGCAGCGCGGCCGCCACCCCCAGCCCCTGCGCCGACGGCGCCACCGCGCAGTCGTGCACGAACCAGGTCGAGGCCGGCGCGGGCAGGGCGGCGAGCGGCTGGTCGAGCGCGGCCGGCAGGCCGGCATCCCAGGGGTAGGCGATCAGATAGCCGAACAGCGCACCCTCGTGCTCCGCGACGCGGCAGGTGTGCGGCGCGAGCATCTGGCGGTTGGCGAAGAAGGCCGCCGCCTCGAGCAGGTCGGCGGGGTAGACCTGCGCCTGGATCCGCATGACCGCCGCGATGTCGGCGGCCAGCATGGGGCGGATGCGATAGGGCACTGGCATGAAAACGTCTCCTGAATCGGGCGCCAGTTTAGCTGGCTGTCAGGATTTGAGAGCAGGCCAATCCTATTTTCGCGAGCCAACGCGGGTTTGATGAAAATTCAACGCGGGCACTTTCATACTGCGTTCCAGTTCAATCCTGATCGTGCCCGTCATGAAGACCGACACCCGCGCCGACACCCCCGTTTCCCTCGCCCTGCCGTCCCGCGCCGCCGCCGTCGGCCTGCCGCGTCCGGCCGACCCGCGGCTCGCCGCCCGGCTGAGCGTGATCGTGCCCTGCCTCAACGAGGCCGACAATCTGCGCGAGCTGCTGCCCGCGCTGCGGGCCCGCCTCGATGGCCTGTGCCGCGAGTGGGAGGTCATCGTGGTCGACGACGGCAGCACCGACGCCACGCCCGCGCTCATGCAGGAGTGGTCGCTGCTCGACGGCTACCGCTACGTGCAGCTGTCGCGCAACTTCGGCAAGGAGGCGGCGCTGAGCGCCGGCCTCGAGGCCGCGGATGGCGACGCCGTGATCTGCCTCGATGCCGACATGCAGCATCCGCCCGCGCTGATCGACGAGATGGTGCGCCGCTGGCGCGCGGGCGCCGACATGGTCTATGCCGTGCGCGCCGACCGCGCCGACGAGACCTGGTTCAAGCGCGCCGGCACCCGTCTGTTCTACCGCCTCATGACCGGCGCGGGCCGGCCCGAGGTACCCGCCGGCGCGGGCGACTTCCGCCTGATGGACCGGCGCGTGGTCGAGGCCCTGGTCGCGCTGCCGGAGCGCACGCGCTTCATGAAGGGCCTGTACGCCTGGGTCGGCTTCCGGGCCGAGCCCTTGCCCTACACGCCCGCCACGCGCATGCACGGCCGCACCCACTATCGGCCCTGGCGCCTGGTCCGCCTGGCGCTCGACGGCCTCACCGCGTTCACCACCTGGCCGCTGCGCGCGGTCAGCCTGGTCGGCGTGCTGTTCGCCGTCTTCGCCCTGGGCTACGCGTTGTGGCTGGTGCTGGATTATCTGCACAGCGGCAATCCGGTCTCCGGCTGGACCACCATCGTCACCGCGCTGTTCTTCTTCGCTGGCGTGAACCTCGTGTCGCTCGGCGTGGTGGGCGAATACGTGGCGCGCATCTTCGATGAGGTGAAGGGCCGTCCGCTCTACCTGACGCGGCAGCGCCGCGGCCGCGCCAAGCGCGCCAGCCGGGCGTCCGCACGATGATGACCTCGCTGACGGGCGGGACGCGCGACGCGTTCCGCGCCTGGTCCGGCGTCTGGGTGCTGGGGCTGGCCTTGCTCTGGCTGGTCTGCCTTTCCTGGGCGCGCGTGCTGACGCTGCCCGATGAAGGCCGCTACGTGGGCGTGGCGTGGGAGATGCTGCGCAGCCATTCCTGGCTGGTGCCGCGCATCGACGGCATGCCGTATTTCCACAAGCCGCCGCTGTTCTACTGGCTCACGCAGGGCAGCCTGGCGTTGTTCGGCCTGCACGCATGGGCCGCGCGCCTGCCCTCGCTGCTGGCCGCCTGGGCGCTCGTGGCCGGTGTCTACGGCTTCGTGCGGGCACAACGCGGCGAGCAGCAGGCCGCGCTCGCCGTCACCGTGCTGGTCACCCTGCCGCTCTTCTACGGTGGCGCGCAGTTCGCCAATCTCGACATGCTGGTGGCGAGCCTGATCGGCCTCTCCGTGCTGGCCGGCGCCACCGTCGTCCTGCGGGCGGCGCGCGGCGAGCCCGCCCGGGGCATGGCGCTGGCCACCGCGGCGCTGGCCGCGCTGGCCGTGCTGGCGAAGGGGCTGATCGGCATCGTGCTGCCCGGCGCGATCCTGGCCCTGTGGCTCGTCCTGCGCCGCGACGGGCGCGGCCTGCGCGCGCTGCTCTGGTGGCCGGCCATCGTGGTGTTCCTCGCGATCGCATTGCCGTGGTTCGTGCTGATGCAGCTGCGCTATCCGGGCTTCTTCCACTACTTCTTCGTCTACCAGCACTTCGAGCGCTTCGCCGCGAGCGGCTTCAACAACAGCCAGCCGTTCTGGTTCTACCTGCCGGTGGTGGCCGGGCTGGCGCTGCCCTGGTCGCTCTGGGCCGGCGGCGCGCTGCGCCGCAGCTTCTGGCGCGAATCGGGCCCGGGCGGGGTGCGCGTGCTGTACCTGGTCTGGCTGGCGGTCGTGATCGGTTTCTTCTCGCTGCCGCAGTCCAAGCTGATCGGATATGTGCTGCCCGCGCTGGCGCCGCTGGCGCTGTTGATGGCGGACGTCATCACCGCCGCGCATGCGGCGCGCGCCGACGCCCGCGTCGCGCGGCTGTTCCAGGTGTCGCTGCTCGCGGCCGCCGGCATCTGCGTCGTCGCGGTGGGCGTGGCCGCCATGAACCCGCGCGACAGCGCCGCCCGGCTGGGCGCGCAGGTGCGCAGCGCGGCGGGCCCGCAGGATCTGCAGGTGGCCCTGCACAGCTTCCCGTTCGACCTGGGCTTCTACACGGCCTCGCGCGAGCCGGTGCGGGTGATCGACGACTGGGCCAACCCCGAGATTCCCACGCGTGACAACTGGCGCAAGGAGCTCTACGACGCCGCGCAGTTCGAGCCGCAGGTGGGCGCCCGCGTGCTGCTGGGCGTGGACGCCTTCACGCAGACGCTGTGCGCCGCGCCCGCCGGCCAGGTGTATTGGATATGGGGACGTGACAGCGACCAGGGCGCCTATGCCGTGTTGCGCGGGCTGGCGCCCACGCTGGTGCAGGATCGGCGCCGCGTCTGGCGCGTGGAGGCGGGCTCGGCGTTCAGCGCGCAGCTGTGTGGGCAAAGGCCCACAGCCGGCTCGCCAGGAACGTCAGGCACGCCAGCGCAATGAGGATGAGGGCCAGCAGCAGATCGTAGGGCAGGTCGGTCGCGTGCAGCAGCCAGGCATACGCGGCCTCGTTCACGACGAATCCCGCGGCTGAAACCAGAAAGAAACGACGCGCTGCTAAGGTCCAGTTGCGGCTCAGGTGGCGGAAGGTGAGACGGTAATGGCCCGTGAACGACACCACGAAGGCAATCAGCCACCCCGCGAGGTTTGCCAGGAGCGGGGCGGCGCCGAGCGCCTCGACGCAGCCGACGGCCACCAGCCAGTGCGTGGCGGCGGCGGCGCAGCCCACGAAAACGAACCAACCGAGCTGGCGCAGCAAGACACGCATGGTGATGTGATGGACACTCAGGAAACAGACTTCTTCGGACGGCGGATCGCCGTGTGCGGCGACGATTTTGGCATGAATCATGCCGTCGATGGTGCCATGCTGCAGCTGGTCGACCTCGGCCGCATGAGCGCGGTGAGCTGCCTCGCCACCGGGCCCGCGTTCGCCGCCCATGCGGCCGAACTGCAGCGTCGCGACGTCGACATCGGCCTGCACCTGAACCTCACCGAATCGCTGTGCGCGGCCGACGGCGAGATGCCGGCGCTGCGCACGCTGCTGGTGCGGGCCTGGCGCGGCCAGCTCGAGCCCGGCTGGGTCGAAGGGCAGATCGCGCGCCAGCTCGATGCCTTCGAGGCGCACATGGGCCGCGCGCCCGACTACGTCGATGGCCACCAGCACGTGCATCAGTTTCCCGGCGTGCTGCAGCCGCTGCTGCGCCAGTTGCGCCAGCGCTACGGCCTGTATCGGCCGTGGCTGCGCAATACCGCGCCGGGCCTGCTCGCGGGCGTGCCGCTGGCCGATGCGGCCAAGGCGCGCTTCATCGGCCTGCTGGGGTCGCGCGCGCTGCGCGCCGCCGCGCAGACCGAGGGCTGGCGCACCAATCGCCGTCTGCTCGGCGTGTACGGCCTGGAGGGCGGCGCGCGCGCCTACGCGGATCGGCTGCATTGCTGGCTGTTCAACGCGGCCGACGGCGACCTGCTGATGTGCCACCCGGCCTTGCCCGGCCGCGATCCGATGGCGCACGCGCGGCAGCGCGCCGCCGAGTTCGAGGTGCTGCGCAACACCGAGCTGAGCGGCTGGATGGGGGCCAATGGCCTGGCCGTGCGGCGCCTGTCGCAGCTGGGCGCCCTGCGCGACACGGCGGAATCGGTTAACTTTGACGCCGTCGCACCCGCTGGAAGACTCCGGCATCTCGTCAGCCGTTCATGATTCACCCTCCGGAAACCGCCGCCGTCCCTCCCGCCACGCCGCCCCGCAAGACGCTCACCGAGCGCTTTCTGCACGCCTTTTTCTTCGAGGTGATCGCGATCGTGATGAGCGCGCCGGTGGCCGCCTGGGCCATGGACAAGCCGGTGTTCGACATGGGCGTGCTGACCGGGGTGATCGCCTTGATCGCCCTGTTCTGGAACATGGTCTACAACGCCGGCTTCGAGCGCGTCGAGCGCCGTTTCGGCCTGGCGCGCACGCTGCCGGTGCGGGTGGTTCACGCCTGTGGCTTCGAGGTGGGGCTGGTGCTGATCGTCGTCCCGCTGGCCGCGGGGTGGCTGTCGATCGGCTGGTGGGCGGCGTTCATGCTCGACCTGGGCTTTCTGATGTTCTACCTGCCCTACGCCTTCTTCTACAACCTCGCCTACGACCGCCTGCGCGCGCGCTGGTGGGGCCGCGCGCCGGCCCTGCAGCGCGCCTGAGCCGGTTCAGTCGGGCAGCGCCGCATTGAGCGTGGGCGCCTTCCAGGCCCGGCCCGCGTCGTCGACGAACTCGCGCACCGCCTTTTCGTACGCCATCCCGCTCCTGACCGCCCCGGAGTGCGAGGCGCCGTCGATCTTCACCAGCCGGCGCAGCCCGGGATCCACCTTCACCGCCGCGGCGTAGAGCTCGTCGCTCATGGTGTGCGGCACCACCCGGTCGGCCGTGCCGTGCACCAGCAGCAGGGGCTTGTTCAGCGTCGCCAGCTTGGCGACCGAGTCGAACGGCTGGGTGATCAGCAGCGAGGCGCCCGGCAGGCCGCCGTATTTCATCGTGGCCATCATGGCCGCCACGCTGGTGAAGCTCGATTCCACGATCAGGCCGGCGAAATCGGGCAGGTCCGGCCGATGCGCCAGGTCGATCGCGATGGCGCCGCCCAGGCTGTGGCCGTAGACGAAGCGGCGCGATGCATTGGGCTGGCGCCGCGCCAGTTCGCGCAGCGCCGTGGCGGCGTCGTGAAAGGCCGATTCTTCGGAGGGCAGCCGCGGCGAGGATTCGCCGAAGCCGCGGTAATCGATCGCCAGCACCGAGTAGCCCATGCGGGTCCAGCCTTCCATGCGGAAGGCGCTGCCGTTCAGGTTCCAGCGCGCGCCGTGCAGATACAGCACCGTGGGCGCGTCCGGCAGCGGGCTCTGCCAGTACCAGGCGCGGATCGCTTCGCCATCGGCCACCGGCAGGTCGAACACCTCCGTGCCGGTGGGCGGCTCGCGCCACCAGCGTTGCTGGTCGTGTTCGGGCGAAAAAATGGCCTGACGCTGCCAGGCGTCGAGCTCGGAGCAGCCGACGAACCCCGCGGCGATCAGCAGGCCGGCGCCGGCGATGCGGCGCGAGGTACGGTTGAGGATAGCCATGCAGCCTCAGACCGGTTCCGAGCGCCCGGGTTCCCGCAGCGCGCGGCGAAGGATTCGGGGCCGGATCGTCAGGACGCCATCAGCTCGAGCGCTACCGGATACAGCGAGGCCACCAGCAAGAGCGCCATGGTCCAGTTGAACAGCCTGACCGCGCCGGGGCGGTGCAGCAGGCGCCGCAGCGCCACGCCGAACACCACCCAGATGCCGATGCTCGGCAGATTGACGATGCCGCACACCACGGCCGCCACCATCAGGTTGGCGAAGAAACCTTGCTGCGGCGTGTAGGTCGCGATCACGCCGATCGCCATCACCCAGGCCTTGGGGTTGATCCACTGGAACAGCGCGGCCTGCGTGAAGGTGAAGGGCTTGCCGCGCTGGGCGCCGTCCTGCATCGGGCCCGACCGCGCGATCTTGCAGGCCAGGTACAGCAGATAGAGCGCGCCGCCATACTTGAGCACCGTGTAGAGCCAGGGCGCGTGGGTGAACAGCGCGCCCAGGCCCAGGCCGGTCAGCACCATGAGCAGCACGAAGCCGATCGACACGCCCAGCATGTGCGGAATGCTGCGGCGAAAGCCGAAGGTCAGGCCCGACGACGCCAGCATGACGTTGTTGGGGCCGGGGGTGATCGACGCCACCAGCGCGAAGGCCGCGAGCGGACCGAGCAGGGGCAGGGAAAGCATCGGGATCGAATCGAACATGGCGGGGTCCTCAGCGCGTGGCAACCAGGGCGCGGCGGCCGCCCGCGATCACCGCAATCACGGCGATGGCGAACACGAAGGTCATGGGTTCGACCGCCTCGTCGAACAGCAGGGCGGCGGCCAGCACCGTGAGGAAGGGCTGCAACAGCTGCACCTGGCCCACGCGCGCGATGCCGCCCGCCGCGAGGCCGCGATACCAGGCGAAGAAGCCCAGGAACATCGAGCCGAAGGCCAAATAGGCGAAGGCGCCCACCGCCTTGGCCGAGGGGGTGGGGGCGCTGGCGGCCAGCCACAGCACCGGGCCCGCGATGATGGGCACGCTCACCACCAGCGCCCAGCAGATCGTGCGCCAGCCGCCCAGCGTGCGCGAGGCGCGCGCGCCTTCGGCGTAGCCCAACCCGCCCAGCGCGACGGCCACCAGCAGCCACAGGTCGCCCAGCTGCAGCGCGCCGTGCCCCTGGCGCAGCGCGTAACCCATCACCAGCACCGCGCCCAGCAGGGCCCAGAGCCAGAATGCCGGCGAGGGCCGCTCGCCCGTGCGCCACGCCGCGAATGCCGCCGTCGACAGCGGCAGCAGGCCGTTGAACACCGCGCCGTGCGACGAGGACACGCTGGACATCGCGAGCGTGGACGCCAGCGGCCAGCCGATCACGATGCCGGCCGCGGCCAGGATCACGCCGCTCCATTCGCGGCCGGCCGGGCGGCGGCTGCGCGTCGCCAGGAGCAGCAGCGCGGCGGGGACGGCGGCGACCAGCGCCCGTCCCAGGCCGACGAGCAGGGGTGCCAGTTCGGCGATCGCCACCCGGGTCATGGGCAGGGTCAGCGAAAACACCAGCACCCCGAGCAGGCCGTAGGCATAGCCTTCGACCAGGGTCGACGAGGGGGAGATAGCGGGGGACGGATAGGGGGCGGAGCGCATGGAACACCAAAGTGGAGACCGGCACTTGCCAGTCGCGGATCTGCCTGTCACTCTACGCACAGTTGGCAGTACAGTACCGATACACTTCGGCAGTTCAATTTGAAGACTGGCCCGGTCAATCCACCAATACAGTGCGTTCCCATGCTGCAGACCTCCGATTCGCTTTCTCCCCAGCCCTGGCAGCCCGTGCGCGAGGCAGACCAGACCCTGGTCGTGCAACTGGCCGACGACCTGGCGCGCCGCATCGACGAGCAGGGCCTGCGGCCCGGCACGCGCCTGCCCTCGATCCGGCGCATGGCCGAGCAGGCCAACGTGAGCCGCTTCACGGTGGTGGAGGCCTATGACCGGCTGGTGGCGCGCGGCCTGGTGCAGTCGCGCCGGGGCGCGGGGTTCTTCGTGCGGGCGCGCAGCGGCCAGCTCGCGGCCGCCGCCACGCCGAGCACGAACATGGTCGCGCCCGCCGCGCGGGTCGACGTGATCTGGCTCTTGCGCAACATGTTCCGCGACGGCCCGCCCGACGCGCCCGGGGGCGCCGGCCTGCTGCCGCCCGAGTGGCTCGATCCCGAGCTGGTGGCCGGCGCGATCCGCGCGGTGGGCCGCTCGGCCCGCGCCAACCTACTGTCCTACGGCCGGCCGCAAGGCTATGCGCCCTTGCGCCAGCAGCTCGCCGCCATGCTGCAGGGCGAGGGCGTGCCCGCCCATCCCGAACGCAATCTGCTCACCACCAACGGCGTCACCCACGGCCTCGACCTGGTCGCGCGCCACCTGATCCGGCCGGGCGACACGGTGCTGGTCGAAGACCCCGCCTGGTTCGTGATCTTCGGCCGACTCACGGCCTTTGGCGCGCGCGTGATCGGCGTGCCGCGCGGCCCCGAGGGCCCCGACCTGGCGCTGCTCGACCGCATGGCCGCGGAGCACAAGCCGCGGCTGTTCATCATCAACGCCTCGGTGCACAACCCCACCGGCCACACCCTGTCCGCCGGCGCCGCCTACGACATTCTGCGACTGGCCGAGAAGCACGATTTCCTGGTCGTCGAAGACGACACCTACTCGGCCCTGCACCCGGGCGGCGCGATGAAGCTGGCCGCGCTCGATCGCCTGAACCGCGTGATCCTGGTGGGCGGCTTTTCCAAGACGCTGGCCGCGAGCCTGCGCGTGGGCTATCTGGCCGCGCATGCCGACATCCTCGAACAGCTCACGCACCTGAAGATGCTGGCCGGCCTGACCTCGCCCGAGCTGGGCGAGCGCGTGGTGCATCGCGTGCTGGTCGAGGGGCAGTACCGGCGCCACGTGGAGCGCGTGCGCGCCCGGGTCGACGAGGCGCGGCGCCGTTGCAGCCGCGCCCTCACCGATCTCGGCATGACCGTGCCGCACGAGCCGCAGGCCGGCATGTTCGTGTGGGCCGACTGCGGCCGCGATTCCGAGACGGTGGCGCGCGCGGCGGCCGACCGCGGCATGCTGCTGGCGCCCGGCACGCTGTTTTCGCCGAGCCAGGCGCCCTCGACCATGCTGCGTTTCTCGGTGCCCATGATCGAGAATCCGAAATCGTTCGAGGTGCTGGCCGAGCTGCTGCAGGCGGCCGGCGGCGCGGGGGTGGCTGCGCGCGGCGCGAACTGAATATACTTCGAGGGTTGCGCGCCGCCTCCGGCGCCTCTCGAAGGAATACGCCATGTCCGCTCCGATCCGACCCCTCACCGAAAACTTCGCCGTGGCTCCGCAGCTCGGCCCCGACGACATGGCCGACGTGGCCGCGGCCGGCTACAAGAGCGTCATCATCAACCGCCCCGATTTCGAGGGCGGCCCCGACCAGCCCACCGCCGCCGACGTGTCCAAGGCCGCCGCCGCCGCGGGCCTGTCGATCGAATACCAGCCCGTGGTCGGCAGCGCCATGACCGCCGCCGACGTGGCCCGCTTCGCCGAGCTGCTCAAGACCCTGCCCGGTCCCGTGCTGGCCTATTGCCGCACCGGCACACGCTGCACCAACCTGTTCGTGGCCGCCCAGCAGCTGGGTTGATGGCGATCAAACCCCCTACCAAGGCATAGGTCTGCTGCCCGGTTTTTTCCGGTAGCATGTAATTTCCAACAAACAGGAGCTGGCAGCATCATGTTCAAGAAGATCCTGATTCCGACCGACGGTTCCCCGCTCTCCGCGCAAGCCGCCAACGCTGGCATCACGTTCGCGCGCTCGGTGGGCGCCGAAGTCGTGGCGCTCTACGTCACCCAACCCTTCGCCGCCACGATCGGCTTCGACGGCATGGCCGCCGCCTACGCGATCACCGACGAAGACTACGAGAAGGCTTCCGCCGAGCAGGCCGAGAAGTACCTCAAGCAGATCACCGACCGTGCCGCCACCGCGGGCGTGAAGTACGAGGCGCGCGCCGTCTCCAACTTCAACGTCGCCGACGGCATCGTGCAGGCCGCCACCGACGCCGGTTGCGACCTGGTCTTCATCGGCAGCCACGGCCGCAGCGGCCTGTCGCGCCTGCTGCTGGGCAGCGTCACGGCCAAGGTGCTGTCGCTGGCTACCACCGCCGTGCTGGTCTACCGCGTCAAGGAAGACAAGAAGTAAGCCCGGGCGGCGCAGCGCGCCGTCAGGTCGCTTCCCCACCCCCGCCGGGCGCGAGCCCCGCGGGGGTTTGTTTTTTGCGCGCCATCCCCATCTCTCTGGCCTGCGCCGCGAAAGCCATCCGCTAAACCAAGGTTTTATGGCGCCCGCCAGGGCTCCGTACTATGCTTGATCGACAGGCGCACGTTGCGCCGGCGGCCATCAGTTGCCGGCGATCCAACCTGCCACACACCAAGAGGCCATCATGACTCGCAGGACGCGTATCGAGCTCTATCGCAACATCGGAATCAGTGCCCACATCGACGCGGGCAAGACGACGACCACGGAGCGCATCCTTTTCTACACCGGCATCACCCACAAGCTGGGTGAGGTGCACGAAGGCGCGGCCACGATGGACTGGATGGAGCAGGAGCAGGAACGCGGCATCACCATCACGTCGGCCGCCACCACGGCGTTCTGGCGCGGCATGGCGGGCAACTATCCCGAACACCGCATCAACATCATCGACACCCCGGGCCACGTCGACTTCACCATCGAAGTCGAGCGCTCGATGCGGGTGCTCGACGGCGCCGTCATGGTCTATGACTCGGTCGGCGGCGTGCAGCCGCAATCCGAAACCGTCTGGCGCCAGGCCAACAAATACGGCGTGCCGCGCATCGCGTTCGTCAACAAGATGGACCGCGTCGGCGCCGACTTCCTGCGCGTGAAGCGCCAGATCGTCGAACGCCTCAAGGGCGACGCCGTGCCGATCCAGCTGCCGGTGGGCGCCGAAGACCACTTCGAGGGCGTGATCGACCTGATCAAGATGAAGTCCATCATCTGGGACGACGCCACCCAGGGCATGCGTTTCGAGTATCGCGACATCCCCGCCGACCTGCTGCCGCAGGCCGAGCAATGGCGCGAGAAGATGATCGAGAAGGCCGCCGAGGCCAACGAGACGCTGCTCGAGAAGTACCTGTCCGGCGAAGCGCTCACCGAAGAAGAGATCAAGCAGGGCCTGCGCGCGCGCACCATCGCCAACGAGATCGTGCCGATGCTGTGCGGCAGCGCCTTCAAGAACAAGGGCGTGCAGGCCATGCTCGACGCCGTCATCGACTTCCTGCCGTCGCCGGTCGACGTGCCCGCCATCAAGGGCCACGACGAACACGACAAGGAGCTCGAACGCCATCCGGCCGACAACGAGCCGTTCTCGGCGCTCGCCTTCAAGATCATGACCGACCCCTTCGTGGGCCAGCTGGTGTTCTTCCGCGTCTACTCGGGCGTGGTGAAGTCGGGCGACTCGGTGCTCAATCCGCTCAAGGGCAAGAAAGAGCGCCTGGGCCGCATCCTGCAGATGCACGCCAACGAGCGGCGCGAGATCAGCGAGGTCTATGCCGGCGACATCGCCGCCGCCGTGGGCCTGAAAGACGTCACCACCGGCGACACGCTGTCGGATCCGCAGAAGGTCATCATCCTCGAACGCATGACGTTCCCGGAGCCCGTGATCTCGCAGGCCGTCGAGCCCAAGACCAAGGTCGACCAGGAAAAGATGAGCACCGCGCTCAATCGCCTGGCGCAGGAAGACCCGTCGTTCCGCGTGCGCACCGACGAGGAATCCGGCCAGACCATCATCTCGGGCATGGGCGAGCTGCACCTCGAAATCCTGGTCGACCGCATGAAGCGCGAGTTCGGCGTGGAGGCCACCGTGGGCAAGCCGCAGGTGGCCTACCGCGAGACCATCCGCAAGAAGGTCGAAGGGGTCGAGGGCAAGTTCGTCAAGCAGTCGGGCGGCCGCGGCCAGTATGGTCACGTGGTGCTCACGCTCGAGCCGAGCGACGCCGGCAAGGGCTATGAGTTCGTCGACGCCATCAAGGGTGGCGTGGTGCCGCGCGAGTTCATCCCGGCGGTCGACAAGGGCATCCAGGAAACGCTCAATTCCGGCGTGCTGGCGGGCTACCCCGTGGTCGATGTGAAGGCCACCCTGACCTTCGGTTCGTACCACGACGTCGACTCCAACGAAAACGCCTTCCGCATGGCGGGCTCGATGGCGTTCAAGGAAGGCATGCGGCGCGCGAGCCCGGTGCTGCTCGAGCCCATGATGCAGGTCGAGGTCGAGACGCCCGAAGACTTCACCGGCAACGTGATGGGCGATCTGTCTTCACGCCGCGGCATCGTGCAGGGCATGGAAGACATCGCGGGCGGGGGCGGCAAGCTGGTGCGCGCCGAGGTGCCGCTGGCCGAGATGTTCGGCTACTCCACCTCGCTGCGCTCGCTGACGCAGGGTCGCGCCACCTACTCGATGGAGTTCAAGCACTACGCCGAAGCGCCGCGTCAGGTCGCCGAGCAGGTGATGGCCGCGCGCGGCAACAAGCCCTGAGCGCGCGGGCGTCGCATCGGGTGCCGACAGGCGCCCGATGCCGTTGCCCTCAGGCGGCTGCCGCCGCCTTCAGCTGGCCGCGTGGGCGTTTGCGCCCCGCGGCCAGTTTCACGCCGGCCAGGATCAAGCCGAAGCCGAGCGCGTGATAGCCCTGTAGGTGTTCGCCCAGCAGCGGCCAGGCCAGCAGTGCCGCGTAGGCCGGCACGAGAAACATCGACAGGCCGGCCGTGGCCGGACCGGCGCGCTGCACCAGCTTGCCATACACCACATACGCGCCCAGGCTGGGCACCAGCGCCAGGAACAGCAGCGTGCCGTAGAGGCGCGGGTCGTGCAGCGGCGCGGTCGCGCCCATGGCGGCCTCGATGCCGGCGAACGGCGCCAGCGCCACCACCCCGCCCGCCATCATCGCCGCGAGCCGCAGGCTGTCGGG
>Ga0160496_1000603_pt1 | contig 13979 bp, 10 predicted proteins | sample DIDPMG_2_FD_108231 | JGI IMG/M metagenome (GOLD analysis project Ga0160496, IMG submission 108231) | Enriched soil microbial communities from UW Madison campus, WI, USA - DID2937_E24_FP MG | ecosystem: Environmental > Terrestrial > Soil > Grasslands | place: USA: Madison, Wisconsin | collected...
AAAAGGGCCGATTTGAATCGGCCCCCATTTCATGCGGTTTTCTGACAAACGCCTGATCGAGGTGTGTCAGGTATTTGAAATACAGCTTTTGGAAATAATCCGAAGTGCGAGATCCGCGTTCCGTTTTTCGGAAATCGGGCTGCGGAAATAATCCCGTCCCGTGTTTCGGTGCAGTAATTCGTTGAAATATTACCGAGTACGGCACAAAAAAAGCGCGTCACGAAGACGCGCTTTTTGCCGGAAGGCCGCGAGGCCCGCTGGACTTCATTTAATCAGAAAGCTGTCGCGCGAGGCGCCACTGCTTTCTTCGGCAACCAGCCAGCGCGGCGCCTTGCCACGGCCGCTCCAGGTTTCGCCGGTCTTGGGGTGACGGTACTTGGGCGCCACGGCGCGCTTGGCGGTGGCACCGGCAGCCTTGCCACGCGGCGCGGCGGCGGCGCGCGGGGCCTTGGCGGACCCGAGGGCGGCAACGATTTCCTCGGGAGTGATATTGTATTCACGCATCGACTTGACGATCGACGCGATCACCGGCTTGCGACGGCGGGTCTGAAGAGCCTCGGAGCGCTTCTGGAGTTTGTTGATTTCTTTTTCGATCTTGGCTTGCTGCGCTGCGTAAGTCTCACGGGGCATGGTTTGTTTCCTGGTTTTGTGATTCAAATTCGCCGGCTTGCTTTCATATGCTTTAGTTGTATTTCAATAATACCGAAAATATTCCGGGCAGTCTCTGGATTTTTGTGAAGGACTTTGTAGCAAATGACCGACAGTCAATCGCCTTCCGGACCAAGCGCAATGCGGGTTGCCGCCATTCAGATGGTCAGCGCGCCCGATCTTGATGAGAACCTGAAACAGGCCGCCGAGTTGATCCAAACAGCGGCTGCTTCGGGTGCCAAATTGATCGCTCTGCCCGAATATTTCTGTTTTATGGGTCGCGCAGATACCGACAAACTTGCGATCAAAGAGCCCGACGGCGCTGGCCCGATCCAGGAATTCCTGGCCCGGACGGCGCGCCAGCACGGGGTCTGGCTGGTGGGCGGCACCCTGCCGCTGGCCAGCCCGGAACCCGGGCGGGTTTTCAACACCAGCTTTGTTTACGGCCCCGATGGCGCGCAGGTGGCGCGCTACGACAAAATCCACCTTTTCAATTTCCAGCGCGGCGCCGAGTCGTACGATGAGTCGCGCGCGATCCGCCCGGGCGAGGCGGTGCAGACCTTCGACGCGCCTTGCGGCAAGGTGGGATTATCGGTTTGTTATGACCTGCGTTTTCCCGAACTGTATCGGGCGATGGGTCCGGTAAACCTGATTCTGGTGCCCGCGGCATTTACCTACACCACCGGCCAGGCGCATTGGGAGCTGTTGCTGCGCGCCCGCGCCGTCGAAAACCAGTGCTACGTGCTCGCGCCGGCCCAGGGTGGAAAACATCCCAACGGGCGCCACACCTGGGGCCATTCCATGCTGATCGACCCGTGGGGCGACGTCATCGACGTGCTGCCGCAGGAACCGGGCGTCATCGGCGGTACCATAGAGCCTGAACGCATCGCACAAGTGCGGGCCAGTCTGCCCGCGCTGCGCCATCGAGTCATTTAATGGCTGAAACTATCCAATGAAACTGATCGAACCCGCCATCCAATCCCTCGCCACCGCCAAATCCCTGCTGCTCGACCCCTGGGGGCTGACGGAGGCCGACCTGGCGCGGGCGCTGGGCGAAATCTTCACGCACAAGGTCGATTACGCCGATCTGTATTTCCAGTACACCCGCAGCGAGGGCTGGAGCCTGGAAGAGGGCATCGTCAAGACCGGCAGCTTCTCGATCGGCCAGGGCGTGGGCGTGCGCGCCGTGAGCGGCGAGAAAACCGCCTTTGCCTACTCCGACTCGCTGTCGCAGCAGGCCCTGCTGTCGGCCGCCCACACGGTGCGCGGGATCGCGCGCCGCGGCGCCGGCAAGGTCAAGGTGGCCGCCCACGTGCCGGTCGACGACGCCCGCCGCTTGTACGACGACGTCGATCCGCTGACCACCCTGTCGGCGCCCGACAAGGTCGCGCTGCTCGAACGCATCGAGCGCATGGCACGCGCCCACGATCCGCACGTGATCCAGGTCATGGCCGGCCTGGGCGCCGAGTACGACGTGGTGCTGGTGGCCGGCAGCGACGGCCGCCTGGCCGCCGACGTGCGCCCGCTGGTGCGCCTGTCGCTCACCGTGATCGCCGAACGCAACGGCCGGCGCGAGATGGGGCATGCCGGCGGCGGCGGCCGCACCGGTCTGTCCTATTTCAGCGACGAGATCCTGCGCGGCTACGTCGAGCGCGCCGTGCACGAGGCCATGGTCAACCTCGAGGCGCGTCCCGCGCCCGCCGGTGAAATGACGGTCGTGCTCGGCTCGGGCTGGCCCGGCATCCTGCTGCACGAGGCGGTGGGCCACGGCCTCGAGGGCGACTTCAACCGCAAGGGCTCGAGCGTGTTTTCCGGCCGGGTCGGCGAGCGCGTCGCCTCGCGCGGCGTCACCGTGGTCGACGACGGCACCATCGAAGGCCGCCGCGGCTCGCTCAACATCGACGACGAGGGCAACGCCACCCAGCGCAACGTCCTGATCGAAGACGGCATCCTGCGCGGCTACATGCAGGACACGCTCAACGCGCGCCTGATGAAGACCCAGGCCACCGGCAACGGCCGGCGCGAATCGTTTGCGCACCTGCCCATGCCGCGCATGACCAACACCTACATGCTGGCCGGCGACAAGGATCCGCAGGAGATCATCAGCTCGGTCAAGCGAGGCCTGTACGCCGTGAACTTCGGCGGCGGCCAGGTCGACATCACCAGCGGCAAGTTCGTGTTCTCGGCCTCCGAGGCCTACATGATCGAAAACGGCAAGGTCACCTACCCGGTCAAGGGCGCCACCCTGATCGGCAGCGGCCTCGAGGCCATGAACCAGGTCAGCATGATCGGCAACGATCTCGCGCTGGATTCGGGCGTGGGCACCTGCGGCAAGGAAGGTCAGAGCGTGCCGGTCGGCGTGGGCATGCCCACGGTGCGCATGGAAGGCCTGACCGTCGGCGGCACCGAGTAAGCCGCCGCGATCCGGCCCCCCGGGCCGGATCGGCTGGCGCCAGGCCGGCCCGACTCCGAAACCGCGCGGCGTGACGCGCGGTTTTTTTTGTGCTAGAGTCCATCGCTATGAAATTCGCGTCCCCCGCCTTTTACTTTTATTTTTATGGTTTTCTGAAGCCGCTGGCGGAGGAAGGGACGCGCTCAATCTGAAGTATGTAGAGAATCCCCCGAAAAAGCCGCCAGCGATCTGGCGGCTTTTTTGTTGCCGTCAGCGTGGCGGGTCAACACCCAGGAGCCTTACCGTGTCGCACAACACTGACGATCTTCGTATCCGTGAAATCAAAGAGCTGAATCCGCCCGCGCATGTGATGCGCGAATTCTCCTGCACCCGCGCCGCCTCCGAGACGGTGTTCGCCGCGCGCCAGGGGCTGCACCGGATCCTGCATGGCATGGATGACCGCCTGATCGTCGTGATCGGCCCGTGCTCCATCCACGACACCCGCGCCGCGCTCGAATACGCGGATCGGCTCAAGCCGCTGCGCGACAAGCTCAAGGGCGAGCTGGAGATCGTGATGCGCGTGTACTTCGAGAAGCCGCGCACCACGGTGGGCTGGAAGGGGCTGATCAACGATCCCGACCTGGACGGCAGCTTCGACATCAACAAGGGCGTGCGGGTGGCGCGCGAGTTGCTGCTGGAGATCAACAACAAGGGCGTGCCGGCGGGGTGCGAATATCTGGACATGATCACGCCGCAGTACATCGCGGACCTGGTGTCGTGGGGCGCCATCGGTGCGCGCACCACCGAAAGCCAGGTGCATCGTGAATTGGCCTCGGGCCTGTCGTGTCCGGTGGGCTTCAAGAACGGCACCGACGGCAACATCAAGATCGCGGTCGACGCCATCAAGGCCGCCTCGCAGCCGCACCATTTCCTGTCGGTCACCAAGGGCGGCCACTCGGCCATCGTCTCGACCGCCGGCAACGAGGACTGCCACGTCATCCTGCGCGGCGGCAAGACGCCCAACTACGATGCGGCCAGCGTCGAGGCCGCCTGCCAGGACCTCGCCAAGTCGGGCCTGGCGCAGCGCCTGATGATCGACGCGAGCCACGCCAACAGCAGCAAGAAGCCTGAGAACCAGCCGCTCGTGGCCGACGACGTCGCGCGCCAGCTCGAGCGTGGCGAGGGCCGCATCGTCGGCATCATGATCGAAAGCCACCTGCTCGCCGGCCGCCAGGATCTGATCCCGGGCCAGCCGCTCACCTACGGCCAGAGCATCACCGACGGCTGCATCGACTGGGACAGCTCCGCGCAGGTGCTGGAACGCCTGGCCCAGGCCGTGCGCGAACGCCGCCGCGTCACGCTGACCGCCGGCAAGTAAGCCGCCGCACCCCGCGACCGCACCCGGCCGTTTGCGCCCCGACCTAGGGTTGTCCCTGGGGCGTAGCGCAAGCCGCCGGCGGCGGCGGGGCCCGCCGCAGGCGTAGAATCGCGGGATTCCCATCCACTTTTTCCACCCGCCATGAACGCTCCCTTGCATCCCGAAACCCTGCGCCGTCCGGTGCCGGCTGCCTGTCTCGCCGCCCTCAAAGACAAGTTCGGCGACCGCCTGTCGGTCTCGCAAGGGGTGCGCGAGCACCATGGCCGCGACGAATCGCCGTATCCGCCGATGCTGCCCGATGCGGTCGTGTTCGCGCATTCCACCGAAGAAGTCGCGTTCGTGGCGCGCGTCTGCAACGAGCACCACGTGCCGCTGATCCCCTACGGCGCCGGTTCCTCGCTCGAGGGCCACGTGCTGGCCGTGCAGGGCGGCGTGAGCCTCGACCTGTCGCAGATGAACCAGGTGCTCTCGGTGAATGCCGAAGACCTCACCGCCACGGTGCAGGCCGGCGTGCTGCGCAAGCAGCTCAACGAAGAGATCCGCTCCACCGGCCTGTTCTTCCCGATCGATCCGGGCGCCGACGCGAGCCTGGGCGGCATGGCCGCCACGCGCGCCTCCGGCACCAACGCCGTGCGCTACGGCACGATGCGCGAGAACGTCATGTCGCTGACCGTGGTCACCGCCGACGGCCGCGTGGTCCGCACGGCGGGCCGCGCCCGCAAGTCGTCGGCCGGCTACGACCTGACCCGCGTGTTCGTGGGCAGCGAGGGCACGCTCGGCATCATCACCGAAGTCACGGTGCGCCTCTATCCGCAGCCCGAGGCCGTGTCGGCCGCGATCTGCAACTTCCCCACGCTCGACGATGCCGTCCAGAGCGTGATCGAGATCATCCAGATGGGCGTGCCAGTGGCGCGCGTCGAGTTCATGGACGCGGCCGCGGTCAAGGCCGTCAACCAATACAGCAAGCTCACGCTGACCGAATCGCCGATGCTGGTGTTCGAATTCCACGGCAGCCCGGCCGGCGTGCAGGAACAGGCCGAAACCGTGCAGGCCATCACGGCCGAGCATGGCGGCATGGACTTCGAATGGGCCGAGCGCCCCGAAGACCGCAACCGTCTCTGGACCGCGCGCCACAACGCCTATTTCGCCGGCCTGCAGCTGCGCCCGGGCTGCCGCGCCAGCACCACCGACGTCTGCGTGCCGATCTCGCGCCTGGCCGAGTGCGTGCGCGAAACCGTCGACGAGCTCGACGCCGCCAGCTTCCCGTACACCATCGTCGGCCACGTGGGCGACGGCAACTTCCACGTGCTGATGCTGCTCGACGCCGACAGCGAGCAGGAATGGAAGGAGTCCGAGACCATCAACCACAACCTCGTGCGCCGCGCGATCGCCGCCGACGGCACCTGCACCGGCGAGCACGGCGTGGGCCTGCACAAGATGCAGTTCATGGTCGAAGAGCACGGCGAGGATGCGCTGGCCCTGATGCGCAGCCTCAAGCACGCGTTCGATCCGAACAACATCCTCAATCCGGGCAAGATCATCAACTGGTGATCGCCCGCCGGCGCGGCATCCGCTGCCGCGCCAGCGCGCCGTCCTGAGCCGCCCAGGCCGCCCGGCTTCCCGCCCGGCGGCCTGTGTCTTGATGGCGCAAGGGCCTGCCTGCGGGTAAATCCCGGCGTGTGCGAAGCAGGGCGGATTGTTATCGTTCCGGCATGAACTCTTTGGTCGAAACTGGCCTGAGCCACGCGCAGGCGCCGTTTTCCGCACCGTCGCTGGTGCGCGCCCTGCGGCAGGTGTTGCCCGCGCATTGCATCCTGCATCGCGAAGAAGACACGCGCCCCTACGAATGCGACGGCCTGTCGCTCTACCGCGCCTTGCCGGCGGCCGTCGTGCTGCCCGAAACCGAGGAGCAGGTGCAGGCCGTGATGAAGGTCTGCAAGCGGCTCAACGTGCCCGTGGTGGCGCGTGGCGCCGGCACCGGCCTGTCGGGCGGTGCCATGCCGCACGCGCAGGGCGTGCTGCTGGGCCTGTCGAAGTTCAATCGCATCAAGCACATCGACGTCGCGTCGTGCACCGCCGTGGTCGAGCCGGGCGTGCGCAACCTCGCGATCTCCGAGGCGGCCGCGCCTCACGGGCTCTATTACGCGCCCGATCCGTCGAGCCAGATCGCCTGTTCGATCGGCGGCAACGTCGCCGAAAACTCGGGCGGCGTGCACTGCCTCAAATACGGGCTCACGGTGCACAACGTGCTGCGCGTGCGCATGGTCACGATCGATGGCGACGTGGTCGAGCTCGGCTCGGAGGCGCCCGACGCCGCCGGCGTCGATCTGCTCGCGCTCTTCATCGGCTCGGAGGGCATGCTGGGCGTGGTCACGGAGGTCACGGTCAAGCTGATTCCGAAGCCCGCCTGCGCCCAGGTGGTGATGGCGAGCTTCGCCAGCGTCGAGGCGGCGGGCAACGCGGTCACACGCATCATCGCCGCCGGCATCATTCCGGCCGGCCTCGAGATGATGGACCGCCGGGCCACGTTGATGGTCGAGCCCTTCGTGCAGGCCGGCTACGACCTCGAGGCGCAGGCCATCCTGCTGTGCGAGTCCGATGGCACGGCCGAGGAGGTCGCGCACGAGGTGGCCCACATGGAGGCGATCTTCAAGGCCGCGGGGGCGACGCGCTGCCAGGTGTCGGCCAGCGAGGCCGAGCGGCTGCGCTTCTGGGCCGGCCGCAAGAATGCGTTTCCGGCCGCGGGCCGCGTCTCGCCCGATTACTACTGCATGGACGGCACGATTCCGCGCCGCCATCTCGCGCGGGTGCTCGGCGCCATCGAACAGATGGAAGACGAGTTTGGTCTGCGCTGCGCCAACGTCTTTCACGCGGGTGACGGCAATCTGCACCCGCTGATCCTGTTCGATTCCAACAAGCCGGACGAGGTCGAGCGCGCCGAGAAGTTCGGCGCCGCGATCCTCGAGCTGTGCGTGCAGGTGGGAGGCACCGTGACCGGAGAGCACGGTGTGGGTATGGAGAAAATCAATCAAATGTGCGTGCAATTCTCGCGAGAAGAACTCGACGCGTTCCTGGCGGTCAAGCGGGCGTTCGACCCGCCGTGTCTGCTGAATCCCGAAAAGGTGATCCCGACGCTGGCGCGCTGTGCCGAATACGGCAAGATGCACGTCCACGGCGGTGAATTGAGATTCCCCGATTTGGCCCGGTTCTGAGGGCGTCCGCGATGGAATTCGTCCTGTCCGAGTTGTGCGAGCAGGTCATGACGGCACGCGCCGGCCACAAGCCGCTGTTCGTGTGCGGTGGCGGCAGCAAATCGTTCTATGGCAATCACCGGCCCGTCACGCCGCAGGACGGGCATTGCCTGCTCGACATGACGGCCTACCACGGCATCATCAGCTATCACCCTTCCGAGCTGGTGGTCACGGTGCGCGCCGGCACGCGCCTGGCCGATCTCGAGGCGGAGCTGGCCGATCACGGCCAGATGCTCGCGTTCGAGCCGCCCCAGTTCGAGCCCTCGGCCACCATCGGCGGCGCGGTCGCCAGCGGCCTGTCGGGCCCGCGCCGCATGGCGGCGGGCGCGCTGCGCGACTTCGTGCTCGGCGCGCGCCTGCTCGACGCGCAGGGCCGGCAGCTGTCGTTCGGCGGCGAGGTCATGAAAAACGTGGCCGGCTACGACGTCGCGCGCGTGCTGGCCGGTTCGATGGGCATCTTCGGCGCGATCCTGGAGGTCTCGCTCAAGGTGGTGCCGCGTCCCGCCGGCGAGCTCACGCTGTGTGCCCAGATGAGCGAGGCGGACGCGCTGGCCGCGTTCGCGCGCTGGCGCAGCCAGCCGCTGCCGATCTCGGCCGCCTGCTGGGTGCCGGCGCCGATGCCGGGCGAGCCGGGGCGCTGCGCCGTCCGGCTGTCGGGCAGCGAGCCGGCGCTGCGCGCCGCGCGCGCCCGCGTCGAGGGCGATGCGCTCGATTCCGCCGCCGCCCAGGCCTGGTGGCAATCGTTGCGCGAGCAGACACATGCTTTCTTCCAGGGCGGCGTGCCGCTGTGGCGCCTGGCGGTGCCGCCGACCACGCCGGCCATGGGCCTGGGCCCCACGCTGATCGAATGGGGCGGCGGACAGCGCTGGCTCAGCGCCCGCCATGACGCCCAGGCGCTGCGCGCCGCGGCGCAGGCGGCCGGCGGCCACGCCACGCTGTTCCGGCCGGCCGGCGGCGTGCCGGCCGACGGCGTCTTCCACCCCCTCGCGCCGGCCGTGGCCGCGATCACGCGCCGTCTCAAACAGGAGCTCGACCCGGTCGGGCTGTTCAACCCTGGCCGGCTCGTGCCGGAACTCTAGCCCATCATGCAGACCAATCTCGTTCAGTGGGCACGCGACACCAACGCTGGCATGGAGGCCGACGCGATCCTGCGCCGCTGCGTGCATTGCGGCTTCTGCACGGCCACCTGTCCCACCTATCAGGTGCTGGGCGACGAGCGCGACAGTCCGCGCGGCCGCATCTATCTCATCAAGCAGGTGCTGGAAGGCGCCGAGCCCACCGCGGCGACGCAGCAGCATCTGGACCGCTGCCTGACCTGCCGCAACTGCGAAACGACCTGCCCGTCTGGCGTGCAATACGGTCATCTGGTCGACATCGGGCGCGCCATCGTCGACGAACGCGTCAAGCGGCGCTGGCCGGACCGGCTCAAGCGCTGGCTGCTGCGCCGTGGGCTGGTGTCGCCCTTGTTCGCGCCGGCCATGCGGCTGGGGCAATCGGTGCGCGGCCTGCTGCCGCCCGCGTTGCGGCGCAAGGTGCCGCTGCGGCGCGATCCGGGCGCCTTGCCCGATCCCACCCGGCACGCGCGCCAGGTGCTGCTGCTGACCGGCTGCGTGCAGCCCGCGATGATGCCCTCGATCGACAGCGCCACCGTGCGCGTGCTGGATGCCATCGGCATCGGCGCGCGCATGGCGTCGGGCGCCGGCTGCTGCGGCGCGCTCAGTTTCCACCTCGACGCGCAGCACGATGCGCTGGCCCAGATGCGCGCCAACGTCGATGCCTGGTGGCCGCTGTTGCAGGGCGGCGAGGTCGAGGCGATCGTGATCAACGCGTCGGGCTGCGGCGCGATGGTCAAGGAATACGCCCATCATCTGCGCCACGATCCGGTCTACGCCGCGCGCGCCGCCGAGATCACCGACCGCATCAAGGACATCGCCGAGCTGGTGGCGCCCCACGCGGCGCAACTGGCGCCGCTGCTGGGGGCGGCCCCGCGCACGGCGTTCCATCCGCCGTGCACGCTGCAGCACTGGCAGGGCCTGCGGCCCCTGTCGGAGCGCCTGCTCGGCGAGCTGGGGTTCACGCTCGAGCCCTTTGCGCAGGCGCACCTGTGCTGCGGGTCGGCCGGCGCCTATTCGGTGCTGCAGCCGGAAATCTCGAGCAGCCTGCGCGAGCGCAAGCTGGCCGAGATCGGCCGCACCGGCGCGCAGGTCATCATGTCGTCGAACATCGGCTGCATCGGCCATCTGCAGGGCGGCACCGAGGTGCCGGTGCGGCACTGGGTCGAGGTGGTGGACGAGCGCCTCGCGGCCGGCCGGCCGGGCTGAGGCGGCTGCCGTGGCAGCCGCGCAAGAAAAAAGCGCCCCGGTCGGGGCGCTTTGTCATCCGGCCTGCGCCGAACCTCAGAACGAAACCGTGGCGGTCGCGTAGTAGGCGCGGCCGGGTTCGTTGTAGGTGGCCGCGCCCGCGCTGCTGGCGTTGCCCTCGCGATAGAGGCGCTTGTCGAACAGGTTGCTCACGCCGACGCGGAAACGCAGGTTCTTGTTGACCTCGTAGCCCGCGCTCAGGCCGACCAGCGCGTACGGGCTGATCTCCTGGCGGCCTTCGTCGACCAGCGTGACGCCGGTGCGCACGTTGGTGCTCGGGCCCACCTGCTTGCCGTAGTAGGTCACGTTGGCCTGGAACGACAGCTGCGGCGTGTAGAACCAGTCGAGCGTGCTGTTGATCGTGTACTTCGGGATCACGCTCAGCGGCTCGCCCGTGCTCTTGGTCTTGGACTGGATCATGTAGGTGAAGTTGGTGTTCCAATCCAGCGTGCGGGCCAGGGGAATGAAGAGGTTGCCCTCGAAGCCCTCGACCACGGCGCGGCCGGAGTTGGTCCATTGCAGCACGCGTGCGCCATTGGCCAGGCGGTATTCGACGTCGGTGCCCGCCACGATCTTGTTGCGGTAGTCATTGCGGAAATAGGCCGCGCTGGTGCGCCACGTGCCCGGGTCGTACTCGAAGCCGATTTCCTTGTTGACGCTGGTCTCGGGGGTGAGGTCATTGTTGCCGACCAGGTAGCAGCCGTTGGTGTTGGTCTGCGAGGCCAGGCAGCCGTTGCCGCGGCTGTAGAGCAGGTAGTTCGGGTTGGACTGGTACAGGTTCGGGGCCTTGTAGGCGCGTGCGATGCCGCCCTTGATCTTGAAGGCCTCGGTCACCGCATACGAGGCGTTCAGGCTCGGGCTCCAGTTGTTGCCGAATTCGCTGTTGTGATCGAGGCGCACGCCCGGCGTCAGCATCAGGCGCGGGTTGATCTCGATGTTGTCTTCCACGAACAGCGCGTAGCTGGTCTGCTTGGCCTTGGTGTTGCGGCCGTCGGCGGCGGTGCCGCCGATCGTGCCGCCGGTGTAGGTCTGGCGCAGGCCGCTCGGATCGTCGAGCGTTTCGCGCAGCCATTCCACGCCCACGGTGGCGACCTGCTCGAAGCCGAGCTTGAACGGCACGTTGGCCTCGGCCGTGGCGCGCCAGTTCTTCAGGCGCGCGGTGGCGAAACCATCGTCGATCGGCCGGCCTTCGGGGCCGCCGGCCAGGCCTTCCTGGATGCGCGAATTGCGCGTGTAGTCGTAGCCCAGCGAGGCGCGCGTCGTGCCCCAGTCGTAGGTGCCGCGGTGCGTCAGGGAATAGTTCTCGCGGTACATGATGTTGGTCTCTTCACCGTACAGGCTGTCGGTGAAGCTGTCCGCGGTGTTGTTCATCGTGTCGCCGGCGTACAGATTGCCCTGGCGGCTGTAGCCGAGGTCCAGGTCGAAGGTGTTCTGCGCGTTGGCCTTCCACGAGAAGAGGGCGTTCATGTCCTGGTTGATGACGCCTTCGCGGCCGGAGGTGCTGACGAAACCGCCATCGGTGAGCGCGGCGTGGCCGGCGTTGATGTCCTTGGCGTCCGGGTTGGTCTTGTTGTAGTTGCCGTACACGCGCATCGACAGCGATTCGCTCAGGGGGCTGGCCAGGCTCACGTTCACCCGGTTGGTGTTGCCTTCCTTGCTGTCTTCGGGCTGGTTCAGGTAGTAGGTGATCGAGCCGCTGGGCTTGTCGGTGGGGCGCTTGGTGATGATGTTCACCACGCCGCCCATCGCGCCCGAACCGTAGCGCGCCGCGGCCGGTCCGCGGATCACCTCGATGCGTTCCACTTCCTCGGCCGGCACCCAGTTGGTGTCGCCGCGCGTGTCGCGGTCGCCGTTCCAGCCGTAGCGCACGGAGTTGCGCGAGCTCACCGGCTTGCCGTCGATCAGGATCAGGGTGTTTTCCGGGCCCATGCCGCGGATGTCGATCTGGCGGTGATTGCCGCGCGCGCCGCTGGCGCTGTTGCCCGTGAGGTTCACGCCGGGCTCGCGCCGGATGATGTCCGACAGGTCATTGGCCGGCGGGCGGCGCTGGATGTCCTCGGCCGTGATGACCGACACCCCCAGGGACTGCTTCACTTCTTCCTCGGCCGTGCCGAGCACCTGCACCGTGGCCATTTCCTGGACCTGCGAGGGATCCTGCACCTGGGTGGCCTGGGCATGGGCGAGACCGGTCCAGGCCATCAGGACGGCGGCGGTGGCGTAGTGTAGGGGATACCTGCGGGGGGACATACCTGACTCTCCGTGTGCGGCGCACGCGCAGGCGCGATGCACGCATCGGCCGCGTCGATTTGCCATTCAATTAAGAATGATTTCTAATAACATTTGTTTTCAAGATTCTGTCAGTAATTGGACGGCCGTATCTTTGTGTGCTCACCAACCGCCTTTGCGGTGCACCCAAAGCGGGCACGCCTCAGACACTTTTCTCTCATGCCGATGTCTTTCCCGACCGCCGATTCCGGCCGGGCGCGCGCGCATGCCGCGCCCGTCGATGCCCCTGCCGTGGATCGCCAGATCCTGCAGACCGCCGCCGACCACTACCTGACCGCGCCGGGCGCCCACCGCCCGGTGTTCGAGGGGGTGTTCGAGGTGAGCCAGCTCGAGCCCGGCGTGGTGGCACACCGGATCGACGTGCGCGACGTGCAGGGCAGTTCGGTGCGGGCCACGCTCAAGCCGGCGCTGCGCATCGGCTTCACCATCGGCGGCTACGCCAACCTGGGCATCGGCTATCGCGCGCTGCCGACCGGCCCGGGCCGCGGCGCGCCGGTGACGGCATGGATGATGGCGCTCAACGAGCCGGCGATGTTCACGCGGCAGTCACGGCGCGGCGACGTGGAGCGCACGGTCGACCTCGCGTTCAGCCACACCTGGCTGGCCGATCATTTCGGCGACGACAGCGCGATGCTGGGTTTCGCGCGCAACCATCTGGCGCTGCAGACCTGGGCACCGTCGGCCCAGGCGCTGGCCAATGTCGAGCAGATGCTGCGTCCGCCCGCGCTCGACGCGGCGACGACCCGGCTGTATCTGCGTGCGCGTGCGCTGGACCTGCTGGTGGAGGCGGCGGTGCAGCTGGGCCAGGCGCAGACCGAGGGCGACCCGGCCCAGGCCGGGCTCGGCAAGCGCGACTGGCTGCGCATGCGCACGGTGCGCGACCTGCTGGAGAGCGGCGAGGCCGATCATCTGTCGCTCGGCGAGATCGCGCAGCGCGCCTGCGTCAGCATCAACACGCTGCAACGCCATTTCCGTGCGGCCTGGGGCTGCACGGTGTTCGAGTTCTTGCGTGAGGCGCGCCTGCAGCGCGCGCGGGTGGCGCTCGAGCGCGACGGGGTGAGCGTGGCCCAGGCGGCCTGGCTGGCCGGCTATGGCAGCGCGGCCAATTTCGCCACCGCCTTCCGGCGCCACTACGGCGTGTCGCCGGGACAGTTGCGCGCGCATCTGGGTGCGCCGCTCGGCGCCGGGCAGGGCGCCTGCCAGGGCGCCGGCCAGGCCGCCGGCTAGCGCGCCGTCCGAGGCGGCGCGGCCGGGGCGGGCGGATGCGCCCGGCCCGCGGCCGCGGGCCGGTTCATTCGACGGCCTTGACCATGTCCTCGAGCACCTTCTTGGCATCGCCGAACACCATCATCGTGCCGTCCATATAGAAGAGTTCGTTGTCCAGGCCGGCATAGCCGGCCGCCATCGAACGCTTGTTCACGATCACGTTGCGGGCGCGATAGGCCTCCAGGATGGGCATGCCGGCGATGGGCGAGTTGGGGTCGTTCTTGGCCGCCGGGTTGACCACGTCGTTGGCGCCCAGGATCAGCGCCACGTCGGTCTGCGAGAACTCGCCGTTGATTTCGTCCATCTCGAACACCTGGTCGTAGGGCACCTCGGCCTCGGCCAGCAGCACGTTCATGTGGCCCGGCATGCGGCCCGCCACCGGATGGATCGCGTACTTC
>Ga0160496_1000610_pt1 | contig 13803 bp, 11 predicted proteins | sample DIDPMG_2_FD_108231 | JGI IMG/M metagenome (GOLD analysis project Ga0160496, IMG submission 108231) | Enriched soil microbial communities from UW Madison campus, WI, USA - DID2937_E24_FP MG | ecosystem: Environmental > Terrestrial > Soil > Grasslands | place: USA: Madison, Wisconsin | collected...
GGCGGCGTGCGCGTCCCGCACGCGTCCCAGCTCCATGCCGGACGCGCGGAACCGCACCGCCATCGCGCCGACCGCCGCGGGCTGCAGCTCGACCTCGTCGCTCACGTCCCCCACCCTCCGTCGTGCGCCCCGTCGCGCACCCGGCCCGCGCCATCGTCGCAGACGACGCGCCGTGCACGCGCCCCCAGGCCGCGACGGTGGACGACGGACGACGCCCGGCCGGCCCGACGACTCGGCCACCCGAGCAGAGAGGAGCGCTCCGGGCACACGCGGATACGCACCGCACCGCCACGGCTCGGCGCCGCATCTGCCGTCCGCGGCACGAAACCGGTGCAGCAACACCCGCGACGTCTGGGAAGATGGGCGGTCATGAGCGACCTGACCCCCCGGACCGACGCCCCGACGACCTCCGCCGGCCGCCGCGTACCGGACAAGGTCGGCCTCGAAGGGCTCGAGGAGTCCTGGTCGGCACGCTGGGCCGAGCTGGGGACGTACACGTTCGACCGCTCGAAGTCCCGCGCGCAGGTCTACTCGATCGACACGCCGCCGCCCACCGTCTCGGGCTCGCTGCACGTGGGGCACGTCTTCTCCTACACGCACACCGACGTCGTCGCGCGCTACCGCCGCATGCGCGGCGCCGAGGTCTTCTACCCGATGGGCTGGGACGACAACGGCCTGCCCACCGAGCGCCGCGTCCAGAACTACTACGGCGTGCGCTGCGACCCGTCGCTGCCCTACGACCCGGACTTCACCCCGCCGCACGAGGGCACCGATGGCAAGACGATCAAGGCCGCCGACCAGGTCCCGGTGAGCCGCCGCAACTTCGTGGAGCTGTGCGAGCGGCTCACGGTCGAGGACGAGCGGCAGTTCGAGGCGCTGTGGCGCCGGCTCGGCCTGTCCGTCGACTGGTCGATGACCTACCAGACGATCTCCGCCGAGTCGCGAGCCGTGGCGCAGCAGGCGTTCCTGCGCAACCTCGAGCGCGGCGAGGCGTACCAGGCCGAGGCCCCCGGGCTGTGGGACGTGACGTTCCAGACGGCCGTCGCGCAGGCCGAGCTCGAGGCACGCGACTACCCGGGCGCGTTCCACCGCGTCGCGTTCCACGGCGCCGACGGCCCGGTCCACATCGAGACGACGCGGCCCGAGCTGCTCCCGGCGTGCGTCGCGCTCATCGCCCACCCCGACGACGAGCGCTACCAGCACCTGTTCGGCACCACGGTCACCACGCCGCTGTTCGGCGTCGAGGTGCCGGTCCTCGCGCACCCCGCGGCCGAGCCGGACAAGGGCGCGGGCATCGCGATGTGCTGCACGTTCGGTGACCTCACCGACGTGCAGTGGTGGCGCGAGCTGCAGCTCCCGACGCGCTCGGTGGTCCAGCGCGACGGTCGGCTGCTGCGCGAGACGCCCGAGTGGATCACGTCGCCCGAGGGCCGCGAGCGCTTCGCGGAGCTCACGGGCAAGACAACCTTCTCGGCGCGCGAGGCGGTCGTCGCCGGCCTGCGCGAGACCGGCGACCTCGACGGAGAGCCCACGCCCACGCAGCGCAAGGCGAACTTCTACGAGAAGGGCGACAAGCCCCTCGAGATCGTCACGAGCCGCCAGTGGTACATCCGCAACGGCGGTCGCGACGAGGAGCTGCGCACGGCGCTGCTCGCGCGCGGCGCCGAGATCGACTTCCACCCGGAGTTCATGCAGGTCCGGTACGAGAACTGGGTCGGCGGCCTGAACGGTGACTGGCTCATCAGCCGCCAGCGCTTCTTCGGCGTGCCGCTGCCCGTCTGGTACGCGCTCGACGCCGACGGCCAGCCCCTCTACGACGAGCCGCTGCGCCCGCGCGAGGACCAGCTCCCGATCGACCCCTCGTCGGACGTTCCCGAGGGCTACGCGGCCGATCAGCGCGGCGTGCCCGGCGGGTTCGTCGGCGACCCCGACATCATGGACACGTGGGCGACCTCGTCCCTGACCCCGCAGATCGCGGGCGGCTGGCGTTCCGACCCGGACCTGTTCGAGCGCGTGTTCCCCATGGACCTGCGCCCGCAGGGCCAGGACATCATCCGCACGTGGCTGTTCTCGACGGTCGTGCGCGCGCACCTCGAGCACGGCTCGCTGCCGTGGTCCGACGCGGCCATCAGCGGCTGGATCCTGGACCCCGACCGCAAGAAGATGTCGAAGTCCAAGGGCAACGTCGTCACGCCGATGGGCCTGCTCGAGGAGCACGGCTCGGACGCGGTGCGCTACTGGGCGGCCTCGGCGCGGCTCGGCACGGACGCGGCGTTCGAGGTCGGCCAGATGAAGATCGGCCGCCGTCTCGCGATCAAGGTGCTCAACGCCTCGAAGTTCGCGCTGTCGTTCGGCTCGGCCGACGAGGCCCCGTCGCTCGACCCCGCGCTCGTGACCGTCGCGCTCGACCAGGCGATGCTCGCGGGCCTGGCCGACGTCGTCGAGCAGGCCACAGCCGCGCTCGAGGCGTACGACCACACGCGTGCGCTCGAGCTCACCGAGACGTTCTTCTGGACGTTCTGCGACGACTACCTCGAGCTCGTCAAGGATCGCGCGTACGGCGAGGGCGCGGGTGCGCAGAGTGCCCGCACCGCGCTGTGCCTCGCGCTCGACGTGCTCCTGCGCCTGCTCGCGCCGGTCCTGCCGTTCGCGACCGAGGAGGTCTGGTCGTGGTGGCGCGAGGGCTCGGTGCACCGCGCCGCGTGGCCGACGTCGGCTCCGCTGCGCACCGCCTCGGGCGAGGCCTCGTTCGCCACGGTCACCGCCGCGGGCGCGGCGCTCGCCGCGCTGCGCAAGGTCAAGTCCGAGGCCAAGGTCTCGATGCGCACCGAGATCCTCGCCGCTCGCCTCGAGGTGCCGTCCGCGCAGCTCGCGTCCGTCGAGCTCGCGCTCGACGACGTGCGGGCCGCCGGCCGCGCCACGGGGACCCTCGAGGTCGTGGGCGCGGACGTCGAGCAAGCGGTCGCGCGCGACGCCGAGCTCGGCGAGTCGGTCAAGCGCGGTTCCTGACCCGGGGCCGACCGGGAGCGGCCGTCCGGCCCGCTCCCGGTCGGTTACCGAGCGGTAAGGTCGCGTGCGTGCCGAACGGAGAGACCGCCATGCCCGCAGACCCTGACCCGACCTCGAGGCCCGCCTCGCACCCGGGCGACGTCGCCCCTGTTCCCGCCGACGCCCCGCGGTCCATCCCGGGCCTGCTCGCGCGTCGTCTCGAGCGTGACGGCGACGGCACGATGATCGAGCGGTCGGCCGGCCCCGGCGCACCGTGGACCCCGGTGACGGTCCGCGCCTTCGCGGCCGAGGTGACCGCGGTCGCCAAGGGGCTCGTCGCGCGCGGCATCCAGCCCGGCGACCGCGTCGGGATCATGTCGCGCACGCGGTACGAGTGGACGCTGCTCGACTTCGCGATCTGGGCCGCGGGCGCGGTCGGGGTGCCGGTCTACGAGACCTCGTCCGCCGAGCAGGTGCGGTGGATCTGCGCCGATGCGGGGGCACGGCTGGTCGTCGTCGAGACCGAGGCGCACGCCGCGGTGGTCGCCCAGGTCCGCGACGACCTCCCCGGCCTGACCGACGTGCTGGTGATCGACTCGGGCGGTCTCGACGCCCTCGTCACCGCCGGCGCCGACGTGGCCGACGGCGAGATCGCCCGCCGCAGCGCCCTGACCGGCCCCGACGACCTCGCGACGATCATCTACACGTCCGGCACGACCGGCCGGCCCAAGGGCGTCGAGCTCACGCACGGCAACTTCGTCTCGCTCACGCTGCTGGGCGTCGAGGGACTCACCGACGTCTGCGCCAGGCCGCACTCGCGCACCCTGCTGTTCATGCCGCTCGCGCACGTGTTCGCGCGCTTCATCCAGGTGCTGTGCGTACCGTCGGGTGCGGTGCTGGGGCACACGCCGGACACCCGCAACCTGCTGCCCGACCTGGCCGCGTTCCAGCCCACGTTCATCCTGGCCGTCCCCCGCGTGTTCGAGAAGGTCTACAACTCGGCGGAGCAGAAGGCCGGCGGTGGCCTGTCGCTGCGGGTCTTCCGGTGGGCGGCGAAGGTCGCGATCACCTACTCGCGCGCGCTCGACACGCCGCAGGGCCCGAGCGCCGCGCTGCGCAGCCAGCACCGGCTCGCGGGCCGGCTCGTGCACACCAAGCTGCGCGCGGCGCTGGGCGGGCGCGCCGAGTACGCGATCTCGGGCGGCGCCCCCCTCGGCGAGCGCCTGGGGCACTTCTACCGCGGCATCGGCGTGCGCGTGCTGGAGGGCTACGGCCTCACCGAGACGACCGCGCCGACCGCCGTCAACCAGCCCGGTCTCATCAAGGTCGGGACCGTCGGGCCGGCGTTCCACGGCACCCGCCTGCGCGTCGACGACACGGGCGAGATCTGGGTCGCGGGTCCGCACGTGTTCCGCGGCTACCGGCACGACGAGGAGGCGACGAAGGCCGCGCTCGTCGACGGCTGGTTCCGCACGGGTGACCTCGGGACGCTCGACGAGGACGGCTACCTGCGCATCACGGGTCGCTCGAAGGAGATCATCGTCACCGCGGGCGGCAAGAACGTCGCACCCGCGGTCCTCGAGGACCGCCTGCGCGGGCACCCGCTCGTGAGCCAGGTCGTCGTGGTGGGCGACCAGCGGCCGTTCATCGGCGCGCTCGTGACGCTCGACCCGGAGATGCTGCCGGGCTGGCTGTCCAACCACGGTCTGCCGCAGATGGACGTCGAGGCTGCCAGCACCCACGAGGCGGTCCTCGAGGCCCTCGACCGCGCCGTGGCGCGCGCCAACGAGGCGGTGTCGCGTGCCGAGTCGATCCGCAAGATCACCGTGCTGCCCACCGACCTCACCGAGGCGAACGGATACCTGACGCCGTCGCTGAAGGTCAAGCGCGCGCTCGTCCTCAAGGACTTCGCCGACGTGATCGACGAGCTGTACGTCGACATCCGTCCGGCGGGCACCCGAAAGGAGTAGGCCGCCGCCACCGACGCGCCGTCGCTCCAGGTCGCAGGTCCCTTGTCAGAGGTCTGCCCGACCATGGTGTACAACATGGACAGCCGACCAGTTTCGGGGGCGGCGCCGACATGACGGGGTGAGGTGCACCGATGCACGAGCTGGCGGTCTGCCACGTCGGGGCGAAGCACGGCTCGACGATCGGGTTCGTCGAGAAGTACGAGACCGGCGTGCTCGTCGCGCGCGTGCAGGCCCCTCTCGAGAACCAGCACATCGGCGACGTCGTGCACGCGGTCGTCCTCGACCCGGTCAAGGGTGAGTGCCGGTACACCGGTCTGATCGGCGGGGTGTCCGACGAGCACGTCAGCGTGGTCGTGCAGGAGCTCGTCGCGCAGAACCAGCGCCGCTCGTGCGCACGCGCGTCGTACTCGGCCGCCTGCATCGGGGTCCTCGAGCGCGTCCCGACGAACGAGGCGATCCGGCTCTCGGTCGTCGACGTCAGCGCGTCCGGCATCCGGTTCGCGAGCCCCACCGCGCTCGACCACGGCGACGTCGTGCGTCTCTCGCTGCCGGTCGACGCGGGGTCCGTCGACCTGCGCGCACGCGTGCTGCGCATCGAGGAGGCCACCTGGGGCTGGCGCTACGGATGCGACCTCCTCGACCTCAGCGAGCCCACCCGCGAGGCGCTGTTCCGCCTCGTGCTGCGCCTCCAGCGCGAAGAGGCACGGGCACGCGCGGACCGGTGACGGCACCGGCTGGCACCGGCACCGGCCTACGTGCACAACCCGGCGACCCCTGTCGCCACCCGGTCAGACGATCGTGCGCACCCGCTTCGCGTCCGCCGACTGCGTGAGCAGCTGCTCGCTCGGCGTCGACTCGTCGGACCACCGCAGCAGCGCGCCGACGCCGTCGACGAGCTCGGTGGTCGCGTCCCCGGTGAACGTCACCCCCGCGTCCTGGCCGAGCGCAGCGCGGACGAGTGCGACGGACGCAGGGAAGCGCCGACCCTCGGAGACGCCGAGCGTGTCGAGGTCGCCCTGGTTCGTGGCGAGCTCGAGCGGCTGCCCACCGACCAGCACCTCGCGCTCCTGCAGGTTCGCCAGCGCGCTGTCCGCCAGGACCAGCTCGGCGACCTGACCCCGGCGCAGGACCTCGACCACGTCGTCGAGCGACGTCACCGCACCGTCGCCCCGCCCGAGCGACTGACCGAACCGGTCGAGGACCCGCTGCCGGCGCTGCTCGCGGAACGTATCGACCGCGGCCCGCACGCGCGCCGCGAACGCCTCGGCCTTCGCGCCCTCACCGCGGCTGCCGCCGGTGACCTCCACCGCGACCTCGCGCACGTGCTGGCCCGTCTTCTCGCACACCAGCGCGACCGCCCGCACGTCGCCCGTGAGGACGACGAGCTCGGGCGCCCGTTCGGCGACCCTCTTGTCGAGGTACGCGGCGACCGCCTCGGCGTTGCGCTCCCAGGAGTCCTCGGCACGCGTCTGGCTGCGGCGCGACAGCCCGCCCTCGCGGGTCTTGTGCACGTCGTCATGCCCACCCTCGACGCTCTCCCGCGCCGGCTCGTCGGGCGTCGACGCCGCACGTGCCCCACCCGCGGACTTCCAGGTCAGGTCGGCGCCCGAGCGGTCGATCGCGACGACGAGCAGGTCGACCGCCTCGTCGGCGGCCCGCACCGCGGCCACCAGGTCGGGGACGGGTCCGTAGACGGCGACGGTCTGCGCCGGCGGCTCGGAGACGACGCGGTCGACGACGACACCGTCGACATCCGCAACCACGACCCGCCCGTGCGGACCACGCACGCCCGTGGGCACGGTGACGAGGTCCTCGATCTCGTCGAGCACGGACGCGGAAGCGCCGTCACGCTCGAGCGTGCGCCGCGCTGCCCGCCACCGGTCCGCCGCCTCCGACTCCCCCGCCGACTCGGCTCTCGTCGCGTCGAGGAACACGGTGGTGAACGGCGACGTGCGGCCGAGCAGCGGCTTGAGCCAGTGCAGGTCCATGCGGCAACCTCCCCCGGTCCACGAGGTGGACCTTGCGGCGGGCGTGCCCGGGAGACGCGCGCGATCCGCCGCGCCGCCCGAGCCTCGCTTGACCATTCCTAACCAACCGCACGAACGCGTGCCACGCCACCCCAGGCGGGCACCCGACACCGCTGCTCCCGACGCCGCTGCTCCCGACGCCGCGAGCGTCGCGCGCTGCGGTCAGGCCTCGGTGCCGTGGTCCTGCGCGAGCGCCTCGTGGTGGCGGATGACCTCGGCCACGATGAACTCCAGGAACTTCTCGGCGAAGACCGGGTCGAGATCGGCCTGGTGCGCGAGCTCGCGCAGGCGGTTGACCTGCCGTTCCTCGCGGCCCGGGTCCGAGGGCGGCAGGCCCCGCTGGGCCTTGAGGACGCCGACCTGCTTGGTCGCCTTGAACCGCTCGGCGAGCAGGTAGACGAGCGCGGCGTCGATGTTGTCGATGCTGTGCCGCAGGCGCGCCAGCTCGGGCGGGATGCCTGCGGGCTCCTGCGTCGCGGGCACCGGCGGGTGGGGCACGTCCTGGTCGGTCACGGACGCGATCCTAGGTCGCCGACGAGCGCGTCAGGCGCTCTTCTCGCGCGGCGGATGCTTCTCCCGCGGCACGAGCGTGGGGTTGACGTTCTCGAGCACCACCTCGCGCGTGATGAGCACGCGCGCCACGTCGTCGCGACTGGGCACCTCGAACATCACCTGCTGCAGGACCTCTTCCATGATGGCCCGCAGCCCGCGCGCGCCGGTTCCGCGCAGGAGCGCCTGGTCGGCGATCGCGGCCACGGCGCCGTCGTCGAAGTCGAGCTCGACCCCGTCGATCTCGAACATCCGCTGGTACTGCTTGACGAGCGCGTTGCGCGGCTCCGTCAGGATGCGCACCAGAGCGTCCTGGTCCAGGCGTCCCACGGCGGCGACGACGGGCAGACGCCCGATGAACTCCGGGATGAGCCCGTACTTCTGCAGGTCCTCGGGACGGACCTCGGAGAACAGGTCGCCCTCCTCGTGCGCGTCCACCAGGGGGGCGCCGAACCCGACCACGCGCTTGCGCGCACGCGCCGCGATGATGTCGTCGAGGCCCGCGAACGCACCCGCGACGATGAACAGCACGTTCCCGGTGTCGATCTGGATGAACTCCTGGTGCGGGTGCTTGCGCCCGCCCTGGGGCGGGACCGAGGCCGTGGTGCCCTCGATGATCTTCAGCAGCGCCTGCTGCACACCCTCGCCGGAGACGTCGCGCGTGATCGACGGGTTCTCGCTCTTGCGCGCGATCTTGTCGATCTCGTCGATGTAGATGATGCCCTGCTCGGCCTTCTTGACGTCGTAGTCCGCGGCCTGGATGAGCTTGAGCAGGATGTTCTCGACGTCCTCACCGACGTAGCCGGCCTCCGTCAGCGCGGTGGCGTCGGCGATCGCGAACGGCACGTTGAGCATGCGCGCGAGCGTCTGGGCGAGGTACGTCTTGCCGGTCCCCGTGGGCCCGACCAGCAGGATGTTGGACTTGGCGATCTCGACCTGGTCGTCGGCGTTGCGCACGCCCTCGCCGGCCTGGATCCGCTTGTAGTGGTTGTAGACCGCGACGGACAGGGCCTTCTTGGCGGAGTCCTGGCCGATGATGTACTGCTCGAGGAAGTCGAAGATCTCGCGGGGCTTGGGCAGCTCCACCAGGCCGGTCTCGTTGGCCTCGGCGAGCTCCTCCTCGATGATCTCGTTGCACAGCTCGATGCACTCGTCGCAGATGTAGACGCCGGGCCCGGCGATGAGCTTCTTGACCTGCTTCTGGGACTTGCCGCAGAAAGAGCACTTGAGCAGGTCGGCGCCGTCTCCGATCCGAGCCACGTCTCGTCCCTTCCTCGCGCCCCGCCGCCGTGAGCGGCCTGCGTCCTTGCCTGGAAACTGCGCTTGATCCTGCGTCCGGCCGGGACGTCCCGGCCGACCCGGCGCCTCGACGCCGGTCCTCCATTGGACACTACGCCGCGCCCCGTGTCAGGCGTACCCCGCCCCGTGTCGCGGCGTGTCCTGCCTCGTCCGGGCCAATTCGCCCGCCCGAAACGTTTCGGTTGCCCGGGCCTGGGCTAACGGTCCGCTTTGCGGGTCCGCCGCTGCCCCTTCTGAGCCCCGTCGGACGACGACGGGCGCTCGAGGACGACAGTCCTCGCGCGCCCGTCGCGGTGCCCGGTCAGGCGGTGGGCTCGACCACCGTCGGGCGCACGCCCTTGCGGCTCGCGAGCACCTGGTCGACGAGGCCGTACTCGAGCGCCTGCTTCGCGGTGAGGATCTTGTCGCGCTCGATGTCCTGGCGCACAAGCTCGAGGTCACGCCCCGTGTGGTGCGCGATGGTCTCCTCGAGCCACTCCCGCATGCGGATGAGCTCGTTCGCGTGGATCTCGATGTCGGACGCCTGCGCGTAGCCGCCACCCTCCATCGCGGGCTGGTGGATCAGGACGCGCGCGTTCGGCAGTGCCAGGCGCTTGCCCGGCGTCCCCGCGGCGAGCAGCACGGCCGCGGCCGACGCAGCCTGCCCGAGGCAGACCGTGGCGATGTGCGGCTTGATGTACTGCATCGTGTCGTAGATCGCCGTGAGCGCCGTGAACGAGCCCCCGGGCGAGTTGATGTACAGCGTGATGTCGCGGTCCGGGTCGGTGCTCTCGAGCACCAGGAGCTGGGCCATGACGTCGTCGGCCGAGGCGTCGTCCACCTGCACGCCGAGGAAGATGATGCGGTCCTCGAACAGCTTGGTGTACGGGTCCTGGCGCTTGAAGCCGTAGGCCGTGCGCTCCTCGAACTGCGGCAGCACGTAACGGGCGGAGGGCGCGGCCACGGCCGGACGACCGAAGCCGCCCGCCAGCGCGCCCGCGCGGGCGATGAACTGGGACTCGGTGCTCACAGGTTCTCCTCGAGGTCAGAAGGTCGACACGCCGTCGCCGGCGCAGCTCAACAAGCTCAGGCGGTGCCGCCGCGGCCCGTCACCGAGCTCGCAGCCTCGACGACGTGGTCGATGAAGCCGTACTCGAGGGCCTCGGGTGCGGTGAACCAGCGGTCGCGGTCCGCGTCGGAGTTGATCTGCTCGAGCGACTTGCCCGTCTGCGCGGCGGTCAGCTCGGCGAGCACGTTCTTCATGTGCAGGATCAGCTGCGCGTTGATGCGCACATCCGTGGCGGTGCCGCCGATGCCGCCCGAGGGCTGGTGCATCATCACGCGGGCGTGGGGCGTCGCGTAGCGCTTGCCCTTGGCCCCCGACGAGAGCAGGAACTGCCCCATCGAGGCCGCCATGCCCATCGCGATCGTCGCGACGTCCGGCTTGATGTACTGCATGGTGTCGTAGATCGCCATGCCCGCCGTGATCGAGCCACCGGGCGAGTTGATGTACAGCCAGATGTCCTTGTCGGGGTCCTCCGCCGCGAGCAGCATCATCTGCGCGCAGATCGCGTTCGCGTTCTCGTCGCGCACCTCGGAGCCGAGCCAGATGATCCGCTCGCGCAGCAGCCGGTTGTAGATGTGGTCGTTCAGGCCGAGTCCCGGGGAGTCGGCCCGGGCGATGGCCGGGAAGTCGTTCACGAAGGCTCCTTGATCTGAGCGGGGTCCTTGCGTCGCTGTGACACTAACGCGCGCGCCGCCCTCCTCAGGCCCGCGCAGGGCCCGTTTTCGCTGACGGCGCAGTCCAGGGGTCACCCTGGCCTCCGGGCCCCGTGCCGGACCCCGACGACGACGAGGGCCCCGGACACCGGAAGCCGGTGGCGGGGCCCTGCGACGTGCTGGTGGCGCGAGCGGCTGAGCCGATCAGGCCGTGTGCCGGTCAGGCCGTGGCGTCGACCGCCGCGTCGGCGACAGCCGCGGCCGCGGCCGCGTCGTCCTGCGAGTCGGCCGCGTCGTCCGCGTCGGTGCCGATGAAGTCCGACAGGTCGACGGCCGCACCCGACGGGTCGGTGACCTTGACCTGGCGCAGCGCGACGGCGATCGACTTCGAGCGCGCGACCTCGGCGACCATCGCCGGGATCTGACCACCTTCGTCGAGCGTCTTGATGAACGTGTTCGGGTCCATGCCGTACTGGCGCGAGGCCTGCACGAGGTACTCCACGAGCTCCTGCTGCGAGACCTTGACCTCGAGCTGCTCGGCGAGCGTGTCGAGCAGGATCTGGTTGCGCAGCGCGGTCTGCGCCTGCTCCGTCACCTCGGCGCGGTGCTCGTCGTCCTCGAGGCGGCCTTCGGACTCGAGGTGGCGGTGCACCTCGGCCTCGACGACGCCCGACGGCACGGGGATCTCGGTGGCCGCGACGAGCTTCTCGACGAGCAGGTCGCGGGCCTGGACGGCCTGGTTCGAGACCTTGGTGCGGGCGGCCTGCTCGCGCAGGTCCTCCTTGAGCTCGTCGAGCGTGTCGAACTCCGAGGCGAGCTGCGCGAAGTCGTCGTCCGCGTCGGGCAGCTGGCGCTCCTTGACGGTGGTCGCGTTGACCGTGACCAGCGCCTTCTCGCCCGCGTGCTCGCCGCCGGCCAGCTCGGTCTCGAACGTGGTGGTCTCGCCGGCCGACAGGCCCGTGAGCGCCTCGTCGAGGCCCTCGAGCATGTTGCCCGAGCCGATCTGGTAGCTGACGCCGGAGACCGAGTCGACCTCCTCGTCGCCGATCTTCGCGACGAGGTCGATCACGACGAAGTTGCCGGCCGCGGCCGGGGCGTCGATGCCCACGAGCGTGCCGAACCGCTCGCGCAGCGCGTCCAGGCGACCCTCGAGGTCCTCGTCGGTGACCTCGACGCCGTCGACCTCGAGGGCGATCTCGGACAGCGCGGGGACGGTGATCTCGGGACGGATCTCGACCTCGGCGGAGAAGTGCAGCTCGCCCTCCTCCTCGCCGGCGACGAGACCGGGGACCTTCGTGACCTCGACCTCGGGCTGACCCAGCGGGCGCAGCTTGTTCTCGCGGACCGCCTCGGCGTAGAAGCTGCCCAGGCCCTCGTTGACCGCGTGCTCGATGACAGCCGGGCGACCGACGCGCTGGTCGATGATGCGCGGCGGCACCTTGCCCTTGCGGAAGCCGGGGACCGTCACCTGCTCCGCGATGTGCTCGTAGGCGTGCGCGATGCTCGGCCGGAGCTCGTCGTACGTCACCTCGACGGTCAGCTTGACCTTCGTCGGCTCCAGGGTCTCGACGGCGCTCTTCACTTCGATGCTCTCCAACTGATCGGAATGGTTCGCCGTTTCCCGGCGGCGTGCGAGGCGCTGCGCGGCGTCGGGCTCAGGAGGCTCTCGGCGCGCACGGGCGACCCTCGATGGTACGCCACGGCCGGGATCGCGGACGAATCACCGGGAGGCGCCGGGACGCCCCCGGCGCGGACCCACCGGTTTCGGGACACCGTGCACCAGCCGGTACCCTGACGTCGCCGGCCGCGCCTTCGCGGCCCGTGCGGACGTAGCTCAATGGTAGAGCCCCAGTCTTCCAAACTGGCTACGCGGGTTCGATTCCCGTCGTCCGCTCCGAGCATTCGTGCAGGTCAGACGGACGCCCACCACTGCACCGACAGCCACATCAGGAAGAGCCCGAGACACCCGAGACCAGCCGCGATCAGAACCGCCGCGAGCGTCGTGACCTTGCTCTCTCGATGGGCTGACGATTCCGCTTCACGCTCCGAACGTAGAACCACGGCGGTCGGTACGAGCCGAGCCGCGCCGGGTGGTGGCGCCGCGGATGGCTGGCGGTGGCGGGCCGAGCGCGGAAGCCGTCGGCCCGCCACCGCCGCTCAACCCTTGCCGAGCGTGGAACCTGCCTTGGACTTCGCGGACTTGCTCGACCCGTTCGACGCGAGGGTCGACCCGGCCTTCGACAGTGCGGACTTCGACGGCTTGGCCATGCTGCTCACCTCCTACACGTTGGCCAGGTCCAGCCTCTCAAGGGCCACCCACAGCGCCGTCCCGGATGCGACCCTTGACGGTCGTATCCGTATGCGGCCGGGTTGCCGGCTAGCAGGGCGGACAGCAGGCGAGCGGAGCACGTGACCCATGGGACTGGGCTACTGCACGTTGTCGCCGGCGAAGTGTCGGACTGCGGCGGCGAACTCGGCGAGCTCGAGTCGGCGGTGGCCGCTCCGAAGTCCCATCGGCGTGAACCCGACGTCGGTCGGCCTGATGCCGTCGGCGCGGGCGACCCACAGGCGTCCGCGAACGTAGTTGAGCCACGGCCAGCGGTCCGCGTCGGCCCGCGGACGGTCCTGAGCGATGATGTGCGGTGCCCAGATGGCTTCGGCCGTCACCTCGACGATCGCGTCGCACACTTGCGACTCTTTCGCGTAGATGAGAACCAGGTCGCCGGCCGCGAACGTTGGTCGAGCCTTCCTCTCCGAACTCGGGCCTCGTTTCGCGCTTGCGATCCAGCGATCGTCGCCTTCCCAGTCGGCGTCCTCGTCGCCGTAGACCGCCTTGGCCCACAGGTTCACGTGGCGGGCCTCAGCGAGAAGCTTGGCGGCGATGCGTGCCACGTCGCCTCCGTGCGTCGCCGGCCGCGACGGCGGAACGACGACAGCGGGCACCTCGCGCGCGTGTGCTTCGGCTTCGCGTAAGGCTGCCGCGTCAACCACGGTGGCTGCGTTCCACCAGTTGTCGAAGACGACCCGCGCTTCCCGCGCCTGGTCCCGTGTGAGCGCCACGGACATCTCGAGGTTCGGCTGGCTGCCGACCCCAGGCCTGCCTGCGTGAGGTTCGCCGAACCGACGAGCCCGCCGTCGCCGGCGAGGAAGTGAACCGCCCCGGCTTTAGTGGAGGCTCGGTTCTCTGGTTTCCAGCGTCGTCGACGCCGGGTTCTGACGGTAGTAGTTGGCCTCCTGCTCGGCCGGTGGAATGTCGCCGAGCTCGGTGTGCA
>Ga0160496_1000612_pt1 | contig 13742 bp, 9 predicted proteins | sample DIDPMG_2_FD_108231 | JGI IMG/M metagenome (GOLD analysis project Ga0160496, IMG submission 108231) | Enriched soil microbial communities from UW Madison campus, WI, USA - DID2937_E24_FP MG | ecosystem: Environmental > Terrestrial > Soil > Grasslands | place: USA: Madison, Wisconsin | collected...
AGGAAGGGCATGGAGAAGAGGTTGAGCTGCTTGACCTGCGGCGACCAGTTGATGGTCGAGCCCACGGCCATGTCGATCACGCCCTGGCGGATCGCCGTGAATTCGCGGGTCTGGTCGCCCTGCACCAGCGAGGTGCCCGGGTAGACCTTGATGTTGATGCGGCCATCGGTGCGCTCGCGCACCAGCTTGGACCAGATCTCGGCGCCCTGGCCCCAGGGGAACGAGGTGCCGACCACGATGGACAGCTTGTACTCGGCCTTGTAGTTCTGCGCGTGGGCCGGGGCGGCCAGCGCGGCGGCGCCGCAGGTCAGGGCGGCGAGCAACAGACGGATCTTCATGCTTCAGGTCTCCTGTTTATGGCGGCGCGCGTCGGCGCCTGTTTTATGGTCCATCAATAACCGAGCCGGTGCGGCAGCCAGAGCGCGAGCTGCGGAAACGCCAGCACCGCCAGCAGCACCACGAACATGCCGGCCAGCAGCCACACCACATATCGCACGGTCGATTCCATCGGCACCTGCGCGATGCGGCACGACACCATCAGGTTCACGGCCAGCGGCGGGGTGAACTGACCCAGCGCCACCTTGAGCGTGAGCACCACGCCGAACCACACCGGGTCCCAGCCGTACGCATTGGCGATCGGCAGCAGCAGCGGCACGAAAATCAGGAAAATCGAAATGCCGTCGAGGAACATGCCCACGGTCATGAGCAGCACGATCAGCAGCGCCAGCACGCCGTATTCGCCCAGCCCGGAATTCACGATGGCTTGCGTGATCGGGTCGATCACCGAGAGGGTGGAGAGCGACCAGGCGAAGATGCCGGCCAGCGTCACCACCAGCATGATCACGGCCGACAGCTCGGCCGCCTCGCGCAGGATCGGAAACAGGTCGCGCACGCCGATCGTGCGATGGATGCACATGCCCACGAACAGGCCGTAGAACACCGCCACCACGGCCGCCTCGGTGGGCGTGAACCAGCCCATGCGCATGCCGCCCAGGATTAGGACCGGCGCGGCCAGGCCCCACGAGGCCTCGCGCAGGCTGGCCCAGAAGGGCGGGCGCGGCAGGTGCGCCTCGAGCTTGCCCATGCCGTGACGGCGCGCCAGCCACACGGCGGGCACGATCAGGGCGAGGCCGGCCAGGATGCCCGGCACCATGCCGGCCGCGAACAGCGCCGGCACCGAGGCCTCCGGCACCAGCACCGAATAGATGATGAAGGCGACCGACGGCGGGATCAGGATGTCGGTGGCCGCGCCGGCCGCCACCACCGATGCCGAATAAGGCTTGGGATAGCCGGCGCGCGACATGGCCGCGATCATTACCGCGCCGACCGCGGCCGCGCAGGCCGGGCCCGAGCCGGAAATGCCGCCCAGGAACATCGCCACCATGATGGACACCAGCGGCAGCATGCCCGGGCCGCGGCCCACGATGGAAATCGCGAAGTTCACCAGGCGCTTGGCCACGCCCGAGCGGTCGAAGATCGAGCCCACCAGCACGAACATCGGGATCGCCAGCAGCGGATACTTGGCCAGCCCGGCGTAGAAATTCTGCGGCACCGCCAGCAGCCCGAACCAGGGCACGTCCTGGTTGGCCAGCGCGATGGCGACGGTGCCGGCCAGGCCGAGCGCCACGCCCACGGGCACGCCGATCACCATCAGCACGATGAAGATCGCGAAGAGCAGGGTGACGATCATTTGGCCTGCCCTCGCACCAGGCGCATGAGCGTGCCCAGCACGCGCGCCGAGATGAGGGCCGCCATCAGCGGCAGCCACACCGAATACCACCAGGTCGGCACGCCGATCGCGGGCGAGGTTTCCTCGTAGCGGAACTCGTCATAGACCAGCCGCGCCGACAGCACGGTCAGCATCACGAAGAACAGCAGCACACAGACGTTGGCGATCAGCGCCAGGATGCGCTGGCGCCGGGGCGAACCGTTGTCGGCCAGGATCTCGATGCGGATATGGTGATTGCGTACGAAGGCCATGCTGCCGCCGGCCATGGTCAGCACGATCAGCAGGAAGATGGAGATTTCCTCGGTCCAGGCGAACGACTGGTCGGTGAAGTAGCGCACCAGCACGTTGGCAAACGTGATCAGGGCCAGCAGCGCCAGCAGGATCACGGCCAGCCAGTCTTCCAGCGCGAGCGGCACCTTGACGGTGGGGTCGGGTTCCGGGGCAATGATCGGTTCGACGGGTTCTTCGGGTGCGTCGGGGCGTTGCATGGCAAACAGCTTGTGGGACGGCCGGGGACAGAAGGGACGCTGCATCCTAACCCTGGCCCGAGCGGACGATAGCTCGTGTTTTCCCGCGGATGCGGACGCCTGGCAACATGCTGCAAAGCAGCATCAAAACCGTCTGCAAGGCGCTATCGGGGCGGCCTGCGGCCGTGCTGCACAGGGCCCGGGGCGGTGCTTCCATTGCACCGCAAGGGTGCATCCCGGCTAGGGTGGGGTGCCGGCTCGGATGTCGCGTCGCAGCAACCCGTCCCGGCCCGTCGGCCACGAATTTGTAACGTTGGCGTGCCTCCGGGCATCCGATGGGCAGTTCACCACCGGGGTTTACCCCATAAGAAGGTAAAATCACGTTTTGATCTTTCACCTCCCAACGGCGCCCGCATCGTGTCCCTAGTCCAGCATCTGCCCGGTTCCTCGGTTCTTTCCCCGTTTCGTCGCGAGCGCCTGCTCGCGCAACTGAAGAAGGCCGGTCTGCCGGTAGCCGACGTTTCCGCCCGCTACGAGCATTTCGTCCACACCGACAGCGAACTCTCTGCACAAGCCCAGCAACAGCTGGTGCAACTGCTCGACTACGGCACGCCCTACAGCGCCGAACCGGCGTCCAAGCAGCTCGAGCTGCTGGTGATCCCGCGCCTGGGCACGATCTCGCCGTGGGCCTCGAAGGCCACCGACATCGCCCACAACTGTGGCCTGGCCTCGGTGCGCCGCGTCGAACGCGGCGTGCGCTACGTGATCACGCCGGAGCGCGGCCTGCTCGGCGCCAAGACCATCGATCCCGAATTGCTTGCGCGCGCAGCCGATTGCCTGCACGACCGCATGACCGAAACCGTGGTGCAGGGCGACTTCGACGGCCAGTCGCTGTTCACGCCGCTGGCCAGCAAGCCCATGCGCACCGTCGGCGTCAAGGCCGAGGGCCGCACCGCGCTGGAGCAGGCCAACGTCAGCCTGGGCCTGGCCCTGTCCGACGACGAGATCGACTATCTCACCACCGCCTTCACCGACCTCGGCCGCGACCCGACCGACGTCGAGCTGATGATGTTCGCGCAGGCCAACTCCGAGCACTGCCGCCACAAGATCTTCAACGCCGACTGGATCATCGACGGCGCGACCCAGCCGAACTCGCTGTTCGGCATGATCCGCACCACGCACAAGGCCCAGCCGGCCGGCACCGTGGTGGCCTACTCCGACAACGCCGCCGTGATGGAAGGCGGTGCCGTGCAGCGCTTCCAGGCCGGCGTGCCGGGCGTGGCGGGCGAGGGCGCCGAGGGCGCGCGCTACACGCGCCGCGACGCCGTGATGCACACGCTGATGAAGGTCGAGACCCACAACCACCCGACCGCGATCGCCCCGTACCCCGGCGCCGCGACCGGCGCGGGCGGCGAGATCCGCGACGAAGGCGCGACCGGCCGCGGCTCCAAGCCCAAGGCCGGCCTCACGGGCTTCACCGTGTCGCACCTGCGTTTCGACGACGCCACCCAACCCTGGGAAGCCGACCACCACGGCCTGCCCGACCGCATCGCCTCGCCGCTGTCGATCATGATCGACGGCCCCATCGGCGGCGCGGCCTTCAACAACGAATTCGGCCGGCCCAACCTGCTGGGCTACTTCCGTGCGTTCGAACAGACCGCCGGCGGCACGCGCTGGGGCTACCACAAGCCCATCATGATCGCGGGCGGCCTGGGCAGCATCGACGCCGGCCTCACGCACAAGGATCCGCTGCCGCCGGGCGCGCTGCTGGTGCAGCTGGGCGGTCCGGGTTTCCGCATCGGCATGGGCGGCAGCGCCGCCTCGAGCATGAGCGTGGGCAGCAACTCCGCCGAGCTGGACTTCGACTCGGTGCAGCGCGGCAACCCCGAGCTCGAGCGTCGCGTGCAGGAAGTGATCGACCGCTGCTGGCAGCAGGGCGAGCAGAACCCCATCCTGGCGATCCACGACGTGGGCGCGGGCGGCCTGTCCAACGCCTTCCCCGAGCTGGTGAACGACGCCGGCCGTGGCGCCACCTTCGATCTCAAGCGCGTGCCGCTCGAAGAGTCGGGCATGTCGCCCGCCGAGATCTGGAGCAATGAATCGCAAGAGCGCTACGTGCTCGCGATCCTGCCGCAAGACCTGCCGCGTTTCGAGGCGATCGCGCTTCGCGAACGCTGCCCGTTCGCCGTGGTCGGTGTGGCCACCGAAGAGCGCCAGCTGCGCGTGGTCGATGGCGAGGGCCTGCCGGGTCTCAACACCATCCGTCCGCAGGGCGCCGACGAAGTGCGTCCGGTGGATGTGCCGATCGACGTGATCCTGGGCAAGCCGCCGCGCATGACGCGCGACGTCACGCGCCTGCCCGGCGTGAGCGCGCCGCTCGACCTGGCCGGCATCGACCTGACCGAAGCCGCCTACCGCGTGCTGCGCCACCCGACCGTCGCCAACAAGACCTTCCTGATCACCATCGGCGACCGCACCGTGGGCGGCCTGTCGAGCCGCGACCAGATGGTCGGTCCGTGGCAGGTGCCGGTGGCCGACGCCGCCGTCACGCTGGCCGACTACGAAGGCACGCGCGGCGAAGCCATGGCCATGGGCGAACGCACGCCGCTGGCCATGCTGGACGCGCCCGCCTCGGGCCGCATGGCCGTGGCCGAAGCCCTCACCAACCTCGTGTCGGCCGACGTGGCCCGCCTCGAAGACATCAAGCTGTCGGCCAACTGGATGGCGGCCTGCGGCGTTGCCGGCCAGGACGCCGCGCTGTACGACACGGTCTCCGCGGTGAGCGAGCTGTGCAAGACCGTGGGTCTGTCGATCCCGGTGGGCAAGGATTCGCTCTCGATGAAGACCACCTGGACCGAAGACGGCGAGAAGCGCGACGTGGTCGCGCCGGTGTCGCTCATCGTGACCGCGTTCGCGCCGGTCGCCGACGTGCGCGCCAGCCTCACGCCGCAGCTGCGCACCGACGCGGGCGACAGCGTGCTGATCGTGATCGACCTGGGCCGCGGCAAGCACCGCATGGGCGGTTCGATCCTGGCCCAGGCCTACAACCAGGTCGGCGAGACCGTGCCGGACATCGATGAAGCGCAGGACCTGCGCACCTTCTTCGTGACCATCCGCACCCTGGCCGAGGCCGGCACCATCCTGGCCTACCATGACCGTTCCGATGGCGGCCTGTTCGCCACCGTGGTCGAAATGGCGCTGGCCGGCCACACCGGCGTGTCGATCAACCTCGACATGCTGACCTTCGACCCGCAGTCGGCCGATTGGGGCGACTACAAGATCCGCCCCGAACAGGTGGCGGTGCAGCGCGACGAGCTCACGCTCAAGGCGCTGTTCAGCGAAGAGGCCGGTGCCGTGATCCAGGTGCCCGCGGCCGAACGCGATGCCGTGATGCAGGTGTTGCGCGGTGCCGGCCTGTCGGCCCACTCGCACGTGATCGGCGGCCTGAACGCGGCCGACGAAGTGGAATTCTTCCGCGACGGCAAGAAGATCTGGGGCCAGCCGCGCGCCGAGCTGGGCCGCGCCTGGAGCGAAGTCAGCTACCAGATCATGACCCGCCGCGACAACCCGGCCTGCGCCCAGGCCGAGCTCGACACCTGGAACGACACCACCGATCCCGGCCTGTCGCCGCGCGTGGCGTTCGACCCGCAGGAAGACGTGGCGGCGCCGTTCATCGCCACCGGCAAGCGTCCGCGCGTGGCCATCCTGCGCGAGCAGGGCTGCAACAGCCAGGTCGAAATGGCCTGGGCCTTCGATACCTCGGGCTTCGAGGCGGTCGACGTGCACATGACCGACCTGCTGTCGGGCCGCATCGACTTGAACGGCATGCAGGGCCTGGTGGCCGTGGGCGGCTTCTCCTATGGCGACGTACTGGGCGCCGGCGAGGGCTGGGCCCGTACCATCCGCTTCAACAGCAAGCTGTCGGATCAGTTCGCCGCCTACTTCGCCCGCCCCGACACCTTCGCGCTCGGCGTGTGCAACGGCTGCCAGATGATGGCCGCACTCGCCCCGATGATCCCGGGCGCCGAGTTCTGGCCGCGGTTCACGCGCAACCAGTCGGAGAAGTACGAAGCTCGTCTGTCGCTGGTGGAAGTGCAGTCCTCGCCGTCGATCTTCTTCGCCGGCATGGAAGGCGCCCGCATCCCGGTGGCCGTGGCGCACGGCGAGGGCTACGCCGACTTCTCGCAGCAGGGCGATGCGGCCAAGGTGCTGGCGGCCGCGCGCTACATCGACAACCACGGCAAGGTGACCGAGGCCTATCCGTTCAACCCGAACGGCAGCCCGCAGGGCCTGACCTCGGTGACGACCGCCGACGGCCGCTTCACCGTCCTGATGCCGCATCCGGAGCGCGTCACGCGCAACGTGATGATGTCGTGGGCCCCCGAGCAATGGGGCGAGCGCGACGCCGGCGGCGCCTACACGCCGTGGATGCGCTTCTTCCGCAACGCGCGCGTATGGCTGGGCTGATCCCGATCGGCCCAGGCTGACCGCGAACCGCGCAAGGGCAACGGGCCCGGCGTTCCCCGCAAAGGGGGCGCCGGGCCCGTTGGTTTCGGGCGCAACGAATCGCGGGTCAGAAGCCGTACAGCGCGGCCGGGTTGTCGACCAGCACCTGCCGGCGCGTGGCCGGGTCGGGCAGCCAGTCGGTTGCCTGGGCCAGCAGGCTGCCGGTTGCGATTTCCCGATACGGGCTGACGTCGGTGGGGGCGGCGCCGGGCGTGCGGTTGGTGTGCGGCCAGTCGCTCGCCCACAGCATGCGATCGGGCCGCAACGCCACGAGGCGGCGCGCCAGCGCGGTGACGGCCGCCGCGTCGCCGCCGATGCGGTACGCCGCCGAGAGCTTCACGTAGGCCGCCCCGGATCCGACCAGATCGAAGATGGGCGCCGCTTCCGCCGCGCTCAGGTAAGGCGGCATCATGGCGAAATGATCCAGCACCACCGGCAGGCCGAGCCGCCGCAGGTCGGGCGCCGCCTGCGCGATGGCGGCGTGCGACGCATAGACCTGGAGATGCCAGCCGCCGCCGCGCAGGCGGCCGGCCCAGGTCTGCAGCGCCGCGGTCACACCGGCCGCGCTGCTCGCGCCCACGCTCTCCAGATTGACGCGCAGCCCGCGCACGCCAAGCGCGTGCAGCCGCGCGAGCGCGGCGTCGTCGATGCCCGGGTCGAGCACCGCCACGCCCCGGCCCGCGCCGGCCAGCGCCTTGAGGCTGTCGCACAGCAGGCCGTTGTCGGTGCCGTAGAAGCTGGGCTGCACGATCACGGCGCGCGCCGCGCCCAGGGCGGCCAGGTGCGCGCGCAACTGTTCCAGGCTGGCCGGCGGCGGCGTGTAGTGCCGGTCGGCCAGCATGGGGTGGCTGTCCTGCGGCCCCACGACATGCACATGGCAATCGCAGGCCCCGGCCGGCAGGCGCGCGGCCTGGTTCATCGCGCGGCCAGCCGCTTGACGAACGCGGCGCCGGCCTCGCGGGTGCCGAGCGTGCCGCCCACGTCGCGCGTGCACTCGTGCGCGGCGATGGTGTCGGCGATGGTAGCCTCGATCGCGGCCGCGGCCTGGTGGAAGCGCGCGTCGCCATGCTTGTTGCCGTGCCAGTTGAGCAGCATCGCGCCCGACAGGATCAGCGAGATCGGGTTGGCGATGTTCTGCCCGGCGATGTCGGGCGCCGAGCCGTGCGCGGCCTGGCCCATGGCGTAGTCGCGGCCCGCGTTGAGCGAGCCGCCCAGGCCGAGGCTACCGGAAAGTTCGGCGGTGAGGTCGGACAGGATGTCGCCGAACATATTCGTGGTCACGATCACGTCGTAGCGCTGCGGCGCGCGCACCACGTGGGCCATCATGGCGTCCACGATCACGTCGTCGACCGCCACCTCGGGGAACTCGCGGCCGACTTCGCGGCAGGTGTCGATGAACATGCCGTCGCCCAGCTTGAGCACGTTGGCCTTGTGCACGATGGTGACGTGCTTGTTGCGCGTCATGGCCAGCTCGAACGCGGAGCGCGCGATGCGCTCGCAGCACTGGCGCGTGATCCGGCGCAGCGACACCACCACGTCGGGCGTGATCAGCATCTCGCTACCGCCGGATTCGACGTTGCGGTCGGCGTAGAAGCCTTCGGTGTTCTCGCGCACCACCACCAGGTCGAACTCGCCCAGGCGCGCGTTCATGCCGGGGTAGGTGCGGGCGGGGCGGATGTTGGCGTGCAGGTCGAGGCTCTTGCGAAAGAACATCGACGGGTTGATCTCGCCGCGCGAGGCGTCCTTGAACTCGAAGGTGGCCATCGGGCCCAGCATCAGGCCGTCGGCGGCCTTCACCTTTTCGAGCAGCGCCGGCGTGACCGTGGCGCCGTGCTGCTTCAGGCTGTCGTGGCCGGCCACGTCGAAGTCCAGCTGCAGGCCCAGGCCGAAGCGTTCGGAGGCAGTCTGCAGCACGTCCACGGCCACCGCCATGGTTTCGGGGCCAATGCCATCACCGGGCAGAACTACGATTTTCATGTTGAGGGGTTCCCGTGAAAGTGTGGAAGGGGTCAATCGATCTTGACGCCGGCGGCCTGCACCAGGCGTTGGTATTTCTGCGCTTCGCTCTGCACGAAGCGCGCGAAGTCGGCGCGGTCGTTGGGACGCACCGCGGCGCCGTCGTTCTCGAGGCGCGACTTGATGGCCGGATCGGCCAGTATGGCATTGAGGCTGCGATTGAGGTCGTCGAGCACCGCGGCCGGCGTGGCCGCCGGCGCAAACACGCCGCCCCACAGGCTGAACTGGAATCCGGGCACCGCCGCCTCGGCCACGGTCGGCACCTGCGGCAGGATCGCCAGCCGCTGTTGCGACGAGACCGCCAGCACGCGCAGGCGGCCGCCGTGTACGTGCGGCATGGCGGCCGAGGCGCTGGAGAAAAAGAAGTCGACGTGGCCGCCGAGCAGGTCGGACATGGCCTGGCCCGCGCCCTTGTACGGCGCGTGCAGCAGCTGGGTCTTCGTACCGAGGGCCAGCGCCGCGGCCGCCAGATGGCCGGGCGTCGCGGTGCCGGAGGAAGCGTAGGCCACGCTTTCCGGCTTGGCGCGCGCCGCCTGGATCAGCGCATTCAGATCGGCATACGGCGACTGCTGCGGCACGGCCAGCACCAGCGGCGAGTCGCCCACCAGGATCACCGGGGCGAACTCGCGCAGCGGATCGTAGCCGGGCGCCTTCATTGCGTAGGGATTGACGGCGATCTCACCGGTCTGGCCGAGCAGCAGCGTGTGCCCGTCGGCCGGTGCGCGCAGCACCAGCCTTGCGCCGAGCGCGCCGGAGGCGCCGGGCCGGTTCTCCACCACGAAGGTCTGCGAATAATGCTTGCCGAGCTGTTCCGACAGGATGCGCGCGAACACGTCGCCCTGGCCGCCGGGGGCGTAGGGCACGATCATCGTGACGGGCTTGTCGGGATAGGCGGCCGCGAAGGCGCGCGGCGCGAGCGAGAGCAGGGCGCCCGCTGCGCCGGCGCGCAGCAGCTCGCGGCGCGTGAAGAAATGGCGATTCATGTCTGTCTCCTTGTTGTCGTGGTGGGGTGGCTCAGTCCAGCTTCACGCCGGCCTTCTGCACCACCTCGCGCCACATCGCCAGCTCGGCGCCGAGCGCCTGGCCGAAGTCCTGCGGGCTGCCGCGCAGGAGCTGTGCGCCCTCGTGCGTGAGACGGTCCTTCACGCGCGGGTCGGCCGCGGCCTCGTTGACGGCGCCGTTGAGCTTGGCCACCACGTCGGCAGGGGTGCCGGCCGGCGCGAGCACGCCCCACCAGGTGGTGATGTCGAAGCCGCTCAGGCCGGCCTCGTCCAGCGTGGGGGTGTCGGGGAACAACGGCGAACGCGTCTTGCCGGTGACGGCGAGCAGGTCCACCCGCTTGTCCTGCACCTGCGACAGCATGGTCGGCACGGTGGCGAAGAACACCTGGACGCGGCCGGCCAGCAGGTCGACGGTGGCCGGGCCGCTGCCCTTGTAGGGCACGTGCGTCATCTCGACCTGGGCGCGCTGGTTGAACAGTTCGCCGGTGAGGTGGTTGATGCTGCCGTTGCCGGCCGAGCAGTAATTCAAGCTGTCCTTCGCGGCGCGGGCGCGCAGGTCCGCGACGTTCTTCAGGCCCAGGTCCTTGGCGCTCACGACCAGCAGCGGGCCGCGGCCCAGCATGGCGACCGGTGCGAACGAGCGCTGCACGTCATAGGTGGTGGCGATGCCCGCGGCCGCGTTGGTCACGAAGGTCGAGGTTGCGAACAGCAGCGTGTGGCCGTCGGGCTTGGCGTTGGCCACCACCGTGGCGCCGATCGAACCGCCGCCACCGCCGCGGTTCTCCACGACCACCGGCTGGCCCAGCCGTTCGCCGAGCGTGCGCGCCATGTCGCGCGCGATGCTGTCGGTGCCGCCGCCCGCGGCAAACGGCACGATCAGCGTGATGGGCTGGCTCGGAAAGGCATCGGCGGCCTGGGCAGTGACGCAAATCGCGGGCAAAACGAGGCCCAGGCCCGCCGCCAGGCGGGCTCGCAGGTACTTCCACATGGTTTGTCTCCGTGATGCCGGGCTTTATCCCTGGCGCAGCATCTTCAGTCTTTCCAGCAGGGCCTGGTTGATGTGGTGCTGTGCGGCCGCTTCGGCGCGCACGGGGTCGCGGGCGCGGATCGCGGCCACGATGGCGTTGTGCTCTTCGTTCGACTGCGCCACGCGCTCGGGCGAGCTCAGCGTGCTGCGGCCGAGCAGGTAGGTGGTGTCGGTGAGGGATTGCAGCGAGCGGATCAGGTAGCGGTTGTGTGCGGCCGCGTAGATCGCTTCGTGGAAGGCGAGGTTCTGCTCGACCGGGTCGCCCGCGTCGCCGTCGTCGAGAATGGTCTGCATGTGCAGGATCTCGGCCTCGGAGGCGTGGCGCGCGGCCAGCGCGGCGGCGGCGCCTTCGAGGAACTGGCGCATCGCGTAGAGCTCGCCCACCTCCCGCTGGTCCATCGTGGTGACGACCAGGCCGCGGCCGGGCTCATGCGTGATCAGGCCTTCATCCTGAATCCGCTTGAGCGCCTCGCGCACCGGCGTACGGCCCATCTCGAGCAGCTTCGCCACCTCCACCTCGCGCAGGCGATCCTCGGGCGTGAACAGCCCGGCCAGGATGCGGCGCTTGATCTCGGTGTAGGCGGCAAACGACTGGGAATTGGCCTTGGTGATGGGCATTCGTGTCTCGTCCGTGTTTTGTATATTTTTGCATACAAAAACTCGGGCTGCCAATAGGGACCTGTTTATTTGTTTGTTGCGCAAGCAACGGCCACGCTCGGCACGGCGCGTGGCACAGGCATAAAATGGCGGCTTCGCTTCCTAGCCGAGACGCCCACCATGAACGCGCGCATCCCCGACGACGCCCTGCCGCCCACCCTCGATCCGAAGGCCCTGCAAGCCTTTGTCGATGAGAAGTGGGACAACGAAATCATTCCCGCGCTGACCGACTACATCGCGATTCCCGCCAAGAGCCCGGCCTTCGACGCCGATTGGGAAAAGAACGCGTTCATCGAACGCGTGGTGCGCGACGCCGCCCAGTGGGTCGAGGCGCAGAAGGTGTCGGGCCTGAAGCTCGAAGTGGTGCGCCTGCCCGGCCGCACGCCGGTGATTTTCTTCGAGGCCCCGGCCACGCGCAGCGACAACGGCGATACCGTGCTGCTCTATGGTCACCTCGACAAGCAGCCCGAGTTCTCCGGCTGGCGTTCCGACCTCGGCCCCTGGACGCCGAAGCTCGAGAACGGCAAGCTCTACGGCCGGGGCGGCGCCGACGACGGTTATGCCGTGTACGCCTCGCTCACCGCCATCATGGCGCTCGACAAGCAGGGCATTCCGCGGCCGCGCTGCGTCGGCATCGTCGAGACCTGTGAGGAGTCGGGCAGCTACGACCTGCTGCCCTACATCGACGCGCTGCGCGAGCGCATGGGCAACGTCGCCCTGGTCGTGTGCCTGGATTCGGGGGCCGGCAACTACGAGCAGCTCTGGATGACGACCTCGCTGCGCGGCATGGTGTCGGGCACGCTGGAGGTGCAGGTGCTCGACGAAGGCGTGCATTCGGGCGACTCGTCGGGCGTGGTGCCCTCGACGTTCCGCATCCTGCGCCATCTGCTCGACCGACTCGAAGACAGCGGCAGCGGCCGCCTGCTGCCGCAAAGCCTGCATTGCGAAATCCCTGCCGACCGCATCGAGCAGGTCAAGGCCACCGCCCAGATCCTGGGCGACGAGGTCTGGCGCCGGTTCCCCTGGAGCTGCGGCGCCGACGGCAGCTTCGTGCTGCCAATGACCACCGCGCCCGAAGAGGCGCTGCTCAACCGCACCTGGCGCCCGACGCTGTCGGTGACGGGCGCCGAAGGCCTGCCGCCGCTCTCGAGCGCCGGCAACGTGCTGCGTCCGCGCACCGCATTCAAGCTGTCGCTGCGCCTGCCGCCGCTGATCGACGCGGGTGCCGCGTCGCAGGAGATCAAGGAGTTGCTCGAGGCCGATGCGCCCTACAACGCCAAGGTCACGTTCCATGCGCGCGAGGGCGCGGCCACCGGCTGGAACGCGCCGACTTCGGCGCCGTGGCTGTCGCAGGCGCTCGACGCCGCCTCGCAGCAGTACTACGGTGCGCCTTGCGGCTACATCGGCCAGGGCGGCACGATCCCGCTCATGAGCATGCTGCAGAAGGGCTTCCCGAAGGCCCAGTTCATGGTGTGCGGCGTGCTCGGCCCCAAGTCGAACGCGCACGGCCCCAACGAATTCCTGCACGTGCCCTATGGCAAGAAGCTCACTGCCGCGGTTGCGCAGACCATGGCGGCGATGCCGGCAGAGTAAGTCGGGCGCGCGGCGGCGCGGAGGGCAGGTCGGCCTTCGCGCCGGCTTGGTCGCGGGGAGCGCTTGCCGCTGTGGCGCTCTCACCGCCTGAGTTGCGGGGGCGCCGCTGCTGTGTTGCTTGCGCCGTCAGTGTTGCCGGGCATCCGCCGCCGTGATGCTCGCGCTGTCTGTGTTGCCGGGACATCCGCTGCTGTGGTGTTCGCGTCGCCTGCGGTGCCGATGCCTCCGTCTTGATGTTCGCGCCGTCTCTGCGTTGCCGAGGCACCGCCGCCGCGGCGCTTTTTTGCCCGCATGCGCCGTGCATGTCGGCCAGTACCCGTGGGCGTATCCTGCGGGGTTCGTTTCTCTTCATTCCGGCCGTTGTGGCCGCAACAACATGATCATCACCACTCCCGCCGCCACCGCCGTCGCCGACGAGGTACGTACCTGGGTCGACCGCGCCGTGATCGGCCTGAACCTCTGTCCGTTCGCCAAGGCGGTGCAGATCAAGGGCCAGGTGCGCTACGCCGTGAGCGACGCCCAGGACGCCGAGGGCGTGCTCACCGATCTCGAAGACGAGCTGATGCTCATCAGCGAAGCGGATCCGCAGACCATCGACACCACCTTGCTGATCCTGCCCGAGGCGCTGCACGACTTCTACGACTTCAACGATTTCGAGGATCTGTCGGAGCGCCTGCTCAAGCGCATGCGTCTGGTCGGTGACCTGCAGGTCGCGACCTTCCATCCGCAGTTCCAGTTTGCCGACA
>Ga0160496_1000614_pt1 | contig 13662 bp, 10 predicted proteins | sample DIDPMG_2_FD_108231 | JGI IMG/M metagenome (GOLD analysis project Ga0160496, IMG submission 108231) | Enriched soil microbial communities from UW Madison campus, WI, USA - DID2937_E24_FP MG | ecosystem: Environmental > Terrestrial > Soil > Grasslands | place: USA: Madison, Wisconsin | collected...
CCTGAACCTGCTGGTCGATCTGAAGCAGGAGTTCGGCCTGGCCTACCTGTTCATCTCGCACGATCTGTCTGTGGTGCGCTACATCGCCGACCGCGTACTGGTCATGCAGGGCGGGCGCATCGTCGAGGAAGGCGATCATCGTTCCATCTGGCAGGCGCCGAAGCATCCCTACACCCGCACCCTGCTGGCGGCGGCACCAGGCAATGCCTATGCGCGTAGCGTCGCGGCACAGCCGGAGCGGCTCATCGCCTGAGCCGCACGCCAGCTTGCCGAGGCTGGCCGTCCTGCCGACTCGGCTCAGTAGAGACCGGCCTCGGTACGTTGTGGAAGTTCGCGGTCATAAGCCGTTCCATCGACCACGCCGCCGCTCAGACGGTGATGCATGGCGCCAGGAGAAGGCAGGCTGCTGCGTGCCACCTGGGCCGAGGCCGACCAGAGTTCCGAGCGTACGATGGCCTTGGAACAATGGAAGTAGGCACGCTCGATCTTTACCAGGATCACGCTGCGAGGCAGCTTGCCACGCATCTCGAAGCGGGCCAGCAAGGCCGGATCGGCCGAGATCGTGGCGCGACCATTGACGCGCAGAGTCTCGCCCACGCCCGGGATGATGAACAGCAAGGAGACGCGGGGATCGACGATGATGTTGCGCAGATTGTCGAGCCGGTTGTTGCCGGGGCGATCCGGCACGATCAGCGTACGCGAATCGATGATCTGCACGAATCCGGCAGGGTCACCCTTGGGTGAACAGTCCAGTCCCTCTGGTCCGACCGAGGCCAGCACGACGAAAGGCGAAGCACGCACGAAAGCCTGATAGTCCTCGTTGAGATGATCGATTTCCTTGACCAGCGCCCGTTCGCCGGGTTGGCCGTAGAGTGCCTCCAACTGATCCAGGCTGATGATGTCGTGCTTCACTGCGATCTCCCTCGTGGTCATAGTCAGCCGCCAGTATAGCGGCCAGGCCGTCAAGCCTGGCGCGCTGGACGATACGATTGCGCTGATGCCACCGGAGATGCCCTTCGTCATAGTGAGAAAGTGATAGCAGCAGGCCTACACCACGACGATGTTGTCGATCACCCGCTCCACGCCGGGCGTATGTTGCGCTGCCCGGCAAGCTTCCTGTCGTTCGGCAAGCGAGCCGACCATGCCGGTAAGGGTGACGACCTTGTCGTTCACGCCCACATAGAGGGCCGTGGTCTGGATGTGCGCCCGCCGTTGCAAGGCTGTTTCGATGCTGTTCCTGATGTCACGCGGTGCGGCGCTGGCCTGCACCGTGATCAGGTTGCTGATGCCGATCAGGCCGAAGAGATTGCGGAGCGCCTGTTCGGCCGCTTCACGCTGGTGGTCGAAACAGACCTGGCCCGACAGGGTGATCCAGCCATGCTCGACCTTGATCTGGATGCCTTCCTTCGGCAACAGCACATTCCATTCGATGGCGTGGCGGGCTGCAGCGGCAATCTCGCTGTCGGTCCTCTGGCTGGCGCCGGGCAGGTGCACGTCGATCTCCACGGCCAGCCCCTTGACGCCACCCACGCGCAAGGCGGCACGTTCGGCCGCATACTTTTGGGCGTAGCTGTCGAGATGCCCGGTCAGCGTTACGATCCCGCTGACCACCTCCACGCCGATGCGGTTGTCGTCGAAGGCACTATCCCAGGCCAGTTCGTCCATGACTTCCTGCCGCAATTGATGGTCGCTCTTCATCGCCCTGCTCCCTTGAGAAGTTGCTCTTCAGCCGGCCTTGCTCCTGGCGACCTTGTTCGTGGCCTTGAGCGTTGGCTTGTCGTCAGCGGCTGCACTGTTGGTGCCGGAGGTGGCATTGTCCAGATAGGTGGCATATTGGCCGTTCAAGCCCGTCATCCGCTGTTGCATGGCGTGATTCAGCCTGGCAGTGAGTTCGGCCAGCCACTCGACCAGCTGTCCGGCAAAGACGGCGCTTTCCTGCATCTCACTGCGCCAGCGTTCAGCCATCATCGAGGCCGCTTCCACCGGGGTTCTTGCTTCCACGCATTGCTTGGCCAGCAGGATTGCATTGCCGCTTTCGCGGCGCAGGAAACTGCTATCCAGGTCGTAGAGCTTGCTCATGCTTGCGAGGGTGGTAGCGCCGAGTCCGACGCTGGCCTCGATCTGGTGGCTGGCGTAGCCCAGCCAGAAGTCGGCGTAGTTGTCCATGTTGGGGAGGCGCATGGGATTTCCTTTCCAGAATCTGGCAATGCCTGATCGAGAACGCCAGAGGTCATTGCCTGCCTTTCCAGCGTCGCTTGCCGTGGCCTGGGCTGGATCAGCCGGCACAGGCGTCCATAATGTTCAGCAAGTCTGATCCTTATATGAAGATTCTGCGCCAGCCATTGGGTGCAAAACTGATGCAAGTCAAGTTCTCGTGCTGACCCGACAAGGCCTCGCTGGCTGGCCTTGACTTACATCAGTAGGCCGGGCCAGGCCCTGGCGCACAGTTGCGCCATGCAATCCCGGTCAATTGGCATCGGGTGCAGTTCATGGAGTGAGCCATGCGACAGATTTCCCCCACCCAATGGGTCCGGCTTGGCAGCCTGCTGGACGACGCCGAACATTCACTGCGCCAGCGCATGCAGGCAGCGGACCTCACCGACGACGAAGGTCTGGAGCGGGCGACCACCGCGCAGGTGATGTCGGACCAGGAGTTGCATGAATTGCAGGACATCAGCCAGGCGCGATCGCGCATGCAGGAGGGCAGCTATGGACTGTGCGTAGATTGCGGGGCCGATATCGCGGTCGAGCGTCTGCTGGCCTATCCCACCGCCAAGCGTTGTCTGGCCTGCCAGCAACTGCATGAACGTAGCCACCCCAGGGCCGCCTGATGAACACGCACGCACAAGCCCGGCCACTGCCTCCGAAGACGGCTGTCATGCCTACGCCGACCGAGCGCCTGGACGCGCAGGTGCATGCGGCTCTGGCCCGTTCCAGCGGCTCGCTGTCGCTGGCGTCGGGATTGCTGGCCGCCATCGACTGGGCCGCGCACCTGGCGGTTTCCCCCGGCAAACGCCTTGAGTTGATGTGCCTGGCCCTGCAGCAGGCCAACCGCCTGCTGCATTACATGGGCAGTGCCCACGCCCAGGCTGCCGACCTGCCGGTCGCGGACCGGCGCTTTGCCGCGCCGGACTGGCAGCGCTGGCCCTACAACCTGTGGCACCAGGGCTTCCTGCTGACCGAACAATGGTGGAATGCTGCCACGCGGGACGTCTGGGGTGTCGAAAAACATCATGCCGATCTGGTCAATTTCGCTGCGCGCCAGCTACTGGACATGTTCTCGCCCGGCAACTATCTGTTGACCAATCCGGAAGTGCTGCGTGTGAGCGTGGAACAAGGCGGCAACAATCTCCTGACCGGTCTGCAGAACTGCATGAACGACATGGTCGGTCTGCTCCTGGAACAGCCCACCAGTACCGATCGCAGCTTCCTGCCCGGCAAGGATGTGGCGATCACGCCCGGCAAGGTGGTCCTGCGCAACGACATCATGGAATTGATCCAGTACGCCCCGGCCGGCAAGGCGGTGTATCCGGAGCCGCTGCTGATCATTCCGGCCTGGATCATGAAGTACTACATCCTCGACCTGTCACCGGCGAACTCGCTGATCCGCTATCTGGTCGAGCGCGGTCACACGGTATTCTGCGTCTCCTGGAAGAACCCCGGTCCCGAAGACCGCGACCTGGGCATGGACGACTACCTGAACGCTGGTCTGCATGCCGCCCTCGACACGGTCAACCGCATCGTGCCCGGTCGGAAAGTACATGGCGCTGGTTATTGCCTGGGTGGCAGCCTGCTGGCCATTGCAGCGGCCGCGATGGCGCGCGACGGCGACCCGCGCCTGGCATCGCTGACCTTGCTGGCGGCCCAGACCGACTTCAGCGAGCCGGGTGAACTGGGCCTGTTCATCGACGAAAGCCAGATCAGCCTGCTGGAGGCCCAGATGCAGGAGGCCGGCACGCTCAGCCAGACACAGATGGCGGCCGCCTTCCAGATGCTGCGCTCCTACGACCTGCTCTGGTCACGCGTGATCGGCCAATACCTGATGGGTACACCGGCCCGCAACAGCGACCTGATGGAATGGAATGCGGACGCCACCCGCATGCCGGCTCGCATGCATTCGCAATACCTGCGCCGGCTGTTCCTGGATGACGATCTGAGTGAAGGCCGCTATCCCGTGGAGGGCAAGCCGGTCGCGCTCAGTGACATCAATACCCCGGTATTCCTGGTGGGAACGGTCCGCGACCACGTCGCGCCCTGGCACTCGGTCTTCAAGCTGCATTATCTGTGCCCTGCGGAAATCACCTTCGTCTTGGTCAGCGGCGGCCACAATGCCGGCATCGTCAGCCCGCCGGGGCATCCGCGCAGCCAGTTCCAGATGCGCACCCGGCCGGCCGGTGGCGCCTACTGCCCGCCCGATCAATGGGCCGCAGAGACTCCCGTCTCCGAAGGCTCCTGGTGGCCCGCCTGGCAAACCTGGCTGGCGCAGCATTCGGGCGAGCCCACCACCCCGCCCCGTCTGGGCGGTGCAAAAGCCGGGCGGATGGACGATGCGCCCGGAGCCTACATCATGGAGAAATAGAATGCTGCATCGTTCACCCACCGGCAACGCAGCCGACACCGCTAACACCACTACCACGGCCAGCCCGCAGGACAAGCACGCCAGCGACGACCTGCTCGGCCTGATCCGCAACCGGGTCTTCGCGGAAATTGCCATCGGTGACACTGCCACCATCACCCGCACGCTCACCTCGGCCGACATCCAGCTCTTCGCCGTCATCTCCGGTGACGCCAATCCCCAGCACCTGGATGCCGCCTTCGCCAAGGAAAGCCGGTTCCACGGGCTGATCGCGCATGGCATGTTCGGCGGCGCATTGATCTCGGCGGTACTGGGGACCCGGCTGCCGGGGCCAGGCACGATCTATCTCGGCCAGACCCTGCGGTTCCTGCATCCGGTACGCATCGGCGATACGCTGCAGACCAGCGTCACCGTGGTCGCACGTGACGAGGCCCGGCACCGGCTGACGCTCAAATGCGCCTGCGTCAATCAGGACAACGTCATCGTGATCGAAGGCGAGGCCGACGTCATCGCACCCACCGAATCCATCGTGCGACGCCGGACCACCTTGCCGGAAGTCAGCATGAAGATGGGCGATGGCGAGCTGCAACAGTTGCTCGACCATACGCGCCAGCTGGGGCCGGTCAAGGTCGCCATCGTCCACCCCTGCGATGCGGCCAGCCTGTCGGCGGTACTGGACGCCCAAGCCGCCGGCATCATCCTGCCGGTACTGGTGGCGCCCCGGGCCAAGCTGCTGGCCCTGGCGGCGCAGCAGAAGCTGGATATCTCCGCGTTCCCCATCGAAGACGTTCCCCATAGCCACGCCGCGGCAGCACGTGCGGTCGAGCTGGCCAGTCAGGGACAGGTGGAGATGCTGATGAAAGGCAGCCTGCATACCGACGAGTTCATGAGCGCCGTCGTGGCCAGCCCGACCCTGCGCACCAAGCGCCGCATGAGCCATTGCTACCTGATGCAGACGCCCTCCTACCCGCGGCCCTTCATCATCACCGATGCAGCCGTGAACATCGAACCGACGCTGGAAGAAAAGGCCGACATCATCCGCAACGCCATCGACCTGGCCCAGGCCATTGGCGTCAAGCTGCCCAGGGTGGCCATCCTGGCGGCGGTGGAGACGGTCAATCCGAGGATGCCGGCCACGCTGGACGCCGCCGCGCTATGCAAGATGGCCGATCGCGGGCAGATCACCGGCGGCGTACTGGATGGCCCGCTGGCCTTCGACAATGCGGTCTCGCCGGTATCGGCACGGGTCAAGGGCATCGTCTCGGAAGTGGCGGGACAGGCGGACATCCTGGTGGTCCCCGATCTGGAAAGCGGCAATCTGCTGGCCAAGCAACTGGAATATCTGGGTGGTGCCGTCAGTGCCGGCCTGGTGCTTGGCGCACGCCTGCCGCTGGTGCTGACCAGCCGCGCCGATTCACGCGAAACACGGCTGGCCTCCTGTGCCGTGGCGCGCCTGGTGGCGCAGCACTACCGGGCCATCCCGCCCTGATGGGAGAGGCAAGTTTCCCCTGCCTTGACGTTCAGTCCTGAACGACGTACTGAACGACGAAGTAGAAAACGACATAGATGATCAAGAGTGCCATGCTCGACAATAGGGAAATAGTCAACATTCGCATTGTCTGTCCTGACGTCGGTGACCCAGGGCAGGAACCGCGCCCGAGCCAAAATAGCTGCCGTCCATGATGGGCGACATGCGCGACGAAGAACTGATGCAGATCAGATAAATCGGCCGAAGCAGTATCGCTATGCACATCGAGGGAGGTCCGGATGCGAGCGTCAAAGGATGATTACCAAGGCCTGTCACCTTCCGAAGTGGCGCGCATTCTTGCCGAGGACGGGCCGAACGTGTTGACATCCGAACGGCGCCGGATGGGACGGGCTCTGATCAATGTTCTGAAGGAGCCGATGTTCGTGCTCCTGCTGTCGGCCGCTGCCATCTATCTGGCCCTGGGCGACCTGCGCGAAGGCTTGTTGTTATTGTTCATGGTTGCGCTCACCGTGGCGCTGACACTCTATCAGGAGGGAAAGACCGAGCATGCGCTGTCCGCCCTGCGCGTGCTCAACAGCCCCACCGCCCTTGTAATCCGCGCGGGTCGGACGGTGCGCCTGCCCAGCCAGGATCTGGTGCGGGGCGACCTGATCCTTCTGGAGGAAGGCGCCCGGGTGCCGGCAGACGCGGACGTTCTTGAGGCCACCAATCTGCAGATCGATGAATCATTGCTGACCGGAGAGGCTTGCCCGGTGGAAAAGCGCAGCCCACCAATGACACTCGAATTGCATCAGCCCTCCCCTGCGCAAACCGACAGCGCGATGCTGGTGCGATCAGGCACATTGGTCGTACGAGGCAGTGGTATCGCCCGGGTGAGCGCTACAGGCGCCCGCAGTGAACTGGGAAAGATCAGCAGTCTGCTGCATGAGCTGGTCGAGGAACCGAGCCCGATGCAGCGGCACGTGGCTCGTGCAGTCAAGGTGTTTGCCGTAGCCGGCCTGGCGCTGAGCGCCCTTCTCGTGGTTCTCGAAGGCTATGCCCATGGCCGCTGGACCGAGGCCCTGTTGATGGGAATCGCCTTGTCGATGTCGCTGCTGCCGGAAGAGCTTCCCATCATCCTCACGGTCTTTCCTGCCATCGGGGCATGGCGCATGGCGCGGGCCAATGTGCTGACGCGACGCCTGTCGGCGGTCGAGGCCCTGGGTTCGATCACGGTCCTGTGCACCGACAAGACCGGAACGCTGACAGAGAACCGGATGCGTGTCGTACAGGCGATGAGCGCCGGGCACCATCTTTACTTCGATGAGAGCGACGTCGGCATCACCTCGCCACAGTGGCGCACGCTGCTGGAAACCGCAGCCCTGGCGAGCAGCCAGCGTCCCACCGATCCCATGGAGAAGGCCTTTCATCAGCTGGCCGGGGAAAGCGCCAAACGCTTCGCACCGCCGGCGGTCACGCAGTTGCTGCAGGAATACCCGCTCAGTCCCGAGTTGCGGGCGATGACGCTGGTCTGGAAAGGCGATGCAGACACCCCCTTGCTGGTAGCGACCAAGGGGGCGCCGGAGGCGATTGCATCCTTGTGTGGGTTGGCGCCGGCAGAAGTGCAACAGATGCAGCACGATGTCCTGCACCTGGCCAGCCATGGCTTGCGCGTGATCGCCGTGGCCAGCTGCAACTGGAGCGGTCCGCTACCGGCCTCGCAGACCGGCTTCGCACTGCGTTACCTGGGCCTGCTGGCGCTGGCCGATCCACTGCGAGAGGCCGTGCCGGCTGCGATCCAGGCCTGTCATCGGGCCGGGATCAGGGTCATCATGATCACCGGCGATCATCCCGGCACGGCGCAGACCATCGCGAGGGAGGCCGGCATCAGTGCCGACCGGATATTGCTGGGCGATGAGGTGCAGGCCTTGGATGAGCACGAATTCACCCGCCGGCTGCGCACCACCAGCGTCTTCGCGCGCATCACGCCCCAGCAGAAGTTGCGCATCGTGGCGGCACTGAAGGCCGACGGCCAGATCGTCGCCATGACCGGCGACGGCGTCAACGATGCGCCTGCGCTCAAGGCCGCGCATGTCGGTATCGCCATGGGAGGGCGCGGTACCGATGTCGCCAGGGAAGCCGGCTCGCTGATCCTGCTGGACGACAACTTTTCCTCCATCGTGGAGGGCATCCTGACGGGGCGGCGGATCTTTTCCAGAATGCGCAGCGCGATGACCTACGTCCTGTCCATGCATGTGCCTATCGCCGGCATGGCATTGCTGCCTGTCATCTGCGGCTGGCCCTTGATCCTCTATCCGATGCAGATTGCTTTCCTGGAGCTGATCGTCGATCCTGCCTGTACGCTGGCCTTTGAGAATGCGGCAACGGACGGCAGCGAGCGCGGTGCGCCGGGGCGCAATGGCAACGCGCCGCTGCTGGAAATGCGCACCCTCCTGCTGGCGGTGATGCAGGGCGGTCTGGCCCTGGGGTTCGCGGTCTACGGCTATGCCTGGTTTCTGGAACGACTCGCGCCAGGCCAGGCCCGTGCTGCCGGGTTCATCGTGCTGGTCGTGCTCAATCTCAGTCTGATGTTTTCGGCGCAGGCCCCTGGACGCCACTTCCTGCAAGCGCTCTATCCGAGCAATGGTGCGGCATTGCTGATTTCGGCGATTGCCGTGACCATGTTGTTGGTGACCTTGTACGTGCCGACACTGGCCGATGCCTTCCATTTTTCGCCTTTGCCGTGGCCGGAACTGGTCATGGCATTCGCCTGGGGAGCATTTGCCTTCCCTGCTTACGAATGCGCCAAGTTCATGATCGCCCGGGTCAGACGTTCTCCACCCACCGTAAGCGAAAACTGAGCGCTGGTGTCCGCCACATCGGCCATATCGGCCATATCGGCCGCATATGACTGGCCCAAGCAAGCTAATGCGAAATGCGCAGTTTGGCTTGCCTGCCCGGAGCTCTATGATGTGCTCATCCCGGCCATCCGGCCTGCGGCATCCATTCTCCCGGACACCATCGACCTCATGAGCACACTTCCCTCCGACCTCCTGCAGCGCATTGCCGACGGCGCCGCCCAGCGCGATGCACAGCGTGAACAACCCTTTGCCCTGATCGAAGAAATCAAGGCCACCGGATTCGGTGCAAGGCGGCTCGACGCCGATTACGGTGGCGGTGGCGCCACCTTCGTGCAGACCCTGGAGACCGCCATCGAACTGGGTGCGGCCGATCCCAATATCGCCCACATCTGGCGCAATCACCATGTGGCTCTGGAACGCGTGCTCAACGCACCGCTGCAACATCCGGGCGTGGCTGCACTGCGCGAGCGCGTGCGTGCCGGCGACCTGATCGGCGCCTCCCATACCGAACTGGGACAGGCGCAGATCGGCGGCGCCGGTGTGCTGTCTACGAGTCTGGTCCGCCAGGGTGAGCACTATGTGCTCAACGGCCAGAAGTTCTATTCGACCGGTTCGCTCTTCGCCGACTGGCTGCACGTGACGGTGTCGGTGGAAGACGGCCGCCGCGCGGTGGTCCTGCTGCCGCGCCAGCGTGAAGGCGTGCAGACCGTGGATGACTGGTACGGCATGGGCCAGCGCCTGACCGGCAGCGGCACCACCAACTTCGAGAATGTCCTGGTGGCCCCGCACGAAGTGCTGCTGCCGGATCAGGTACCAGCGCGCCAGGCGGTGCTGGGCTCGACCATTGCGCAACTGTTCCTCACGGCGGTCATCGCCGGCGTGGTCAGCGCAGTGGCACGCGACGCCAGCGTGCTGCTGTCCAAACGCAAGCGCAATTACTACTACGCCCCCACACCTGCGGCGGCCGATGACCCTATCCTGCTGAGCGCCCTGGGCGAACGCGATGCCGATGCCTTCGCCACCCGCGCCATCGTGCTGGCCGCCGCCAGCGAGGCCGACCGCGCCTATGCCGCCCTGAAGAGCAATGCGGCCGATGCCGATGATCGCCTGCAGGATGCCGCCGCTGCCGCCGCACGCGCCAAGGTGGTGGTGGATCGCATCGCCCATCACGCCGCCACGGCGCTGTTCGACATCGCCGGAGCCTCGGCCACCCTCACCTCGGCCAATCTGGATCGTCACTGGCGCAACATCCGCACCATCTCCACCCACAACCCGACCTCGCACAAGGCCTTTGCACTGGGCAACCTGAGCGCGAACCAGGTCCGCCTGCCAACCCAGGGATTCTTCTAAGAGCGCGGGGGCGTACGCTACGCCCCCGCGTTTTCCCCTTGCCCCGGCTGATGCCAACAAACCGACGTAACTGGCAATGGCGGTAAACGTTCCAATTTGGTTTGATGTTCTATAAAGTAGACAAAAAACCAAATAAGGAACACATCGCTGTGGCAAACATGTCGGCCAGCAATCCGCCTGCGACAGAGGCAAGGCAGCCGGGCCAGGGTGTGGCCGCGGGCGTGCAGCGCAAGGGGTGGAGCAAGAGGTGGCGTCCATGGCGCCTCCTGCTCCTGTTGTGCTGCCTGCTGACCCTTTCCGAGGGCCAGGCCAAGGTGCTGTCGGTCGGCGTCTACCAGAATCCGCCCAAGATCTTCTTCGACAGTGCCGGCACCGCCTCGGGTCTGCACATCGACCTGCTGCGCCAGATCGCCAGCCGCGAGGACTGGCAACTGCATTTCGTGCCCTGCGAATGGCAGACCTGCCTGCAATGGGCCGAAGAAGGCAAGATCGATATCCTCCCCGATGTGGCCTGGACCGAGCAGCGTGAAAAAGTGCTGCAATACTCCGCCGTGCCGGCGCTCTACAGCTGGTCCATCCTGTATCGCAACCAGTCCGTGGTGATCGATTCGGTGTTCGATCTCAAGGGCAAGAAGATCGGCCTGCTCGACAGCTCGGTGCAGGCCAGCTATTTCCGCGCCCTGATGGATAACTCCGGGATCAAACTGACCCTGGTGCCATTGAAAAACGTGGAAGAAGGTTTCCGCATGGCCGCCGCCGGCGAGATCGATGGCATCATCGCCAGCCAGCAGGCGGGCGACATGCTGGCCGACCGCTATCGTCTGGCCGACACCAGCATCGTGTTCCAGCCGGTCAAGCTGTATTTCGTCAGCAGCAGGCAACAGCCCCCGGAGACCCTGGCGGCCATCGACCGCGCCCTGTCACAGTGGCAGGCCGATCCGCAGTCCATCTACTTCGATATCCTGCGCAAATGGGGCCGTGGCGCGACCTCGCTGCCGACCTACGTCTGGTGGTTGCTGGGCGGCGCTCTGGCGCTGCTGGTCTGTGCCTTGCTGATCGCCGCCTACCTGCGCCGGGAAGTCGCCCGCCGCACCGCCAGGCTCAGGCAAAGCGAAGCCTCATTGCGTATCGCTGCGGCGGCCTTCCATTCTTCGGAGGCGATCTGGGTCATGGGTGCCGATCGTAGCGTGCTCGATGTCAACGCCGCCTTCACCGAGTTGACCGGTTATCGACAGGGCGACCTTGACCTGGATGCCCAGGGGATGCCGCCCTGCCGTCAGGAGCAGGAAGACCGGGATTTCCGGACCAGCCTGTGGGCCCTGATCCAGAGCCAGGGGAAATGGCAGGGCGAGCTCTGCGTACAGCGTCGCGGTGGCGACGAATTCCATGCCGTGCTCACGCTGACCGCGGTGAATGACCCCGCCGGTGGTGTGAGTCACTATGTCGGGACGCTGCTGGACATCAGCAGCCAGAAGCGCCTGCAGGAGGAAACCCGTCAACTGGCTTTCTACGACCCGCTCACCGGCCTGCCCAACCGCCGCCTGCTGCTGGAGAAGATCCAGCCCGCCAGCCACCGTGGCCATACGGCTGACAGCAGTCAAGGCGTGGGGGCATTGTTCTTTGTCGACGTCGACAACTTCAAGGACCTCAATGACGCCATGGGCCACACCGTTGGCGACCAGCTTTTGCAGCAGGTGGCGCAGCGTCTGCAGAACCTGGTCGGCCATACCGGCTTGGTGGCGCGTCTGGGCGGAGACGAATTCGTGGTGCTGCTGGATGGACTGCCGGCACAACAGGCCCAGTTGCTGGCCAGCCAGTTCGCCCAGCGCATCATCGATGCCATGCAAGCGCGCTTCGACTTCCATGGCGTCGGACATTTCGCGACCTGCTCGGTCGGCGTGGCATTGATGCAGGACCCGCATGCCAGCGTACAGGACCTGCTGCGCCAGGGCGATCTGGCCATGTACGCGGCCAAGAAGGCGGGACGCAATACCTTCTGCCTGTTCAACCAGGAAATGGAATCGGCCCTGCATTTCCGCACCGGCCTGGAGAACGACCTGCGCCGCGCCATCGAGAACGGAGAGTTCAGCCTGCACTACCAGCCGCAGCGTGACCAGGCCGGTCGCCTGATCGGCGTGGAAGCCCTGGCGCGCTGGCACAATCCCTTCCGGGGCCCGGTCTCGCCTGGCCTCTTCATTCCCGTGGCGGAGGCCTCGGGCCTGATCCTGCCACTGGGCCATTGGGTGTTCGAGCAGGCCTGTCGCCAATCCGTGCGCTGGAACCGCAGCGACAACGGCAATCGGCCACCGGTGGTCATCGCGGTCAATGTGAGCGCGCTCCAGCTGCGTCAGCCGGATTTCGTGCAGGACATCCTGCGCACCATCGAAGAGACCGGCGCTCAGGCTGCCCACCTCAAGCTGGAGTTGACGGAGTCGGCCATGGTGGAGGACGTGCAAGCCACCATCGACAAGATGCTGGAGTTGAAGCGCCATGGGCTGACGCTGGCGCTGGACGATTTCGGTACCGGTTATTCCTCGTTGTCGCTGCTCAAGCGCCTACCGCTGGACCAGCTCAAGATCGATCAGTCCTTCGTCCGCGAATTGCTGGCCACACCCAGCGATGTCGCCATCGCCAGGAGCATCATCGCCCTGGCCGATGCGCTCGGTCTGGAAGTCATTGCCGAAGGCGTGGAGACCCGCGAGCAGCAGCAATTCCTGGCCGCCCTGGGCTGCACCCGCTACCAGGGCTACCTGTTCGGCAAGCCGGTACCGGCCGAGCAGTTCGAAGGCAGCTATTGATCACACGGGATTGGCGGTGAGGACCGACGGCCAGCGGCCGGCAGCGGCACTGCTCAGTGGGCGGCGCTGCGATCGGCCAGCATCAGGTATTCGGCATGCAGGTGGGCCGCTTCCAGTACCTTGCGGTATTTGTCCCGGTCGGCCGGGACGCCGGCGAGTTCATGCTGCAGCAGCTGTCCGATGATCTCGCTGGCCTCGGCCGCTTCGGTGCCGGCCGTCTGCATCGCCAGCAGGCAGTTCCTCACGGTGGCGCGCACCAGTTCGGCGACCGGTTCATCCTGTTCGGACATGTCGCACAGCCGGACGATGATGCCCAGATGGCGGCGTGCGATGCTCATGGCGTTGGTACACATGGTCCCCTCCTTATCGTGGATTCACGATAGGACGGCAACCACGCGCACGCCATCAGGGGTTTCCTGATTGCAAGCCCGGCAACAGCAGCCAGGCTTCAGAGCGCCTGCAGCAGGACCCCGCTCAGCGCCAGGATCACCACCACCGCCAATGGCGGCAGGCGCCAGGCCATCAGCAGCACCATGCCGGTCACGGCCAGCGCAAAATCGCGGGCATTGAACACTGCACTGGTCCACACCGGGTTGTAGAGCGCCCCCG
>Ga0160496_1000619_pt1 | contig 13610 bp, 10 predicted proteins | sample DIDPMG_2_FD_108231 | JGI IMG/M metagenome (GOLD analysis project Ga0160496, IMG submission 108231) | Enriched soil microbial communities from UW Madison campus, WI, USA - DID2937_E24_FP MG | ecosystem: Environmental > Terrestrial > Soil > Grasslands | place: USA: Madison, Wisconsin | collected...
GTGAGGAAGCCCGGGATGATGGTGTGGAACGGGCGCTTGCCCGGCTCGACCACGTTGGCCGACTTGGGATCCATCGAGAAACCCACGCCGCGGTTCTGCATGCTGATGCCGGTGCCCGGCACCACCACGCCCGAGCCGAAGCCCATGTAGTTCGACTGGATGAAGGAGATCATCATGCCGTTCTCGTCGGCGGCGGTCAGGTAGACCGTGCCGCCGGCGTGCGGACGGCCCGCCTGGAAGTGCGTGGCGCGATCGAGGTCGATCAGCTTGGCGCGGCTGTCGAGGTAGGCATCCGACAGCATCTGCTCCGGCGTGACTTCCATGCTGCGCGGGTCGGCCACGTAGCGGTACAGGTCGGCGAAGGCCAGCTTCATGGCTTCGATCTGCACATGTTGCGACTGCAACGAATCGACCTTCATGTCGGCCAGGTCGAAACGCTCGCAGATACCCAGCGCGATCAGTGCGGCAATGCCCTGCCCGTTCGGCGGGATCTCGTTGAGCTCGTAGCCGCGATACGACTTGCTGATGGGCTTGACCCACTCCGGCTTGTAGTTGCGCAGGTCTTCCAGCGTCATGGCGCCGCCGCATTCCTTGCTGAAGGCGGCGATGCGCTCGGCCAGCTCGCCTTCGTAGAAATCGCGGCCCTTGCTCTGGGCGATGCGGCGCAGCGTGTTGGCGGCGTCCGGGAAGCGGAAGTGCTCGCCCACGGCCGGCGCGCGGCCGTTCGGCATGAAGGCCGCGGCATAGCCGGGCTGGTCGCGCAGCTCGGACGCGGCGGCGGCCCACTTGTGTGCCACGACCGGCGGCACGCTGTAGCCGCGCTCGGCGATCTCGATGGCCGGGTCGAACAACTGGTCGAAGGGCAGCTTGCCCAGCTTCTCGTGCAGGGCGGCCCAGCCGGCGACCACGCCGGGCACGGTCACCGCGTCCCAGCCGCGCTTGGGCTGCTTGGCCAGGCCGTCGGCGCCGGTGCCGTACTTCTGCTTGAAGTAATCCACCGTCCAGGCGGCCGGCGCCACGCCGGAGGAGTTCAGGCCGTGCAGCTCCTTGCCGTCCCACACCAGCGCGAAGCAGTCACCGCCCAGGCCGCACGACACCGGCTCGGTCAGCACGATGGTGGCCGCCGCCGCGATGGCCGCGTCCACGGCATTGCCGCCCTTGAGCAGGATGCGCAGGCCGGCCTGCGCGGCCAGCGGGTGCGAGGTCGACACCACATTGCGCGCAAACAGCGGAATCCGGTGGGAGGGATAAGGATTGGTCCATTCGAAGGATTTCATGGCGTCGGCCCCACGGCTCAAAGCAAAGGAAGCTGGCGAAGGTACTCCCGTGCTTTAATTAAATCAATTTGATTTGTTGATCAGTCATTAAAATTTTTTTTATATAAAGCCCCACTTACGGGTATACCCGGATGAGCTCCTTACGCTTCATGCGCACCTTCCTGGCCGTGGCCCATCACGGCACCTTCTCCGAGGCCGCCGAGCAGGTCGCCCTGACCCAGGCCGCGGTGAGCTTCCAGATGCGCTCGCTCGAGGCCGAACTCGGCCGCGAGCTGTTCGACCGCAGCGGCCGGCTCGCCATCCTGAACGCGGCCGGGCGCGAATTGCTCCCGGAAATCAAGCAGTTGGTGGATTTGTACGACCGTCTGAGGGTGCCGCGCAATCCCGCCGACGCGCTGGCGGGCTCCGTGTCGGTAGGCGCCATCGTGTCCTGCATGGGCACGCTGTCCAAGGTGGTGACGCGCATGAAGCGCGAGCATCCCGGCCTGGACGTGCGGGTGTTCTCGGGCAAGGCGAGCGAGCTGGCCGGCAAGGTCGAGGCGGGCGAGCTCGACGCGGCCTTTCTGGTGGAGGCCGGCCGCAAGATGGCCAGCACGCGCTGGACCGCGCTCTATGAAGAGCCGCTGGTGGTGCTGGCCCACCCGGGCGCGGCGGGCGAGGCCGTGCGCGAGCTGCTGATGCAGAACCCCTTCCTGCGCTTCGACCGCACCCAGCGCACCGGCCTGCAGATCGACCGCGTGCTGCGCCGGCTCGGCGTGGCCGTGGACGACTTCCTGGAGCTGAACGCCATCGAGACCCTGGTCGAGCTGGTGCGGCAGGAGGCCGGCGTGACGCTGCTGCCGCTGCTCAACGGCAGCAACTGGCAGAACGACGCCGGGCTGCGCGTGTGGCGCCTGCCCGCGGACCTGGGCCCGGTGGCGCGCGGCATCGGCATGCTCGAGCGGCGCGACCACGCGCGCCAGCACATCACGGCGGCGATCTGCGAGGCCAGCCAGCAGGTGTTCGCGGCGCGCCAGGCCGCCGCCTGAGGCCCGCCGCGACGGCCAACCCTGCGCGGGCGCCCTGCCCGCCTCGAGACCCCACAAAGCAAAGGCGGCCCGCAGGCCGCCTCGTGATGCCGCAGGAACGGGCGCTCAGAGCGCCTGTTCGTCGGCTTCGCCGGTGCGGATGCGGATGGCCTGCTCGACCGGCGTGACGAAGATCTTGCCGTCACCGATCTTGCCGGTGCGCGCCGCCTTGAGCACCGCCTCGATGGCCTGGTCGACCAGCTCGTCGGCCAGCACGACCTCGACCCGGATCTTGGGCAGGAAATCCACCACGTATTCGGCGCCGCGATAGAGCTCGGTGTGGCCCTTCTGGCGGCCGAAGCCCTTGACCTCGGTCACGGTGAGGCCGCTCACGCCGACCTCGGCGAGCGCCTCACGGACTTCGTCGAGCTTGAACGGTTTGATGATGGCGGTGACTTGTTTCACGTTCTGCAATCCTGGAGATGTAGAAAGGGCTGGCTCAGAGGAGCTCCCGAAATCCGTTGGTGACAGGATACCGCCAATCGCGGCCGAACGCGCGTGGGGTGATCCGGGGGCCAGGGGGGGCCTGGCGCCGCTTGTATTCGTTGATGCGGATCAGCCGCACCACCTGCTCCACCGCCTCGCGCGGATACCCCTCGGCCACGATCTCGGCGGGCGAGGCGGTCTGTTCCATATAGCGCGCCATGATGGCGTCGAGGATGTCGTAGGGCGGCAGGCTGTCCTGGTCGGTCTGGTCGGGGCGCAGCTCGGCCGAGGGCGGACGCGTGATGATGCGCTCCGGGATCACCTCGCCGCGCGTGTTGCGCCAGACCGCGAGCCGGTAGACCAGCGTCTTGGGCACGTCCTTGATGACCGCGAAGCCGCCGGCCATGTCGCCGTACAGCGTGCAGTAGCCGGTGGTCATCTCGGATTTGTTGCCCGTGGTGAGCACCAGCCGGCCGGTCTTGTTGGACAGGCCCATCAGCAGGGTGCCGCGGGCACGCGCCTGGATGTTCTCTTCGGTGGCGTCGACCGGGCGGCCCGCGAAGTGCGGGGCCAGCGCCGATTCGAACGCGTCCACGATGGGGCCGATCACGATCTCGTCGTACTGCACGCCCAGGCGCTCAGCCATGTCGGCGGCGTCGGTGAGCGAGATGTCGGCGGTGTAGCGCGACGGCATCATCACCGCCCGCACGTTGTCGGCGCCGATGGCATCGACCGCCACCGCCAGCACCACGGCCGAATCGATGCCGCCCGACAGGCCCAGGATGGCGCCGGGAAAGCCGTTCTTGCCGAGATAGTCGCGCACGCCCAGCACCAGCGCGTTCCAGACCTGCTCTTCCAGGCTGAACGGCGCCATGTCGGCGCCCGCGCTGGCCGGGCTGACCGCGCCGTGCGCGTCCACCTCGACCAGGTTCACCCCTTCGGTGAAATCGGGCAGGCGCGCGGCGCAGCGGCCCTGCGCGTCGAGCGCGAAGGAGGCGCCGTCGAACACCAGCTCGTCCTGGCCACCCACCAGGTTGGCGTAGAGCAAGGCACAGCCGGTGGCCTCGACGCAGCGGCGCGCCACGTCCTGGCGCGCCTCCTGCTTGCCGGTGTTGTAGGGCGAGCCGTTGGGCACCAGCAGCACCTGCGCGCCGGCGCGGGCGCTCTGCGCCGGTGCGCGGTCGAACCAGATGTCTTCGCAGATCACCACGCCGAAGTTCACGCCCTTGACGCTGAACACCAGGGCGGCGTCGCCGGCCGCGAAATAGCGCTGCTCGTCGAACACGGCGTAGTTGGGCAGCTCCTGCTTGCGGTAGGTGCCGAGCAACCGGCCCTCGCACAGCACGGACGCGGCGTTGTAGAGCAGGCCGTCGTGCTCGAGCACGTGGCCCACCACCACGTGCAGCCCGGCCAGGCCGGCCATGTCGGCGCGCAGCTTGTCGAGCGCGTCCTGCTGGCGCTGCACGAAGGACGGGCGCAGCAGCAGGTCTTCGGGCGGATAGCCGACCAGCACCAGCTCGGGCGTGAGCAGCACGTCGGCCTGCTGGCGGTGCGCGCTGTGCGCCGCTTCGAGCACCTTGCCGGCATTGCGCGCAAGGTCTCCGACACAGGCATTGATTTGGGCGATGGCGACCCGGACTGCACTCATGAACGACGGTTCCGCTGACGATATGAAAGGCAGCGCGGATTATCGCACGGTGATGACAGTGGCGACGCGGCCGATGCGGGCGGCATGCACGGCGCGGCGCCCTCGCCCGCCGCGCCCGGCCGAGCGGTTGCAGGCGCAACGACCGGCGGCATTGGCGGGCGTCCTTGCAGGCGCCCTTGCAGGCGCCCCCGCCGGCGCCCCATTGTGGTGCATCGCGCGGGTGGCCTCAGCCCGCGTTGCCGACCTGTTCGCGTTGCGCCTCGTGCAGCGCGGCGGCGCGCATGTCGCCGGCGAACCTGCCGAAGTCGGCGCCCGACGGCGCCTGGTACAGCCGCAGCCCGAGCTCGGGCAGCACGGCCAGCAGATGGTCGAACACGTCGCCCTGGATGCGCTCGTACTCGACCCAGGCCGTGATGGCCGTGAAGCAATAGACCTCGATCGGGATGCCCTCGGTCTGCGGCTCCATCATGCGCACCATCATCGCCATGTCCTGACGCACCTCGGGATGCTGGCGCAGATAGGCCAGGGCATACATGCGGAAGGTGCCGATGTTGGTGAGGCGGCGGCGGTTGGCCGGCACCTCGGCCAGGTCGCCGAGCTTGGCGTTGGTCTCCGTGAGCGCGTCTTCCTTGGCCTGCAGGTAGTCGTGCAGCAGGGCCACGCCCTTGAGCCGCTGCGCGTCGCCGGCGTCGAGGAAACGCACGCTGGTGGCGTCGATGCGCAGCGTGCGCTTGATGCGGCGCCCGCCCGATTCGAACATCTGGCGGTAGTTGCGATAGCTCTCGGAAAACAGCTTGTAGGTGGGCACGGTGGTCACCGTGTTGTCCCAGTTCTGCACCTTCACGGTGTGCAGCGCGATGTCCTTGACGAAGCCGTCGGCATTGGCCTGCGGCATCTCGATCCAGTCGCCGATGCGCAGCATGTCGTTGGACGTGAGCTGCGTGCTGGCCACCAGCGACAGCAGCGTGTCCTTGAAGACCAGCAGCAGCACCGCCGACAGCGCGCCCAGGCCGGAGATCATCCAGAGCGGCGAGCGGTCGATCATGATGGAGAGCACCAGCACCACGCAGATCGCATACAGGATCAGCTTGCCGATCTGGATGTAGCCCTTGATCGAGCGGGTCTGGGCGCGGGTGGTGGCCGAATAGGTGTCCTGCCAGGCGCTCAGCAGCCCGCTCACCCCGATGAACACGCAGATCCAGGCCGCGGCATGGGCGAGCCGGCCCACCACGGTGACCACGCGCTCGGCGTGCGGCACCATGTCGATGCCCATCGAGACCACCGCGAACGGCACCGCGTACCAGAAGTTGTGATACGCCCGCCGTCGCGTCAGCGCCTTGTCCCAGTCTTCGCGGCCGGAGGCCACCAGCAATTTGTGGGCGAAGAACAGCACCAGCCGCGCCACCACCCATTGGGCGAACAGCGCGGCCAGCACCAGCACCCCCACGCCGAGCAGGGTCTGGGCCCAGGGCTGGGACGGCACGGAATGATCCAGCGCGTCTACCAGGTTTTCCCATTGCATGGTCAAGATCGGAACTCCGTCATTCGAGATGGGCCAGATTATCCGCCATCGCGGCCCCCGGATCGTTTCCGGGCGTGTCCGCCGCTCGCAAGCCGTTGCCCGGTGGCCCTATAATCCCCGCCATCATGGCAAATACTCCCGACTCCAATCAGAACCAGTTCGCCAACAAGGCGAACGCCTGGTCCGCCCGTTTCTCCGAACCGGTCTCCGACCTGGTCAAGCGCTACACCGCCTCGGTCGACTTCGACAAGCGTCTGGCCCGCCACGACATCCGTGGCTCGCTGGCGCACGCCGACATGCTGGCCGCGCAAGGCATCATCTCGGCCCAGGATCTGGCCGACATCCAGCGCGGCATGCAGCAGATCGGCAGCGAGATCGACGCCGGCTCGTTCCAGTGGCTGCTCGACCTCGAAGACGTGCACCTGAACATCGAGAAGCGCCTGGTCGAACTGGTCGGCGACGCCGGCAAGCGCCTGCACACCGGCCGTTCGCGCAACGACCAGGTGGCGACCGACATCCGCCTCTGGCTGCGCGACGAGATCGACAACCTGATCGACCTGCTGCGCCAGCTGCGTCACGCGCTCGCCACGGTCGCCCTGGAAAACGCCGGCACCATCATGCCCGGCTTTACCCACCTGCAGGTGGCCCAGCCCGTCACCTTCGGTCACCACCTGCTGGCCTACGCCGAAATGTTCGGCCGTGACGCCGAGCGCCTGGCCGACACCCGCAAGCGCGTGAACCGCCTGCCGCTGGGCGCCGCCGCCCTGGCCGGCACCAGCTTCCCGATCGACCGCGAGCGCGTCGCGCGCACGCTCGATTTCGACGGCGTGTGCCGCAACTCGCTGGATGCCGTGTCCGACCGCGACTTCGCGATCGAGTTCTGCGCCGCCGCCGCGCTCATCATGACGCACGTCTCGCGCCTGTCGGAAGAGCTGGTGCTGTGGATGAGCCCGCGCGTGGGCTTCATCGACCTGGCCGACCGCTTCTGCACCGGCAGCTCGATCATGCCGCAAAAGAAAAACCCCGACGTGCCCGAACTGGCGCGTGGCAAGACCGGCCGCGTCAATGGCCACCTGGTCGCCCTGCTCACCCTGATGAAGGGCCAGCCGCTGGCCTACAACAAGGACAACCAGGAAGACAAGGAAGGCCTGTTCGACACCGTCGACACCGTGCGCGACACCCTCACGCTGTTCGCCGACATGGCCGGCGGCATCAAGGTCAAGCCGCAGAACATGCGTGCCGCCGCGCTGCAGGGCTTCGCCACCGCCACCGACCTGGCCGACTACCTGGTCAAGCGCGGCCTGCCGTTCCGCGACGCCCACGAAGTGGTGGCCCACGCCGTGCGCGACTGCGAACAGCGCGGTTGCGACCTGGCCGACCTCACCACCGACGAGCTCAAGGCCTACAACCCGGCCATCGCCGACGACGTGCACCAGGTGCTCACGCTCGAAGGCTCGGTGGCTGCGCGCAATCACGTGGGCGGCACCGCCCCCGAGCGCGTGCGCGAGGAAGCCCAGCGCGTGCTGGCCGAAACCGCACAGGCCTGACCGGCGCGGGGCCCCGCCCCGCCGCCCGCAAGATAAAAGCCCCGCAGATCACGATCGGCGGGGCTTTTTTTAGTTGCGTGCGCAGACAGCCGGTCTCGGCGTCAGGCCAGCCAGCGCGTCAAGCGCCGGTCCACTCGCTGGTGAAGTCGCGGAAGTCGGGGCGCTCGATCTTCGGCACGGCGCAGGCCGGGGTGCCGATCGCCAGGAACCCCAGGAACCGGTGATCCAGCGAATCGAAGCCGAGCTTTTCCTGCACCTCTTCCACGTAGGTGCCCAGGCCGGTGCTCCAGAACGCGCCGTAGCCCAGCATGTGCACGGCGTTCAGCACGTTCATCACCGCGGTGCCCGCCGCGATCACCTGCTCCTGCTCCTGCACCTTGCTGTTGTGGTCGATTTTGGCGGCCAGCGCCAGGAACAGCGGCACGCCCGCCATCCATTCGCGCACCGACTTCTCTTTCTCGGGCGTCATGCGCGGATCGCCGCTGCGCTTGACCGCGTCCAGCGCCATGTCGGCCAGCTTGCCGATGGCCTCGCCGCGGATGATCTTGAATCGCCACGGGCGCAGCGCGCCGTGATCGGGCGCGCTCATCCCGGCCTGCAGGATCTGGTCCAGTTCCTCGGGCTTGGGCGCGGGCCCGCGCAGAAACTTCACGGAGCGGCGGGTGTAGAGCGCGTGCAGCGGGGAAACGGTTTCGGTCTGGGACATGGGTGACGGAGCCAAATGCAAAAAAGACAGATTCTCATATTACGCCAGGCGCGATGCCGGCGCGGCCAAACCCCTGCCATCGGCCGGGGCTTCGCGCCTCAGCCCAGGTGGGTGTGGCGCTCGGGACGTTCTTCGACCTGCATTTCCGACAGGCCATGCAGGATGCCGCAATCCTCCGTGTCGGCATGGGCCGACAGGCAGCGCTGGCGCAGCTCGCCGAGTTGCGACTTCAGCTGGGTCAGCTCGGCGATGCGCTCGTCGACGTGGGCGATGTGCTCGTCGAACAGCTCATTGATCGGCCCGCAGCCGGTCTGGTGATTGTCCGCGAGGGTCAGGATCTGGCGGATCTCGTCCTGCGTCATGTCGAGCGCGCGGCAATTGCGGATCAGCCGCAGCCGGTCCTGGTGCACCTGACCATAGCTGCGGTAGTTGTTCAGGCCGCGCTCGGGCGCGGGCAACAGCCCTTCCTTCTCGTAATACCGCACGGTCTCGACCGTGGTGCCGGCCGCCTTGGCCAGTTCGCCGATCTTCATCGTCTGCCCTCCTGAGCTTGCGCGGGCGCAAGCCACCGGTGACGGCGGCCCACGACCTGCTTGACCCTATAGTAACTCCAGGGTGTGAAATTCGGACAAATACCAGCGCTCTCATGTCGGGGACACATCTCCGGCCTTGCGGGAAGCGCGAGTCCGTCAGGAAGACTGCCTTGGAACACAAGATGTCGCGTACGCCGAACCCCCTCTCCGATGCCCGTCCGGATGCCTGCTGCCGCCATGATCATGGCCCGGCGGAAGGCGGCCGGGCGGCGGCCGGAGACGATGCGCACGGCGCCGACGCCGCCCATCGTCATGAACACGGCCACGATCACGCTCACGCCCATGAGCACGGCCAAGACCACGGTCATGCGCACGACCATGCCGCGCCCCGCGCCGCTGCGGCCGGGGGCTGCTGCGGCGGCCACGCGGCCGGCGTCGCCGCGTCCGGGGGTGCCGCCGCGGTGCTGCAGGCCGGCCCCGGCCAGTCGGTGGCGCGCGTGCGCATCGGGCAAATGGACTGCCCCACCGAGGAGACCCTGATCCGCAAGAAGCTGGGCAACATGGGCGAGGTCCATGCGCTCGACTTCAACCTGATGCAGCGCGTGCTTATCGTGGTGCATGCCGACGCGGCGCTCGAACGCGTGCTGGCCGCGATCCGGTCGCTGGGCATGACGCCCGAAGTCCTGGCCGACGACGCCCCCGCGCGCGCCGCCGCGCCCGCCGCGCATGGCGGCTGGCGCTGGCTGGCCGTGGGCGGCGTGTTCGCGGCGCTGGCCGAGGCGGCGCACTTCGCCAGCCTGCCGGCCTGGTCCACGGCGGTGCTGGCGCTGATCGCCATCGCCGCGAGCGGCCTGTCGACCTACCGCAAGGGCTGGATCGCGGTGCGCAACGGAAACCTCAACATCAATGCGCTGATGAGCATCGCCGTCACCGGCGCCGTGCTGATCGGCCAGTGGCCCGAGGCGGCCATGGTGATGGTGCTGTTCAACGTGGCCGAGCTGATCGAGGCGCGCGCGCTCGACCGCGCCCGCAATGCCGTGCGCGGCCTGATGGACCTCGCGCCGCAGACGGCCCATGTGCGCCAGGACGACGGCCAGTGGCGCGACGTGCCCGCGGCGCAGCTGCGGCTCGACGACGTGGTGCGGGTGCGGCCCGGCGAGCGGATCGCCGCCGACGGCGTGGTCAGCGACGGCCGCTCCGCCGTAGACCAGTCGCCCATCACCGGCGAGAGCCTGCCGGTCGAGAAATCGGTGGGCGACGAGGTGTACGCCGGCACGGTCAACGCCGCCGGCTCGTTCGACTACCGCGTGACCGCCGCCGCCGGCAACACCACGCTGGACCGCATCATCCACGCGGTCGAGCAGGCCCAGGGCGCGCGCGCCCCGACCCAGCGCTTCATCGACCGCTTCTCGCGCATCTACACCCCGGCCGTGGTGCTGCTGGCGGTGCTGGTCGCGCTGGTGCCGCCGCTGCTGCTGGACCACGCCTGGCTGGACTCCGTGTACCGCGCGCTCGCGCTGCTCATCATCGCCTGCCCGTGCGCGCTTGTGATCTCCACGCCGGTGAGCGTGGTGAGCGGCCTGACCGCCGCCGCGCGCCGCGGCATCCTGATCAAGGGCGGCATCTATCTCGAAGAGGGCCGCAAGCTCGACTGGCTCGCGCTGGACAAGACCGGCACGCTGACGCGCGGCAAGCCGGTGCAGCGCACGCTGCGCGCCTGGCTGCCCGCCAGCGCCGGCGGCCTCGACACCGAACAGGTCGCGGTCAGCCTGGCCGCGCGCTCCGACCACCCCGTGTCGCGCGCGCTGGCCCAGGCCGATTCGGCCGCCGCCGTCACGCGGCTGGACGTGAGCGACTTCGAGGCCCTCCCTGGCCAGGGCGTGGCCGGCACGATCGACGGCGAACGCTTCCATTTGGGCAACCGCCGCCTGATCGCCAGCCTGGGCCTGCTGACCCCCGAGGTCGCGGCCTATTTCGACGAGGCCGAACAGGCCGGCGACACCGCCATCGCGCTGGCCGACGCGCGCGCCGTGCTGCTGACCGCGGGCGTGACCGACACGCTCAAGCCCACCAGCGCCGAGGCGATTGCGGACCTGCACCGCCTTGGCGTGCGCACGCTGATGCTCACCGGCGACAACGCCCGCGTCGCGCAGCGCATCGCCGCCGACCTGGGCATCGACGCCGTGAATGCGGAGCTGCTGCCCGAACACAAGCTGCAGCAGATCGAGTCGCGCCTTGCCGACACGCGCGGCAAGGTCGGCATGGTGGGCGACGGCATCAACGACGCCCCCGCGCTGGCGCGCGCCGACATCGGCTTTGCCATGGGCGCGGCCGGCACCGGCACCGCCATCGAGACCGCCGACGTCGCCCTGATGGACGACGACCTGCGCAAGATCGGCACCTTCGTGCGCCTGTCGCGCGCAACCCACCGCGTGCTGATGCAGAACATCGGCCTCGCGCTCGGCATCAAGGCGGTCTTCCTGGTGCTCGCCATGACCGGCCACGCCACGCTCTGGATGGCCGTGTTCGCCGACGTGGGCGCCAGCCTGCTGGTGGTGGCCAACGGCCTGCGCCTGCTGCGCGCGGTGCGCTGAGCAGGCGGGCCACGGTCCCGCGCCCGGCTGCGGCCGCGCCTCGTGCACTTGCGCCCGAGGATCACGGCGCAGGCCCGGCCGGCCAGCCCGCTGCGATGAGGGAGCATGCTTCAGGCGCTTGACCGGAGCCGCGCCGGCACAACGCCCGCTGGCCGAGCTCGACCCGCCTTGCGACGGCGTCACGCGATGCGCGGCGGCCGCCGCGGCCGTGCCCCGCCGTGGCGCCCGGCCCGGACGGGCCAAGCCCCTCCGCCCGCCCGATCCGCCGCAACGCGGGCGCACTGGGATATAGTGCGGGTCATTCCCGAATCCCCGCTCACGGCCGCACCCGCGCGCCGCCTCCCGGATGCAAGACCTCAACGACCTCTATTACTTCGTTCAAGTGGTGGACCACGCCGGCTTCGCGCCGGCCGGCCGCGCGCTCGGCATCCCGAAGTCCAAGCTGAGCCGCCGCATCGCGTTGCTCGAAGACCGGCTCGGCACCCGCCTGATCCAGCGCTCGACCCGCCGCTTCACGGTCACCGACATCGGCCACACCTATTACAACCACTGCCGCGCCATGCTGGTGGAGGCCGAGGCCGCCGAAGAGGCCATCGCCGTGAACCGCGCCGAGCCGCGCGGCGTGGTGCGCATGACCTGCCCGGTGGCCCTGCTGGAGGCGCAGGTCGGCGCCATGGTGGCGGACTTCATGGTGGCGTATCCGCAGGTGCACGTGCATCTCGAAGACACCAACCGCCAGGTCGACGTGGTGGGCGAAGGCATCGACGTGGCGATCCGCGTGCGGCCCGGCCCGCTGCAGGACAGCGACCTGGTGCTGCGCATCCTCTCCGAGCGCGGCCAGTGCCTGGTCGCCAGCCCCGCCCTCGTCAAACAGGCGGGCGCGGAGCCGTTCACCTCGCCGCTCGACCTGACCCGCCTGCCCAGCCTGGCCCTCGGCCTCGGCGCCGCCCAGGCCGAGCAGGCCTGGCACCTGATCGGCCCCGATGGCCAGACCGCCACCGTCCCGCATCGCCCGCGCCTCATCACCCGCTCGATGCTCGCCCTGCGCGCCGCCGCCCTCGCTGGCGTGGGCGTGGTGCAGTTGCCCGGCATGATCGTCCACGAACAACTCGCCCGCGGCGACCTCGTGCACCTGCTGCCCGGCTGGGCCCCCCGCCGAGAAATCGTCCACGCCGTCTTCGCCTCCCGCCGCGGCCTGCTCCCCTCGGTGCGCACCCTGATCGACTTCATGGCCGAACGCTTCGAACAGATCGGCGACTGATCCGACCGCCGTTCAAGAAAGCGTTCCCGGCCTCCAGGCGCGTCGCCGCTCCCCAAAAAAGGAGTCAGACTGCATTTTCGTAAAGGTGTCAGACTGCATTTTTCGCCAAGCGGCGCCCGAGGCAAGAAAGCATAAAGGTGTCAGACTGCATTTTCCGGCCACGCCGTGCGCTCGAGCGAAGTCGGCCATCCGGAAAATGCAGTCTGACACCTTTATGCAGGGGCGAACGCCGCTCGCCCCTCCCTGCTTCAACCCGAGTCGCCGACGTCATCCGCATGGCTCGGACGCTCGCCGGTCACATACGACACGAAAGCCTCGTCGAGCGACCTCGCCCCGCACGCCTTCATGAGTTCCGCGGCGGAGGCAAATCGTCGGGCCACACCCTCGTGCAGAAAATAGAACAGGTCACACCGACCCTGGACCTCGTCCACCAGATGCGTCGAGAATAGAACCGCCTTGCCATTCGACCGCATCTGCGCGACGGCCTGCCAAAGATAGAAGCGATACTCCGGATCCACGCCTGCGGTCGGCTCATCCAGGATGGCCAAGTCGGCGTCCAGCGACAGAATCACCATCAGCACGAACCATCGCTTCTCGCCATAGCTGCAACTGTTCGCCCGACGCTTCCAGAGCATCCGGAATTTGTCCGTGAGCTTCTGCCCCAGTCCGGCCAGCAGGGCGTCAACCCGCGTCTCGTCCGAAGCCGACAGCCCGTATACGAGCTGCGCCATTTCGCCGAGCCTGAGCGCGTCCGGGATGGTGACGACCTGGGTCAGGTAGGCAATACGGTCCCGAACGCCAAGGCTCGAGACGCTACCGGCCTCGGCGCGGCGCAGGCCGCATGCAATATCGAAGAGCGTCGTCTTGCCAGCCCCGTTGGAGCCCAACAGCCCGACCACGCTGCCCGGCTCGACCGAAAGCGTCACCCCATCCAGAACCCGCCGACCATTCCTGTGAATGACGACATTTTCCAGCTGCAGCGCAAACGGGCTCATCGGTTGCTCCACTCGGGATTGACGCGCAGGCGCA
>Ga0160496_1000623_pt1 | contig 13455 bp, 12 predicted proteins | sample DIDPMG_2_FD_108231 | JGI IMG/M metagenome (GOLD analysis project Ga0160496, IMG submission 108231) | Enriched soil microbial communities from UW Madison campus, WI, USA - DID2937_E24_FP MG | ecosystem: Environmental > Terrestrial > Soil > Grasslands | place: USA: Madison, Wisconsin | collected...
GAACAGCACCGCCTTGCCTTCCATCACCGGCTTGGAGGCCAGCGCGCCGATGTTGCCCAGGCCCAGCACCGCGGTGCCGTTGGAGATCACGCCCACCAGGTTGCCGCGCGCGGTGTAGCGGAACGCGTTGGCCGGATCGTCGACGATCTCCTCACAGGCCGCCGCCACGCCCGGCGAGTACGCCAGGGCCAGATCGCGCTGGTTGGTCAGTTGCTTGGTCGGCGTGACCGAGATTTTGCCGGGGCGACCGTGCTCGTGATATTCAAGCGCGGCTTTGCGGAGATTGGCATCCATGGGAATGGGCTCGTGAGAGACGGACAAATGGGGGGGTGAATTCTAGCGCCGGGCGGGCTTGCGCGGTACACGCATCAGCCCGGACAGGCGGACGGCCGCAGGGCGCGCGCCGGCGCTGGCGCAGGGATCGGCGGGGGGCCGATGGCTCGTATCTTACACAAAGCTGAACAACCCTCCGTTCTCGCCCGCCACACTCAATGCGGTCCGGCCTCGGCGTAGCAGCCCGCGGGATCGAACAGCGCGCGCACGCGGGCGTCGAGCTGGCGCGCCGGGCCGGCCAATGCGGGATCGGGCGCAGGGGGGAGTGCCGGCGCCGCGCCGCCCGGCTCGAACACCAGCTCCTCGATCCAGGCCAGCGCGCCGCCGTGGCCCAGGAACACCTGCGCCAGGTTGACCGCCGCGCCGTCGAGCGCATCCAGCCGATGGCGCGGCGCCCATGCCGGCGCGGCCAGGCAGGCGCGGCCGGCCTCCCCGCGCAGCAGCTCGAACAGCGCCGGCACCAGGCGCTGCACCGTGACCGATTGCAGCGGTTGGGTGGCCGCCGCGCCGAACGCGCCGAAGGTCTCGACCGTGCCGTCGGCCAGCACCGCCTTCACGCCGACCAGGCCGCTGGCGGCCGTGCCCGAGGTGGGCCAGCCACCGGCCTGCGCCAGCCACAGCCCCACCGGGGTGGACGGGATCTCGCTTTCGAACTGGGTGAGCCCCGCAGCCAGCAGCCCGCCCACGCGCGCGCCCGGCGCCACGTGCCAGCGGCCGTCGGCCTGGCGCACGCTCGTCAGCCGCCCGGGGTCGACCACCAGGCAGGGGCCGGCGGCCGCGGCCGGGCGCGCGGCGGCGGTGCCGGCCAGCGCCAGCGTGACGCCGTATTCGGCACAGAGGCGGCGCGCGATGCGCGCGTCCATGGCGTCGGCGGCGAGCAGGCGGGCGCGTTGCTCGCCCAGGGTTTCGAGCGGGCCGGTGGCCACGGCCTCGAGCCGCTCGCAGAACGTGAGCCAGACCGAGCGCGGCGGCCGCTTTCCCAGCAGAAAAGCGCGACGGGAAGGCTGCATGACTACAATCCCTCTTTCGCTGTGAGATTCACCATGCCTGCCCTCGCATCACGTACCAATGATTTTTTGACATTCCAGGTCGTCGAACTCTTCAAAGAAGCCCAGGCGCTTGCCGCCACGGGACGCGACATTATCAGCCTCGGTATCGGAGAACCCGACTTTACCGCGCCGCCCCAGGTGATCGAGGCGCTCGAGCGCGCCGGCCGTGCCGGCCTGAGCGGCTACAGCGCCCCCGGCGGCCTGGCGCCGCTGCGCTGTGCCATCGCCCAATTCTATGAAACCGAGTTCGGCGCCCGCATCGATCCGGCGCGCGTGATCGTGACCGCCGGCGCCTCGGGCGCCCTGTGGCTGGCCTGCGCCGCGCTGGTGAACCAGGGTGGCGAGGTGCTGATGCCCGACCCGTCCTATCCGGCCAACAGCAACTTCGTGCTGGCCTCGGGCGGCCGTCCGCGCCTCATCCCCAGCACCGCCGCCAAGCGCTTCCAGCTCTCGGCCGCCGACGTGCGCGAACACTGGGGCCCGGCCACGCAGGGCGTGCTGGTGGCCTCGCCGAGCAATCCCACCGGCACCTCGATCGCCCACGACGAGCTGATCGACCTGTTGGCCGCGGTGCGCGAGCGCAAGGGTTTCACCATCATGGACGAGATCTACCTGGGCCTGTCGTACGACGGCCAGCCGCGCTCGGCCCTGACGCTGGACGACGACATCATCGTCATCAACAGCTTCTCGAAGTACTTCCACATGACGGGCTGGCGCCTGGGCTGGATGATCGTGCCGGAATCGATGGTGGGCCCGATCGAGAAGATGGCCGCGAGCCTGGCGATCTGCGCGCCGACGCTGGCCCAGCACGCCGCGCTGGCCTGCTTCCAGCCCGACGCGATGAAGATCTTCGCGCACCGCCGCGATGCCTTCCGCCAGCGCCGCGACTACCTGCTGCCCGAGTTCGAGCGCCTGGGCATTCCCGTGCCGGTCAAGCCGGATGGCGCCTTCTATATCTATGCCGACGTGGCCGGCCTGGGCATGGACAGCGCGACCTTCTCGCACCGCCTGCTGCACGAGGGCGGCGTGGCCGCCGTGCCCGGCCTGGACTTCGGCCCGGCCCACGGCCACCACATGATGCGCTTCTCCTACGCCACCGGCCTGGACCGCCTCCAGGAAGCCGTGGCCCGCATCGAAAAGCTGCTCTGACGCAGGCTCAGCGCGCCGCCGCCCCGGCCGGGCACGGCGCGCGCGTGGGCGCCGGGGCCGCGCCATCGACGATCAGCGTCATGAAGCGCACCACCCCCACCTCTTCATTGCGGTACAGGCCGCGCACGGCGCCGTCGGCGCCCTGCAGCACCGACATGCCTTCGGGCACGGTGTCGTGGCCGGCGCGTTCGGCGCCCGCCTCGTCCCAGGGGCTGAAGAGCCAGGCCGCGGGGTCGTCGCCGACCCGGCCGGCCGTGCGCACGCGGGTGCCCGCCGGGTAGCGCATCTCGCCCAGCGCGAGCGGGCAGACCAGCGCGCCGTCATCGATGCGCACCAGCCGGCGCGCAGCATCCAGGTAGATCGAGGGGCCGTCGAGCGCCAGGCCCCGCAGCGTCAGGACATGGCCCGTGTCCACGTCGATGCGCCACACGTCGTCGGCGCGAAAGCCATCGCCATACAGCGTGCCATGGGTCGCGATCAGGGCGGCGCCGGCCGGCAGCCCGGCGATCGCGTCGTTGCCCGGCCCCAGCTTGCACCGCCGCAGGCCGGCCGGGGCCTCGTCGGCATCGGTCTCCAGCGTGATGCCCTCGGCGAGGTCGCAGCGCCAGCCGTCGATCTCGTGGGTGCCGGCGCCGCGCAGCACCACCTCCTCGGCGTGGGTGCCGGTGACGGCGTACGCGTCGTTGCGCTGCACCTGCACGTTGCGCGACAGCGAGGTTGCCGGCACGCCGCGCACGCCAACCGGCGCGGGAAACGTCGCCGTCACATACGACTCCGGGTGCCCGGCGCGCTCGAGGCGCAGCCGCGTGCCGGCCGGCATGGCGATGCCGCCGAGCGTGCGCGGCGCATCGAGCGTGAGCTGCAGCGCGGCCTCCTGGGCCGCGTACTTGCGCTCGATCTGCTTGACGCCGACATAGAGCCACACGTCGAACGCGGCCGCCACGCCCAGCGCCAGCATCAGCAGCCCGCACAGGACGCGGCGCCGGCCGAAGGCGGCGCGGGCCCCGCCGCTGAAAGCCAGCACGGCCAGCCATCCCACGAGCGCGACGCCCGCGAGAAACGACACCAGCACGGTGAGATAGAAGTACCCGCTCGGAAAGGCGACAGGAATCATGGTGCCATCACTATACCGGGACGCATGATCCGGCGTCCGCCGCCGGGAGGCGCCCAAACAAAAGGGCCACCCGCCAGGGTGGCCCCGTGCCTGTGCGCGGCGGGTCAGTCGCGTGCCAGGGCGATGCCGGAGGCCAGCGCCAGGCGGCGCCGTTCGGCCTGCACCTTGGCGCCATAGCCGCCGTCGTCGGGGCCGGTGGCGCCGACGTAGCAGGCCAGGCCGCCGTTGACCGAACCGCGGCGGTCGACGCAATCCTTCAGGATCGTGGCGCCGACGTGGATGTTGGCGAGCGGATCGAGCGGGTTGCCCTTGCCCTTGCCGGCCGACACATAGGCGTCGAACTTGTCCTAGTGCACGCGGGTCATCACCTGCATCAGGCCCTGCGCGCCCACCGGGCTTTCGGCGAACGGGTTGTAGCGCGATTCGATGGCGATCACGGCGAGCAGCAGCAAGGGGTCGAGCTGCTTTTCGCGGCCGACCTTGTACACGGCGTTCACCAGCGTGCCGGTGGCGTCGTACGACACCTTGTATTTGCGCGAGATATAGTTGCGCAACGCATCCACCTGGGCATTGTTGGTGGCTGCGGATGCCGTGGTCTTGCGACCCTGCGGCGGGTTTTCGCTGCGCAACGGACCGAGCAGGCCGGTGGCGTTGCTGGGCGCATTGGGTACTGCCATGACGACGGCCGAAGCGTTATCGGTACCGGAATCCAGCCCCAGCTCGACGTCGGGGGCGGGCTGCATGGATGTGGGTGCGAGAGCGGTCAACAAGGCTTTGTGCACCTGCAGTGCCTGGTCTCGCAGACCGGGCAGTGCGAAGCCCATGCTCACCGTGACGATGACCGCGATGCCCAGATAGACCGTGCAGAGTCGCAGTGCTTCAGCGAGATGGTGGTGCACTCCTTGGGCCAGCTGACGAAAGACGCCGGCCACTGACGCATCGGGCATAAGACCTCCTGCGTGGGGAATGAAGAGCGGGCAATGTTAACCTCTGTTCTATCAATCAAATGTAACCAAATCACCGGGATCTGTAGTGAAGTACCGCGACCTCCGAGATTTTCTGACCCAGCTCGAACGCAAGGGCGAGCTCAAGCGCATCGCCGCGCCGGTGTCCACCGAACTCGAAATGACCGAGATTTCGGACCGCGTGCTGCGCGCCGAAGGCCCGGCCCTGCTGTTCGAAAAGGCCCTGCACAACGGCGCGCCGGCCGAGATGCCGGTGCTGGCCAATCTGTTCGGCACGCCGCGCCGCGTGGCCTGGGGCATGGGCGCCGAAGACGTGGGCGCGCTGCGTGACGTGGGCGAACTGCTCGCCTCGCTGCGCGAGCCCGAGCCGCCCAAGGGCTTCAGCGACGCGCTGGCCAAGGTCAAGATGCTCAAGGCCGCGCTCTGGGACATGAGTCCCAAGAGCGTGCGCGGCGCGCCGTCCCAGGAAGTGGTGTGGGAAGGCAACGACGTGGACCTGGCGCGTCTGCCGATCCAGAGTTGCTGGCCCGGCGACATCGCGCCGCTCCTCACCTGGGGTCTGGTCATCACGCGCGGCCCGAACGCCAAGCGCCAGAACCTCGGCATCTACCGCCAGCAGGTGATCGGCCGCAACAAGCTCATCATGCGCTGGCTGTCGCATCGCGGCGGCGCGCTCGACTTCCGCGACCACGCGCTGGCGCACCCGGGCACGCCGTTCCCGATCGCGGTGGCGCTGGGCGCCGACCCCGCCACCACGCTGGGCGCGGTCACGCCGGTGCCCGACACGCTCTCCGAATACCAGTTTGCCGGCCTGCTGCGCGGCTCGCGCACCGAGGTCACGCAGGCGCTGGGCAGCACGCTGTCGGTGCCGGCCACCGCGGAAATCGTGCTCGAAGGCCACCTGCTGCCGTCCACCGATCCGCGCGCGCTGGCGCCGCAGGCGCCCGACGGCGCGCCGCCCGCCCCCGACACCGGCTACGAGATGGCGCTCGAGGGCCCGTACGGCGACCACACCGGCTACTACAACGAGCAGGACTGGTTCCCGGTCTTCACCGTCGAGCGCATCACGATGCGCCGCAACCCGATCTATCACACCACCTACACCGGCAAGCCGCCCGACGAGCCGGCCGTGCTGGGCGTGGCGCTCAACGAGGTGTTCGTGCCGCTGCTGCGCCGCCAGCTGCCCGAGATCGTGGACTTCCACCTGCCGCCCGAGGGCTGCAGCTACCGCCTCGCGGTGGTGTCGATCCGCAAGCAGTACGCCGGCCACGCCAAGCGCGTGATGTTCGGCCTGTGGAGCATCCTGCGCCAGTTCATGTACACCAAGTTCATCGTGGTGGTCGACGAAGACATCGATCCGCGCGACTGGAAGGAGGTGGTCTGGGCCATGACGACCCGCATGGACCCGGTGCGCGACACGGTGCTGGTCGAACGCACGCCGATCGACTACCTGGATTTCGCCTCGCCCGTCTCGGGCCTGGGCGGCAAGATGGGCATGGACGCGACCAACAAGTGGCCGGGCGAAACCGACCGCGAATGGGGCACGCCGATCAAGATGGATCCGGCCGTGAAAAGCCGCGTCGACGCCATGTGGGGCGAGCTCGGGCTTTGATCGCGCGGGCCGCAACGCAAAGCAAAAGCGCCCCGCGGGGCGCTTTTGCTTTTGCCGGACCCGGCCCTTCAGCGCGGATCGCGCCCGGCGCGGTGGTTGTTGCGCCAGGCCTTGTAGAGCTGCCAGCCGGCCAGCGCGCCGCCGGCCAGCTTGAGCAGGCCGGCACGCTTGCCCCCGCCCATGACGAAGGCCGACAGGCTGGAGCTCACCATCGGATAGCGCCGCATCAGGTTGAACCCCTGCCACAGCAGCTGCGAGGTGTTGCCCCGCGCGAACTTGGGCCACAGCCCCCGCAGCAGCGTGGCGGGCTCGAGGGCCTGCCCCGCGTCGGCGATGCTGTGGGCCAGCGCCTCGCGCTCGATCGCCGCGCGGGCGCGCAGCAGCTCGATGCGGACCTGGCGGTCGACGGTTGCGGAATGTCGCGACATCTCAGCGCCTCCCGGCGCGCTGGCGCGCCGCTGCTTCACGTTCCGCGAGCGCTTCGCGCTCCTCCAGCTCTTCCTGGGCGTCGCGCACCCGGTCGAGCAGCTCGGCATCGCGCCCCAGCTCTTCGAGCGTGGCGGCGAACGGCACCGGGCCATCGACCAGCGTGCGACGCACCAGCAGCAGGAGACCCACGCCGATCACGCCATAGATGCCGGCCAGCAGGCCGAGCGCCACATAGCGATCCTCGGTGGGCCAGAACGCCACCGCGATGGTGATGGTGAATACGAGCACCGCCAGCGTGATGAACAGGAGCGCGGCGAATGCCATGCCCAGCACCTTCACGAGGCGAGCCTTCTCGCCGCTGGCTTCGAGGGCCAGCAGCTCGAGGCGCGTGCGCAACAGCCCGACCAGGCTGGCGGCAACGCCAAAAACCGATCTGCGCAGACTCATAGGCGATCAAATGCAAACGGCCGCGTGGCTTACCCCCGCGGCCGTCTGCACATGGCCTTAGCGTCGGCTGATCAGCAGGCCGAGCAGCAGGCCGGTCACGCCTGCAATGCTGATGGCCTGCCAGGGATTGTCGTGCACGTAGTCGTCGGTGGCACGGGCGGCGCGGCGGCCGCGCTCCAGCATCGCATCTTGCGCGTCGTAGAGCGCTTCGCGGGTGCGCTTGAGCGAGGCCTGGGCGCGCTCGCGCAGCTCGGAGGCCTTTTCGCCGGAGCTCGCAGCGGCTTCACGCAGCAGCGACTCGGCATCGCTCAGGCTGTTCTTGACGCTGTCGATGAGTTTGTCCTTGGCGACGTCTTCGGATCGTTTTGCGTTCATTGGCGCTCCCTTCTGGATGTGACGGTGACACAACGATAATACCAGCCGCATCGGCGCCGGCAAGGCATCGATGCTACCGGTTGCTACGCCGGCTTACGGCGTGCGCCCAAGGCTCACTTGAGCTGCGTGATCTCGACGGCCGACTTGATCCCGCCCTGGTCGATATCCTGGCGCATGACCAGGTTCATCGACGGGCAATACCAGTCGGTGACCGTGGTGTTCAGCCCGGGGATCGGCAGCGTGATGCCCTTGAAGGTGGCCATCGTGGGATCGCTGTTGCGCGTGTAGGTGATGGGCAGGCAGGCGTACTTGCCCAGCGGCGTGTCGATCTCGCGGCGCGCGCCGACGGTCTTCTCGCCGATGCGCACGGTGGTGCTGGGCTGCCCGCCCACCGGCGCTTCCTTGCCGATGTTCAGGCGATAGGCGGCGCCCGGCAGGCGCTGGCCTTCCTTGACGGTCTCGTAGGCGAACAGGCCCAGCATGCGCAGGTCGAACTGGCCGTCGTTGCGCGGCGCCTCGCCGGCCTGGTCGTAGCGCACGAACGTGGCCTGGCCGTTCTTCACGGTCATGAGGTAGTCGAGCCGCGACTTGCCCGGCGGCAGGCCGGCGTAGGCAAACGTGGCGGTGCCGCGCACGCGCGCGCGGCACTCCGCGCCGCTCTTGCTCACTTCGGCGAAGTTGAGGTCGGCGCCCATGTTGATGTTGCCCGACCCGGTGAGCACGACCTGCCCGCCGTCGTGCATGAACTTGGCGTCGCACACGCCCGCGGCCTGGGCCGGGGCGGCGGCGAGACCGCCCGCCAGGGCCAGGGTGGCCATCGGAAAAATCAGACTTCTCACTTGCACAGGGCACTCCAGTAACGAACGCCAGCCGCGGCCGGACGATGCTTCGATACTACACCGCAGCCCCCGCCGGCCTTGTATCCGGCTGCGCCGGTCCGCAACCGGGAGACGCAGCGGCGGCCCGGCCCCGTCCCATATCCCTCGGATTGCAGGAAACCCGGCCCGCCAAATAACTTTTCGGAATATGGATCCAAGCAATCAAAAGTTGTAGGGATGTAGCCCGCTTTCTATGATCGGGGCACATGTTGCGGGCCTGCGCCCGCGTGGCGCACCGACGATTCAATGAAGCTCTTTCCGATTTTCACCGACCTCACCCAACGCCGTGTGCTGGTGGTGGGGGGCGGCGAAGTGGCCGCCCGCAAGGCGGCCGCCCTGCTCGAAGCCCAGGCCGACGTGGTGGTGGGCGCCCCCGAACTCGATCCCGAGCTGGCCCGCCTGGCGGCGGCCGGCCGCATCACGCACCTGGCCGGCGCCTACCAGCCGGCCTGGCTCGACGAGGCCTGGCTGGTGGTCGCGGCCACCGACGACCGCGCCGTCAACCAGGCCGTGCACGACGACGCCGTGGCGCGCCGGTTGTTCTGTAACGTGGTCGACGACGCCGCGCTGTCCACCTTCCAGGTGCCGTCCATCGTCGACCGCTCGCCGCTCATCGTCGCCATTTCGTCTTCCGGCGTGGCGCCGGTGCTGGCACGCCGCCTGCGCGAGCGCCTCGAATCCCTGTTCGACCACACGCTGGGCCCGCTGGCCGCGCTGGCCGAACGCTTCCGCGCCCGCATCCGCAGCCAGCGCCCCGACCTCGGACAGCGCCGCCGCTTCTACGACTGGCTGCTCGACGGCCCGGTGGCCCAGGCCCTGCGCCAGCAGCAGCCGGACGAGGCCGAACGCCTGCTCGGCGCGGCCCTGGACCAGCCGCAGGAGGCGCGCCAGGGCAGCGTGGTGCTGGTGGGCGCCGGCCCCGGCGACCCCGGCCTGCTCACGCTCAAGGCGTTGCGCGCGCTCAACGAGGCCGACGTGATCCTGCACGACCGGCTGGTGAGCGATGCGGTGCTGGCGCTGTCGCGCCGCGACGCCGAGCGCATCACGGTGGGCAAGCTGCTCGGCGAAGACCACCAGGCCACCCAGGCGCGCATCCATCGTCTGATGGTGGAACACGCCCGTGCCGGCCGCCGCGTGGTGCGGCTCAAGGGCGGCGACGCCTTCATCTTCGGCCGGGGCGGCGAAGAGCTCGAATACCTGCGCGAACACGCCGTGCCGTTCGAGGTGGTGCCCGGCATCACCGCGGCGCTCGCCTGTGCCGCCTACGCCGGCATCCCCCTCACGCACCGCGAGCATGCGCAGTCGGTGCGCCTGGTCACGGCGCACTGCCGCGCCGACGAGGACACGCTGGACTGGGACGGCCTCGCCCGCCCGGCCCAGACCCTGGCCTTCTACATGGGCGTGGGCCAGCTCGATACGCTGTCGGCGCGCCTGATCGCGCACGGCCGCCAGCCCGACACGCCCTTCGCGCTGATCGAGAACGGCAGCCGGCCCGAACAGCGCGTGGTGGCGGGCCGCCTCGACCAGCTCGCCGAGCTGGCGCGCGCCCATGCCGTGCACTCCCCGGCCCTGCTGGTGGTGGGCGAGGTGGCGGGCCTGGCCGGCAAGCTGCGCTGGTTCGGCCAGTACGCCGAGGGCCTGCCCGCCCCCGCGGCCGCCTGAACGGCCCGGCCGATCCGCCCGCGCCTGCCGGCGCGACCCAACAAAAAACCCGGCGCATGCGCCGGGTCTGTTGCAACGATCCGTCAGATCGCGCGGGCAGGCTTGCGCCCTTACTCGACCTTCTGCTTGGTGCCGAAGATGCGGTCGCCCGCGTCGCCCAGGCCCGGCATGATGTAGCCGTGCTCGTTGAGCTCGCGGTCGATCGAGGCGGTGTAGATGTGCACGTCGGGGTGGCGATCGAGCACGGCCTTGATGCCCTCGGGGGCGGCCACCAGCGTGAGCGCACGGATCTCGCGCGCGCCGGCGCGCTTGAGCATGTCGATCGTGGCGACCAGCGAACCGCCGGTGGCCAGCATCGGGTCGACGATCAGCGCCAGGCGCTGGTCGAGCTCGCCGACCAGGCGTTCGAGATAGGTCTGCGCTTCGAGGGTTTCTTCGTTGCGGGCCAGGCCCACGACGCTGACCTTGGCGCCCGGGATCAGGCTCAGCACGCCGTCGAGCATGCCGATGCCGGCGCGCAGGATGGGCACCACGGTGACCTTCTTGCCGGCGATCTTCTCGACCTCGACGGTGCCGCACCAGCCCTCGACCTGGGCCGGCGCGAGCGGCAGGTCTTTCGAGGCTTCGTAGGTGAGCAGCGCGGCGACTTCCTGCGACAGCTCGCGGAAGCTCTTGGTGCTGAGGTCGGCACGACGCATGATGCCGAGCTTGTGGCGGATCAGCGGATGGCGGATTTCATGCACGGGCATGTCCGTTATCTCCAGTAAATAGACTGAGCAATTCTTGCGCGGCCAATGCCGCGCCTGGGCGATATCGTAATCCGATTGCGCCCGGCGCGCCCCGGCGCAGCCGGTTTTTTCACTGCTCCGCGAGCCAGGCCACCAGCGCGTCGTCGAAGGCCCGCACCGCCGCCGCGTTGTCGTGATTGACGATGCTGACCACCACGAAGCGTTTGCCGCTGGCGCCCAGCACATAGCCCGCGATCGCGCGCACGTCGCGCAGCGAGCCGGTCTTCAGGTGCGCCATTCCGGCCGCGCCGTTGCCCTTGAGGCGGCGCCGCACGGTGCCGTCGACCCCGGCGATCGCCATGGACGCGATGAATTCCGGCATCACGGGCGACTGCCAGGCCACGGTGAGCAGCGAGGCCAGGCTCTCGGCCGACACCCGCGCCTCGCGCGACAGCCCCGCGCCGTTGTCGATCACCAGCTCGGGCATCGACAGGCCCTGTTCGTTGAGGATCTGCTTGGCCACCGCCTCGCTGGTCGCCACGGTGGCGGGCCGGCGGCCGCGCTCGGCGCCGAGCGTGAGCAGCACGGTGCGCGCCATCACGTTGTTGCTGCGCTTGTTGATCACGCGGATCGCCTCGCCCAGCGTGGGCGACTCGTGGCTGGCCAGCGGCACGGCGTCGGTCGGGACCATGCCGGTGCGGACCTTGCCCTTGAAGGTGCCGCCGAGCTCGCGCCACAGCATGCGCAGCACCGCGTCGGCGTAGTCCTGTTGCGACAGCGCCAGGCGATACAGGCTGAATTCGCCGCACGAGCCGGCGACCTTGCCCTTCAGGCGCAGGCTCATGCCCTGCTGCGTGACGACCGGGTCGGTGCTCACCACCGGCGGGCCGGGGCAGCGCACGTCGCTCCATTCCACCGCGCCCTCCAGGCGCAGGCCCGGCAGCGGCGGATCGACCACGCCGACCCATTTGTGCGCCACCGGGTCCGGCGTGAACAGCAGGCGCACCGCGCCGAAGCCCACCATCAGCGCGTCGGGGCTGGCGTTGTAGGCCCGGTCGGGGGCGCCGTCGAAGGCCCCCGGATCGGTGGCCACCTGGCCGAAGATGCTGCGGTCGATCACCAGGTCGTTGATCTGCTTGACGCCGCGCAGGCGCAGCTCGCGCAGCAGCGTCCACATGTCCTGCAGCAGGAACTGCGGGTCGCCGCTGGCGCGCAGGTAGAGCGGGCCGGCCAGCGCGCCGTGGGCGTCGGGCCGGTTGCCCGGGTCGGTCAGGAATTCGGTGCGCCATACATAGTTGGGCCCCAGCTCGGACAGCGCGGCCCAGGTCGTGACCAGCTTCATCACCGAGGCGGGATTGCGCGGCGTCTTGGCGTTGAGCGAGAGCAGGCGCGGCCCGTTGATCTCCTGCACCACCACCGACAGCGCGTCGTCGGGCAGCTTGGCGTCGCGCCAGGCGGCCGCCAGCTTGGCCGGCATGCCGGCCTGCGGCGTGGGCTGCGCCAGCGCCGTGCCGGCCAGCCCCATCAGCGCCACCGCGCTCCAGCGCCGCAACCATCCCGCCGCTCGCGGGCCGCCCTGGCTTCCGTTGCGCGCCTGCCTGCCTTGCCCTTGTGCCATGCCCCACCCGTTGGTTGCTTCACTGCCGTCGAAGCCGAAAGCATACAAAAACTGCGCGCATCCGACTCGTTCGCGGTGGCGCGCGGCGGCCCGGATGTTGGCCGCATGGGACGCCGGCCGCGCAAGATACAATAGCGGGTTATGTCCGCGGACCGTGGCCCGCCGCCGTAGCAAGCGCCCGTTGCATGGGCCGTTGCAGACGCCGGTCGCACGCGCCCGTTGCACACGCCGGTGCATAAGCAGGTCGCATAAGCCGGTTGCATGCACCGTTGCGCGACGCCCGGCCGGATTTCGGCATGGCGCCGAGCCGGCGCCCGGGGCTGGCGGCCGCCCCGGCGCAGGCCCGCCGCGGTCGGACCGGGCCCGGCCGGCGCGCGAGCGCCCGCCCGCTGCCGCCGCCCGTCCCGGCCCGCCTTTCCCTACGTTCTTGATTGCCCACCGTGTCCCAAACCTACACCGTCGCCGACTTCGATTACGTGCTGCCCGACGAGCTGATCGCGCAGACGCCCGCCGCCGAGCGCGGCGGCAGCCGGCTGCTGCATCTCGACCGCGCCAGCCAGCTGCACGACCGCCAGTTCCCCGACCTGGCCGGCCTGCTGCGCCCGCATGACCTGCTGGTGTTCAACGACACCCGTGTCATCAAGGCGCGCCTCACGGGCCAGAAGGCCACCGGCGGCAAGGTCGAGGTGCTGGTCGAGCGCATCACCGACACCGACCGGGCGCTGGCCCACGTGCGCGCCAGCAAGTCGCCCGGCCCGGGCATGACGCTGCGCCTGGCCGACGACGCCTTCGAGGCCGAAGTGCTGGGCCGCCAGGGCGAACTGTTCGAGCTGCGCTTTCCGGCGCCCGTGCTGGACCTGCTCGACGCCCACGGCGCCACGCCGCTGCCGCCCTACATCACGCACGCCGCCGACCAGGAAGACGACACGCGCTACCAGACCGTGTACGCCCGCGAGCCGGGCGCGGTGGCCGCGCCGACCGCCGGCCTGCATTTCGACGAGCCGATGCTCGCGCGCCTGGCGGCGCAGGGCGTCGAACGCGCCTTCGTCACCCTGCACGTGGGCGCCGGCACCTTCCAGCCGGTGCGGGTCGACAA
>Ga0160496_1000624_pt1 | contig 13405 bp, 10 predicted proteins | sample DIDPMG_2_FD_108231 | JGI IMG/M metagenome (GOLD analysis project Ga0160496, IMG submission 108231) | Enriched soil microbial communities from UW Madison campus, WI, USA - DID2937_E24_FP MG | ecosystem: Environmental > Terrestrial > Soil > Grasslands | place: USA: Madison, Wisconsin | collected...
TCTGAACACCGGCGACGTGGACGGCATCATCAAGGGCATGTACAAGCTGAAGTCGGCGGGCAAGGGCAAGGAGCGCGTGCAGCTGCTCGGCTCCGGCACCATCCTGCGCGAGGTCATCGCCGCGCAAGACCTGCTCGCCGCCGACTGGGGCGTGGCTTCGGACGTCTGGAGCGTCACCAGCTTCACCGAGCTGCGTCGCAACGGCCTGGACGCCGACCGCCACAACCTGCTGAACCCCGAAGCGAAGAAGCCGCAGGTCGCCTACGTGACCGAGCAGCTGGCCAAGACCGATGGCCCGATCATCGCCTCGACCGACTACATGAAGCTGTTCGCCGACCAGATCCGTCCGTTCGTGCCCAAGGGCCGCGAATACCGCGTGCTGGGCACCGACGGTTTCGGCCGCTCGGACTTCCGCGCCAAGCTGCGTGAACACTTCGAAGTGGATCGCCACTTCGTGGTCGTGGCCGCGCTCAAGGCGCTGGCCGACGAAGGCAAGGTGCCGGCGGCCAAGGTGACCGAAGCCATCAAGAAGTACGGCATCGACCCGAACAAAGCCAACCCGCAATACGCCTGAGGGTAGACAGACATGAGCAATATCGTGGAAATCAAGGTTCCCGACATCGGCGACTTCAAGGAAGTCGAAGTCATCGAGGTGCTGGTAGCCCCGGGCGACACCATCAAGGCCGAGCAGAGCCTGATCACCGTCGAGTCCGACAAGGCCTCGATGGAGATCCCCGCCTCGGCCGGCGGCGTGGTCAAGTCGGTCAAGATCAAGGTCGGTGACAAGGTCGCCGAAGGCGCCGTGATCCTCGAGATCGAAGCCGCCGACGCCGGCGCCAAGGAAGCGGCGCCCAAGGCCGAAGCCCCCAAGGCCGAGGCCGCCAAGCCGGCCGCCGCCGAGGCGCCCAAAGCGGCCGCCCCGGCCGAGTCGGCCCCGCAGGGCGGCTCGGGCCCGGTCGAGATCGCGGTTCCGTACATCGGCGACTTCAAGGAAGTGGAAGTCATCGAAGTCATGGTCGCCGTGGGCGACACCGTCAAGGCCGAACAAAGCCTGATCACCGTCGAGTCCGACAAGGCCTCGATGGAAATCCCGGCCTCGGCCGGTGGCGTGGTCAAGGAGATCAAGGTCAAGGTCGGCGACAAGGTCGCCAAGGGTTCCGTGATCCTGGTGGTCGAGGGCGGTGCCGCCCCGGCCAAGCAGGACGCGCCCAAGGCCGACGCGCCCAAGGCCGAGGCCCGCGAAGCCGCGGCCGCCGCGCCGCGCGCCCAGACGCAGAGCGAGGCGCCCGCCGCCCGCCCGTCGCCCACCGCCGCCCTCGAAGACGCCAACCTGAAGCCGGGCCAGCTGCCCCACGCCTCGCCCTCGGTGCGCAAGTTCGCCCGCGAGCTCGGCGTGAACCTGAGCAAGGTCACCGGTTCCGGTCCGAAGAGCCGCATCACCGCCGATGACGTGCGTTCGTTCGTCAAGCAGGCGCTCGCCGGGGGCGCAGGCGCCGCCGCGCCTGCCGCCGGTTCGGCCGATGGCGCCGCGCTGGGCCTGCTGCCGTGGCCGAAGATCGACTTCACCAAGTTCGGTCCGATCGAAGCCAAGCCGCTGTCGCGCATCAAGAAGATCTCGGGTGCCAACCTGCACCGCAACTGGGTCATGATCCCGCACGTCACCAACAACGACGAAGCGGACATCACCGACCTGGAAGCGTTGCGCGTGCAACTGAACAAGGAAAACGAGAAGTCCGGCGTCAAGGTCACGATGCTCGCTTTCGTCATCAAGGCGGTGGTTGCCGCCCTGAAGAAGTTCCCCGAGTTCAACGCCTCGCTCGACGGCGACACGCTGGTGCTCAAGCAGTACTTCCACATCGGCTTCGCGGCCGATACGCCGAATGGCCTGGTGGTGCCGGTGGTTCGTGACGCCGACAAGAAGGGCATCATCGAACTGGCGCAGGAAACCTCCGAGCTGGCGAAGAAGGCCCGCGACGGCAAGATCTCGCCGGCCGACATGCAGGGCGGCTGCTTCTCGATCTCGTCGCTCGGCGGCATCGGCGGCACGCACTTCACGCCCATCATCAATGCGCCCGAAGTGGCCATCCTCGGCCTGTCGCGCTCGGCGCAGAAGCCGGTCTGGGACGGCAAGCAGTTCGTGCCGCGCCTGACGCTGCCGCTGTCGCTGTCGTACGACCACCGCGTGATCGACGGCGCTTCCGCCGCGCGCTTCAATGCGTACCTTGGCCAGCTGCTGGCGGACTTCCGCCGCATCGCGCTGTAAGCGGGAGACATGATGAGCAAACTCACGGAAATCAAGGTTCCCGACATCGGTGACTTCAAGGAAGTTGAAGTCATCGAAGTGCTGGTGGCCGAAGGCGACACCATCAAGGCCGAACAGAGCCTGATCACCGTCGAGTCCGACAAGGCCTCGATGGAGATCCCGGCCTCGGCCGGCGGCGTGGTGAAGTCGGTCAAGGTCAAGGTCGGCGACAAGGTCGCCGAAGGCTCGGTGGTCCTCGAGATCGAGGCGGCCGAGGCGGGCGCGGCCCAGGAAGCGCCCAAGGCGGCGCCGGCCAAGGCCGATACGGCCAAGTCGGAGGCCCCGAAGGCCGAGGCACCCAAGGCCGACGCGCCCAAGGCCGCGGCCCCCAAGGCGGCGTCGTACAGCGGCTCGGCCGACATCGAGTGCGACATGCTGGTGCTGGGCGCGGGCCCCGGCGGCTACTCCGCCGCCTTCCGCGCCGCCGACCTCGGCCTGTCGACCGTGCTGGTCGAACGCTACGCGACGCTGGGCGGTGTGTGCCTGAACGTCGGCTGCATCCCGTCCAAGGCGCTGCTGCACAACGCCGCGGTGATCGACGAGGCGCGCGCGCTGGCTGCCCACGGCATCAGCTTCGGCGAGCCCAAGATCGACCTCGACAAGCTGCGCGGCTACAAGGACAGCGTGGTGGCCAAGCTCACCGGCGGTCTGGCCGGCATGGCCAAGGCGCGCAAGGTCACCGTGGTGACCGGCGTGGGCGAATTCGCCGACCCCTATCACCTCACGGTGAAGGCGGCCGACGGCAAGAGCCAGACCATCCGCTTCAAGCAGGCCATCATCGCCGCCGGCAGCCAGTCGGTGAAGCTGCCGTTCCTGCCGGACGACGAGCGCATCGTCGACTCGACCGGCGCGCTCAAGCTGCGCGAGATCCCCAAGAAAATGCTCATCATCGGCGGCGGCATCATCGGCCTCGAGATGGGCACGGTCTACTCCACGCTGGGCGCACGCCTGGACGTGGTGGAGATGCTCGACGGCCTGATGCAGGGCGCCGACCGCGACCTGGTCAAGGTGTGGCAGAAGATGAATGCCCCGCGCTTCGACAACATCATGTTGAAGACCAAGACCGTGGGCGCCGAGGCGAAGAAAGACGGCATCTACGTCAGCTTCGAAGGCGAGGGCGCACCCAAGGAACCGCAGCGCTACGACCTGGTGCTCCAGGCCGTGGGCCGCAGCCCCAACGGCAAGAAGATCGGTGCCGACAAGGCGGGCGTCGCGGTCACCGACCGCGGCTTCATCGAAGTCGACCGCCAGATGCGCACCAACGTGCCGCACATCTACGCGATCGGCGACGTGGTGGGCCAGCCCATGCTGGCGCACAAGGCCGTGCACGAGGGCCACGTTGCCGCCGAGGCGGCCGCCGGCCAGAAGTCCTTCTTCGACGCGCGCGTGATCCCGTCGGTGGCCTACACCGATCCGGAAGTGGCGTGGGTCGGCCTGACCGAAGACGAAGCCAAGAAGCAGGGCATCAAGATCGAGAAGGGCGTGTTCCCGTGGGCCGCCTCCGGCCGCGCCATCGCCAATGGCCGCGACGAGGGCTTCACCAAGCTGCTGTTCGACGCCGAGACCCACCGCATCCTGGGTGGCGGCATCGTCGGTACGCACGCGGGCGACCTGATCAGCGAGATCGCGCTGGCCGTGGAGATGGGCGCCGACATGGTGGACATCGCCAAGACGATCCACCCGCACCCGACCCTGGGCGAATCCGTCGGCATGGCCGCCGAAGTCGCCGAAGGCGTGTGCACGGACCTGCCGCCGATGCGCAAGAAGTAAGCCCTGGTCACAGGGGCCGCACCTGCCTGGCAGGCGCGGCAAACGACGAGGCCGCTCGATGAGCGGCCTCGTCGTTTCTGCGCGCAGTCGTGGGTCGGCGGGGCACCCGCGACCGGCTCGCGGCGCGGCGGCCAGGCATGAAAAAACCGCCCGCGGGCGGCTTTGAGGCGTGCAGCAGGCGCCGGGCTCAGGCGCTGGTGTTGACGCGCGAGCCGAGGTTGCTGTCGACGGCCAGCGGCTGCACCGATTGCATCAGCGTGGCCATGGTGTCGGCCTGGGAGGCCAGCACCTTCTTCAGCAGGGCGACCTGCACTTCCTGGACCGTGTTGACGTCGCGCAGCGCGAGGGCGGCGATCACTGCGCTATCGACCGAAGTTTTCATGGTTCTCCCTGCTCGAAGAAGTGGTTCTATCGCTGGATCGGCGCAATCTTACCAAACCGTTCCGATGCAGTTGCGCCAATATTCGCCTGTTGGCTTGTGCCCGACCGTGATTCGCGGGGTTTGCCAACACAGTATGTGTGCTCGTTTTTCCATAGCTGCATCAAGCGGAAAGTGGTTTTTCCCCCTATTTTCCTCCGTTTGGACGCGTAGGCACACTGCTACGCTCTCAATCCATATGCTGGGCGAGATGCGTCCCCGCGTTTATTCAGGAGTCTGTTGTGAATTCTCCCGCCCCGTCCCTGGCGCCTGTCGCTGATGCCGAACTCGACACTCGAGCTTTCGTATCGCAAACGCTGTTCTACACTTCGCCGGTGCGCTTACGCGCGGCCGCTCACCTGTATGGAGTGAGCGCGGCTCCGGTGGAAACGGCTCGCGTGCTTGAGATCGGGTGTGCCGCGGGCGAGAACCTTTTGCCTTTTGCGCTCGCCTATCCTGAAGCACAGGTCATCGGACTTGATGCTGCCGCAGAACGGATTGCGGCCGGTCAAGCACGCGCCCAAGCTTTAGGTGCAGCGAATGTCGCCCTACATACCTTTCAGTGGGACGCTCTGGATATGTGCAGCGGCAAGTTCGACTACATCATTATGAACGGGGTTTTCGGCCGAATCCCTGGGGAGGCGACGAACGAATTGCTGCGCTTATGCCGAGATCTCCTTGCTCCCGGTGGCTTGGCATGCATTGGTTACAGCACCTACCCGGGTGCAAAGGTCCAAGACGTGTTGCGCGACGCCATGATGCTTCATGTCGCTGGCGCCGCCAACGATCGGGAGTTGATCGATGGTGCCCGGGCAGCGCTTGCTTTGTTTGCGGAAGGAATGGCACCGGGCAATGGGCACGCGGCAGTGCTGCGCGAGGAAGTGGCACGGCTGCGTGCAAGCTCTGATGATGAATTGGTGAAAGAATACCTCGTGGGTGGCTCGGCATGCTATTTCGTAGAGTTCGCCGCTGCCATGCAGGATCATGGTTTCTCGCATATTGGGGATGCCCAGCCTCAAACAGAAGTCGCAATCTCCTATGGCAATAATGTCGGCTTAACGAACAGCCTGCTGGGGCTGGGCAAGGATCGTTACCAACGCCAGCAGTACCTGGACATGGCTGTAGGCCGCCAACGCCGCACCAGCTTGGTCGTGACCGAGGACCGTATGTACGAAGGTGAATCCGTACCCCGGTTCGACCGCCTGGATTCGCTTCGCGTCGCGGGAAGCTGGCGCTGTCTTGATGCTGATGAAGGCATTATCCCCAAGGCTGTCGAGTATCAATCGGTTCAGGGAGAGCCTCTGACGGTAAAGGACACAACGGCTCAGCGCGCGATTGCCGTGTTGAGTGCGGCATGGCCCGCCAGCCTGTCATTTGGCGAGCTCTGCCGCTTAACTCCTGCGGATGCGCTTCTCGCCGCCGACGTTTCGCATGAGGAGGCGGTGCGCGCCGCGATCGTGCAGTTGGCTATCTCCGGGGGGGTGCGTTATTGCATGGGGACTGGACCCTGCGACACGGCCAAGGGGCGTGCCGGCTTACGCTTAACGCCCGGAGCGCTGTCCGCGGTACGGCGTACGGAGGATGGTGATGGCTGGCAGCTGCGATGGTTCGGGCTTTGGCACGATCCAGTAACGCTCAAACTCTCCGAAGCAGAGTACGTGCTCCTTCAGGAAATTGAGGGAAAGAGCAGTTTTTCCCGGCTCTGCGATGTGCTGCTTGACGCAGCCGCGAAGGGCCGGCTAGCGATGCCGACTGCGTACGCGACATCAGCTTGGGCAGAGGTGACCGTGGCAGATCTGGTTGCTCGCCTGCGTGATGCGGCACTGCTTAGCGCAGACCCCGCGATTTGGGCAGCCTATCATTCTTCGATGCTTGCGCAGGCCGAGAGCTTACCGCATCGACGCCTGTTTGAGGCCGCGGATAGTCTTTATCTACTCGCCTCCACCTGCGTGCCGCAGGCACAGCGTCCACAGCAACTGACGGCAAAAGACCAAAATGAAATGGCCAGACTCGAGCGTTCTGGTAATCATGGCGCGTCAGAGCGATTCGCTCGCAAGTTGCTCGAGCGCGCCCCCGCATGTCCGGCCGCCTGGTTTGCGCTTTGCGTCGCTCTGCGGGAGCAGAGCCGCCACGCAGAAGCGGCCCGGGCCTGCCTACGTGGCCTCGCTAGCGCACCGCTTGACGCCATGCTTTATCATAATATCGCCGTTGCGTTGGACACCCTGCGTCAGTACGACCTGGCTGAGCGCGGGTATCGGCGTGCCATTGCGCTGGCACCCCGTTATGCCAAGGCATATGCAATGCTTGGGCGCATGATCCGGATTCATGGCCTGCCGACAGAGGCGGAAGGCTTGATGCGGCGCGTAACAGAGCTCGAACCAAACTCGGTCATGGCGCACGGCAATCTGGGCTCAGTATTGCTCGCATTGGGCAAGACTTCGGCTTCGATCGAAGCACAGCGCCGCTGCCTTTCTTTGGATCCCAAGGCACATCGTTTTCATAGCAACCTGTTGTTCACGCTGCTGCATGATGACAGTCTGTCTCCAGAGCAACTGTTCGAGGAGCATTTAGTTTTCGGTCGAGCGCTCGAAGGTGAGCGGTCTATTTCGGTGCACGACAATGATCGCAATCCGAACCGAAAGCTCAGGCTCGGATTCGTGTCAGGGGACCTGCGCAATCACGCCGTAGCCAACTTTATCGAGCCGATATGGGCAGGACTAAACTCGAACGAGTTCGATTTGTATGTCTATAGCAATACCGATCTGGAAGATGATGTGTCGCAACGCCTGCGCACGCGTACGGCTGCTTGGCGCAATATTTACGAACGTCCGGACGACGAGGTGGAACGACACATCCGGACCGATCGAATTGATATTCTTTTTGATCTTTCCGGGCATACGGGCGACAACCGTTTGCCAGTCTTCGCACGTAAACCGGCGCCGGTGCAGATCACTTGGGTCGGCTACCCCGGATCCACTGGATTACGCGCTATGGATTACTGTGTAGTTGAAAGCGAGATTGCACCTCCAGGCATGCTCGATGAGCAGTTCACAGAAAAACTCGTCTATCTGCCTGGTCTCGCTTTCCGAACTGACTTCCGAGCGCCAATTGTCAGCGCATTGCCTGCTAAACAGAAGGGCTACGTCACCTTCGCCAGCTTCAATCGTCTTAGTAAGATCACCGACTCAACCCTGGCGCTGTGGGCGGAGGTAATGGCTGCTGTGCCAGACGCTCGGCTGTTGCTGGCTGGAATTTCCGATACGTCGATGCAGCTATCGCTGCGCGAGCGTGCGGTAGAGCATGGATTGGACCCAAGTCGTATGTCTCTGCATCCTCGTATGGGAATGGCGTCGTATCTGCAGATGCACCATCAAGTTGATATTGTGCTCGATACCTTCCCCTACACGGGCGGCACCACCACCTGCCATGCGCTTAGTATGGGCGTGCCAGTGTTGACTCTTACGCAACCCACGCGGGTAGCTCGTCAGACAGCTGGCATTCTGGGGGCGCTCGGATTGCAACATGATTGGGTTGCCGACACGCGGGAGGAGTACGTTGCGCGAGCAGTGGCATGGGCGGGGAATCTGGATGCGCTTGCAACGCTGCGAGCTGAATTGCGGCATCGTCTCGAGCGACTGGAGGGCGCCGGGGGCATGGCGGCGTCACTGCCAGCCGCGTTGCGTCAGATGTGGTCCGCCTGGTGCGAGGAACGCCCACCGCAAGCCATTTTACCCAGATGATCGGAGTTACCAGTCCGCGGAATGCGCGGGCGTTTGCGCGCAGTTTGATCGGCGCACTTGCATCAGGGTGGAGAGAGGCCTGGATCCGACACTTCACCGGTTTCAAGCCTTTGCTTGTAGAGGGTTGCGGGGCGGTTAAGCATGCGGACACACTGCTGGCCGGTCAGAACCGATCGGACGAGGTCGCCTTCTCGGACCGCAGTCAATCCGAAGAGAGTCGAGCCGAGGAGTGTGAGCGTCGAGTAGAGACGCTTCGGGCATGCAGAGGAACACGCGTTGCTGTGGCTCGTTCTTCAGCGGTTTGCCGGTAGCCGTCCCATTCTTTTGACGTGCAGCTCACATTTCAAAACGTTGAAACCGGTGACGTCGCGATGAAACCTTCGCGTGATGCATCGCGACGAAAACGAGAAAGCCCCGGCCAGTGATCTGACGCCCGAAAGTTGACCTCGATCCAACCTTCGGGGGTTTTTCACATGGCGAAGTACGATGAGCGGTTCAAGCTCAAGGCGGCCAAGCAGGGCCTAGCCTTAGGGAAGGGGGCATTGCCGCAAGGCATTGTCTTGACTTTGCAACGTCAGACGGTGTGTAAACAGCTATCGAGCGCACGGCGCGTCGGAGCTGGGCCGCAAGGGAGCGAGCTATGGCGCTGCCATCAAGTTAAAGGTGCTCAGACGGATGTGGCGCGAGGGTTCGTCGCAGTTGCAGACGGCGGCTGCGTTCGACATACGCAGTCCCGATCAAACTGGCAAATCGGCGCGCCAGTATCATGCGGGAGGTATCGACGCACTGCTGCCCCTTCGCGAGGTCCGCCCCAAACCCACGAGCACCAAACCTACCAAGCCCGAAGCTCCCCTGTCCGAACTGGACGATAAGCAGATCATCGCCAGACAGAACCAGGAATTGACCGGGTTGCGCGCCGAGGTCGCGCACTTAAAAAACTCGATGCCTTGATCCAGGAGAAGAAGCGTGCGGCTGCGCGGAAGGCAGCATCATCCGCTGGTGGCCTTGCTCAAGGTCGCCAGCCTGGCGCGCAGCACGTACTACCAAGTCAAGGCGGCTCAAGCTGTCGACAAGCATGCTGACATCAAAGGCAGGATCCGTGCTGTCTATGCGAGCCATAAGGGCCGCTATGGCTACCGCCGGATCACGGCAGTGCTGCGCCAGGCGGGCGAGGTGCTGAATCACAAGGCGGTGCAGAAGCTGATGCAGATGCTGGGCTTGCAGTCGCTCGTGCGTGCCAAGAAGTACCGCTCGTATCGAGGGCAGTCGCATCAGGTGGCGGCCAACATGTTGGTGCGTCGCTTCGAGGTCGAACGCCTGAACCAGAAGTGGGTCACCGACGTGACCGAGTTCAACGTGCGTGGCGCGAAGCTGTACCTGTCGCCTGTGATGGACCTCTACAGCGGCGCGTGGCCTACGAGACGGCTCGGCGGCCGGTGTTCAAGCTCGTGGGCAGCATGCTGAAGAAGGCGCTGGTGCGGCTGCGGCCGGCGGAACGCTCCGTGCTGCACGCCGACCAGGGCTGGGAATACCAGCAGCCCATCTACCGGCGCAGGCTGGCCGCCCGGTCCGTCACGCAGAGCATGTCACGCACGGGCAACTGCCTGGACAATGCCGCCGTGGGAAGCTTCTGCCGCACGCTCCAAGCAGAGTTCTTCCACCTCCACCGTTTCGAGAGCATCGAGCAGTTGCAGGCCGGCATCCGGCAGTACATCCGTTACTACAATCAAAACCGCATCAAGCTCAAGCTAAAAGGCCTGAGCCCGGTGTAATACCGAGCTCAGGCCTTCGACTTTAGTTGCCCGTCCAATTTCTCAGGCGCAGTTCACGGGGCCGGGGCTTATGAACTGCCGCCCTCGTAAGGGCCGTGCTGTGCGAATTAACGCAGCAGCGACAGAACGGTTTGCGGCACTTGGTTGGCTTGAGCCAGAACCGAGGTACCCGCTTGCTGCAGGATCTGCGACTTCGTCATGTTCGACACTTCGGTCGCGTAGTCGGCATCTTCGATGCGCGAACGGGCAGCCGACAGGTTGTTCACCGTATTGTTCAGGTTGGCAACCGTCGAGGTAAAGCGGTTCTGGATCGCGCCCAGGTCGCTGCGCAGGCTGTCGACATCGGAGAGAGCTTTATCGATAGCAGCCAGGGGGTTGGTCGTCGAAGCACGCGAGCCGTTAGTCATGTCCTTGGCGGCAACCGTGATGGCGCCGGTCGAGGCGTTGACGGTCAGATCGCTGGAGTTGACAGCGACATACACCTTCTCGTTAGCTTCCACGCCTTCGCGGGTCGCGTTCGAGCCAGCGGTCACTTCGACCCACAGGTTACCCTTGGCGTCCTTCATCAGGGTGCCGGTAGAGGCATCCAGGTCGGCCGCGCCGGTCGGGGCAGTGACGGTGACCGAGCCGGTGGCATCTGCGTTGTTGGTGAAGGCTGCGACGTCGCTGGCGGTGGCGGCGGCCAGGGTGCCCGACGGGCCGTTCAGGGTCAGCTTGTCCAGACCGAGTGACTTTGCGTCGATCTTCTTCAGGTCGATGGTGATGGTTTCGCTGTCGTTAGCGCCGACTTGAATCGTCAGCGAGCCGTCCTTGGCCAAAACCTTGACACCGTTGAATTGGGTCTGTTCCGACACGCGGGTGATTTCGTCCAGGCGCTGCTTGACTTCAGCTTGGATCGAATCCAGGTCCGATTGCGAGTTCGTGCCGTTGGCAGCTTGAACCGTCAGTTCGCGAATGCGCTGGACGTTGTTGTTGATTTCGTTCAGGGCGCCTTCGGTCGTTTGAGCGATCGAGATACCGTCGTTGGCGTTACGAGCAGCTTGGGTCAGGCCCTTGATGTTCGCGGTGAAGCGGTTGGCGATGGCTTGGCCAGCGGCGTCGTCCTTGGCGCTGTTGATGCGCAGGCCCGACGAGAGGCGCTCGATTGCCGAACCCAGAGCCGACTGGGACTTGTTCAGGTTGTTTTGAGCAACCAGCGAGAGGTAGTTGGTATTGATAACAGCAGCCATGAATAGCTCCCAAGAGAGAAAGGCTTCTTCAAACCGGGCAGCAGGGCCGCCCTACGATTACAGGGATCAGGTAGATCTCGCGACCTTCATCTCCTCTGTTGCCTGGGTAACGGCATGGTCAAAGCGTTCTTTAGGCCTTGTCGGAGAAATTTTCTGAAAAAATTGAAGGTTACGAATTCAGGCGGTATCGGGCGCTAATGCTCGTCTATTCCAAGAATTGCCAGGGGAGCGCGCGCGTACACTAGTGTGATCACTGCTTGGCTGTAGGCCAGGATACTTGTATTAAGCGAAGAGAGTGCTGAGCAAATGACCCCTGAATGGACGCAGTACCGGGAACAGGGCTTCTTCATTGCAAGGGCCTTGTTGCCTGTCGAAGAATGTGCTTTGGTGGTAGCCTCTCTCGAAAAAACTGTGACGGATCAGGTGCGTCAGTTCGATCCCGGCTATCGTGGGACGGGGCTTTTCGACGCCCTGCACACTCTGTTCAGGGCGGATATCGCTCGGTACAAGCGCGTCGTAGGGGCCCTTTGGCGCAAGCACGACGTACTCCAGCTGCTTCAGCGCACCGAAATCACCAAGTTTCTGGCCGAGCGATTCGGTCAGCACGACCTGTTTCAGCCCGGAGGCCAGGTGGTTCACATCATGGCTGAAGAACTCCGGATTCAGAACGGCTATTTCGGATTGTTGCCCCACCAAGACTTTCCCTCGGTGCAGGGCAGTCTCGACGGGGTTGTGATCTGGGCGCCGCTGGTGGACGTTGATGCCGATAATTTTCCGCTCGAAGTCTTGCCACGCCATCATCTGCGGGGCGTGGCACCGATGGTTGAAGGGGGCGCGTCCACATGGGAGATCCGGCCAGATTGGTACGACGAAGCCGATTTCGTGAAGGTGCCGATGGCAGCGGGGGACGTGCTCTTCATGTCGATGTTCACGCCACATCGCAGTTGCACAAACGGTACGCCGGGGCGGTTTCGCCTAGCCGTTTCGACGCGCTACGACAATGGTGATGAGCCAACCTATATCGAGCGCGCTTATCCGACCGCCTACGTGCGCACAGTTCATCGTAAGCAATACTTCGAAAACTTTCCCGACGTCGCCCAAGTCAAAGCACTCTTTGTTTTGGCTGACCGCACAAGTCCTTAGGAGGCCACCGATGGCCCAGACTCGCACCAAAACACGCAAGCTGATCATCTTCGGTATCGAAGATTTTGCCGATATTGCCTATGAGTATTTCACCCATGATTCGGACTATGAGGTAGTGGCATTCACTGTTGACAGTGCATATCTTACGGCCGATTCGCATCTGGGCCTGCCCGTGATCGCATTCGAGGATCTGGCGCAGCGGCATCTGCCGGGCTCTGTTGATGTGTACGCCGCGATAGTGTACGGATGCCTGAACCGTGTTCGTGAGGACATCTGCCATCGGGTCAAGGCTGCCGGTTATCGGTTGGCAAGTTATATCAGCACGCGCGCTTTTGTGTGGCACAACGTAAAGTTAGGCGAGCATTGCTTCATTTTCGAAGATAACACTGTGCAACCTTACGCCAGTATTGGCGACAACGTAATAATGTGGAGTGGCAACCATATCGGACACCACTCGCGCATAGGCAACCACTGCTTCATATCTTCCCATGTTGTCGTTTCCGGGTGGGCGGATGTCGGGACGCATTGTTTTCTTGGCGTGAATGCGACGCTTGCCAACAACACCCGCTTGGGAGGGTTTTCGTGGGTGAGTCATGGCGCATGTCTTGCTGGCGAGATCCCGTCTAATTCGATCGTTCGTCCGACAGTTGCTGCCGATGTGAAGCCGCTCAATGAAGCGGCGCTATTTCGTAGTCTGGCTCGTGCGAGTAGAGTTCGTGCAACGTGAAACGGCGTTTATTCGCGCATCAGATGAGTTTCGTTACGTACTTCCTCAGTTATTACCGCTGCCGGTTCGCGCAGCATGCGCTCAAGCATGCTCGTATACGGACCAGAATAATCGCTCAGAAAATGCAGCTTAAGACCGGCGCGTTCAAATGCGTCGGTTTCGTATAGCGCCCGTCCGCCTGGCGCGTTCACGTAGTGGTTTGCGCCGACCGCTCGCGCGATCTCGATGATGCGGTCTTGTGCGTCCAACGAAGGAGGAAGATTCATCTGACTTGAGCGCAGCATGGGTCGCTCTACTCCAAGCA
>Ga0160496_1000625_pt1 | contig 13405 bp, 13 predicted proteins | sample DIDPMG_2_FD_108231 | JGI IMG/M metagenome (GOLD analysis project Ga0160496, IMG submission 108231) | Enriched soil microbial communities from UW Madison campus, WI, USA - DID2937_E24_FP MG | ecosystem: Environmental > Terrestrial > Soil > Grasslands | place: USA: Madison, Wisconsin | collected...
GCTCGGCGATCGGATCGGTCATGGCGAACAGCTGGTCGCCCTGCTCATCGAGCAGCAGGTGGTAGTCGCGAAAGTGCGGACCGCTCACGTGCCAGTGGAAATTCTTGGTCTTGAGATACAGCGCGAACACGTCGGCCAGCAATTGATTCAGCGCGGCGGAGATGTCGCGGGTCGCGGCGGCGGCGAGATCGGTGGGCGTGGCGAGCGGGCGCTTGCGGGTCTGCGTGGCGGTTTTCACGCTTTTGGCATTCAGTTTCTTGGCCATGGAAGGCGGCTCCTGAAGGATGAGACATGCGAGTCGAGCGTCCGCGCACCGAAGGTGGCGCAAGAAAAAACCGGGCGCCCGGCCGGATATGAGCGTATACCCCTAGTGGGTCTTTGCCAACCCGCCGCAAGCGAGACAAGACCGTGTCATGTTCAGGTGCGAGACAGGCGGTGCGTCGCGCCGGAGTCGTTGCGCGCGCGACCATCGCGCCTTGCGCGCGCGGCTGCAATGCGTACGCGGTTGCGCCGTCGTCGCGAATGCGCGACGATAGCTCCGCCACATATCACGCGGCCGTGCGCCGGCCGCCCCATGGGAGTCGAGTCATGGATTGGAAAGTGTTCAAGAGCGGTTGGATCGGCGAGCGCAACTTCGAGGTCGAAACCCGCGAAGAAGAGGCGGGCTATCTGGCGCGCGCCACCGTGTTCGGCTTTCCGCCGCTCGAGGTGTCGGAGCCGCCGTTTCCCACCGAAGAGCTGGCCGTGAAGGCCGCGCTCAAGCGCCTGTCCGAAGAGTTCGACGAAGCGCCGCGCTTCGAGTGACAGCCTGATCCGGCCCGCGCCGCGCGGGCCGATTCCCTGGATTCCACCGCAGCCGGATCCGCGCGTCGCGCGGGGCCGGCCCTATGCCGCGCGCGCCCCGGCCCGGCCGAGCTCGTGTTCGAGCAACACGCCGAACGCCGCGCTCAGCTGCCGTGCGCCGTTGCGCGAGATGCGCAGCGCGCGCGAATCCAGTTCGCGCGTGACCCAGCCGCGCGCCAGCAGCAGATCCAGCAGCGCGGCGCCGAGCGCGCCGCCGAGGTGCGGGCGGCGCACGCTCCAGTCCATGCATGCGCAGGCGCGGCGGCGGCGCTTCTTCGCCAGCGCGTCCAGGTCCAGGCCGAGCGCGCGCAGCCTGTCGGCGCCCGCCGCGGTCACCACGTAATCGGCATCGCCCTGGGCCAGCCAGCCCTGCGCCCACATGGCGTCGTGCAGCGTGACCGCGACCGTGCCGGCCATGTGGTCGTAGCAGGTGCGCGCATGCAGCAGGTGCTGCGGCGTGGACGGCACGAAGGGCGTGTGCGTCACGCCCGCGACCACCAGCAGGGCCTCGAGCGCGCTGGCGACCTCGGGCGAGGCAAGCTGGAAGTAGCGGTGCTTGCCCTGCACCGTGAGGCTCACCAGGCCCTGGTCGCGCAGGCGCTGGAAGTGGCTGCTGGCCGTGGAGGCGCCGATCTCGGCGACCACGGCGAGCTCGGTGGCGGTGCGCGCGCAACCATCGAGCAGGCAGCACAGCATGCGGGCGCGCGCGGGATCGGCGATGGCGGCCGCCACCTGGGCGATGCGCGTGTCGGCGGATTCTGCATCCATGGTTCGCTCCTGGCCGAAGTGTGGGTGTATGCCACGCAGGATACTGCTGCCCGTGGATCACATACAAGGGTTGGACCATGACTACGCTTTCCGCCATGCCTCCGTCTTCGCCGCCGCGGCCGTTCTACGGCCCGACCGTTCTCGCCGCCACCTTCGTGCTGGCCATCTTCGGCTGGGGCGTGGGCTTCTACGGGCCGCCCGTCTACCTGCAGTCGGTGGTGGCCCGCACCGGCTGGAGCGTCGCGCTGGTATCGGCCATGGTGACGCTGCATTTCCTGGCCGGCGCGCTGGTGGTGGCGCGCCTGCCCATGCTGTATCGCCGCTTCGGCGTGCCCGCGGTCACGCTGGGCGGCGCGGTGGCGCTGGCGTTCGGCGTGACCGGCTGGGGGCTGGCCGGCTCGCCCGCGCAGCTGGCGCTGGCCGCGCTCGCCAGCGGCGTGGGCTGGGTCGCGCTCGGCGCGGCGGCCGTCAACGCGCTGGTCGCACCCTGGTACGCGGCGCGCCGGCCCTGGGCGCTGGGCATCGCCTATAACGGCGCCAGCGTGGGCGGCATCCTCTTCGCACCGCTGTGGGTCGCGCTGATCGCGCGCTGGGGGTTGGCCGGCGCCGGCCTCGCGGTGGGCATCACGATGGTGGCCGTCGTCGGCGTGCTGGCCTGGCGCGTGTTCCGCCACACGCCGGCCACGCTCGGGCAGGCGGCGGACGGCGCGGTGCCCGTGCCGCAGCCCGCGGCCGCGGCAGGCGCGCGTCCCGCCCCAGCGCGGGCGCCGCTCGTGTCGCCCTGGCGCGAACGCCGCTTTCGCACGCTGGCGCTGGGCATGGCCTTGGGGCTGTTCGCGCAGATCGGTCTCATCGCGCAACTCTATGGCTGGCTGGCGGCCCGCCTCGGGCTCGATGCGGCGGGCTGGCTGATGGGCGCGGCCACCGCCGCCGCGATCGCCGGCCGCATGGGGGTGGCGCGCGTGCTCGGCCCCGGCGCCGACCGGCGCGCGGTGGCCTGCACCGCCTACGCCGTGCAGGGGCTGGGCGTGGCGTTGCTGGCCGCGGCGGCCTGGGGCGCGCTGGCGCATCCGGCCTGGCTCGTGGCCGGGGTGCTGCTGTTCGGGTCGGGCATCGGCAACGCCACCTCGCTGCCGCCGCTCATCGCGCAGGCCGAATTCGCGCCGGCCGACGTGAGCCGCGCGGTGCCGCTGATCGTGGCGTTCTCGCAGGGCGCCTATGCCTTCGCGCCCGCCCTGTTCGGCGTGGCCATCGGCCTGCTGCCGGGCGGCGGCTGGCTGGTGGCCGCGCTGCTGTTGCAGCTGGCCGCGATCGCGGCCTACGCGCGGGGCCGGGCGCCGCGCCGCTGAGGGCAGGGGCGGGTGCAGTATGCTCTGCCTTCCGACACTGACTCCTGCCTGGCGCGCTCCATGACTGATTTCCCGTTCGATGCCGTGTTGTTCGATTGCGATGGCGTTCTGGTTGATTCCGAACCCATCACCAACCGCGTGCTGACCCAGATGCTGGGTGAGCAGGGCTGGCACATCACGCTCGAGGAAACCATGCGCATCTTCACGGGCAAGGCGGTGCGCGACGAATTGCCGCTGATCGAGGAGCGCACCGGCAAGCGCCTGACCGACGACTGGATTCTCGAATTCCGCGCGCGCCGCAACGCCGCGCTCGATGCCGAGCTGGTCGAGATCCCCGGTGCGCCGGCCGCCGTGCGGACGTTGCACGCGCAACTGGACGGCCGTATCGCCGTGGCCTCGGGCGCCGATCGCAAGAAGGTGGAACTGCAGCTGTCCAAGGTCGGCATCGCCGACTGCTTCGCCGGCCGCGTCTTCAGCGGCCAGGAGATGCCGCGCAGCAAGCCGTTCCCCGACGTCTATCTGGAGGCGGCCCGCGCGCTGGGCGTGGACGCGTCGCGCTGCGCCGTGGTCGAAGACACCGTCACCGGCGCGACCGCCGGGGTGGCGGCCGGCGCCACCGTGTTCGGCTACAGCCCGGGTCCGGTCGGCCACAGCGGCGCCGATGCCCTGCGCGCCGTCGGCGTGGCGCGGGTGTTCCGCGACATGGCCGAGCTGCCGGGCCTGCTGCGCGACTGGGCCCAGGCGCGCGCCTGAGCCCGCCGGCCACGCGGGGAAGGGCGCAGCCGCCGCGTTGCGTCACCCATAAATTTCGCGTGGCGGAAAAGTCCTACAATGGTCGCTCGCCACCCTCGTGGACGTGATGCCCGCTGTTGCGCGCAGGTGCGCAAGCGGCCCGCATCGCGCCGGGCCGCAGCCTGCAGGCCCGCCGGGCCGGGCCTCTTCGCGTCCTCGCCCATTTCCCGCACGTATGCTCGGTAGTTCCGCCCTTTCGTTCCTGCGCACCCTGTGCAGCCTGCGCTGGCTCGCCATCGCGGGCCAGGCCGTCACGGTGCTCGTGGCCAGCGACCTGCTGGGCCTGCCGCTGCCGCTCGAACCGCTCTGGCTCGGCGTGGGCGCGCTCGCGGCGTTCAACCTGTATGCCAGCCTGCGGCTGCGCCGCACCGGCGACATCTCGTTTGCCACCGCCTTCGCCCACCTGCTGGTCGACATCGTGGTGCTGGCCTGGATGGTGGGCTGGAGCGGCGGGCTCACCAATCCGTTCGGCACGATGTTTCTGGTGCTGATCGCGCTGGCGGCGTTCGCGCTGCCGCGCAACTGGGCCTTCGCGGCCGCGCTGGCCAGCCTCACCGGCTACACCGCCGCGGCCGTGTTCGGCCAGCCGCTCTCCGGCACGCCCAACACCTATCTGCTGTTGCTCTACGGCCTGGGCGCGAACTTCCTGATCTCGGCCGCCGTGGTGCTGTATTTCTCGACCCGCCTGGCCGCCGACCTGCGGGTGCGCGAGCGCGAACTGGCCTTGCTGCGCGAACGTTTCACGCGCAACGAAGGCATTGTTGCGCTGGCAACCCACGCGGCCGCCATGGCGCACGAGCTGAACACGCCGCTGGCCACCATGACCCTGCTGGCCGACGAGATCGGCGAGGAGGTCGACGATCCCGACGTGCGCGACGACGTGCAGACGCTGCGCGAGCTGCTTGCGCTGTGCCGCGAACGGATCCGGAACCTTGCCGTGCCGACCGAGGTCGATCTGGTGAAGGTCGTGAGCCAGTGGCGCCTGGTGCGTCCCACCATCGACCTGCGCCGCACCGGCACGCTGCCGCCGTCGTTGCGGGTGGAGCCGGCGATCGCGCACCTGCTGCAGGCCCTGCTCAACAATGCGGCGGACGCGGGCGAGCAGGCGGGCGATCCGCGCATCGACCTGCATCTGGAGTATCGCGACGGCGCCCTGCGGGGCGAGGTGCGCGACCACGGCCGGGGTTTCGATCCCGACCACACCGTGCTGCCGGCCATCACGCTGTTCAACAGCGGCAAGCCGGGCGGGCTCGGGGTAGGATTGGCGCTGTCCCACGCGACAGTGGAACAACTGGGCGGAGAAATGACGATCACCGCTGCCGACGGGGGCGGCGCGTGCATCCGGTTCTATCTGCCCCTCGAAGGTTCGGGAACTTAAAACACGATGGATCCCTCTGAATACGGTCTGTTGATCGACGACGACGAGCTCTACGTGCGCACGCTGCAACGCAGCCTGGCGCGCCGGGGCCTCGAAACGCGCGTGGCCTGCGACATCGCCGAGGCGCTCAAGGTGGCCGAGGAGATCCGGCCGGCCTTCGCGCTGGTGGACCTGCGGCTGGGCGAAGACTCCGGCCTCACGCTGATCCGGCCGCTGCGGGCGTTGCGGCCCGACATGCGCATCCTGCTGGTCACCGGCTACGCCAGCGTGGCGACGGCGGTCGAGGCGATCAAGCGCGGCGCCGACGACTACCTGCCCAAGCCGGCGACGGCGCCCATGATCCTGCGCACGCTCGGGCTCATGAAGCCAGAAACCGTTACGATTGAGTCGACCATGACGCCATTGCACCGCCTAGAATGGGAGCACATCCAGCAGGCGCTGCATGAGTCGGGCGGCAACGTATCCGCGGCGGCGCGCCTGTTGGGCATGCACCGGCGCACCCTGCAGCGCAAGCTGATGAAAAAGCCCGGTCCCGAGCGCGACGCCGCGCTCGACTGATCCCCTGGCGGCCGGCCGGCCGCCGTGTCGCCCGCTGCGGCATCCGGGCAACGACCGGCCGGTTTCGAAGGGTGCGACATATTGACGCACCCCCGCCCGGGCCTCCCGCCCCTGCCACGCAGGGCGCAATGCGCCAAATGCACCGTTCTGGTGCGACAGCCGATGATGCAGTGCGACGATCCGTCGCACCTGCGGCCTCCTCTCCCTGGCTACGATTCGAAAGTTTGCTGGTTTGCTGCGCTGGCAGCATGCCCCTCTTTCCATCCATCTCCAAGGCTGTACGTGAAACACCCCCACCTTGCGAATCTTGCGCGCGCCGTAGGCGTAGGCGCTCTTCTGCTGCTGCTCGGCGGCTGTTCGATGGAAGTCCTGTCTCCCAAGGGAGACATCGGCGTCCAGGAACGGAACCTGATCCTCATCGCCCTCGGATTGATGCTGCTGGTCGTCGTGCCGGTCATCATCATGACGGTGGTCTTCGCGTGGAAGTACCGCGCGTCGAACACCTCGGCGACCTACGATCCGAAGTGGTCGCACTCGACCAAGATCGAAGTCGTGGTCTGGACGGTGCCGATCATCATCGTGTCGATCCTGGCTTTCTTCACCTGGAAGTCGTCGCACGAGCTCGATCCCTACCGCCCGCTGGTCTCCGACGCCAAGCCGGTCACCATCGAAGTGGTGTCGCTCGACTGGAAGTGGCTGTTCATCTACCCCGACTACAACATCGCGACCGTCAACGAGATCGCGTTCCCGGTCGACACGCCGGTGAACTTCCGCATCACGTCGGCCTCGGTGATGAACACCTTCTTCATTCCCCAGCTCGGCAGCATGATCTATTCGATGGCCGGCATGGAAACCAAGCTGCACCTGAACGCCTTCGAAGCCGGTACGTACTTCGGCCTGTCGGCGAACTACAGCGGCGGCGGCTTCTCGGGCATGCGCTTCAAGGCCCACGCCACGAGCCAGCAGGACTTCGAAGCCTGGGTGCAGAAGGCCCGGGCATCGAACAATCCGCTCACCCCGGACGTGTATGCCGCGCTGGCCAAGCCCAGCGAAAAGAACCCGGTCACGCTGTACTCGAGCGCGCCTGCCGGCATGTTCGATTACGTCGTGCACAACCAAATGAGCAAGATCGCCGGCCTGGACCCTGCCACGTGCACGCCGACGTCTAAGAATCTGATCGCCGCTGCGGAGTAATTGATGTTTGGGAAACTCTCACTGGAGGCCATCCCGTACCATGAACCTATCGTCATGGTTACGCTGGCCGCCGTTATGCTGGGTGGTATCGGCCTTTTCGGCGCGATCACCTACATGGGCAAATGGAAATACCTCTGGACCGAATGGCTCACGACGGTAGACCACAAGCGAATTGGCGTGATGTACATCCTGGTCGCGCTCGTCATGCTGCTGCGCGGCTTTGCCGATGCCATCATGATGCGCACGCAACTGGCTGTTGCATCCGCCGACAACCCCGGCTTCCTGCCGCCGCACCACTACGACCAGATCTTCACCGCCCACGGCGTCATCATGATCTTCTTCATGGCGATGCCCCTCATCACGGGCCTGATGAACCTGATCGTGCCGCTCCAGATCGGTGCGCGCGACGTGGCGTTCCCGTTCCTGAACTCGCTGAGCTTCTGGCTGTTCGCCGCCGGCGTGGTCCTGATCATGCTGTCGCTGTTCGTCGGTGAATTCTCGGCGACCGGCTGGCTGGCCTATCCGCCGCTGTCGGGCCTGGACTACAGCCCGAGCGTGGGGATGGACTACTACATCTGGGCGCTGCAGATATCGGGTCTCGGCACCACGCTGTCGGGCGTGAACTTCGTCGTCACCATCCTGCGCATGCGTGCGCCCGGCATGGGCCTGATGAAGATGCCGGTGTTCACCTGGACCGCCCTGGTGACCAACGTGCTGATCGTGGCCGCCTTCCCGGTGCTGGCCGCGACGCTCGCGCTGCTGACCGCCGACCGCTACCTCGGCACGCACTTCTTCACGAACGACGGTGGCGGCAACGCCATGATGTACGTGAACCTGATCTGGATCTGGGGTCACCCCGAGGTCTACATCCTGATCCTGCCCTGCTTCGGCGTGTACTCGGAAATCGTGGCCACGTTCTCGCGCAAGACCCTGTTCGGCTACAAGTCGATGGTCTACGCAACGGCTGCGATCGGCGTGCTCTCGTTCCTGGTCTGGCTGCACCACTTCTTCACCATGGGCGCCGGCGCCAACGTCAACGCGTTCTTCGGCATAGCCACAATGATCATCTCCGTGCCGACCGGCGTGAAGATCTTCAACTGGCTCTTCACGATGTACCGCGGCCGCCTGCTGTTCAAGACCCCGGTGCTGTGGACGCTCGGCTTCATCATCACCTTCGTGATCGGTGGCATGACCGGCGTGCTGATGGCCATCCCCGCCGTCTCGTTCGTGCTGCACAACAGCCTGTTCCTGATCGCTCACTTCCACAACGTCATCATCGGCGGCGTGGTGTTCGGGTGTATCGCCGCGATCGTGTACTGGTGGCCCAAGGCCTTCGGCTTCACGCTCAACGAAAAGCTGGGCAAGTACTCGTTCTGGTGCTGGATCATCGGTTTCTACCTGGCCTTCATGCCGCTGTACATCCTCGGCTTCAAGGGCATGACCCGTCGTCTGAACCACTACGACAACCCCGAATGGCAGCCGTATCTGATCGTCGCCCTGGTCGGCGCGGTCTTCATCGCCCTGGGTATCTGGTTCTTCCTGATGCAGATCGTCGTCTCGATCCGTGATCGCAAGAAGAACGTGGACCTGACCGGCGACCCCTGGAACGGCCGCACCCTGGAATGGTCGATCTCGTCGCCCGCTCCGTTCTACAACTTCGCTGTCGTCCCGCACATCGACTCGCTCGACCAGCACTGGGAAGACAAGGAAAACGGCGTCGCCTACAAGCGTCCGGCCAAGTACGAAGACATCCACATGCCGCGCAACACCGGTGCCGGCGTGTTCATGGGTGCCTTCAGCCTGGTCATGGGCTTCGCGCTGATCTGGCACATCTGGTGGCTCGCCATCGTCGGCCTGGTCGGCATGATCGGCTCCTTCATCCGCCGCGCCTATGACCGCGACGTGGACTACTGGGTCCCGGCCGCCGAGGTCGAACGGATCGAAAACGCCCACTTCAACGCAATGCAAAAGGCCGCCTGATCCATCATGACTCACGCTGTTGCCACTCACTCCCACGGTGCCCACGACCACGGTCATGAGCACCACGACGATGGATCCAAGACCGTATTCGGTTTCTGGGTCTATCTGATGAGCGACCTGCTGATCTTCTCGGTCCTGTTCGCCACCTTCGCCGTGCTGTCCAACGCCACCGCCGGTGGCCCGCACGGGCGTGACCTGTTCGACCTGTCGTTCGTGCTGGTCGAGACCATGCTGCTGCTGATCTCGAGCTTCACCTTCGGCGTGGCCATGCTCAACCTGTACGCGGGCAACCGCGGCAAGGTCATGGCCTGGCTGTGGGTCACGTTCCTGCTCGGCGCAGGCTTCATCGCGATGGAAATCTATGAATTCCATCACCTGATCCACATGGACGCCGGCCCCGGCCGCAGCGCCTACCTGTCGGCGTTCTTCACGCTGATCGGCACCCACGGCCTGCACGTCACGGGCGGCCTGATCTGGATCCTGGTCATGATCGACATGGTCCGTCGCTACGGCCTGGATTCGATCAACAAGCGTCGTCTGGCGTGCCTGAGCCTGTTCTGGCACTTCCTGGACATCGTGTGGATCTGCGTTTTCACTTTCGTCTACCTGATGGGGGCCCTGTAATGTCGAGTCATGACGTTGCGGCCGAACACGGCCATGCAATGAGCCACGGCAGCCTGAAGTCGTACATCGTCGGCTTCGTGCTGTCGATCATCCTGACGCTGCTGGCGTTCTACCTGGTGATGGATGGCAGCTTCAGCCGTCCGGTCGCCCTGATCGGTATCCTGGTGCTGTGCGTGGCGCAGCTGCTGGTGCAGCTGGTGTTCTTCATGCACATGGGCACCAAGCCGGGCGGCGATCGCGACAACCTCAGCACCTTCCTGTTCACCGTGATGATCATCGGCATCATCGTGGGCGGCTCCATCTGGGTGCTGCACAACATGAACGCCAACATGATGCATCCCATGCCCATGTAAGCCGGGCAGGCGCATCGAAGAATCGGCACCCTCGGGTGCCGATTTTTTTTGCCCGCGCGTGACGGCCGCGCTTCGCTGCGTGCGTCGTTTTGTAATAACAATCATTCGCATCTATAATGGCGCTCCGCACCCGTTGCGGGCGGCGCCGCACGGCGCGCCGCGGGCCGGCCGCGCCGGTCGTTCAACGCCAACGAGGCGGCCTCGCGCCGCCGCGATCGCCGTGCGCCCCGGGGTGCCTCCACGAGGCATCGCTGTTCCGTTCCGGAGATCCGCCATGTCGAACGCCGACGATCACCACCAACTCAAGCGCGAGCACGCCGCGCTGCTGGCCAGCTATGGCCGCGCCCAGGCGCGCTGCTCGGCCATGCTGCGCGAGCAGGCGTGCCGCATCGATGCGCTGCAGGCCGAGGCCATGCAGTTGCGCGCCGAACTGATCATCCGCGATACCCGCCTGGCCTGGGCCGGCGAAGAGCGCCAGGCGCTCGAAGCCGCCGTGCCGGGCCTGGCCCGCCGTGTGACGCTGGCACGCCAGGTCGAACACCTGGCCGGCCGGGTGCAATCGCTGCTGCGCGCGCGCCAGGGCCCGATGCCGCCCGCGCCGGCGCACGCATCGGCACCGGTGCCCGCGCCCGTGCCTGTGCCCGTGCCCGCGCCCGCATCAGGGCCGGAAGCGGCGCCCGGCCGTGCCGGCGCGGCGGGCCGGGCCGTGCTGTGCATCGGCCGCGAGGATGCCACCACCACGCTCGCGCGCACGCTGGTCGAGATGACGGGCGCGCGCTTTCTCGCCATCGACGGCGCGGCGCTGGGTGATGCGACCGGGCCTGTCACGCAGGACACGGCGAACGCGGCGCTGGAGGCGCAACTGGGCGCAGCCGATCTGGTGATCTGCCAGACCGGCTGCGTCAGCCATGGCGCCTTCTGGCGCGTGCAGGACCACTGCAAGCGCCACAACAAGCAATGCCTGCTGGTCGACGCGCCGGCCGCGCTCGATGGCGTGAGCCAGGTCGTGCACCTGCATCGCGGCGCGCGGGTCGAAACCGAATAGGGCGGGGCGGCAGGCCTGCGGCGCGCGCGAGCGCGCCGGCGGAGTGCGGTGGGATCAGCCGCCGAAGACGCGCGTGCTGGCCTGCATGAGGACGGCCACGTCGGCCGCCGCGACGACCTCGGGCGCGCCCTGGGCCATGGCCGCGTGCAGCAGGGCCGAGCAGGCGCCCGACCAGGGCGGGGCAAGCTGTTCCTCGACCTCGCCGTCTTCTTCGATGCGCGTCACGGCGGCCGCGCCGCTGAGCGCCTCGGCGCGTTTCCAGAGCAGGCCGTGCAGCAACGAAAAGCCCGAATGGACCGGCGAACGGGCGTGTCCCGGCCCGCCGGCGCGCGCCAGCGTGCCCGACCAGTCTTCGGGCGGCGTGGCCGGTTCCGGGTTGATCCAGCGGTCCCAGGCGCGGCTGTAGGCGGCCTCGGCATCCGGGTGCCGCGCGGCGTCGAGCGCCTCGGCCTGCGCCAGCGTGAGCGTGGCCACGCGCGCCAGCAGCGCCATCACGGCATGGCCGTGCGGCCCGAACAGCGTGGCGAGTGGCAGGGGCTCGAGCAGCGCGATCTCGCGGGCGCGCCAGTAGCCGGGATTGGCCACCAGCCCGGACATGTCGCCCAGCTCGACCACGCGCACGCGCCAGAGCCTGCCCGGCCAGCGGCTGCCGATCGTGATGCTGGCGATCTGCTCGTCGACCACGATCCAGGGCGGTGCGGCGCGGTCGCGGCGCACGCGGTCGCCGTCGCGTTCGAGCGGTGTGTCGGGATCGAGGCTGTCGTACCAATAGCCTTCGCGCAGGGGCTGGGAGGAGGCGGGTGTGTTCATAGGTGCAGACATGTTGCCGCAAAAATACGCGGCGTCATAGATACACAGCCCCACGGAACCCTCATCGGGTGGGCGGGGAAGTTCGTTCCATTGATAGGACGCTGATGGCAAGTTTTGCCGTCTACCGCAGGCATCGTCGCGCCGGTATCGTAGCTTCATGAACCAACCGAACCGCCAAGCGCGGTCAGGAGCCAAATCATGAAGAAAGTACTGGGTACCTTCAGCGCGCCGCGTGCGCATTGGGTGGGCGACGGTTTTCCGGTGCGCTCGCTGTTTTCGTATCAAACCCTGGGCCGCCAGCTCAGCCCGTTCCTGCTGCTCGATTATGCCGGACCGGCCCGCTTCGAGCCGAGCGGTGCGCCGCGCGGGGTGGGCGTGCATCCGCACCGGGGTTTCGAGACCGTCACCATCGTCTATGACGGCGAGGTCGCGCATCGCGACTCCACCGGCGAGGGCGGCACGATCGGCCCGGGCGACGTGCAATGGATGACCGCGGCCAGCGGCATCCTGCACGAAGAGTTTCACTCGCCCGAGTTCACCCGCCGCGGCGGCGCGCTCGAAATGGTGCAGCTGTGGGTCAACCTGCCGGCGCGCGACAAGCGTGCGGTGCCGGGCTACCAGAGCATCACGTCGGATCAGATCGCCCGCGTGACGCTGCCGGACAATGCCGGCAGCGTGCGCGTGATCGCCGGCGAGCTCGACGGCACGGCCGGCGCGGCTCGCACGTTCACCCCGGTGAACGTGTGGGATGCGCGGCTCAACGCCGGCGGCCTGGCGCGCCTGCCGGTGCCTGCGGGGCACAATGCCGCGGTCGTGGTGCTGCGCGGCACGGTGCTGCTGAACCGTGAGCACGTGCTGCGCGATGCCCAGGTGGCCGTGCTGGCGCCGGAAGCCGAGGGCATCGAGCTCGAGGCCAACAACGACGCGCTGGTGCTGATCCTGAGCGGCGAGCCGATCGACGAGCCCATCGTCGGTCACGGTCCGTTCGTGATGAACACCCAGCAGGAAATCGTCGAGGCGCTGCGCGACTTCAACGAAGGCCGCTTCGGCCAGATGCAGGAAACGGTCGAGGCCGTGCACTGAACGGCGGCGGGCGAAAGCCCGCCGTTTTTTTTGCGCGGCCGGCGAATCAATAATAAATATCCACGCCCTCCGCCCGCGCAGCGCGGTGTCAGGTCCGCGTCAATAATGAAATAGGCGTCTCAGGGCCGAATCAATATCCCGCCCCATTATTGCGGAATATTTCTTTGCCGATGTATGCGCAACGATAGTTGCCGCGTGTCATTATTCCTGCGGTTTTGCAGTGCGCAAAAAAATAATGCTCTCTCGGCGTTTTCCCCAATAAAGTTGTTTTAGTCGGGCGCCGTAAATTGCGCGTATTAATCGGCACGCAGTATCCCGGGCGCGACATTGCCGCGCGCCCGCGCGCGCCGATTCAGTGGAAAGAACGACCCGGCTCCCAGCCGCAGCAAGCGTAGCAAAACAGAGGCGCCCGCAGGCGCCCTCGGGACCAGGGTTGCACGCGAAAGTGGCCGTCGGCGGTGGGCGCCGGCGTAACCAGCCTATTGCCTTGCGTAATCCGTTGGTGCGGACATTCCAGGTACGGGAGAATACGATGCAACACTTTTCACTAGGCAGTCTGTTTGATCTCGGGCGCGAAAAGCGCATGGATCTGATTGGCCAGATCAATGCGTTGCATAAAGTCCAGGCA
>Ga0160496_1000626_pt1 | contig 13403 bp, 13 predicted proteins | sample DIDPMG_2_FD_108231 | JGI IMG/M metagenome (GOLD analysis project Ga0160496, IMG submission 108231) | Enriched soil microbial communities from UW Madison campus, WI, USA - DID2937_E24_FP MG | ecosystem: Environmental > Terrestrial > Soil > Grasslands | place: USA: Madison, Wisconsin | collected...
AATTCGATCTGCAGGGCCATGTGCTGATGGCGAACCAGAATTTCCTGGACGTGTTCGGTTATCGCCTCGACGAGGTCCAGGGCCGTCATCACCGCATGTTCGTCGACCCGCTCGAAAGCGATTCGCCGGAATATGCCGAGTTCTGGCGCGGGCTCTCGCTCGGCAATCACGACGCCGGGCGCTACAAGCGCTATACCAAGAGCGGCGAAGAGGTGTGGCTGCAGGCCAGCTACAACCCGATCAACGACGCGCACGGCCGGCCGTGGAAGGTGGTCAAGTACGCCACCGACATCACCGCGCAGCAGGCCCGCAACGCCGACCTCGAAGGCAAGATGGCCGCGATCGAACAGGTGCAGGCCGTGATCGAGTTCGACCTCGACGGCACCATCCTCGACGCCAACGATCTGTTTCTCGGGGCCTTGGGCTATCGCCTCGACGAGATCGTGGGCCAGCACCACAGCATGTTCGTGCAGCCCGAGGAACGGCGCAGTGCGGCCTATGCGGACTTCTGGCGCCGGCTCGGCGAGGGCCGGCACGACACCGGGCAGTACCTGCGCATCGGCAAGGGCGGGCGCCAGGTCTGGATCGAGGCCAGCTACAACCCGATCCTGGATCCGGAGGGGCGGCCGTTCAAGGTCGTGAAATACGCCACCGACATCACGCGCCGCTTCACGGCCGCGCAGACCCTGCGGCGCGCCGTGGCGGGCCTGACCGAGAACGCCGACCGCGCCACCCAGGCCAACGAGCTGGCCCAGGCCGCCTGCCGGGTCGCGGAGGAGGGCGGGCGCACGGTCGACAACGTGGTGCGCACCATGGGCGCCATCACGACGAGCTCGCGCAAGATCTCGGAAATCATCGGCGTGATGGACGGCATCGCCTTCCAGACCAACATCCTGGCGCTCAACGCCGCGGTCGAGGCCGCGCGCGCCGGCGCCCATGGGCGCGGCTTCGCGGTGGTCGCCGCCGAGGTGCGCAACCTGGCGCAGAGCAGCGCCGCGGCGGCCAAGGAGATCAAGTCGCTCATCACCGCGTCGGTGCAGCAGATCGAGCAGGGCGCCACCCTGGTGCAATCGGCCGGCGCGACCATGGAAGAGATCGTGAGCTCGTCGCACCGGGTCACCGAGATCATGGCCGCGGTGGTGGACGTCTCGCTCGAACAATCCGCCACGCTCGGCGAGGTCACCGATGACCTGACCCACAGCGACATGGTCGCGGCGCCGCCTGCGCGCGGCCCGTCGGCGGTGGTGCTGCACCTGCCGCAGCGGGTGGCGGCGCGCTGAATCGTTTTTGGTTTTCACCGTTGTTCCGTGCGGGGGCACGGTCGGCGCGGACGCTGTGTCCGCGCCGTTTTTTTTGTGCGCGGGCCGGGGCAGGGCGGCCCGCGCACGAGGGGCGCGCGGCGGCGCGGCCGGCGCGCCCGCGATGGCCGGCTGCAACAAAGCCGGCAAAACTGCGACTCCTTGTCGTAATGACGGATCGATTTCTTGGTACCCTTTCGGGGTCCGTCACCTGGAACCTGCTGCGATTTGTCCGTTTCGAGCCGCTTTGCCCCGTTGATTTCTTCCGCCGCGCCGGTGCGTGGCGCGCCGCTCCCGGCCGCGATGGGCGCGTGCGCACGCGTGCTGCGCCTCCTGGCCTGCGTGTCGCTGGCGGCGGTGCTGGCCGCCTGCGCCTCGACGTCGGGCCCCGCGCCCGCCGGCTTCTACCGCGTCGAGTCCGGCGACACCCTCTACAGCATCGCGCGCCGCAACGACCGCAGCGTGGCCGAGCTGGTGCGCTGGAACAAGCTGTCGAGCGCCAACCGCATCGAGAAGGGCCAGTTGTTGCGCGTGCAACCGCCGGGCGGCGCGTCGGCGTCCGGGGGCGGGTCGGCAAAGTCGGGTTCGAAGTCCACGCAGACGGTCAGCGCGCCGCGTCCGGCATCGCGCGCGCAGAGCGGTCCCGTGTCGGGCATCAGCCTGATGTGGCCGGCGCAGGGCAAGCTGATCAGCACCTACGGCGGCAGTTCCACCGGCCTGACCATCGCCAACAGCGCGGGCACCCCCGTGGTGGCCGCCGCGGCCGGCACCGTGGCCTATGCCGCCAACGGCCTGCGCGGCTACGGCAACATGGTGATCGTGCGCCATGGCAACGGCACCTTCCTCACGATCTACGCCCATAACCGCAAGCTGCTGGTGCGCCAGGGCCAGTCGGTCAAGCAGGGGCAGACGATCGCCGAGATGGGCGACTCCGACCGCAAGAGCCCCGCGCTCTACTTCGAGCTGCGGCGCGACGGCAAGGCCGTCAATCCGCTCGGCGTGATGCCCAAGCGCTGAGCGCGCGCGCCACCCCGCCCCGACCCAAGCCCGCCGCGCGCGGGCTTTTTTTCGCACCCGAGCGCGGCTTCGGTCGCGCGGGCTTTTTCGCGTCTGAGCGCGGCTTGCCGCGCCCGGCCGGGACGCGGCCGCGCCGGCCCAGGCGGCGCTGTTAGCGGACGGTAAACCGTCTCGTCGCCCCGGGTTGCACCGCTGCCACGCGATGCTTGTATCCAGTGCAACTGCGCGGTTATCGAATTGCGCATTCACACCTGGCGATTCGGCAGTGAAACACCAGATTCTTCGCTGTTTTTGCCCGTGAGACTGCCGTTTCAGACGGGTTAACCCCGATGTCGAGCGGCGATGTAACTGGATATATTTGCATCCGATTTCAATCGGATTGGATGCAATTTCTATGAATGGTAGCCAAAGCAAGTCCCCGATGAACGAATCCGTGCTGGCCTACGGCCCCGGATCCGCCGAGCGCGCCGCGCTGCAAGCCGAGCTGCGGCGCCAGCAGTCGGCGCGGCTCGACATCCCGCTGGTGATCGGCGGCCGCGCCGTGACCACCGCGCGCACCGTGTCGGTGGTCTGCCCGCACGCCCACCACCATGTGCTGGCGCAGGCGAGCCAGGCCGACGGCGGCCATGCGCAGCAGGCGATCGAGGCGGCGCGGCGCGCCGCGCCCGATTGGGCCGAGCGCTCGCTCGAGGAGCGCGCCGCCGTGTTCCTGAAGGCGGCCGATCTGCTGGCCGGCCCGTGGCGCCAGCGCCTGAATGCCGCCACGATGCTGGGCCAGGCCAAGACGGCGCAGCAGGCCGAGATCGATTCGGCCTGCGAGCTGATCGACTTCCTGCGCTTCAACGTGGCGTTCGCGCACCAGATCGCGGGGCACCAGCCGCAGTCTTCGCCCGGCGTGGCCAACAGCACCGACTACCGCGCGCTCGAGGGCTTCGTGTATGCGGTGACGCCGTTCAACTTCACCGCTATCGGCGGCAATCTCGCGACCGCGCCCGCGCTGATGGGCAACACCGTGGTGTGGAAGCCGGCCACCACCGCGAGCCTGTCGAACTACCTGTTCATGCAGTTGCTGGAAGAGGCCGGCCTGCCGCCCGGCGTCATCAACTTCGTCCCGGGCGAGCCGGTGGCGGTCAGCGAGGCGGTGCTGGGCAGCGAGCACCTGGCCGGCGTGCACTTCACCGGCTCGACCGCCGTGTTCGACGGGCTGTGGCAACAGGTGGCGGCGCGCCTGCCCGGCTACCGCGCCTATCCGCGCCTGGTCGGCGAGACCGGCGGCAAGGACTTCGTGCTCGCGCACGTCTCGGCCGACGTCGAGGCGCTGGCGGTCGCGCTGCTGCGCGGCGCCTACGAGTACCAGGGGCAGAAATGCAGCGCCGCGTCGCGCGCCTATGTTCCGCGCTCGCTCTGGCCCGCGCTGCGCACCCGCCTGGCCGACCTGATGGACACGATCCGCATGGGCGACGTGTGCGACTTCGGCAACTTCATGTCGGCCGTGATCGATGCGCGTGCCTATGCGCGCGTGGCGGGCGCGCTCGGCCGGGCCCGCGACGATGGCGCGGTGCGCATCGTGGCGGGCGGCCAGGCCGACGACGCCACCGGTTTCTACATCCGGCCCGCGCTGGTGGAGGTCGAGGATCCGCGCCACGCGCTGATGACGACCGAGCTGTTCGGCCCGGTGCTCACGGTGTACGTGTACGACGACGCGCGCTGGGACGAGACGCTGGCGCTGGTGGACGGCACCAGCGGCTATGGCCTGACGGGCGCGGTGTTCGCGCGCGACCGCGCCGCCATCGGGCAGGCGCGCCGCGCGCTGCGCCAGGCGGCCGGCAACTTCTACATCAACGACAAGCCCACCGGCGCCGTGGTCGGCCAGCAGCCGTTCGGCGGCGCGCGCCGCAGCGGCACCAACGACAAGGCCGGCTCCGCCTGGAACCTGCTGCGCTGGACCTCGCCGCGCACCATCAAGGAAACGCACGTCCCGCCCACGCAGTACGCCTATCCGCACATGGCGGAGTGAGGCGTCCCGCGCGGACGGTCAGCAAGGCCCGGCGCCCGTCGCGGCCGGTATCCAACGTTCATTCATCAAGGGGTAGAACCATGAAGTTTTCGGTACGTGCAGGACTGGGCGCGCTGGCGCTGGCCGGTGCCATGGGGGTGCAGGCGCAGGAAACGATTTCGATGGGCGCCGTGCTTTCGCTGACCGGCGCCAACGCGACCGTGGGCGAGGATGTGCGCCGCGCCGTCGCGCTGGCGGTCGAGCAGGTCAACGCCGACGGCGGCGTGCTGGGCAAGAAGTTCAACGTGATCGTCGAGGATTCGGGCGGCAACCCGACCACGGCACTGAACGCGGCCCGCAAGCTGGTGAGCGTGGACAAGGTGCCGGTGGTGATCGGCGAATACTCGTCGGGCATCTCGATTCCGCTGGGCCAGTTCCTGGTGAAGGAAGGCATCACGCACATCAACATCGCCAGCACCAGCGTGAAGATCCGTGACCTGGGCGCGACCTCGTTCAACCTGATCGGCCTCGAGGACAAGGGCAACCGCTTCTCGGCCAAGGACACCTGGGACCAGGGCTATCGCAGCGTGGCGGTGATCGCACCCAACAACGCCTATGGCCAGGGCGTGGCGCACGGCTTTCGCGAGGAGTTCGAGAAGCTGGGCGGCAAGATCGTGACCGAGGTGCTGTACACCGCGGGGCAGTCGACCTACCGCCGCGAGCTGCAGCAGATGTCGCGCAGCAATCCCGACGCCTACATCTACACCGCCTACGGCCAGGAGTCGGCCGTCATCAACCGCGAGGCCTTCGAGCTGGGCCTGCGCAAGACGCCGTGGTACGGGATCCTGCTGAGCATGTGCCTGTCGGACACGCCCGCCAACATCGCGCAGGGCCAGATCGGCATGGAAGTCGGCTCGGTGCTGGGCCCCAAGGGCAAGGCCTATGCCGAGGCGTTCGCCGCCAAATACAAGGAAGGCATGAAGACCTCGTACACCGGCTACGCCTACGACGCCGTGATGCTGACCGCCGCGGCGATGAACCAGGCCAAGTCGACCGCGCCGGCCGAGGTGCAGGCCGCGCTCAAGTCGCTGGGCCAGAAGGGATACGAGGGCGTGACGGGCTTCATCAAGTTCGACGCCGATCGCCAGCGCATCGATCCGCCCTATGCCAAGTTGAAGTCGGACCAGGGCAAGATCGTCGCACGTTGAGCGCAGTCCGTCTGCGCACCCGGCCGCGACTTCCTCCCCGCGGCCGGGGTCTTTTTCGCTACGCAATAGGTTGCTCATGATTCAGATTCTGGTCGACACGCTGCTGCGCTTCTCCGACCTGGCGCTGGTGGCGCTGGGGTTGAGCACGGTCTATGGCCTGGTCAAGTTTCCCAACATCGCGCACGTGCAGTACGCGATGGTCGGCGCCTACCTGACCTATGCCCTGCACGCCCAGGGCGCGCCGCTGCCGCTCGCGCTGGCCCTGGCCGCGCTGGGCACGGGCCTGGTGACGCTCGTCTTTCATCTGCTGGTATTCCGCCGCCTGCTGCGCGCCGGCCCGGCCATCACCATGATCGGGTCGCTGGCCCTGTCGATGCTGGTGATCGCCACCTGCCTGGGCGTCGCGGGCTCGTTCCCGATGATGTTCACGCTGCCACTGGCCGAGCCGCTGCTGCTGGGCGACGCGCGCATCACCTGGACCCAGCTGGTCTCGGTGGCCGTCACGCTCGCCATCCTCGCCGCCTTCGCGGCGCTGCTGTTCTACACCCGCGCCGGGCGCGCGATGCGGGCGCTGGCCTGCAATCCGGCGCTGGCCGACGCGAGCGGCCTGAACGCCACGCGCATCACGCTGCAGGTCACTTTCGCCAGCGGCATGCTGGCGGGGCTGGGCGGCGGCATGCTGGCGCTGTCGACCGGCGCCCACGTCAACCTCGGCACCGACCTGCTGCTGCCGGTCTTCGCCGCCGCCATCCTGGGCGGCCTGGGCAACCCGCTGGGCGCGGTGGCCGGGGCCTTCCTGATCGCGCTGAGCGAAACGCTGGTGACGAACCTGAACTTCGGCTTCCTGCTGGGCCGGCCGGTGGCATTCCTGCCGGTGGCCTACATCGGCGCTGCCTCGTTCCTGATCCTGTTGCTGGCGCTGCTGTTCAAACCCTACGGCCTGTTCGACCGGGAGGTGCGCCGTGTTTGATTTCCTGATTGCATCGGTCACGTTTGCCGGCATCTACGCGCTGATGGCGCTGGGCCTGAACCTGCAGGCCGGCCTGGCCGGGCTGCTCAACTTCGGCCACATCGCCTTCGCGGGCATCGGCGCCTACGCCACCGGCATCGCCATCGAGGCGGGCGCCGGGCCGCTGGTGGGCGCGGCCTGCGGCATCGTCGCGGCCATGGCGCTGGGCTGGGCCATCGCGCGCCTGGGCCGCCAGCTCGCCGCCGACTACTGGGGCATCGCCACGCTGGCCGTGGCCGAGATCCTGCGCACCGTCGCCACCAACGAACTGTGGCTCACCAACGGCGCCCAGGGCATCGGCGGCATCACGCCCCTGCTGCCCTGGCTGTCGGGCCGCGCGGGCGCGCTGGCGTTCGCGGCGCTGGTGGTGGCGCTCGTGGCGCTGGGGGCGTGGCTGTGCGCGCGCCTCGCCGCGGGCCGCTACGGCCGGGCGCTGCGCGTGATGCGCGAAGAGCCCCGGCTGGCCGCCTGCATGGGCTACGACCTGATGGCGCTCAAGACGCGCGCCGTGATGAGCGGGGCCGCCGTCACCGCGCTGGCAGGGTCGCTCTACGCACACTACATGAGCTTCGTGGGCCCCGACTATCTGCTCGCCGCCGAGACGTTCCTGCTCTGGACCATGCTCATGATCGGCGGCCTGGGCAACGTCGCCGGCGTGGTGCTGGGCGTGGCGCTGGTGCAGGGCGCCTACGCGCTCGTGCCCTTCGCCAAGGATGCCTTCGGCTTCGGTTCCGACGTGGCCGGCGCGCTGCGCCTGGGCCTGATCGGTTTCATTCTGCTTGCCTGCCTGATGTGGCGCAGCGAGGGCCTGTTGCCCGAGAAAGTGAGGAAGATGTCATGAACCAGGCACTGTTGCGCGTGGAGAAGCTGGCCAAGGCCTTTGGCGGCAACCAGGTGCTGACCGCGGTGGATTTCTCCATCGGCGCCGGCGAAATCGTGGGGCTGCTCGGGCCCAACGGCTCGGGCAAGAGCACCTTGCTCAACACCATCACCGGCTTCGAGCGCGCCGACGCCGGCCAGGTGCTGTATGCGGGCCGCGCGCTGGAGAAGCTGCCCGCGCATCGCATCGTCGGACAGGGCATCGCGCGCACCTTCCAGCTGCCCTCGATGCCGGCCAAGATGTCGGTGATGGAGGTGGCGATGGCCGCCGCCACCGCGCATCACGGGGTGTGGGAAAACCTGCTCGGGCTGGCGGTGGCGCGGCGCGCCGAGGCCGACGCGCACGCGCGCGCCACGGTGCTGCTGCGCGATCTGCTGCTCGAGCGGGTGCGCGACCTGCCGGCCGCGTCGCTGTCGGGCGGCCAGAAAAAGCTGCTCGGCATCGTCTGCGCGCTGATGGCGCAGCCCAGACTGATGCTGCTCGACGAGCCCACGGCCGGGGTGCATCCCAATCTGCGCGGCGACCTGGTGGGCGCGCTCAAGCGGCTCAACGCCGCCGGCATGACCATCGTGATCGTGGAGCACGACATGCACTTCATCCGCGAGGTGTGCGGCCGCTGCATCGTGCTGGACCGCGGACACATCGTGGCCGATTGCCGGCCCGACGAACTTTCCTCCAACGAGCGCGTCCTCGAAGCCTATCTGGGCAACGCGGCGCGCGCACGTCCGGGGGCGGCGGTGGCCGCGCCCGGCGCTGTCAGGATGAGCATGGCATGACGAACGCAGAACCGATGATCGAAGTCCGCGACGTGGTGGCGGGCTACAGCCGCGAGGTCGACATCCTCAAGGGCATGACGCTGCACGCGCAGCGCGCCGAGATCGTGACGCTGCTCGGCCCCAATGGCTGCGGCAAGTCGACGCTGCTCAAGACCATTGCCGGTTATCTGCGCCCGCGCAGCGGCCAGGTCTTGCTGGGCGGCGCCGACGTGTCGCGCGTGCCGGTGTTCGAGAAGGTGCGCCGCTGCGGCGTGGGTTTCGTGCCGCAGACCGAGAACGTCTTCACCGCGCTGTCGGTGCGCGACAACCTGCTGGTGGGCGGGCAGGCGTTGCCGGGTGTGCAGAGCCAGCGCCGCATCGACGCGCTGTGCGCGCTCTATCCGGTGCTGGGCCGCAAGCTGGCCGCGCCGGCGGCCTCGCTGTCGGGCGGGGAACGCCAGATCCTGGCGCTGGCGCGCGCGCTGATGCCCTCGCCGTCGCTCCTGCTGCTGGACGAGCCGTCGGCTGGACTGTCGCCCAAGACGCTCGACGAGGTGTTTCGTGCCATCGAGCAGATCCGCGCCAGCGAGCAGGTCACCATCCTGATGGTGGAGCAGAACGCGATGGAGGCGCTGCGGATCTCCGATCGCGCCTACGTGCTGTCGATGGGCACGGTGGCGCTCACGGGCCAGGCGCAGGCCCTGATGCACGATCCGGAGGTGCGCGAGCTGTATCTGGGCGGGCGCGCCGCCTGAACGGCGCGAGCAGGCCGGGGGCGGGGCAGCCCCGGGCAGGGATGGCGGCCTGGCGCCGTCCGTGGCCGCCGGCATTGCCGGCGGCCTTTTTTTCAGCCGAGCGCGGCGCCGCCGTGGCGCTGCATGGCGACGAGATTCTTGCGCGTCTCGAGGATGTGCGCCTCGAGCAGCTGCGCGGCGCGCTGGCCGTCCTGGTCGCGGCAGGCCTGCAGGATGGCGTAGTGATCCTGCTGCGGGCGGGTCTTGCCCGTGGCCTTGGACATCAACTCGTGGGTATAGCGGTCGGTGTTCAGGCCGTATTCCTCGATCAGCCGGCGCAGGCGCTGGTTGTTGGCCGGCATGCACAGCGCCATGTGGAAGCGCCGGTTGAGCTCGGCCCACTGTTGCACCGAGTCGGAGTCGTCGTAGGCCTTCAGGATGGCTTCGAGCTCCGCGAAATCGGGCTCTCCCATGTTGGGCACCGCGATGCGCACCGCGTAGCACTCGAGCGCGATGCGGATGTCGAGCAGTTCGCAGATCTGCGCCACGTCCATCTGCATCACGACCGCGCCGCGATTCAGGTGGTAGGTGACCAGGCCTTCGGTTTCGAGCTGGCGCAGGGCCTCGCGCACCGGGATGCGGCTGGCCTGGAAGCGGGTCGCGAGCGAATCCTGCTTGAGCGGCGTGCCGGCCGGCAGGGCGCCGGTCAGGATCTCGTAGCGAAGCTGGTCGCGAATGCGGTGCGGCAGCGCCTGCTTTTTGTCCGCGACGCTTTTCTTGAGGGGAGGGGAGGTCATGGCGAAACGAAATCCATGAGTGAGGACCGGGAAAGCGACGCGGCCCTGGGCGTTGTCGTGCGCGAGACGGATGCGCGGCGGCCAGGCCGCGCAGGCGGCCCATAGTATCCGAAACCCGGAGGCGAGGCCATGCCGCGCTGCGCCCGCGCTACGCCCGTGCAGCGCGGGTGCAGCGCGGCATGGCGCGGGTTCAGTGCCAGGCGTAGACGGCCGCCACGATCACCAGGCCCAGCACGATGTTGGTGGCCACGCCGTGGCGGATGCCGGTGAGCGCGCGGCCGGCCGCCGGCCAGTCGCGCGCCTGGACGGCGCCGTTGAGCTTCGGATAGGCCACGTAGCGCACGTAGGCGTAGATCACGCTCATGATGATGCCGAGGCCGGCCATCAGGTGCCAGGCGGGCGGGACGATCATGCTGCCACCGCTGGCCGACACCGCGCGGGCGGTCGAAAACAGCATCCACGCGCCCGACAGCAGGATCAGCAGTACCGCCGGCAGCACGGCGCCCAGGAAGCGCCGCAGCACGTCGCGCATCAGGGTCAGGCGCTGGGGTGCGTCCTGCCCGGCGAGGGCGGGACGCAGAAAACAGTGCGCGAACACCATGCCGCCGAGCCAGAGAACCACGGCCAGCACGTGCAGGGCCTTGACGATGCCATAGAGCATGGAAACACCTCGCAAAAATGGGGAGAAAGGCAGCCAGGGCCGCCAGCCATCATAGCCGGGCGCCGGATCGCCCATTTCGTCTTAAACTGCGCCTATCTCCCCCAGGGGCCGGCCGGCATGGCGGCCACCGGCTTTTTCATTCTCAAGAGGTTTTTCGATGCCCAGCTTTGACGTCGTTTCCGAAGTCGACAAACACGAACTCAAGAACGCGGTCGACCAGGCCAACCGCGAACTGTCCACGCGCTTCGATTTCAAGGGCACCGACGCCAAGTTCGAACTCGACGAGTTCGTGGTGACCCAGGTCGCGCCCAGCGCCTTCCAGCTCAAGCAGATGATCGACATCCTGCGCGCCCGCCTGTCGGCGCGCGGCATCGACGTGCGCTGCATGGACGTGGCCGCGCCGCTCGAGAACCTCGGCGGCGCGCGGCAGAAGATCACCATCAAGCAGGGCATCGAACAGGCCATCTCCAAGAAGCTGATCGCCGCGATCAAGGCCAGCAAGGCCAAGGTCGAGAGCCAGATCAACGGCGAGAAGCTGCGCATCACCGGCAAGAAGCGCGACGACCTGCAGGAAGTCATCGCCCTGCTCAAGAAGACCGACGTCGAACTGCCGCTGCAGTTCGAAAACTTCCGCGACTGAGCCGCACACGGAGGCTGCCATGCGTACCTCGACCCGGCTGTTCTGTACTGCACTGCTGCTGACCGCCATGACGGCGGCGCAGGCCGCGCCACCCGAGGGCCGCGGCAATGGCAATGGCCAAGGCCAGGGCCAGGGCCAGGGCAAGGATCACGGCAAGGGTAATGGCAACGGCAACGGCAAGGGCGGCAAGTCCGGCAAGGACGATGGCGCCCAAGTCAGCGTCGATCTGCGCCGGGCCGGCATCACGGTCAGCGTGGCGCGCGGTTATGCGCTCGACGCCGGCCTGACCGGCATGTCGGACCTGCCGCCCGGCATCCGCAAGAACCTGGCGCGCGGCAAGCCCCTGCCGCCGGGCATCGCCAAGAAGATGGTGCCGTCCGGCATGCTGGCGCACCTGCCCGTGTATCCGGGCTACGAATGGCGCGTGGCGGGCGCCGACCTGATCCTGGTGGCGATCGCCGGCGGCCTGATCGCCGACGTGCTGGTCGACGTGTTCCGCTGAAAGGGCGCGGGCCGACCGCCCGCGTCCGGTGGCGGCCTCACACCGACAGGTGCCGCCGCACGTGTTCGCCGTCGATCTCGGCGCGCGTGCCGGCCGCCACCACCTCGCCGCGCGACAGCACCACGAACTGGTCGGCCAGCTCGCGCGCGAAATCGAAGTACTGCTCGCACAGCAGGATGCCCATGTCGCCGCGCTGGCGCAGCAGGTGGATCACGCGGGCGATGTCCTTGATGATGGAGGGCTGGATGCCCTCGGTGGGCTCGTCGAAGATGATGACCCGCGGCTCGGCCACCAGCGCGCGTGCGATCGCCAGTTGCTGCTGCTGCCCGCCCGACAGATCGCCGCCGCGGCGGCGCAGCATGTTCTTGAGCACCGGAAACAGCTCGTAGATCTCGCCCTGGACGCGGCGCGCCCGCGCGGCGGGCTTGGTCGCCATGCCCATCAGGATGTTCTCTTCCACCGTGAGGCGGGCGAAGATGTCGCGGCCCTGCGGCACGTAGGCCATGCCGAGCGCGGCGCGCCGGTGCGGCGCGAGCCGGGTGATGTCCACGCCGTCGAGCTGCACGCTGCCGCGCGCCACCGGCAGCACGCCCATCAGGCATTTCAGCAGCGTGGTCTTGCCCACGCCGTTGCGGCCCAGCAGCGCCAGGCACTGGCCGCGCGGCACCTCCAGCGAGATGCCGCGCAGCGTGTGGCTGCCGCCGTAGTATTGGTTGATGTTGGTGGCTGCCAGCATGTTCAGCGTCCCAGATAGACTTCGATCACGCGCGGATGATTCTGCACCGCCTGCATGCTGCCCTCGGCCAGCACCGCGCCCTCGTGCAGCACCGTCACCTTGTCGCCCGCGATCTGGTTGACGAAATCCATGTCGTGCTCCACCACCATCAGGGAATGCCGGCCGCGCAGCTCGTTGAGCAGCTCGCCGGTGCGTTCGGTCTCGGCATCGGTCATGCCGGCCACCGGCTCGTCGAGCAGCAGCAGGCGCGGCTCCTGCATCAGCAGCATGCCGATCTCCAGCCACTGCTTCTGGCCGTGCGACAGCAGCCCGGCCGGGCGTCCCGCCTGGTCGCGCAGCCGGATCAGGTCCAGCGTGGCGGCGATACGGTCGGTCTGTTCGCTCGACAGCCGCGCGAACAGCACCTGCCGCACGCGCTTGTCGGTCTTCATGGCGAGCTCGAGGTTCTCGAACACGCTGTGCTGCTCGAACACCGTGGGGCGCTGGAACTTGCGGCCGATGCCGGCATCGGCGATTTCGGCCTCCGACAGGGTGGTGAGGTCGATGTTCTGGCCGAAGAAGGCGCTGCCGGAGGTGGGCCGCGTCTTGCCGGTGATGACGTCCATCATGGTGGTCTTGCCGGCGCCGTTGGGGCCGATGATGCAGCGCAGCTCGCCCACGCCGATGTCGAGCGTGAGCGCGTTGAGCGCCTTGAAGCCGTCGAAGCTGACCGTGATGTCGTCGAGATAAAGGATGGCGCCGTGGCTGGTGTCCACGCCCTTGGGGCTGACCCGGCCGTAGCTGGCCTCGCCGCCGGGTCCACCCTGCAGCGCGTCGTCGGAAAGCGGGGCGGTCGTCATGCCTGTTTCTCCTGGCCGAGCGCGATGGGGGTGGCGGCGCGCTGGCGGCGCAGCCCCATCAGTTTGCGCACCAGCCCCACGATGCCCTGCGGCAGGAACAGCGTGACCAGCACGAAGATCAGGCCCAGCGCGTAGAGCCAGAATTCCGGCACCACGCTGGTGAACCAGGTCTTCAGGCCGTTGATGGCGCCCGCGCCCACGATGGGGCCGACCAGCGTGCCGCGTCCGCCGGTGGCGACCCAGATCACCATCTCGATCGAGGTCTCGGTGGACATCTCGCTGGGGTTGATGATGCCGACCTGCGGCACGTAGAGCGCGCCGGCGATGCCGC
>Ga0160496_1000635_pt1 | contig 13231 bp, 13 predicted proteins | sample DIDPMG_2_FD_108231 | JGI IMG/M metagenome (GOLD analysis project Ga0160496, IMG submission 108231) | Enriched soil microbial communities from UW Madison campus, WI, USA - DID2937_E24_FP MG | ecosystem: Environmental > Terrestrial > Soil > Grasslands | place: USA: Madison, Wisconsin | collected...
AGGATGTCGTTCGAGCGTCAGCAGATGCTCTTCCACGTTGGTCGCCAGCTCCAACGCTTCAACGACAAAATCCTTGAGCATTTCGTCATCCATTAGAACCCCAGGCTGTCGAGTAAGTCGTCCACATCGGTCTGGCCCATGGCGGTACCCGGCGAGGCGGGGCCGTTCATCAGGGTAACCGGCTTTTCTGCCTCGATCTGGGCGCGCACTTCAGCCGGCGCATTGTCGCGCAGCAATTGCGCCAGTTCGCGTTCGGCGGTGGTGGTGATGCCCACGATCTTCTTGATCAGCTGGCCGGTGATGTCCTGGAAGTCCTGGGCCATCATGATTTCCAGCATGCGGGCCTTTTCCGCTTCGGTCGATTCGATCACCGAGGACGAGAACTTCTGCGAGTCGCCCGCCAGTTTCTTGAATTCTTCGATGTTCAGCTGACCGGCATAGAGCTTGTTCCAGCGGTCGTTGATGTCCTTGGCCTGCTCCTGCAGGCGGTCCTGTGCCGGCATGCCGGAGTCCAGCGCATTGAGCACCTTGTTGGCGGCCTGCTCGGTCAGGGTGGCGATGTGCTCCAGGCGGCTCTGGGCGTCGCCGATCTGCTCGGCCACATCGGTCAGGGAGCGGTCGTAGCCCAGTTCGCGCATCGAATCATGCAGCAGACGGACGATGCCACCCAGGCGTTCATACATGGGCTTGTCGCTCTGATCTTCCTGCGCCTGCTGGGCATCGTCGCCCGCACCGGCTGCCCCACCAGCGGCACCGGCAGCCGCGCCAGCCTCGCCGGCGGTCATGCCCGGTAAGGTCTGCGAGGAAATTTCGTCAAACAATGCTTCCAGATCAACGTCGTCGCTCATGATTACTGATTCTCCCAACAAATGTGGTGCGCTCGGCGGCGCACTGCTATGCAAAGTTGCCCGTAGGCGGATCAAATGCGTCGTTCCGGGAGGCACAGCAACCGTCCCATCCGGGATATCCAATAGATATCGGCAGGCAAGGGCGGAGTCTGAAGGCTCGCAGACCACGACAACGATTCAGGGATGACAGGTGAGGCCAGCGGACCAGACGGTCAGCGGGTCGACGATGCCATGGCGCCGAGTATAGGGCCGGGTACAGCCATCTCATCGGCCAAACAGCGAGTGAAATCCCCCCATTTGTTTCGTTTTTTCGCCCCTTGTGGCAAGCCGGCTCGGGGCGTCTCTCCGAAATAAATTCGTAAAAAATCGAATTTTTTCGATATAAGTTCGAATTCTATCTGGCTTTTTCCTTAAAGCAATACGCATGCCGGGCTTGTGCTGATTTACATCAGGATGGCCTGTGGTCTTTAATTTGGCCGATTTTTGCCTTGTATTTGGCAGGCGCCGGCCTGTAGCGACTTGTGATGCTCGCCTGGCACGCCTACAATGGCGCCGTTTTGGTGCCCGCCGGCGCGTTCTTGCCGGCAGTTAAACGGGAAACACGCACCAGTTCGGTTCGCGGCACGCGGGCGGGGCTGGTCAAGGTGTGCTGCCCCCGCAACGGTAACCAGGCGCCGGCGATACAGTGACACCATGACGAGACGTCACGTGTTGCCGGCAACACCATCCCCCATGCCACTGTGCAGGTTCCGTGTCCGGTTCAATCGGCCAGCGCTGGCCGGCTGACGTACACGGCGCTGCATGGGAAGGCCGATGGTCATGCCTGCAGCCCGGAGACCGGCCAGAACGGGAGGAAACTGCGCGTGGCGATGCCGGTGCGGCTTCCGTTGATTCCGGCCCGCGGGGAAGCAGGCCGGACCACTTCACCGAGTCTCTTTTCCATGCATAACGTCAATTCCCCGGCCAGCCACGGCGGCCAGCGTCCCCTTTTTGCCCTCAGCCTGGGCAGCACCCTGATCCTGTCGGCCCTGGCGCAGGCATCCCTGGCCGCGACCGGCGCCCCGGCTATCGACCCGGCGGCGGCACTCGCGCCGGTGGTGGTGTCGGCCTCGCGTTTTCCCAATGACCCGACCTTCCCGCCGGTGGCGGCCACCGTCATCACTGCCGAGCAGATCCGCGAAGCCGGCATCGACAATGCCAATGAAGCCATCCGCAAGCTGGGTGGGGTGTATGGCCGCCAGAGCCTGGCCGGGCCCAAGGACTTCCCGCTGGACCTGCGCGGCTTTGGCACCAATGGCGACCAGAACATGGTGGTGCTGCTGGACGGCGTGCGCATTTCCGAAAACGAACTGAGCACACCGCTGCTGTCCTCCATCCCCATCGAGAACATCGAACGCATCGAGATCGTGCGTGGCGGCAGCAGCGTGCTGTACGGCAGCGGCGCCACCGGTGGCACCATCCAGATCATCACGCGCCGACCGCAGGCCAACAGCGGCCACGGCACCGTGGTGGGCGAGGTCGGCAGCCAGGGGCTGCGCGGCGGACGGGCACTGGTCTCGCGCGGCTGGGACAACTTTTCCATCGACGCCAGCTATGCCAAGTCGCGCAGCGACAACTGGCGCGACAACGCCCAGTCCAGCCAGGAAAACCTCAGCTCCACCGTGCAGTGGTTCGCCAGCGACTGGCGCTTCGGCCTGCGTGCCACCCTGTCGCGTGCCGATTACGGCCTGCCCGGCAGCCTGACCCAGGCGCAATACCAATCCAATGCCCGCCAGACCAGCAAGCCGCTGGACCGCGGCTCCTACGACAACGACAGCGTGACGGCCTTCCTGGAACGCCGCTTCGGCGCCTTCGATGTCGCCGCCGAGCTGGCCCACCGCGAAAAGATTTCCCGCTCCAGCTATGTCAGCAGCGGGTCAACTACCCAGGTCAATATCCGCGGCACGCAATTCTCGCCGCGCCTGCGTCATGTGATCGACCAGGGGGCGTGGAAGAACGAAGCCATCGCCGGCATCGACCTGGCCGAATGGACGGCCTATAACAACGCCAGCTACGGCAACAGCGATGCCGCCCAGCGCTCCAAGGCACTCTACCTGCGCGACGAAATCGAATTCGCCCGCAACGCCCGCCTGGCCGCCGGCGTACGGCGCGAAGTGTTCAACCAGCAGAGCGATTCCGGCCTGTACGACCGCAACAGCGCCGTCAATGCCTGGGACCTGCAGGCCAGCTATGCGCCGCTGCCGCTGCTGCGCGCCTTTGCCAAGACCGGCCAGAGCTATCGCCTGGCCACGCCGGACGAAAACGGCTACACCGCGCTGCCCACCGGTGCCGTGCTCAAGCCCCAGGTGTCGCACGACCTGGAGCTGGGGGCCACCCTGGGCAAGACCGGGCAGCAGCTGACACTGCGCTGGTTCCGCCACCGTCTGCGTGACGAGCTCTATTACGATCCCACCGCCAATGGCGGCTTCGGTGCCAACAGCAACCTGGCACCCACCCGCCACCAGGGCGTGGAAGTGGAGGGGCGCCTGCAGCTGACCGAAACCCTGGGCGTGAACGCCACCTACCAGCACATCGACGCCCGCTTCGAGGAGGGGGCCAACAGTGGCAATCAACTGGCGCTGGTGCCGGCCAATACCTTCACCACCCGGCTCAACTGGAAGTCCGGCCAGCACAGCGCCGATGTCGGGGCGCGCTGGGTGGACCGCCAGCGCATGGGCAACGATTTCGCCAACACCTGCGCCAAGATGCCTTCCTTCACCACCTTCGACGCCCGTTACGCGCTGCGCGTGAGCGCCTGGGAATTTGCCCTGACCGGAACCAACCTGGCCGACCGCAAGTATTACTCCCAGGCCTATGACTGCAGTGGGGGTTCGGTCTCGGGCATCTACCCGGAAGACGGCCGGGCGGTAAAATTCACGGCCCGCTATGACTTTTGATGCGGACTTCATGAATTTTCCTTCCTGATCCTGGCCTGCCGCCGATGCGACGCTTCCTCCCCGTGCTGTGCACCTTGCTGCTGCTGTCCCTGCTTTCGCTGACGGCAGCGGCCTTGTGCGGCAGCACGGGTTGCCTGCGTCCCTCGGCCTCGGCCGACTCGGTCTCGCTGCTGCTGTCCCTGCGCGTGCCGCGCGCGCTCACGGCCTTTGCGGTAGGCGCGGCACTGGCCTTGTCGGGCGCATTGATGCAGGTGCTGTTGCGCAATCCTCTGGCTGACCCTTATGTATTGGGCCTCTCCGGTGGTTCGGCGGCGGGCGCATTGCTGGCCATGTTGGCGGCGCTGCATCTGGGCTGGCCGGTGCAGTTGGCGACCGCCCCGGGGGCGCTGCTGGGCGCGGCCGTGGCCATGCTGCTGTTGTTCGGCCTGGTGCGCCAGTCGCTGCGGCATCTGGCCATTTCGCCCCTGCTGTCCAGCCAGCGCCTGTTGCTGACCGGGGTGATGCTGGCGGCGGGATTTGGCGCGCTGATTTCGCTGGCCTTGTCGGTGGCCCCTGACGCGCAATTGCGTGGCATGGTGTTCTGGCTGATCGGCGATCTTGACGATGCCCGCTTGCTGCCGGTGACGGCAGCGGTATTGATACTGGCCTTGCTGTGGGCCTTGCGCTACGCACCGGCGTTGAACCTGCTGGCGCGAGGCGATGCCTTTGCCCAGTTGCTGGGCGTACCGGTGCTGTGGCTGCGGGTGATGGTGCTGTGCACGGCAGCGGCCTGTACCGCCATGGCGGTGGCCATGGCCGGCACCATCGGTTTTGTCGGACTGGTGGTGCCGCATGGCCTGCGCCTGTTGATCGGCAACGACCAGCGACTGCTGTTGCCCGGTGCCATGCTGGGCGGCGGCGCGGCGCTGACCCTGGCCGACTTGCTGGCGCGCACCGTGGTCGCCCCGGTGCAGTTGCCGGTGGGCGTGATCACGGCGCTGATCGGCGTGCCTTGCTTCTTGTGGTTGCTGGCGCGGGGGCGTTCATGAGCGCGCCAGCTTCTTTCATACTGCAGGCGCAGCAGGTGTCGTTGCAGGTGGGCTCCCGCATCCTGCTGGAAGGCCTGGACTGGCAGGTGCGACCCGGGGAATTCTGGTGTGTGCTGGGGCGCAACGGCATCGGCAAGAGCACATTGCTGCACGCCGCCGCCGGCTTGCAGCCGACCCATGCCGGGCAGTGGCAACTGCTGGGGCAGCCACTGCAAGGCCTGTCGCCGGCGGAGATGGCGCGCCATCGTGGCCTGCTGCTGCAACAGCAGCACGACGCCTTTTCCATGCCGGTGATCGAGGCGGTGCTGGCCGGACGCTTCGTGCATCACGGCGGCTGGCAGGCGACCGCAGAGGATGAGGACCTGTCGCTGGAGTCGCTGGAGCGCGTAGGTCTGTCGTCGCTGGCTGCGGCGGACCTGCTGCAGCTCTCCGGTGGCGAGCGCCAGCGTGTCGGACTGGCGACCTTGCTGGCACAGGACCCCGACCTGTATCTGCTGGATGAACCGACCTCGCACCAGGACGTCGCCGCGCAACTGCAGCTCATGACCCTGCTGTGCGAACTCGCCGCAGGGGGCAAGGGCGTGGTGGCAAGCTGCCACGATATCAACCTTGCCAGCCGTTTTGCGACGCATGTGCTGTTGCTGGCCGAAGGGCGGCGCTGGGCAGGGCCTGCACAAGAGATATGCCGGCCTGCGGCGCTGGAGGCAGCCTTTGGCTGCCGCTTCGTGCAGGTTGAGACAGACGGGATGCTGCAGTTCCTGCCCTTGCCGCCCGGCTGAATACCACGTCGCTTGCGCGCTACATCCAAGTCACGAAATTCAATTCAATCTCAAGATCTAACGATTTTGATGTCGTGAAACCGCGAGATTTTGGTCGCCATTTTTCTTTGCGCGTTTCCCTGCATTGCCCCACTTCTATCATCGCTGCCGGCTATCGGGTCCACGTACTTCGTGTTTCCGGTAGTCGCGCCCGGCCAATTCATCCAGTCTGCCGGGAAGTTTCTTTCACATCATGACAAGAGGAACAGATGAAGAAAATGCACCTAATGGCCGCCGGCTTGCTGTCGGTCGCCTGTGCCACCGTGGCGGCACAGGCCGTGAAGTCCGGGCCAGGCTTTTATGTCGGTCTAGAAGGCGGCGCAGCGCACTACGATATTGATGTCGAGCATTCGCCAGGCACCATCGAGAAAAACGATGCTGGCATGATTCGTTTTGGGGGCGGGTATCAGTTCACGCCCAATTTCTCTGTCGAGATGGGCTACTTCCGCATCGGCGCAACCAGTTTGGAAAAGACGGACCGCTTCTCGCGAGACAGTGCCAAGGCACGCGTGAGCGGCTTCGATCTGACGGCCGCCTACAAATTCTCCAACGTCCTGCCGGGCGTCTATTTCAAAGGGGGGATCACCCAGGCCAAGTTCACCGAAGATGTTCGCTATGAATATAGTGGTTTTGGATTTTCCGGCAGCGTCAGCGAGCGGGCGTCCAAGTCGGGGACCGGTTACCTGCTGGGTCTGGGCTATGAACACGATCTCAGCGAGATCGTCAGCATCAACGCTGGCTACACCCGTTATGAAGGTCTGGCCGGCCACTCCAATGCCGATGTGAACTTTTTCGCAGCCGGCCTGAAATACCGCTTCTGAAGATCACTCCCTGGCCCTCGACATCCCTCCTCGCGAGGGATGTTTTTATTGTGCAGGCGCCATTCGGCGCGCCTGCTCCAGCTTCCCGCAGACCTCTTCGGCGGCCTCCAGCACTCTCGGCCCGGCCCGGTTCATCCAGTCCGCATTGATCGTGTAAAGCTGACCGTCGCGCACTGCGCGCAGGCGCGGGAACTGCTTCCAGCGTTCCAGCGGCTGGTCGCGAGCGTCACCGGGGGTGAGGATGACCTGGGGATCGGCTGCCAGCACGGCTTCCACGCTGATGGTGGGTGCCAGTTGCGGCAGGTCGGCGAAGAGATTGCGACCACCGCACAGGCGCAGCACCGCCGAGGCCATGTGCTGGCCGTTGAGCGTCATCAAGGGTTGGCTCCAGATCTGGTAGAACACGCTCACCGGCGCACGGCCCTGGTAGTGCGTGGCCAGTTCTTGCCAACGGACGCGGAAGCGCGCAGCCGCAGCTTGTGCGGTGGTATCGCTGCCCGCCAGGTGACCCAGCTTTTCCAGAGACCTTGCCACCATGCCGAAGTCGGCCGGCTGGCTCTCATAGACGGGGATGCCGAAGCTGCGCAGGCGCGCCAGCTGGAGCGGCTTGTTACCGCTGTGCCAGGCCACGATCAGGTCCGGTTTCAGGCTGAGGATGCGCTCCATGTCGAGCGCGTTGTAGCCGCCCAGGGTAGGCAGGGCGGCCGCTGGCGGGGGATAGTCGCTGTGGTTGCTCACGCCAACCAGTCTGGCGCCGGCACCGGCCGCATAAAGCAGTTCGGTCACGTGCGGTGCCAGGCTGACGATGCGCTGCGCCGGTTGCGCCAGGGTCACGTTCTGGCCCAGGTCGTCCTGCACGGTGATCGCCGCATGGGCGGCAGCGCTGCTGAGCAGGGCCAGGACGGCCAGTCCGAAGGGCGCGGCCACCCGCACAGGTCAGACTTCGAGGTTGTCGATCAGACGGGTCGCGCCCAGCTTGGCGGCCGACAGCACCACCAGCGGCGTACCCTGTTCCATGTCGGCAGCGGTCGGCGGTTGCAGGTCGATGCGCTTGCGCACGGCCACGTAGTCAGGCTGCCAGCCGCGACCGGCCAGGCGTTCCATGGCCAGTTGCTCCACCAGCGCCACATTGTGCTGACCACCGCGCACTTCATTGGCGACGTCGTTCAAGACCTTGTAGAGCAGGGGCGCCTCGGCGCGTTCGGCCGGCGACAGGTAGCCATTGCGCGACGACAGCGCCAGGCCGTCCTCGGCACGATAGGTCTCGGCGCCGACGATCTCGGTGGGCAGGGCGAACTGGCGCGCCATGTTACGCACGATCATCAGCTGCTGGTAATCCTTCTTCCCGAACACCGCCACGCGTGGCTGCACACAGGAGAACAGCTTCATCACCACCGTCGATACGCCGGTGAAGAAACCCGGGCGGAATTCGCCCTCCAGGATGTTGCCCAGGTCGTTGGGCGGCTGCACGCGGTATTCCTGCGGCTCCGGATACATGTCCTTTTCGGTCGGCGCGAAGAGCACATAGACGCCTTCCTTCTCCAGCTTCTCGACGTCGTCCTGGAAGGTGCGCGGATACTTGTCGAAGTCCTCGTTGGGGCCGAACTGCAGGCGATTGACGAAGATCGATGCCACCACCGGGTCGCCATGGGTGCGCGCCAGGCGCATCAGCGAGAGGTGGCCTTCGTGCAGGTTGCCCATGGTCGCCACGAAGGCGGTGCGCAACTGGCCGCGCAGGTGGTCACGGAGTTCTTCGATGGAGGAAATGATTTTCATGCGGAGTCTCTGGTTGCGGGTCGGACGGCGCGGCTGCCATGTGCGCGCTGCCCGGGGATGTCAGTGATCCTCGCCAGCCTAGCTGGGCGAGTACGACAGTCTGACATAGATGGGGGCGAAGGCTTCGGCCTGGGTGATTTCGATCAGCGTCTCCTTGGCCAGCTCGAGCAGGGCGATGAAGTTGACCACCACCACCGGCACGCCGCGCGAAGGATCGAACAGGTCCGAGAACTCGACGAAGCGCGCCGTCTGCAGGCGACGCAGGATGCCGGTCATGTGCTCGCGCACCGACAGTTCCTCGCGGCTGATGTGGTGGTGCTGGGTCAGCTTGGCGCGCTTGAGGATATCGGCCCAGACGGCCTTGAGGTCGTCCATGTTGACCTCGGGCCAGCGGGTGACCACGGTCTGCTCGATATGCACCTGGGTGCGCACGTAGTCGCGGCCGACCTGCGGCAACTGGTCCAGTTCCTGGGCGGCCAGCTTGATCTGCTCGTATTCCAGCAGGCGGCGCACCAGCTCGGCGCGCGGGTCTTCGGGTTCCTCGCCGGGCTCGGCCTTCTTGGCCGGCAGCAGCATGCGCGACTTGATTTCGATCAGCATGGCCGCCATCAGCAGGTATTCGGCGGCCAGTTCCAGGTTCTGCTTGCGGATCAGGTACCGCAGCGGGTCCCGCGGCCCCTGGAAGGCTTCCAGGAACACCTCCAGCGCATCCGGCGGGATGTAGAGGTCGTTGGGCAGCTGGAACAGCGGTTCGCCATACAGACGCGCCAATGCCACGCCGTCGATCACATCGGGCGTGCTGTCCTGTTGTCCTGCGGGGGTGATGTCGATGGCGTCGGCGCTGGGTTCCGCGCCGGCCTGGCCGGCGGATTCGGCGCCACCTGCTTGAGCCGTCATGCGAAAAGCTTAGTGGCTCTGATAGACGTAGGGCTGTTGCTCCACGCGCGAGGCCTTCTCACGGGCGGACTTGTCCAGGTCCAGCGGTTCCTTGTCCCACAGCAGGGCACGGCCGGCGCGCTGCGATTCTTCCAGCTTCGGGTTCTTCGTCTTCAGTTCGTCGATGAACTGGGTGATCTCAGATACGTAGGTGGTCTTTTTTCCGAAGAGCATGATATTTTCAGGCCAAATGTTACACAGAGGCCGTATTTTACCTTGTCTTCATCAGGGATAATCAAATACCTATGCGTGAACCATTATTCATACGCCTGCGTCGCCATGCCGGCAAATTCGGTGCTTTTCTTGCTGCTTTGGCAATGTTTGGCTGCGACCGCAACGGCAATCCCATCTAGGAGTTCGGTTTGGACAAGCTGCAGAAGGGCATTTCCAGCGAGGCCGACGTGCGCGGCGTCATGGGCCAGCCCGATACCATCTGGGACGACGGCAACGGCGCCCGCACGCTGGAATATCCAAAGGGGCCGGAAGGCATCCGCACCTGGATGTTCGCCATCGGCGCCTCCGGCACCCTGGTCGATTACACCCAGGTCTTGACCCAGGAACATTTCGACACCATCCGCCCGGGCATGAGCGCCGAGCAGATCCGCCGCCAGTTCGGCCGACCGCGCAGCGTGGTGCAGTTTGCCCGCAAGAATGAGGAAGTATGGGACTGGAAATACCACTACGTCCACGAGGATCGCCTCTTCAACGTCCATTTCGACATGACCACCCGGAAGGTGGTGCGGATGTCGATTTCGGAGATGTCGGGCCATTGACCGGCAACTCGTCGTCGTTGTCTCTCTTCACGGGCCTCCGGCGTGGTCCTCAAAGGACGTCATTGGCCTGATGCCCCTGGACGTCGAGCCGTCAACAGAAGAATTCCGGAAAGGCGGACTCTCGCATTTTTTCGGATATTACTGTTTCCCTTCGGCTTGGTCTCTCAGTGGGCGCTTGCCCCACGCTATAGTCGCGCGCTATCCAGTCATTATCCTTAACAGAATTGCGCCCGACGCGCGCGTGAGGAGTGCCCATGTCATCACCGATTTGTCGAACGACCGCCCGATTGTCGAGTTTGGTGCTGGCCGGTTGTCTTGCCACTGCCTGCTCGACAACAGATATAGACCTCCACAAACTCGGCTCGGGCTTCTCCGGATTCGCACAATACAGTGCTCGCGATCGCTGCGACGGCAAGATCGGCTATGAGGACTACCGCGACTGCACCCGCAGTATCGACACACAGTACGACACGTGGCGCTCGCAACAAAAGGCCCCCGGGGACGTCGAGTGGTTCGGGAAGCCTCCGCGACGCCCCTGACTTCACCTGCTGTCGTCAGCGTATCCCCGCCCGCATGAACGACTGCACGAACTGCCGCTGGAACAGCAGGAAGGCCAGCAGCAGCGGTGCCGAGGTCATCAGCGTGGCGGCGGTGATGATGGACCAGTCCACCCCCTGGTCGGTGGAGGAAAACACCTGCAGGCCCACCGTCAGCGGTCGCGACTGCACCGAGTTGGTCACGATCAGCGGCCACAGGAAGTTGTTCCAGTGGGTGCTCACCGACACCAGCCCGAAGGCGATGTAGATCGGCCGCGCCAGCGGTACATAGACCTGCATCAGGATCTGCCAGGCCGAGGCCCCTTCTACGGTGGCGGCTTCATCCAGTTCGCAGGGCACCGTCTTGAAGGTCTGGCGCAGCAGGAAGATGCCGAAGGCCGAGGCGAAGTAGGGCAGGCCGATGGAGAGAATGGTGTCGCGCAGGCCCAGCAGGTTCATGGTCTGGTAGTTCTCCACGATGAGGATGTCGGGCATCACCATCAATTGCAGCAATACCAGCATGAACATCACATTACTGCCACGGAAAGTGAAGCGCGCGAAGGCATAGGCGGCCAGCGTGGCCAGTACTACCTGGGCTGCCAGGATCATCGTGACCAGCAGGAAGGTATTGAGGAAGTAGCGCAGGAACGGCGCCGATTGCCAGGCATTGACGAAGTTCTGCAAGGTCAGCGGCGCATCCGGCACGAAGCGGGTGGCGTAGGCCGCCGGGTGGAAGGCGGTCCACAGCGCATACAGCAGCGGCAACAGCCACAGCAGCGCCAGCACCCAGGCGGACAGGGTTTCCAGCACGCGGTGGTGCTGGCCGAAGGGGGAGCCGGGGGCGTTCATTGGTAGTGGGTCCTGCGGTCGAGAATGCGGAATTTCACCAGCGCGATGAGGCCCAGCAAGGCCAGCAACACCACCGTCAGGGCCGCCGCGTAGGACGAATCCCAGAAGGCGAAGCCGACTTCATAGATGTAGTACAGCAGCAGCGAACTGGCGTTGTCGGGGCCGCCGCGGGTCATGACCACGATGTGATCCACCAGGCGGAAGGCATTGATCAGCGCATTGATCAGCACGAACAGGGTGGTCGGCATCAGCAGCGGGAATTGCACCCGCCAGAAGTATTGCCAGCGCGATGCCCCCTCCAGCGCGGCCGCCTCGGCCAGCACCGGCGAAATCTGTTGCAGCGCGGCCAGGTAGAAGATCATGAAGAAGCCGGCTTCCTTCCAGATCGCCACCACCATCAGCGCAGCCAGCACGCTATGCGGATTGCCCAGCCAGTTGTGCGAGGGCAGGCCGAGCGCGCCGGTGATCTGCTCCAGCAGGCCGTACTGCGGCGTGTAGAAGAACAGCCAGATATTGGCCACGGCGATCATCGGCAACACCGTGGGGGTGAAATAGGCCAGGCGCAGCACGCCGCGCCCGGCCAGTTTCTCGTTGACCCACAGCGCCATCAGGATGGCCAGGGCGATCGCCACCGGGATGGTCCCCAGGGCGAACCAGAGGTTGTTGCACAAGGCCTGCCAGAACACCGGGTCTTCGACCATGAGCCGGTAATTGTCCAGGCCGACGAAGACCGACGGTCGCGCTCCCTTGGGCGTGGAAAAGAAGCTATGCCAGAGGGTCGCCAGCGCCGGATAGTGCGTGAAGGCGATCAGCAGCACCATCGCCGGCGACAGCAGCAGCCAGGGCAGCACGGAGGAGGGCAGGCGTTTCATCGGCAGGCCTTGTGCAGGCGGCGCTTAGCGACCGTAGGCGCGCAGGATGCGCTCGGCTTCGCGCTGGGCGTCCTTCAAGGCGGCGTCCGGGGTCTTGGTGCCGGACAGTGCGGCCTGCAGGTTGTCGTTCAAGGCCTTGGTCACGCGCTGGTTGTCATGGGTGGAGAGTTCGGCCACGCCATATTTCATCTGTTCGCGGGCGACATCGGCGGCCGGGACGTCCTGCAGGTATTTCTTCATTTCCGGCGTATCCCAGGCGTCCTGGCGCGGCGCCACGTAGCCGGTGGCGATCGACCACTGGGCTGCGCGCGCCGGTTCGGTGGCGAAGCGGATGAACTTCATCGCTGCCTGCTGCTCGGCCGGGGAGGTCTTGTTGAAGACATAGAAGTTGCCGCCGCCGGTGGGGCTGCCCGGATGCTTGATGCCCGGCAGCATCGCCACGCCGAAGGGGAAGCTGGCGTTGGTGCGGATATTGGTCAGGTTGCCGGTGGTGGTCCAGACCATGGCGGCCTTCTGTTCCAGGAAGTCCTTGGGCGTGGTGCCCCATTCGATGGCGCCGGCCGGCATCACCTTGTCGCGGGCGGCCAGATCGACCCAGTGCTGCAGGGCCTGCACCGCGCCGGGCTTGTCGAAATAGGTCTTGGTGCCGGCACTGTTCATGAGAAGGGTGTCGTTGGAGGCCGTCATGGCCTGGAACATCCAGTAGCCGAAACCGGTGGAAGGAATCTTCACACCCCACTGGCTGACGTTACCGGCGGCGTCGCGCTTGGTCAGCTTCTTGGCGGCGTCCACCATCTCATTCCAGGTGGCGGGCGCCTTCTCGGGGTTCAGGCCGGCTTCCTTGAACAGGGTCTTGTTGTAGTACATCACGATGGTCGAGCGCTGGAAGGGAATGCCCCAGGTCTTGCCTTCGGTCTGGCTGTTTTCCATGAAGCCCTTGTAGAAGCCGTCGATCCACTTCTTGTCTTCGGCGCTGTTGGCCAGGCTGTCGATGGGAACGATGGCGTTTTCGTCGATCAGGGTGAAGAGGTCGGTGGA
>Ga0160496_1000638_pt1 | contig 13122 bp, 9 predicted proteins | sample DIDPMG_2_FD_108231 | JGI IMG/M metagenome (GOLD analysis project Ga0160496, IMG submission 108231) | Enriched soil microbial communities from UW Madison campus, WI, USA - DID2937_E24_FP MG | ecosystem: Environmental > Terrestrial > Soil > Grasslands | place: USA: Madison, Wisconsin | collected...
CTGGGCGAACTGCGGCATCATCTCCTTGTGATGCAGGATCGGGCCGGCGATCAGGTGCGGGAAGAACGTCACGAACAGCACGTACGACAGCAGGCTGCGCTCGTTGACGACGCCGGCGCGGCAGTCGAGCAGGTAGCCGATCTGGGTGAACGTGAAGAACGAGATCCCCAGCGGCAGCAGGATGTCGTCGACCGGGCCGCCGTTGCCGATCCCCATGCCATGCAGGAAATTCACCAGCGTGACGAAGTACTTGTAGTGGAACAGCAGCACCAGGTCGCCCGCCACGCCCAGGCCGGTCACCAGCAGCTGCAGCCTGGGCCGCGCCGCGAGGCTCAGGATGATCTGGCTGACCACGTAGTTGAACGCGATGGAGCCGGCCAGCAGCACCACGAATTGCGGGTTCCACCAGCCGTAGAACACGATGGAGGTGATGCACAGCCACAGCGCCGCCAGCCGCAGGCTGATGGCGCCGACGGCGTAGTGCACGGCCAGCGTGATCGGCAGGAAAACCAGCAGGAACAGATAGGAGTTGAAAAGCATCGCGGCGTCGTCGTTGTTATTTGAGGGCGGCGAGGGCCGTGCGTTCTTCCGGGGTGAGCGGCAGCGACAGCGCCATCTCCGAAAATTCCCAGATCACGAGCTTCAGGCTCTTGGGCCATTTCTGTTGCTGCTTGAACGCGCCCAGCAGGGCGCCGGAAAACTGGCCGCCGTCCATGCTGAGGTTCCAGACCTCGCGCCCGAGGCGATCGCCCAGGCGCTCGGCAAACAGGCTGCGCAGGCCGTTGGAGCTGCCCGCGAGCAGCACCTCCACCGGCGGCGTGTCGTCGAGCAGGCCCCCGCCGCGCACCGGCGCGATGGTCTGCTTCGGCTCCTGATCCAGCGGCGGGCGCCAGGCGGCGGGCGCGTGTTCCAGGCCCGCCAGCACGATCAGGTCGCCCATGCGCGGCTCCGGGGCGCCGGGCGGATCGACCTTGAAGGCCTGCGGACCGCGCCCGCCCAGCAGCGGCAGCGCGGCGTCGGCCACGGCATTGGCCGCCGCCTGTGCGCCGACGGCCGTCATGTGCACATCGGTATGGAAGAACCGCGGCGCATCGCCCTTGGCCAGCGCCGGGCGCAGATCCACGTACGGCACCTTGTAGCTGCCCAGCACCTGCTGCCAGGCGTCGAGCCGCTGGCGCATCGATTCGGCGTAGGGCAGGCCGCAGAGCCCGTCGGACTGGATGCGCGACTTGTCGGGCACGGGCACGACCAGCACCTGCACGCCCTGCTGGCGCAGCCGGTCGACCCAATGCTGCATCAGTTTGATGCGATCTTCGAAGGCGCCGCGCACGCCCGGTTGCGGGCGCAACCCATCACGATAGAAGAGCCAGTCCGGGCAGCCCAGCGCCACCTGCGGGCCGAGGTCGCCGAGCAGCCGGTAGCGCGCGGCAGCCGTGGTCGTGTCGAGCTCCGCCTGGATGGGCAGGCGCAGCGCGGCGTTCAGCGCGTTGCCGGCGTGGCCGTCGAGCCATGCGGACGGGGCGAGCTGGTCGCGGCTGACGTTGGCGTGCGCCAGCATCCAGATGCCAGAGACGCCCCCCACCGCCAGCAGGCCTGCCACCACGAAGGCGGTCAGGCGGTGCGAAGGCTCGGGGCCGCTGGGCGCGGGCGCCCCCCCGGCCTTCTTGATGCCGGGACCGCCGGCCTTGGCGGCCAGCTTGCCTGCCGCCATGCCCGGCGCGGTCTCGGCGCCCGATGCGCTCGGCTCTTGCACGCTCATGGTGTCATTGCCCCAGGGCGCGGCGCATGCGGCTGCGGAACGTGTCGGGCGTCATGATGGAGGCGTTGTCCCACAGTCCCTGCGCGTTCGGACCCTGCGAATAGGCCGGCTCGAACATCTGCCACACCAGCACCTGCGGCGGGTTCTGCTTGAACGCGGGCGACTCGAGGTATTCGAGCAGCATGACCCAGTGGCCGATGTTGCCCGGCTTCCAGTTCACCGAGACCGGGCGGTCCAGTTCGTTGGAGAGCTTTTGCGGGAAGCCGAAGTAGGGCTGGACCATGCTGTGGCCGGTCACGTGCACCGGCGCCGGCGCGTCGTCGAGCAGGCCCTGGTTCTCGGCCTGGCGGCGCACCGTGAAGGTGTCGCGGCCGATCTGCTTGCGCTGGTCGGCGGTCAGGAACAGCTCGGCCAGGTCGCCGTAGCGGCGTTCGTTGAACTCCTTGCCCAGCGCCATGCCCGTGCCCGGCTTGCCGGACAGGTTCTTGGTGTTCTGCTTGATGTCCGCGGCGACGGCCACGGCGGTCGCGTCAGCGGCGGCCTGGGTCCAGTGCTGGTCGCTGCGGTAGAACACGTCGGCGCCGCCGTCCTTCACCTTCTTCAGCACGGCCGCGTCATCGATCGCGCGGATCTGCGCATTGCGCAGCTTGCCGAGGATGAGCTGGTAGCGGCCCTGCACCGCGGCGCTCAGCTTCTTGTCGGCCGGCATCTTGTCTTCGTAGAAGCGGGTCTTGTCCGGCAGCACCAGCACCTGCAGCTCGATGTTGCGCTTGGCCAGCGCGTCGCGCGTTTCCTTGATGAGCTGGGTGGCGTTGTCGATGCCCGCGGTGTCGACCTGAGTCAGGCTGCCCCAGGCGGGGAACAGCCAGCCGTCCTTGCCCTGGAACACGATCGAGGAGCCCGCCTGGGCATGGGCCGCGCCGATGCCGGCCAGCGTCAGCACGGCCGCGGCGAGCGGGCGGCGCAAGCCGCCGAGCGATTGGATGAACGAAGGTTTCAAGAAAGTCTCCTCAAGCAGATTGGCGCGTATCAGTAGTAGACCGTCACGGTCATGAAAAAGCCCTTGGCGCGTTCGGTCGCGCCGCCGCCGATCGGGATCCGGTACTGCATCGACATGTTGAAATACGATTGCGGCGCGTTGTAGTGGTCTTCGCGGAACCAATAACGGAAGTCCACGCCGGGACCCGCGCCGAGCGACCAGCTCTTGCCGTTGCCCGAGAGGTCGTAGCTGAGTTCGCCGAGGTTGCCGCCGTAATCCACGCCGGTCGCGCGATTCTTCTGCCAGAGCCAGTCGGCCGCCACCACCGCGTGCGGGTACACCACCAGGCGGTTGCTGATGCTGTCCAGGCGGAAGCTCTGGCCGGCGCGCAGCTCGGCCGAGGCGAACACCTGGTCGCGCTTGAGCTTGCCGGTGGAATGGATGTCGCGCCCGGGCGCGCCGTTGGCCGTGGTGCCCTGGATGGTGTAGCGCGCCGTGTTGCTGTCCCAGGCGTAGCCGAGCTGCGAATAGCCTTCGACGGTGAGCCAGCTCGGCACGTCCGAACGCAGGCTGTTGCCGAAGTAGTAGCCGTAGGTCATGTACGTCATCCAGCCGCCGGCGTCGCCGTTGAGCTTGTACTTGGCGGCCGTGTTGGCCTCGGCGGCGTTGTCGAAGTCGGTGCGGATGTCGCACTGCGTGCTGCGCGAGGCCGGGTTCAGCGAGCCCTTGCGCGTGGCGGTGCCGAGGAAGAAGCGCCGTTCCAGGCCGAACGACAGGCCCGTGTCCGCCAGCGCATAACGCAGGCCGAGCGAGCCTATCGTGCTGGGCCAGCCGGTCACGGACGAACTGCGCTGGCTCTGGTCGGTGTCCTGGTCGGGCAGCACGCCGCAGGGATCGACGAAGCGGGTCGAGCGGAACTCGCTGCCGCCGTCATAGATCGTGTTCGACAGGCGTCCGTAGGCTTCGAGCGTGCCGTAGCGGTTGTTGGTGGCGGGCGGGCGCCAGAACACTTCGGCGGTGCTGAACGCGGCGTCGCCCGGCGTGCTGATGGCCGCGCCGTCGAGGCTGCTGGAGGCCGGCCGCGCGCCGCGGAAGCCCACCGACGCGATGGCGCCCCATTCGCGCGAGAGGCCGGCGATGGCGCCGCGCGTGTTCTCGCGCTGTTGGTCGTCGAGCTGCAGCGCCCCGGTGTCGGCCAGGTCGATCGCGTGCTTGAGCTGCTGCACGGCCTGGCGGTTCTCGCCCATCGCCGACAGCGCATAGGCCTCGTCGAGCACCACGGTGGGCGGCGCCTTGCCGGTGTCGCGCGCGGCGCGGAAATCCTGCAGCGCGCGGTCGGGCTGGCCCAGGCGCTGGCGCAGGTAGGCGCGCTGCATCAGCAGCGAGGGATCCTGCGGCGTCTGGGCGAGCGATTCGTTCAGGCGTTTTTCGGCCAGCGCGGCCTGTTCCTTGTTGCCCGATGCCAGCGTGGTGGTCAGCAGCTGCTGCAGGCCGGCGTTGTTCGGGTCGGCATCGACCGCGGCCTGCGCCTGGCGGATGGCTTCCTGGTAGTCCTGGCGGCCGTAGGCGGCGTAGGCCAGCGATGCCGGGCCGCTGCCGCCGCCCAGCGCATCCGACGGCGCCAGTTCGCACTGGGTGCCGTAGGGCGTGTCGTGGCAGTCTTGCACCGGCGGCGGATAGTTCGCCAGCGTGAGCTGCCGCGGCGCGCTGTTGCTGCGCGCGTTCTTGAGCCTGCGCGCCACCGCGTCGTCCTTGGCGTCGAGCGGCTTGACCAGCTCGAGCGCGCGTTGCGGCTTGCCGGCGGCCAGGGCGGCGTCGGCGGCGATCAGGCGGATGTTGCGGCGCTGGTCGTCGTCGAGCCAGTCCTGCTTGAGCGCGGTATCGAAGTCGGTGTTGGCCGCCTCGGTCTTGCCCTGGCGCTGGCGCAGATAGCCGCGCATCGTCAGCGCCACGGTGTTCTCGTCGTCGTAGGCGATGGCGTCGCTGGCGGCCTGTTCGGCCTCGGCGAGCTGGTTGCTCAGCATCAGCGAGGTGATGAGCAGCAGGCGGTGGGTGCCCACGTCGGGCGCGAGCCGGACGGCCTCGCGCGCGTACGGCACGGCCTCCTCGGGACGGTTGGCGATCAGGGCCTGGTAGCCGTTCTCGGCGGGCTTGACCGCCATGCGGCGCTTGAGCGTCTGGCGTCGCGCATCCAGGTCGGTCTTGTTGGGCGCGCCCAGTTTCAGCGCGGTTTCGGCAGCCTGTTCGGCGTCGCCCAGGCGGTTCTGCGCCTCGAGCGAATCGATCCACAGCAGGGCCCACGGGCCCTGCGTCGGGTCGGTGCGGAAGGCGCGCTCGGCGCCCGCGGCCGCGGCCGTCATGTCGCCGCGGTTGTAGTCGGCGTAGGCCTTGGTGGCGAACGGGAAGGCGCGGTTATAGGCCGCGCTGCGGCCGTTGCCGGCCGGCGCGCCCGCCGCCGGACCCTGGCGCAGGTTGGTCACCGCCGCGCGCAGCCCGGGGTCATCGACGCCCTGCTTCAGCGCGGCCTGCGCGGCCTCGCGCGCCTCCTTGATGCGACCCAGCTTCTGCAGCGTGTAGACCTTCAGCAGTTGCAGGCGGGCGACGTCGGGGCGGGTCTTGAGCGCGCCGTTGACCTGCTCGAGGGCCTCGGCATACTTGCCCGCCTCGTAGCTCTTGTAGGCCTGGTCGGCGTACTGCCAGGCGTCGCCGGTCAGCGGTGCCTCTTCTGCCGCCACGGCGGCGCGCGCCGGCAGCAGGGACGTGCCGGTGGCGGCGCACAAGGCAGCCGCCAGAAGCAGGGGGCGCGAGAGTGCAATCATGTTGTGTTTTGTTTTTCTTCGGCCGGAGCCGGATGGGGATGATTCGGGGTCGAGTTGCCGTGCTGATAGGAGATCGCTTCCTTCAGCGTGGGCTCGTCGAGCCAGCCCTGCTCGAGCAGGATCTGGCCCAGGGGCTTGTGCTCGGTGCTTTGCAACGCCAGGGCTTTGTGCAGGTGTTCTTCATCGACGGCGCGCCACGACAGCAGCAGGTCGCCCAGGCGCTGGCGCTGTTGCGTCAGCTGATCGGCCGAGGGGAAGTCGTGCATGGTCTTGTCCCACACCAGGCGCTTGCGCAGGAACAGGTGGCCGAGATAAAGCCGCCAGGCGCGTGCGGCCGCCATGGCGTTGATGAAGTTGCCCACGATCATGCGAGGCGCGGAGAGCAGCGCGTGCTCCCAGCCATAGAGCCGGCCCACGAACCAGGCCCGCTGGAACACGCGCGCGCCCAGCAGGATGGTGTTGATCCACATCAGGTTCATCACCCAGCTGTTGGGCGTGAACGCGGCAGGGTAGAACGTGGTCCAGAGGCCCGTGGCGTTGAGCAGCAGAAACAGCAGGAACTGCGCCAGCAGCAGGTAGGCCACCATCGCGACGAACGAGGTGAACAGGCCCTTGCGGTCGCGGAACAGCAGGTACTTGGTGGCGAGCGTGCCGGTCCAGCCCACCTGCTGCCAGCCCTGCAGCCCGATGCCCAGCGTCCAGCGCGCCTTCTGGCGGTAGGCCGTGCGGAAGGTGTTGGGAAAGTACTCGCGCACGCCCAGCGGCATGTGCACCGCCACCATCTTCTCGCGGCCCAGGCCGAACCAGGTCTTGCGCTTGGCCACGTAGTCGACCGGGAACTTGCCGAAGATCTGCTTCATGCCGCGCTGCGAGAGGCGGGCGCCGATGTCGTAGTCTTCGGTCAGCGTGTCGGTGTTGAAGGGCTGGTTGTGCGTCTGGGCGGCCAGGTCGAGCAGCGCGCGGCGCGAGAAGCAGGTGCCCACCCCGGCCGACGGCACCATGCGCGACAGGCTTTCGCGCACCACCAGGTCCTTGGTGTGCCACTCGGCGAACTCGTCCATGTAGGTGCCGGCCACGAACTCGTGCCAGTTGCGCTCGAGCGAGGTCACCGGCAGCTGGATGAAGTCGATGCGCGGCAGCAGGTAGTTGAAGTACTTCAGTTCGAGCGGGTGCAGCACGTCTTCGCTGTCGTGCAGGATCACGCCGGCGAAGGGTTCGGGCTGCTTGGCGTCCTGCGCGAAGATCGCCTGCACGATCCAGTTCAGGCAGTCGGCCTTGCAGGTGGGACCATCGTGCGGCACCTCGACGCGCACCAGCTGCCGGTAGCGCAGCTTCATGCGCTCGACTTCCTGGATGGTGCGGGCATCGTTCTGGTAGGTGCCGGCGAAGATCATGTAGTTTTTGTATTCGAGCGTGGCGACCATGTTTTCCAACATGGCCGCGATCACGTCGTACTCCAGCCAGGCCGGCACCATGATGGCCAGCGGCTGTTCCGGTTTCGCGCGCAACTGTTCGGCGGTCAGCGCCTTGTAGCGGCGCTTGACCGTGACCGAGCGCCACGCCTCGCGGATCCAGTACCAGAGGTCGATGAACAGATCATCCAGGCTGGACAGCATGATGAGCACGCCTACGATCACGGTCAGGATTTCCAGACCGCGATAGTAGTCGGCGACCAGATAGGGCCAGTAGAGCGAAGACATGGTCGCCCGCCGCCGTCAATGGTTCTTGCTGCGCTTGTTGGCGCGGCGCGCCATCACGGCCAGGACGATGGCGAGCAGCAGCAGGATGCCGATCAGCGGAACGCCCCAGGCAAGATACTGACGCCATTCGTAGAACGGGCCGCCGCCCATGCCCGCGGGCTGGCTCAGGCCGGGATCGGTGGTGTCGACCCAGGCCAGCGCACCGCGCTCGCCCAGCACCACGGCGTTGCCGCGCGTCAGCATGAAGCTCTCGCCGATGCGGGCCGGATGCTCGCCCAGCGCCTGCCACAGGATGCCGTTCTGCGTGCCCGACTTCACCACCGCGGCGGTGCTCAGGCGGTCCGGGCCTTCCAGGTCGAGCCAGGGCTGCTGGTCCTGCGCGCGGCCGCTCACCGTCAGGCGCTTGCCGTCGGTCACGCTGATCGGCGGCTTGGCGCCGTCGACCGGCACGCCCATCGAGAGGAACGGCTTGGTCGGCTTGAACGGCTGCGCGCCGTCGGCCACCACCAGCTCGGTGCGCACCGGCGACAGGGCGCTGGCGTTGGCGAGGTTGACGAGGTTCTGCAGCGTGGTGACCGGCGCGTCGAGCGCGGCCTGCGGCACCAGCAGCTGCGGCGAGCCGGCCAGCAGCGGCAGCAGGCCGACGAAGGTGCCGTCCGGCTCGGCGCTGGCGGCGCGCACGAAGCTGGTGGGCAGCACGTTGACCGGGAAGCCCTGCGGCGTTTCCGCACAGTTGGGCGAGACCGGCTGGCGCTGGAACGACACGCGCAGGTTGTTGGTCACGCCCAGCGCGTAGCCGGGCACGCGCGCCACGAGGCGCTCCGGGTGGCCGTCGGCGTCGAGTTGCTTGGCGTTGAGCAGCACGCCGTTCCAGAGCACCGAGGCGACGGGCTTGGTCACCGAGGCGCCCGGGGCGGCGGCCAGGTCGAGCACCAGCTCGCCCGGGATGCGGCCGTCGCTGGACACGGCGGCCAGCGGGAACGCGAGGTTCCAGTCGCCGCGCGTGGTCACGTCGAAGGCGGTGGTCGAGCCGCCCAGCAGGCTCAGGCGCGTGGTGTCGCTACCGTAGGTGCCGGACTGGCCGGCCTGGTAGACGGTGGCCTGGCGCGAGGTCAGGACACGACGCCAGATGCTGTCGAACACGCCGGCCGCCTGGGCGCCCGCGTCGGGCGACACCGAGATCACCGGCTGGTGACCCAGCATCGCCACCTTGATCTGCTGCGCGGCCGGCTTGTCGCTGGCGAGCGAGGCGTGGCGTTCGCGCCATTGGGCCAGCGCCTGGGTGGCGTCGGCATCGCCCTGCAGCTGCGCGCCGAGCGCGTCGAGCGCGGCGTTGATCTGGCCGATCAGCGCGGTATCGGTGATGGCGAGGTCGCCCGGCACGGCGCCGAGCACCAGCAGCGCGCCGACCTCGGCGGGATCGGCCAGCTTGTGGCCGTCCTTGCCGTTGAGCGCCGCGAAGGCCGGCACGTTGGCCAGCGCCGCCGGCACCTGCACGCCCTTGAATGTCACCTCGTCGCCCACGGCGGGCAGGGCCCGCACGCGGGCGTGCTTGCCCGCGCGCTCGAGCGCCACGCCCACGCGCCAGGCGGCGTCGAAGCTTTGTTTGTCGAGCTTGCCGTTGGCGACCAGCAGCACCGGATTGCCGGGCAGGGTGTGCCAGGCGTCGTCGAGCCCGCCCACGGTGTGCGCGGCATAACGATAGGTCAGGCGCGTGTCGGGCGACAGCGTCAGCACGTTGGCCGTGCGGCGATCGGATTCGCACAGGCGCAGCCCGATCGGCGAGCTCCAGTTCACGCTCAGCTGCACGAAGCCCGAATCGCGGGCACGCGTGTCCACCGTCAGCGGCCGGCTCAGGTTGCCTTCACGATCCACCACGCGCTGCGCCACCACCGGGCGGCCATCGACCGCGACGTTGAGGGTGGCGGGCACGTCCTCGCCCTTCAGGTAATTGCCTTCCAGCGTGAGCGCCACGTCCGAGAGGGCGACGCCGCGCGGCACCGGCAGGTAGAACTCCTGGCGGTTGTCGCTCTGGTCCAGCACGACGGGGTTGCCGATGCCGAGGTCCTTCAGCGAGAGGGAGCGCTGCACCAGGCCATCACGGCCGAGTTCATGCAGCGCATCGCTCGCGGGGCTGGCGTAGGCGGCGGCCGGCACGGAAAGGCAGGCCAGCAGCAGCGCACGTCGCACGGCATGAAGGCGGAAATTGCGGTTAGTGGTCATGGATGGACTTGGAGGCGGATCAATGGGAGATGGCCACGTGCGGCCGGCTGGGATCGAATTCGTTCACCTCGCGGCCCAGCAGGGCCGCCACGATACGCGCGCTCGCATGCCCGTCACCATACGGGTTGATGCCGCGTGCGAAGCGTTCATAGTGCGCCGGATCATCGAGCAGCGCATTGACCTCGCGTACGATGCGCGCGGACTCCGTGCCCACCAGCGCCACCGTGCCGGCGGCGAGGGCTTCGGGCCGCTCCGTCACGTCACGCATCACCAGCACGGGCTTGCCCAGGTGAGGGGCTTCCTCCTGGACACCGCCGGAGTCGGTGAGAATGATGTGGGCGCGTCGCATGAACCAAACAAAGTCCAGATAATCGAGGGGATCGATGAGGTGCACATTCGATAGTCCCGACAGCGTGCCCATCACCACCTCGCGCACTTGCGGGTTGAGATGCACCGGATAGACGATATCCAGGTCATCGCGCTTCGCGAGTGTGGCGAGGGCCGCGCAGATATTGCGGAAGCCTTCGCCAAAGCTTTCACGGCGGTGTCCGGTGACGAGCAAAAGTCGGCGGTCCGGATTCTGCCAGTGGTATTTGGATGACAGCGCTGTATTTAATGCCTGGTCAGTGTCAAGCTTTGTTAATGTCAGGTCCAAGGCATCGATCACGGTATTTCCCGTGACGAAAATCCGGCCCTGCAGATTTTCTTTTTGCAGATTCGCGCGCGACGTCACCGTGGGCGCGAATAACCATTGACCCACCACGTCGACGACGCGGCGATTCATTTCTTCGGGAAAGGGCTGTGCCAGATTGCCGGTGCGCAATCCCGCTTCGACGTGGCCGACGGGGATGCGGCGATGAAACGCCGCGAGGCTGCACGCGGTGGCGGTGCTGGTGTCGCCGTGCACCAGCACGACGTCGGGCCGGACCGTTTCGAGCAGCGCGTCCACGCGGCTCATGATGCGGGAAAACAGGCCGTTCAGCGTCTGGTTCGGCACCATCACATCGAGGTCGTGATCGGCGCGGATCTCGAACAGCTCGAGCACCTGGTCGAGCATCTGGCGATGCTGACCCGTGACGCACACGATGCTCTCGATCGCGCTTTCCCGCTGTAATGCCCGCACCAGCGGGACCATTTTGATGGCCTCGGGCCGCGTACCAAAAATCGACAGGATCTTCATCGGACACACCAATCAAGGAAAGTGGTCCCGGGCGCGTAGCTATGCGCGGGCGATGAGTGCCTCGCAATATTCGGAAAGAAACGAATGAAGGCGTGGCAAGAATTAGCCAGATGCTAAATCTTGCTCACTAAAATCTCATATCCGGGACACGTTTGAAAGGGGCGCCGTGTGACAGCGCCCCTGCGGGCCGGCTCAGCGCAGATCTTGCGGCAGCAGCGGTTTGATCACGGACCAGAGGTCGGCCGGGGAGTCGGCCGTGGCTTCTGCGAGCCAGGTCGTGCAATCTTCGTCCTGCCCCACATAGCCGTACGCCGCGGCAACGGCCGGCATTCCTGCCGCGTGGGCGGCCTGGATGTCGCGCAGGTCGTCGCCGACATACACGCAGCGATCCGGTTGGTATCCGGCGACCTCAGCCGCATGGATTAGGGGCAATGGATGAGGTTTGGAATGTGCTGTAGTGTCGCCACAAACCAACACTGCACTGTGCTCGTTGAGCCCAAGATGGGCCACGATAGGCAAGGTTAGGTGCGTGACTTTATTGGTAACAATGCCCCACGCGAGACCGCTTGCGCGGATCTCATCCAGCAATTCCGCGATGCCGGGGAACAGTCGGCTCTGGCTCGTGGAGCCGGCCGCGTAGTCCTCGAGAAACTGCAGCCGGGTGGGCTCGTAGTCGGCGTCGCCCGGCTTGAGTTCGAGCGCTACACGCAACAATCCCCGCGCGCCCTGCGAGGCCACGGGGCGCAGCGTCTCGTAGGGCAGGGGCGCCAGGCCGCGGCGTTCGCGCTGGCGGTTGGCGGCGGCGGCCAGGTCGGGCGCCGTGTCGGCCAGGGTGCCGTCGAAGTCGAACAGAACCAGTGCGCTCATTTGCGGGTCGCCATCAGGTAGTTCACGTCGGTATTGGCGCTGAGCGTATACACCTGGGTGATCGGGTTGTATTCCATGCCGCGCATGCCCGAGGGCTCGAGGCCGGCCTGGCGCGCCGCGGTGGCGAGCTCGCTGGGCTTGATGAACTGGGCGTAGGAGTGCGTGCCGCGCGGCAGGAGGCGCAGCACGTATTCCGCGCCCACGATGGCGAACAGGAACGACTTGGGGTTGCGGTTGAGCGTGGAGAAGAACACCCAGCCGCCCGGCTTCACCAGCGCCGCGCAGGCGCGCACGATGGAGGCGGGGTCGGGGACGTGCTCGAGCATCTCCATGCAGGTGACCACGTCGTACTGGCCGGGCTGTTCGGTCGCCAGCTCCTCGACGGGCACCTTGCGGTACTCGACCTTCACGCCGGATTCCAGGCCGTGCAGGCGCGCGACCTTGAGCGATTTGTCGGCCAGGTCGATGCCGGTGACCTCGGCGCCGGCGCGGGCCATGGACTCCGACAGGATGCCGCCGCCGCAGCCCACGTCGAGCACGCGGCGCCCGGACAGCGGGCCGGCCAGCTCCTGGATCCATTCCAGGCGCAGCGGATTGATGGCGTGCAGGGGCTTGAATTCGCTCTCAGGATCCCACCAGCGCGAGGCGAGGGCGGCGAACTTGTCGAGCTCGGCCTGGTCGGCGTTGATGGGGCGGGTCGAAGTGGGGCTGTCTACGGTCATGGCAGGCACTGGCATGGACGTTCCGGCGCGCGGCGCGCGCGGAAGCAATATGAGAAAAGGGCGCAGGGCCCATAGCCTCGATTGTGCCTGAAATCAGGGTCTCATGACGGCAAGGCGGCCCGGCGGGCGCGCCGCCCGGGGCGCGCGGGCATAAAAAAAGGCCTCGCCGAAGCGAGGCCTTTTCATCGTGACCGACGTTGCAATTACTTGCGACGGCTGCCGACGATTTCGATTTCCACGCGACGGTTACGCGCGCGGCCTTCGGCGGTCTTGTTGGTGGCGATGGGCTGCAGTTCGCCCTTGCCTTCCGTGTAGACGCGGTTGGGATCGATGCCCTTCGAGACCAGGTAGGCCTTGACCGAAGCGGCACGGCGCTCGGACAGCTTCTGGTTGTAGGCTTCGGTACCGATCGAGTCGGTGTGGCCGACGGCGATGATGGTTTCCAGATCGATCGTGCCAGCTTGCTGGGCCACTTGATCCAGCAGCTGACGGCCTTCCGGCTTCAGAACCGACTTGTCGAAGTCGAAGAACGTGTCAGCGTTGAACACGACCTTGGCGGCCATCGGAGCGGGCTTGTCCTTCTGAGCGACCGGCACGCCGTCGCAGCCGGGGATACCGGTAGCGGGGGTCCAGAACGCATCGCGCCAGCACAGTTCATTGGTGCCGTTCTTCCACACGTCGCCGAACGCATTGCGCCAGTTGTCCACCGTTTGCGGGTAGGACTGGGCCGAGGCTACACCAGAGGCCGTAACGGCGGCGAAGGCGAGCGCCAGAGCGAATTTGGAGGGTTTGTTCATGTTTCTCCTCGTTGAGCTTGAAGCTGGATAAGTGACTCGCAGCGAACCCCCGCCGCATATCAGGAAAACGGGGCCA
>Ga0160496_1000639_pt1 | contig 13104 bp, 13 predicted proteins | sample DIDPMG_2_FD_108231 | JGI IMG/M metagenome (GOLD analysis project Ga0160496, IMG submission 108231) | Enriched soil microbial communities from UW Madison campus, WI, USA - DID2937_E24_FP MG | ecosystem: Environmental > Terrestrial > Soil > Grasslands | place: USA: Madison, Wisconsin | collected...
CGATCAGCGGCACGTTGAGCACCATCAGCAGCACGTTGCCCACCCAGAAGCTGGCGATGAGGCCCCAGAAGATGTCCGGATGCTCGGTGATCAGTTGCGGGCCGGGCTGGATGCCCTGGATCAGCAGCGCGCCCAGGATCAGCGCCATCACGGCGTCGCCCGGAATACCCAGGCTCATCGTCGGGATGAAGTCGACCTGCGTCTTCGAGTGCGACGAGGCTTCGGGCGCGGCCACGCCGGCGATCATGCCGGTGCCGAACTTCTCCGGCGTCTTCGAGACCTTGCGCTCCAGCGCGTAGGCGATGAAAGTGGTGATGGTCGGGCCGGTGCCGGGCATGGCGCCGAACACGGTGCCCACCAGCGTGCCGCGCACCATGGGCATGAAGGCTTCCTTCATTTCCTGGCGGCTGGGGCGCATGTCACGCACGCGCAGCTTGGCGCCCGTGCTGATGGTGGCCATGCGGTTCACGCTCATCAGGAAGTCGGCCACGCCGAACAGGCCCATCGAGATCGCCACGAGTTCGAGGCCATCGGACAGGTCGATCAGGCCGAACGAGAAGCGGATCGTGCCGGTGTTCACGTCGGTGCCCACCACGCCGCACATCAGGCCGAACAGCGTCATGGCCACGCCCTTGAGCGGCGAGCCGCGCGACATGGTTGCGCCCGCAAGCAAGCCCAGCAGCATGATCGAGAAGATCTCGGTCGGGCCGAACTTGAACGCGATCTCGACCAGCAGCGGCGAGGCGAAGATCATGACGATGATGCCCACCGATGCCGCGAAGAACGAGCAGATCATCGTGATGCCGAGCGCTGTCCCGCCCCTGCCCTGTTTGGTCAGTGGATAGCCGTCCAGGCAGGTCACAGCGTGCGGCGGATGCGAAGGCAGATTGAGCAGGATCGCGCCGATCGCGCCACCGTATTGCGAGCCGTAGAAGATGCCGGCCAGCATCAGGATGGCGGGCACCGGATGCATCACGTAGGTGAGCGGCAGCAGGATCGAGATGGCCGACAGCGCGCCCATGCCGGGCAGCACGCCGATCAGGTTCCCGACCAGCACGCCGAAGAACGACCACATCAGGTTGTGCAGCTGGAATGCGACGCCGAAGCCGTACCAGAGGTCTTGCAAGGATTGAGAGATCATGGCGCTTCAACCCCAACGGAACAGCGGCAGCTGCAGCTGCAGCGCCCACCAGAAAACGACGATCGCGATCGCGCACATCGAGGCCGAGAGCAACAGGGCCTGCTTGATGGTGTTGGTGCGATCGCCCAAGGCGGAAATGAACACGATGGCGAAGGTCGCCGGCAGCAGGCCGCCCCACTCGCCGAGCAACAGGAACGCGAGGATGCCCAGCAGAATGCAGGCGCCGCCGCGCAGGTCGGGGAAGGCGTGGCCGTGGCCGCCTTCGACCGGCACGGCCTTCTCGCTGACCGTTTCCGCGCCGCGCGAACGCGCCGACGCGGCGATCATCAGACCGACCAGCGCCAGCAGCGAACCGATGGCGGCGGGGAAGAAGCCCGGCCCCATGTGGGACAAGGAACCCAGGTGATAGTCGGTACCGGCATAGACGGCGCCGATGCCGATCAACACCATCAGCGCGCCCCCGTAGTAGTCCTTCTTATAGCTAGATAACTCCACACTTGCTCCTCGCGCGCCGTGGCGCGGTTCGTAGTACGGCATCCCAAATGCGGATGACGTCATCCCGTTTGCCGGGATAGGCGTGGAGAATACGGAGCGAAGCTGCTAATCGGCTTTCTATGCGCTGTCGGGTTCCTGAATCCCAGGGTTATCACTGATCATGGGGATCCAGAACACGGCGGCCAGGCCCGTGCCGCCTTGCGCGTTGGGCTCGCCGTCGCGCAATTCGATGTCGCCATCGTTGCGCCGCGCGAAGGCGCGCGCGATCGCGAGGCCCAGGCCCGAGCCCGACGCGGTGGTCGCACGTTCGGCGTCGATGCGGTCGAAGCGTGCGAACGCGCGGGCGCGCAGTTCGGGCGCGATGCCCGGCCCGTCGTCGGAGACGATGAACTCGGCATGGGCGCCCTGCCGCACCACCGACACGGTGATGCGCGCGCCCACGGGCGCGTAGTTGATGGCGTTGTGCACGAGGTTCGACATCACCTCGTGCAGTTCCGCCTCGCTGCCCAGCACCGGCACGGTGGCCGCGCCGCCGTCGCTCGGTGCGGCATCGTCGCCGCGCACATCCACCCAGCCGAGATCCTGGCGCTTGTCGTGCGCGAGCGGGAGGTATTGCAGCACGACGTTGCGTGCAAGCTCATTGAAATCCAGCGCCTGGCGCGGTGTCGGGTCGGCCTGGCTGGCGTGCGCCAGCGACAGCAACTGCTCGGTGAGGCGCCGCGTGCGGCCGAGCTGGTCGACGATGGCGCGCAGCCCTTCCTGCGCGCGCACCGGATCGCGCTCGCGCAGCGCGTACTGCGCCTGCGTCAGCATGATGGCCAGCGGCGTGCGCAGCTGGTGCGAGGCGTCGGCCAGGAATTGCGATTGTTCGTCGATGACGCGGCGATGGCGCGCGATGTGGTGGTTCACCGCCTCGACCAGCGGCGCCACTTCGCTGGGCACGCGCGCGGCGTCGAGCGGGGTGAGATCGTCGGGCGGTCGCGAGCGGATGTCGTTGCGCAGCCGCACCAGCGGCCGCAGCGCCCAGCTCACGCCCCACCACACCAGCAGCGCCACCAGCGCCAGCATGCGCGCGTCGCGCAGCACTTCCTGGCGCTGCGCGTTGGCCTCGGCGGCCACGCGCTTGCCGATGCTTTCGGCCACGATCACCAGCACCTGGCGGTGATTGCCGCGGTAATAGAGATCGCGCAGCACGGCCACCACGCGCACCGGATCGTTGCGATAGACGGCGTCGTAGAACACCGGGTTGCCGTTGCCCACCGGCCAGACCGGCGGGCGCGGCATCTCGGGCATGCCGGCCAGCGAGCGGCCCTCGCCCGGACCGACCTGGCTGCCTTCCGGCCGCGGCGGATCGATCTCTTCGATGCGGTAATACTTGCGCAGCCCGGCGCGCGATTCCAGCATGACCTGCGCATAGAGCGGCGTGGCCACCTGCAGCATGCCGTCGGGCGTGAACTCCAGGCTGCTCTCGAGCACCCGCGCGGGCTCGAGCAGCGCCGAGTCGTAGGCCTCGTTGGTGATGGTGGAGAGCGTGCGGTAGTCGTTCCAGCTGTCGATCACGAGCAGCATGACCACGCCGGGGAGCAGCAGCGAGATGAGCAGCGCGCGGATCCCGACCAGCGGCGGGCGCAGCGCCATGCGCAAACGCCGCGCGGGCACGGCCGGCGCGGCGTCTTCGGGCAGGGCCTGCGCCCTACTCTTCCTTGGCGGGTTCACTGACCACGCTTTCGAGCATGTAGCCCAGCCCGCGCACGGTCACGATGCGCACGTCGCTGCCCGCCAGCTTCTTGCGCAGGCGGTGCAACACGACCTCGATCGCATCGGGGTTGGCCTCGCTGTCGTGCGTGAACACCTTGCCGAACAGCTGGGTCTTGTCGACCGGGTAGCCGCTGCGGGTGAGCAGCGCCGCCAGGGCGGCATGCTCGCGCGGCGTCAGGAACAGCAGGGAGCCGTCGAGCGTGAACGCGCGGCTTTCGCCGTCGTAGGAAAGCGAACCGCATTGCAGGCGCGGATGCTGGCGGCCGCGGCTGCGCCGGACCAGGGCGGTCAGGCGCGCCTCGAGCTCCTCGAGCGCAAACGGCTTGGTGAGGAAATCGTCGGCACCCAGATTGAGCCCGCGCACGCGATCCTGCAGCGCGCCCTGCGCCGTCAGCAGCAGCACCGGGGTGCGGTCGTCGCGGTTGCGCATTTCGCGCAGCAGCACCAGACCGTGTTTGTCGGGCAGGCGCAGGTCCATCACGATCGCGTCGTATTCGTTGCCCGCCATCAGGCCTTCGGCCGTGCGCGCGTCCGGCGCGTGGTCGGGCAGGAAGCCGCTCTGGGCGAGCGCCCGCATCAACCACGACGCCATGTCGCGTTCGTCTTCAACCAGCAATATGCGCATGACCGTCCGTCTCTGCTTGCGGGTTGTCGGGCGAAGTGCGCGGTCCGTGCACCCGTTGGCGCAGATAGCGCGTCTCGTGGTGACGGCGGAAAAGAATGGCTGCCAACTCGTTCAAAGCCTGCGTATAGACCTCGCGCTTGAACTCGATCACGGCATCGAGCGGCACCCAATACTGGCTCCAGCGCCAGGCATCGAATTCCGGATGCTGCGTCGAGCGCAGGCACACATCGCTGTCACGGCCGACCAGCCGCAACAGGAACCAGATCTGTTTTTGTCCTTTATAGTGACCACGCCACTCGCGCCGGACGAAATGGTCCGGCACGTTGTAACGCAGCCAATCTCGTGTACGCCCCAAAATACGGACATGCTCGGGCTTCAGGCCCACTTCTTCATGGAGCTCGCGATACATGGCTTGCACCGGGCTTTCGCCGTACTTGATGCCGCCCTGCGGGAACTGCCATGCGTGTTCCCGGATTCGCTTGCCCCAAAAGACCTCGTTTTTGCCATTGACGAGAATGATGCCGACATTGGGGCGGTAGCCTTCGCGATCAAGCATGGGCCACCCCCACCGAATTCAATACAATTACAGTTGATTATACGTATCTGCTGCCACTCTCAAACATGCGCGCATCCAACTACCACATCAACACCCTGAAAGAGGCTCCCGCCGAGGCGGAAGTCGCCAGCCATCAACTGATGACCCGGGCGGGCATGATCCGCAAGCTGGCCGGCGGCATCTATACCTACATGCCCCTGGGCCTGAAGGTGATCCGCAAGATCGAAAACATCGTCCGCACCGAGATGAACGACGCCGGCGCCATCGAGCTGCTGATGCCGGTGGTCCAGCCGGCCGAGCTCTGGGAGGAGTCGGGCCGCTGGGTGCAGTACGGCCCGGAACTGCTGCGCATCAAGGATCGGCACCAGCGCGATTTCGTGCTGCAGCCCACCTCGGAAGAGGTGATCACGGACGTGGCGCGCAACGAGATCCAGAGCTATCGCCAGCTCCCGATCAACTTCTATCACATCCAAACCAAGTTCCGCGACGAGCGCCGGCCCCGCTTCGGGCTGATGCGCGGCCGCGAATTCACCATGAAGGATGCCTATTCCTTCGACCGCGACGAAGCCGGCGCCCAGCGCAGCTACGACAACATGTATCAGGCCTACATGCGCATCTTCTCGCGCCTGGGCCTGCAGTTCCGCGCCGTCGCGGCCGACACCGGCTCCATCGGCGGCTCGCGCAGCCATGAATTCCAGGTGATCGCCGACACCGGCGAAGACCTGCTGGTCTACAACCCCGACAGCGACTACGCCGCCAACATCGAGCTGGCCGAGGCGCCCAATCTGCTGCCGGAACGCGCCGCGCCCACGGAAGCCATGGCCGAGGTGCCCACGCCGGGCGCCGCCAAGTGCGAGGCCGTGGCCGAGCTGCTCGGGATCCCGCTGGCGCAGACGGTCAAGTCGATCGTGCTGGCCACCGAAGAGGAAGGCAAGCCGGTGCAGGTGTGGCTGCTGCTGCTGCGCGGCGACCACGAGCTCAACGAAATCAAGGCCGGCAAGGTGCCGGGCCTGGCGGGCTACCGCTTCGCCACCGAAGCCGAGATCGTGGAGCACTTCGGCTGCAAGCCGGGCTACCTCGGCCCGGTCAACACCGCCCGCACGGTGCGCCTGGTGGTCGACCGCACCGTCGCCAACATGGCCGACTGGGTCTGCGGCGCGAATCGCGAAGACTTCCACATCCGCGGCGTGAACTGGGGCCGCGACCTGCCCGAAGCCGAATTGGTGACGGATCTGCGCAACGTCGTGGAGGGCGACCCCTCGCCCGACGGCAAGGGCCATCTGGCGATCCAGCGCGGCATCGAAGTGGGCCACGTGTTCTACCTCGGCACCAAGTATTCGAAGGCGCTCAAGGCCACCTTCCTCGACGAAACCGGCAAGCCGGCGACGATGGAAATGGGCTGCTACGGCATCGGCGTGACCCGCATCGTGGGCGCGGCCATCGAGCAGAATCACGACGCCCGCGGCATCATCTGGCCGCGCGGCATCGCCCCCTTCGAGGTGGTGATCTGCCCCGTGGGCTGGGGCAAAAGTGAAACCGTTCGCAACAAGGCAACGGAACTCTACGAATCGCTCAAGGCGCGCGGCGTCGACGTGATCCTCGACGACCGCGATGCGCGCCCCGGCGTGATGTTCGCGGAATGGGAGCTGATCGGCGTGCCGCTGCGGGTGACGGTGGGCGAGCGGGGTCTGAACGACGGCGTGATCGAGGTGCAGGCGCGCCGCGAATCCGAGGCCGCGAAGATTCCCGCAGATTCCGCGCTGCAAACTGTACTGGACAAGCTCGAAACGCTGTAGACTGCGCCCCCGGGCCACGCTGGCCCGGGTTTCCACGTAGTCGTCATCCATCGTGAGTTCTTCGACGTCCCCCGAATCCACCCTGCGTGTCCGTGTCTATTACGAAGACACCGACGCCGGCGGGGTGGTTTTCTACGCCAATTACCTCAAGTTCTTCGAGCGCGCGCGCACCGAGTGGTTGCGCGAGCTCGGCGTGGACCAGTCCACGCTGGTGCGCGACGAGGGGCGGCTGTTCGTCGTGGCCAGCCTGGACATGGCGTACCGCAAGCCCGCCCGTCTTGATGACTTACTGACAATCACCAGTCGTGTTACACGTCTGGGCCGGGCTTCGATACACTTCGCGCAGCGTGCACTGCGAGACGGGGAACTGCTGGCCGAAGGGCAAATCCAAGTCTGCTGTGTCGACTCGGTTCGCATGCGTCCGGCGGAGTTGCCGGCTGCACTACGCGCCAAACTGGAATTTCTTCAGGGATAACCATGCAAGTCACCAACGACATGTCGTTGCTTTCGCTGATCTCGCACGCCAGCGTGCCGGTACAGCTCATCATGTTGATGCTCCTGGGCATTTCCATCATGTCCTGGACCTATATCTTCGCCAAGCGCATGGCCATCAAGCGTGCGCACCAGCAGACCCGCCGTTTCGAAGACGATTTCTGGTCGGGCGGCGACCTCGCCATGCTGCAGCAAGCCGTGGCCTCGCGCCGCGACGAGCAAGGCGCCCTGGCCCGCATCTTCGATGCCGGCATGACCGAGTTCCTGAAAGCGCGCCGCAGCGGCGGCGGCAGCGAGATGCTCGATGGTCCGCGCCGCGCCATGCGCGCCGCCTACCAGCGCGAGATGGACTCGCTGGAATCCCACCTCAACTTCCTGGCGTCCGCCGGCTCCGTCAGCCCGTACATCGGCCTGCTCGGCACCGTGTGGGGCATCATGCACGCCTTCATCGGCCTGTCGAACATGCAGCAGGCCACGCTGGCCTCGGTCGCACCCGGCATCGCCGAAGCGCTGATCGCCACGGCCATCGGCCTGTTCGCCGCCATCCCCGCGGTGGTGGCCTACAACCGATTCACCAATGACATCGACCGGCTGTCGATCCGCTTCGACAGCTTCGTCGACGAGTTCCTGAACATCCTGCAACGACAGGTGCGCTGATGCCCTCGGTACGCTCCAGCGGCCGTGGCGGCCGCCGCATGAAGGCCGACATCAACGTCGTGCCGTACATCGACGTGATGCTGGTCCTGCTGGTGATCTTCATGGTGACCGCGCCGCTGATCACGCCCGGCCTGATCCAGCTGCCGTCGGTCGGCCAGGCATCGGACGTGCCCGCCACGCCGCTCGAGGTCCAGATCGACGAGGCCGGCAAGATCGCGCTGCGCATGCGCGAACCCGGCGCCACGCCCACCGAGATCGCCAACACGGCGCTGGTCTCGGAAGTGCAGTCGCGCATCACGGCCGACACGCCGGTCGTGATCGCGGCCGATGGCAAAGTCCCGTACGAAACGGTGGTCAAGGTCATGGACGAGCTGCGTTCGAGCGGCATCACCAAGCTGGGCCTGCTGGTCGACCAGAGCGGCGGCGGTGCTTCCCAGAGCCAGGCGAAACCCGCCCCGAAACGTTAATCCGCCGCTCGACGACCTTAGCAACGCATGACGCCACCTCTCTTCAAGCACGACGACAGCGCCCCTGCCACTCCCGAGCAGCAGGACAACCGCAAGGCCATGGGCCTGGCGGTGGCGGTGCACGTGCTGCTCCTGGTCGCGCTCATCCTCGGCGTGAACTGGCGCTCGGAAAACCCGGGCCCGGTGCAGGTCGAGCTGTGGGCCGACGGCAATTCGCCGGTCTCGCCCCCGCCGCCCCAGGAAGAGCCCAAGCCCACGCCCAAACCCGACCCCACGCCGGAACCCCAGCCCGAGCCGGATCCCGCGCCGCCGCCCCCGCCTCCCCCGCCGCCGCCTCCGCCGCCGCCGCAACAGTCGGTGCAGCCGGAGGACAAGCCCGATCCCGAGATCGCGCTCGAAGAGCAGCGCAAGAAGCGCGAGGAAGAGAAGAAGGCGCGCGAGGCTGCCGAGGCCGCCAAGGAAAAGCAGCGTCTCGAAGATGAACGCAAGGCCGCGGAGCTGAAGGAAAAGCAGCGCCTCGACCAGGAACGCAAGGCCGCCGAAAAGGCCGCCGCCGAGAAGGCTGCGGCGGAAAAGGCGGCTGCCGAGAAGGCGGCGGCCGAGAAGAAGGCCAAGGAAGAGCAGGCCAAGAAGGACGCCGCCGAAAAGGCCGCGGCCGAGAAGGCCGCTGCCGAGAAGAAGGCCAAGGAAGAACAAGCCAAGAAGGACGCCGCCGAAAAGGCCGCGGCCGAGAAGGCGGCTGCCGAGAAGAAGGCTGCCGCCGAGAAGAAGGCCAAGGAAGAAGCCGCCAAGAAGGCCGCCGCCGACAAGGCGCTGCGCGATGCCTTCCGCAACGACGCGCTCGGCGCGGCCGGGATTCCGGGCGGCACCGCCGACCGCAATCAGGCCGGCGGCGGACGCGACGACGGCTACGGCGCCAAGGTGCGTGCCTGCGTGCAGCCGGGCGTGGCTTACCCCACCCCGCCGCGCGCCGGCTCGGGCAATCCGACGGCTGAATACCGGGTACAGTTGAACAATGACGGATCGGTCAAGGGCGTGTCGCTGACGCGCTCGTCCGGCAACACCGGCTTCGACCGCGCGGTCGAGACCGGCATCCGCCGCTGCAACCCGTTCCCGAAGCCTTCGACGGGCCGCTACGAGCCCCTCATCGACGTTATTTACCGTATGTATGATTGACAGGAGATTGCCGACCATGACACCCGCATCCCGACACACCCTGCCGGGGATCTTGCGTTCGTACGGCCTCGCACTGGTGCTGCTCGTCGCCGCCGTGCTGGCCTGGCAACCGGCCCACGCCCAGCTGCGCGTGGACATTTCCGGTACCGGTGCCACGCAATACCCCGTCGCCATCGCCGACTTCGCTGGCGATGACACCCGTGGCCGTGCCCTGGCCGAAGTGATCCGCGCCGACCTGACCCGCACGGGCCAGTTCCGCCTGATCAACGCCGCCGGCGCCGGTCTGAATGTGGACTCGCAGATCGCCTTCGACGACTGGCGTGGCCGCGGCGCCGACTTCATCGCCTACGGCTCGATCACCCGCACGGCCGATGGCCGCTACGACGTCAAGTATCGCCTCGGCGACACGGTCAAGAAGGGCCAGCTCGACGGCGTGGCGTTCTCCGGTTCCGAACAGGAACTGCGCCGCGTGGCGCACCAGATCGCCGACCGGATCTACGAAAAGATCACTGGCGTGCGTGGCGTGTTCTCGACCCGCATCGCCTATGTGCTGAAGCAGGGCACGACCTACGAACTGCAGGTCGCCGATGCCGACGGCCAGAACCCGCAGGTCGCGCTGCGTTCGCGCGAGCCGATCATTTCGCCGGCCTGGTCGCCCGATGGCAGCAAGCTCGCCTACGTGAGCTTCGAGTCGGGCAAGCCGGTGGTGTACGTGCACACGCTGGCCACCAGCGCGCGCGTGCCGGTCGCCAACTTCAAGGGCAACAACAGCGCACCCGCCTGGGCACCCGACAGCAGCCAGCTGGCTGTCGCGCTGACCCGTGACGGGTTGTCGCAAATTTACATCGTCAGCGCAGGCGGCGGCTCGAATATGCGCCGTATTACGCGTTCGCCCGGGATTGACACCGAGCCGACCTTTACGCCCGACGGCCGTTCCATTATCTTTACCAGTGACCGCAGTGGCGGGCCGCAGATCTATCAGACCGGCCTGGATGGTGGCGACGCACGCCGCCTCACTTTTAACGGTGGTTACAACATTTCGCCCCGAATTTCCCCCGACGGATCGACGCTGCTGTACGTTGCTAGACGCGACGGCGCGTTTCGTATCGCATCGCTGAACCTGTCCTCTGGCACCGAAAACTTGCTGACTGATGGTCGAGACGATCAGTCGCCGAGTTTTGCGCCCAATGGCATGCAGGTCCTCTACGCAACCATCCAAAATGGCCGTAGCGTCCTGGCAGGCGTTTCGAGCGACGGCCGCGTGCGGCAGACCTTGTCAGTCCTGAATGGGGAAATACGTGAACCAACGTGGGGCCCATTTACCCGATAACACGTGTGACTCTCTTTGCAAAGGAACTATCATGAAGTCGCGCATTGCCAAAAGCCTAACCATCGCTGCTCTTGCTGCCACGCTGGCAGCTTGCAGCTCCGTCCCTCTCGACGATAAAGCCGGTCAGGGCAGCGGCTCCGGCCAAGGTTCGGCCTCCGGCCAAATCCTGGATCCGTTCAACCCCCAAAGCATCCTGGCGCAACAGCGCTCGGTGTACTTTGACTTCGACAGCTACTCCGTGTCGGACCAATACCGCGGCCTGGTCGAAACCCACGCCCGTTACCTGGCTTCGCACCCGCAACAGCGCATCAAGATCGAAGGCAACACCGACGAACGCGGCGGCGCCGAGTACAACCTGGCCCTGGGCCAGCGTCGTGCCGATGCCGTGCGTCGCATGATGACGCTGCTCGGCGTGACCGACAACCAGATCGAAACCATCTCCCTGGGCAAGGAAAAGCCCAAGGCGACGGGTACGTCTGAAGCTGACTTCGCGGAAAACCGCCGCGCTGATATCGTTTATCAGCGTTAAGCACTCCTAGCGAGTCAGTAGCCCCACAACGCGTCGGGACGGTCAACCGGCCGCCCCGACGTTTTGCATTTCTAGATCCTGGAATTTCTATGCGCGATCGAGCCCTGTCCCTGCGATCCCTGGTCATCAGCGTCAGCATTGCCTGCGCCGGCCTGGCCGCTCCTGCCCATGCCTTTGCCGACGATGAAGCCCGCCGGGCCATCCTCGAACTGCGCCAGCAGGTGCAGCAACAGAACGAACAGAACCAGCGCGCCCGCCTGCAGCTGGCCGATCAGATCCAGTCGCTGCAACAGGAAATCGCGCAACTGCGCGACCAGCTCGAACTCATCTCGCGCCAGCAGCCCAATTCGGGCGGCGCACAGGGCCAGCAGCAGCACGCCGGCAACCCGCCGGGCGTGAACGCCGCCGACCCGCAGGAACAGGCCGCCTACGACGGCGCGATCGACCAGTTCCGCAAGGCCCAATACAAGGACGCCGCCGAGTCGCTGGCCGCCTTCGTCGCGCTGTATCCCAACAGCCCGCTGGCCCCGACCGCGCAGTTCTACCTGGGCAGCAGCCGCTACGCCATGAAAGACTTCAAGGGCGCGATCGAACAGCTCAACACCCTGGTCCAGAACTCGCCCGACAATCCGCGCGCGCCCGACGCGCTGCTCGTGATCGCCGGCAGCCAGATCGAAATGAACAATCGCGCCGGCGCCAAGTCCACGCTGCAACGCATCGTGCGCGACTACCCCACGGCGCCCGCCGCCAACACGGCCAAGAGCCGCCTGCAACTGCTGCAGTAATGGCCGTCACGCCGGCTGGCGGCACGCCGCCCGATGCGGTGGCCGCCTACCGCGGCCTGACCGGCCGGCGCTGGCTGCTCGCCAGCGGCCTGTTCGTCGTCGCGCTGGCCTGCGTCGCCGCCGACCTGCTGCTGGGCCCGTCCGGGCTCACGCCTTCCGAACTCTTCGCCACCGTGTTCTCGCCCGCCGCCGCGGACGTGAGCACGCGCGTGATCGTCTGGGACATCCGGCTGCCGCAGGCGGCCATGGCCACCATGGTGGGCGCGGCGCTCGGCCTGGCCGGGGCCGAGATGCAGACCATCCTCAACAATCCGCTCGCCAGCCCGTACACGCTCGGCGTGTCGTCGGCCGCGGCGCTCGGCGCCTCGCTGGCGATCGTGCTGCAGGCCGGGCTGCCGGGCCTGCCGCTGGACTGGCTGGTGCCGGTCAACGCCTTCCTCTTCGCCGCGCTGTGCGGCCTGCTGCTCGACGCGGTGGCGCGCCGGCGCGGCATCGGCACGGCCAGCATCGTGCTGTTCGGCGTGGCGCTGGTGTTCAGCTTCAACGCCCTCACCTCGCTCATCCAGTTCGTCGCCAGCGCGCAGGCGCTGCAGAACCTCGTGTTCTGGACCATGGGCAGCATGACGCGCGCCAACTGGAGCAGCGTGGGAATCATGGCCCTGGCCCTGGCCGTGGCGCTGCCGCTGGCGCAGGCGCAGGCCTGGCGCCTGACCGCGCTGCGGCTGGGCGAAGAGCGCGCGGCCAGCTTCGGCGTGGACGTGCGGCGCGTGCGGCTCGGCGTGATCGCGCGCGTGAGCGTGCTGTCGGCGCTGGCCGTGGCCTTCGTGGGCACGATCGGCTTCGTCGGGCTGGTGGCGCCGCACATCGCGCGCCGCCTGTTCGGCGAAGACCACCGCTATTTCCTGCCGGGCAGCGCGCTCACGGGCGCGCTGATCCTGTCGGCCGCCTCGCTGCTGTCGAAGAACCTGCTCGACGGCGTGATCGTGCCGGTGGGCATCCTCACCGCCCTGGTCGGCGTGCCCTTCTTCCTGGCCGTGCTGCTGCGCCGGCCCGCCAGCCTGTGAGCGCGTCCCGAAGCCTCGTGCTGCGCGGCCTCACGGCCGGCTACGGCCGCGCGCCGGCGGTGGTGAACGCGCTCGATGCGGGCCCGCTGGCGCCGGGCTCGCTCACCGCGCTGCTGGGCCCGAACGGCAGCGGCAAGTCGACCCTGCTCAAGGCCATGGCCGGGTTGGTGCCGCCGCGCGCCGGCGCGGTGCTGCTGGGCGAGCAGGACCTGTGTCGGCTCGACATCGGCACG
>Ga0160496_1000641_pt1 | contig 13082 bp, 12 predicted proteins | sample DIDPMG_2_FD_108231 | JGI IMG/M metagenome (GOLD analysis project Ga0160496, IMG submission 108231) | Enriched soil microbial communities from UW Madison campus, WI, USA - DID2937_E24_FP MG | ecosystem: Environmental > Terrestrial > Soil > Grasslands | place: USA: Madison, Wisconsin | collected...
AGCACTTCAAGCAACAAAGGATTTGTCCGATACTCGATCGCACTGATGCCGCCGCCCAGGCTTTCCCGTCTGGCGGCCCTCATCGTCAACGCAAAGGACAAGACATGCACAACACCCCCACCCCTTCCACCCTCCCCGCCCTGGGCCTGGGTACCTTCCGCCTCAAGGACCAGCAGGTCATCGACTCGGTACGCACCGGCCTGGAGCTGGGCTATCGCCATATCGATACCGCGCAGATCTACGGCAACGAAGCCGAAGTCGGCCAGGCGCTGGCCGAGAGCGGCGTGGCCCGTGATGCGCTGTTCGTCACCACCAAGATCTGGACCGAAAACCTGTCGCGCGACAAGCTCATCCCCAGCCTCAAGGAAAGCCTGCAGAAGCTGCGCCTGGAACAGGTCGACCTGACGCTGATCCACTGGCCCTCGCCGCAGGACGCGCTGCCGGTGGCCGACTACCTGCAGACGCTGGCCGAAGCCAAGGCACAAGGCCTGACGCGCCTGATCGGCATCTCCAACTTCACCATCGCCCACATGGAGCAAGCCATTGCCGCCATCGGTGCCGACCAGATCGCCACCAACCAGGTCGAGATCCATCCCTTCCTGCAGAACCGCAAGCTGATCGAGTACGCCCGCACCCAGGGCATCCACCTGACCGCCTACATGCCCCTGGCCTACGGCCGGGTGATGCAGGATGCGACGCTGCTGGAGATCGCCGCCAGGCACGGCGTATCGGCCGCGCAGGTGGCGCTGGCGTGGTCGCTGCAACAGGGCTTCGCAGTGATCCCCTCGTCCACCCGGCGCGAGAACCTGGCCAGCAACCTGGCCGCGGGCAAGATCAGCTTGTCAGACGCCGAGATGAGTGCCATCGCAGCACTGGATCGCGGCGAGCGCCTGGCCAATCCGGACTTTGCTCCGGCGTGGGATTGATGCCGCCTCGCAGCATGGCCCCGTCTCGATCCGGCCCTGCCGGTGACGAACTCAGTTGAGCGCCTGCACCTCCCTGGCAACTGCCGCGATGATGCCGACGGCCTCATCGATCTGCGACGGCGAGATGTTCAAATAGGGAATGGCACGCACGCCCCGCTCCCCGGATGGCAGAACATGCAGCCCACGGGCGTGCAGCCTGTCGACGAAATCGCCGGCCGTGGTCGAAGTGACTTCGAAGCGGACGATATTGGTTTCGACCGTGGCCACATCGATGGCGATGCCGGGTATCCCGGCGATGCCTCTTGCGAGAATTCTTGCGTGGAGGTGATCGTCGCCGAGTCGCTCGCGATGGTGACGCAGCGCATACAGGGCGCCGGCAGCAATGATGCCCGCCTGACGGAAACCGCCACCGATCTGCTGCTTGAAGCGACGGGCGCGCGCGATGAATTCCCGCGAGCCTGCCAGTGCGGAACCGACTGGCGCTCCCAGCCCCTTGGAAAAGCAGACACTGACGGAATCAACGTGCCGCGCATATTCGCGCTCCGTGATGCCGGAGGCGGCCGTGGCATGCCACAATCTGGCACCGTCAAGATGCAGGGCGATGCCGCGCTGCCGCGCCAGTTCGCACACCGCGGCCATCTGCTCGATGGGCCAGACCTTTCCGCCTCCCAGGTTGTGGGTATTTTCCAGGCACAGGAGTTTCACCGGTGCCGGAATCGTGCTGGGGAAGAAGCGGTGCGACAGGCCCAGGGCGCCACTCACATCGGCGGCCGAGAACACACCGCGCGCGCCCGGTAGCAAGCGCGGCAGCACGCCCGCGAAAGCCGCCGGCGCCCCGCCTTCCAGGATGTACACATGGGCGTTCTGATCGAACAGTACCGCATCGCCCGGTTCGGTATGGGCGCGGATGGCGACCTGGTTGGTCATGGTGCCGGTCACCATGAACACTGCATCCTCCTTGCCGAGCAGCGCGGCAACCTCGCGCTCCAGTTCTTTGACGGTCGGGTCGTCGCCATAAACGTCGTCACCGACCACTGCATCCCGGATGGCGTCGCGCATGGCCTCGGTAGGCCGACTGCAGGTATCACTTCGAAGATCAATCACGGCACACCTCGCTTCAATGATGGAGCAAGCAATATGCGCGCGGCGCGGTCTCGGGATTTGGATAATCTTGCTATTTTCTAGCGACCGATCCGGCTCGGCGCTACACCGTAGAAGGTCTTGAACTCACGACTGAGATGCGCCTGATCGCAATAGCCCAGCTCGATGGCGACCCGCCTGGGCTGGCGGCCGGCCAGCAGCATCGTCTTGGCCATGGCAACCCGCCGCTGGATCAGGTAGCGATGGGGCGCCATGCCGTGAATGGCCTTGAACTGGCGCAGCAGGTGGTAGGGGCTGACCCCGGCCACCGACGCCAACTCCTCCAGCGAAGGACTGGCGACCAGATGGGCATCGATGAATTCCCGCGCATGACGGACTGCCCGCGGCGCAGCCGCCTGCTCCAGCCTGCGCTGACGGAACTGCGCATGCCGGGCGAACAGCTGGATCACTGCCGCAGTCAAGAGCGAGCTCACCTCCAGTCGGCTCGCATGGGGCGACGCCGAACTGCAGTGCGCCGCCCGCAACATGACAATGGTCTGGTCATCGAAGATCACGTTCCGGGCAAACCAGGGCAAGCCAGCCGGATGGCCGGCTTCCCGCTCGAAGAGACGGCAGACGAAGTCGGGCGACAGATAGACCATCCGGTAATCCCATCCCTGACCGTCGGCGGGGCGTCCTTCGTGTACGTCGCCCGGATTGATGACGCCGATCGATCCTTGCGGCATGGTCAGCCGCTTGCCACGGTCGTGCTGGAAGGCCTGAGCACCTCGTTCGATGATGCCGAAAGCATATTCATCATGCGCATGCGGTGGGAAATGGTGGTTGTGATAGCTGGCGGCAAGCAGTTCGGCACCGCCGAAGTCCGCCTCGCGCCAGAGGCGCACCAGATTGGATCGTTCGGAAGCAGGTGGCGATTTATTCATGGACGCAGACGAGGAATTCGATACCGTGGATGAACAAGGATAAATGACAAGCATCATGCATGCCCACCAGCCACGACCAGGGACCGCGCAGGCCAGGCCGGGACCAGGTACCGGTGGCAGGCTTGATCGCTTATGATGAAGCCTTTTCTCCATCCCCAGGAACCACCATGCCCCGCGTTACCCTTGAGCAAGCAGAACTGAATCGTGACCGCATCGAACACGTCTCGGCGCAACTGTTTCGCGAAATGGGCATCGACCGGGTCAGCGTGATCGACCTGATGAAGGCCGCCGGCCTCACGCACGGCGGTTTCTACGGCCACTTCAAATCCAAGGACGAGCTCGCCGCCATCGCCTGCACCCGCGCCTTCGATCTGTCGCGCAACAAATGGCACGCCCAGGCCGCCCAGAGCCGATCACCGACGGACGCCATCGAGGCCATCATCGGCCGCTACCTCAGCGAGGAGAACCGCGACGCGCCCGGCAAGGCCTGCCCGGCCGCCATGCTGGCCAGCGACGTGGCACGCGTGGACGAGGACAAGCCGGTGCGGGCCGCCTATCGCGCCGGCCTGGATGACCTGCTCGACAGCCTGACCGCACTTCAGCCACAAAGTGGACCCAAGACCCGCAGACGACGCGCCATCGCCCAGCTCTCCACCATGGTGGGCGCACTGCTGCTGGCGCGGGCCAGCGGCGCGACCGCTCTGTCCGGCGAGATCCTCGACGCCACCCGGAAGGAATTGCTCTCGGACCTGAAGGAAAAGCGGCCCTAGAAATCCCGCCATGTCCTGCGCCTAACGGCCCCGGACGGGTCTCCTGCACGCCCATCGAACCAGCTACCGCCTCCCGAGTAGGGTGCGGTGCATATTTTCTCCGATTTATATATTATGATCATAATTTATTTAACGGATCAATGAACATGAAGATACTGGTTCTCGGCGCTGGCGCCATGGGAGGATATTACGGTGCACGTCTGATTGAAGCGGGCCAGGACGTCAGTTTCCTGGTGCGTGAGCGGCGTGCCCGGCAATTGCAACAGGAGGGACTGGTCATCGACAGCGCGCTGGGCAACTTCGCCGGCCCGGTCAAGACGCTGGTCTCCGGTACCGCCATCGCGGAGGAGTTCGACCTCATTCTGCTGGCCTGCAAAAGCTACGACCTGGACGGTGCCATCGAGACCTTGAAGCCACTGACGGGGCAGAACACGGTCATCCTGCCCATTCTCAATGGCCTGTCCACCTACGACAGCCTGGACGCCACGTTCGGTCGGGATCGCATCCTCGGTGGGGTGTCCTATATCGCGACCACGCTGGACAAGAACGGCCATATCCAGCACCAGGGCAGCAACGACAGCCTGAGCGTAGGCGCCCGCGCCAACAGCAGCGAGAGCATCGCCAGGGCGTTCCACGCCGCCATCGCACGCACGCCAGGTCTGCGACAGTTCTCCGACAACATCGATCAGGCGCTGTGGAACAAGTGGGCCATGATCGCGGCCGGCGCCGCCGTGACCTGCCTGATGCGCGGCAACATCGGCCAGATCCTGGCGACGGCCGGGGGTGAGTCACTGGTGCGCCAGGCCATCGCGGAGACCACCTCGGTGGCCGCCGGCAGCGGCTATCCCCTGCCGCAGGTAGCGCTGGACCAGATGCACAAGCTGCTGCTGTCACCCGCTTCCACCTGGGAAGCCTCGATGGCGCGCGACATCGCCGCCGGCATGGCGCGGCTGGAAGCCGACGCCATCATTGGCGACATGCTGACCCGGGCCCGGCAGCTCGGCATCGAGCTGCCCTTGCTACGGGCGGCCTATTGCCACCTGCAGGTCTATGAACTGCGGCAAGCCGCCAATTGAGCTGCAGTCCGCTAGGGGCTGCTACGGGAGGGGGAAGATTGCGGCGTCTGGGAGGATGGCCGGTCCTGCAACTGCAGATTCAGGCGCTGCAGCGCACTGCCGACCGGAATGAAGAAATTCATCCCGGCCAGCCCCTTGGCCCCCAGCCCGGCCACGGTGATGCCGATCACCTGGCCTGACTTGTCCAGCAACGGACCGCCGCTGCTGCCGGGCAGGATGGCCACGTCACTCTGCAGGAATTCCAGATCGCGCACCGTGCGCACCCCACTGAGAATGCCGCGCGTCAACGTGGTATTGAAGGCATCGCCCAGCGGCGAGCCCAGGGCATAGACATCCTCGCCGATGCCCGGCTCGCTCATGCGCAGCGGCAGCGGGCGCACGCCGGGTGGTGCGGTCTTGAGCAGGGCCACATCCCGCGCCACGTCGGAGCGCACCACCTCGGCCATCAGCTCGCGTCCGGCGGGCAGGCGCACGCGCACCACCCGCGCATCGCCGATGACGTGATGGTTGGTCAGCAGCCAGCCGGAACTGCCGATATAGAAACCGGTACCCGAGCTGCGCTCGCTGAAGACCGTGACCACCGCCGTGCGCAATTCGCCGATGACCTTGGACATCTCCGCCCCCTGGCGGTCGGGTGAGCGGTTGTCGATCTCCACAGCCCTGGCCGGCGGCTGATGCTCGGTTCTGGGCGGTGGCAACGCAGCGGCAGCGCGCTCGTAGGGTGTCTGCACTGCCAGGGCGAAGGCCGGGTCGGCCAGCAGATTGCGCAGCGCCACGGCGAAGGCTTCCACCGGAATCTGGGGCGATGCCCCCTCGAAGCCGGTGCTGCCCGAACGGAACACCCCTTCGCTGCTGCCGCGATAGATCACTTTGCGCTGCTCCGGCGCGAACAACTGCCAGTCGAGCCTGATGTAGGCCTCGCCGGTCCAGGCATTGCCGCCCTTCATGCAGAGATTGGTCTGCAACTGGGTGATCACCACGCCGACCTGGAGACTGGTTTCGCCGACGCGCTTCGCGTCGCCTTGCGCGATGTCTTCCGGCCGCTCGGGGAAGAGGATCTCCGGCCGCGCTGCCGGCACCGGATAACCGTGGGCCAGCAGCTCCTGGCGAAAGCGCGCAGACAGGGCATCGGTCGGCAGCAGCACATCGGCGCTTTTCGGATTCCAGACGATGTCGTTCTTGCGCGAGCAGAACAGCCCCTGCTGCAGCTCGCCGATGACCTGCGGGCCCTGCTCGAAATGGCGCAACGCGCGGGCCAGGAAGGCCGGCCGGGCCTGGGCTTCGGCCGGCATGCGCAGCGGTGTCTTGTCCGCTATCGATGGCAGGGCCGCCGGACCGGCGTAGGCCGGCAGGTTCAGACCGAGCATGACCGCCAGCGCGGTCAACATCCTTGGCAGGGTGAGGTTGCGGTTCTTGTTCATCATCGGGCAGGTGATTGGACCGGCGCAAGCGTTGCCGGAGATCGGCACACCCGGTCAGGCCGGCGCTGCGGGCGTGCGGCATTCTCGCACGCCATATGCCCTTGCACGATTGCCACAAATACCTAACAAGCAAGAAAAGTCATCCTTCCAGAAGAAGGATGACTTTTCGCACAAACCCGGTGGGAGAATCAGGCCGGAACCGGCGTCGGCTGGCCCTGCTTGCCCTTGATGCGCAGTACCAGCACCGCACCGATCAGGCAGGCCACACCCATCATGATGGACGACAGGGTGTAGTTGCCCAGCGTGGCCCGCATATAGCCGGCGACCGTGGTGGCGGTGGCGGCACCCAGCTGGTGGCCGGCGACGATCCAGCCGAAGACGATGGGTGCAGCCAGGCGACCGAAGACGTCATTGGCCAGGCGCACGGTGGGCGGCACGGTGGCGATCCAGTCCAGGCCATAGAAGATGGCGAAGATGGTCAGGCCGTAATACTGCAGACCGAAGGCATAAGGCAGGAAGATCAGCGCCAGGCCGCGCAGGCCGTAGTACCAGAACAGCAGCACGCGCGGATTGTAGCGGTCCGACAGCCAGCCCGAGAGCGTGGTGCCGACCAGGTCCAGCATGCCCATGGCGGCCAGGATGGAGGCGCCGCTGACTTCATTGATGCCGTAGTCATTGCACATGGCGATGAACTGCGTACCGATATAGCCATTGGTGGACAGGCCGCAAACGAAGAAGCTCATGAACAGCAGCCAGAAGTCCGGCATGCGTACCGAGGTGCGCAAGGCGTCCAGGGCGATGGCCAGCGGGTTGCGGCGGGACAGGCCTTCGTCCTTGATGTCCTCGACCTGGCCGACCATCTTCTGGCCGATGGCCGCCGGGCTCTCCGGCAGCAGCAACCACACCAGCGGGATGGCCAGCAGCGCCACCGCCGACACCAGGAAGGCCACCGAACGCCAGCCATAGCTGCCGACCATCGATGCCATCAAGGGCAGGAACACCATCTGTCCGGTCGCTGCACTGGCGGTCAGCAGACCCATGGCCAGCCCGCGCCGGGTCTCGAACCAGCGGCTGACGATGGTGGCACCCAGGGTATTGGCGGCCACGCCGGTACCGGCGCCCACCAGCAGGCCCCAGGACAGCAGCATGTGCCAGGGCATGTGCATCAGGGTCGACAGTGCCGTGCCGGTGGCCAGCAGCACCAGGGCAGTCAGCACCACCCGGCGGATGCCGAAACGCTGCATGGCGGCGGCCGAGAAGGGACCGATCAGGCCGTAGAGTGCGATGTTGACCGAGATCACCACCGAGATGGTGGAGCGGTTCCAGCCGAACTCCTGCTCCAGCGGCAGGATCATCACCGAAGGCGTGGCACGGATACCGGCCGAGCACAGCAGGACCAGGAAGATCACGCCCACCACCACCCAGGCGTAGTGAAAGCGTGGCGTGACGGCGTTGGCGAGTGATTGTGTGAGCTTGTTCATTGCGGTCCTGTGGAGAAAGAGACGCGTAAGGGTTGAGGTTGTGATTGTGGTTGTGGTTGTGGTTGCAGCAAAGGCAAAAACGAAGCCGAACGCGCTCAGGCGTCCTGCAGGCGTATATAGGCGTCTTCGATGAGGTCGTTGAATTCGCGCGCCAGCTTGGGGCCGAGGCGGCGGTCGATCTCGTCCTGGGCGCGGCGCCAGCGGGGTCGGGCCTCTTCCAGCTTGGCCTGGCCGGTGCGGCTCAGTTGCAGTGCAAAGGAACGCTTGTCCAGCAAGGCTTCCTCCGGCAGGTCCACGGTCTCGACCCAGCCGGCCGCCATCAGCGGCTTGAGGGCGCGACTGAGGGTGCTACGGTCCATGCCCATGTCCTGCGCCAGGGTGATATTGGCTATCGGGCCCTTGCGGCCGATGCGGCTGATCAGCGAATACTGGGTGATGCTCAGGTCGCTGTCCTGCAGGTGATGGTCATAGATGATGGTGATCCTGCGCGTGAGGCGGCGCAGGGGCGCGCAGGTACAAATATCCTTGCTCATGGGCATCCCGGTCGTCAGTAGATACAAACCCGACAACCGGGATGGCCGGCCGTCTGATCGCAATAACTATGCATATGCATCGATGTATGCGCATCATATGGACGGCGCGACGCCAAGTCAAGCAGGAGGACACTGAGGAAAAAATCAATCAACACCTCCAGTAGCCTGCCAGTTGGACTGCCCTTGAGTCGGAGGAGCCAGATTTATGATGTGATGCAAAGGAAGAGGCCAAGCAGAATCGGGCTTGGCGCTTGACCGAATAGTGCACAGCAAAGGCAATAGGTCACCCACGACGAAGCGGCGCAACAGACGTCGGTTTTATCGGGACTTTCATGTGGTGATCATGGGGCAACGAAGAAAATGGACGTCAGAAGCTTGTGCTTTGGTATCGACCGGATTCCGATATCGCCCACCTCAGGCGCACCAAGCGCTGAAGGAATTTCCCTCGCATGGGCATTGCTGGCGAGGTATGTGCAAGGGAGTGATTGACCCAGCACCACCCTTTATCAGTCATGAATGTAGGCGCAGCAATGTGATCAGGCCCGCGCGCTCCTCCCACTCAATCACTATCCCTCGCGTGCCACCTGGCGCCTCAACCGGCTCAACCGGCCAGCGCGTCCTGCAGGTAAACCGAGGACGACAGGGCCTGATGCACCTGGCGGCTGACCTCATCGACGAAGACCTCCAGCGCACCGGCTTCCAGCGCATCCAGGGTCTGGCGCACCACATCTTCGGGACGCGACTTGGGGGCGTCAAAGCCGCGGGTCAGGTCGGTATCGATGAAACCGGCGTGCACGCCCATCACCTGCGTCCCCTGCTCACGCAGTTCCTGGCGCAGGCCATTGGTCAGCGACCAGGCCGCTGCCTTGGAAACCCCGTAGGCCGCCAGCATGGGCGAATTGACCATGCTGATCACCGACAGCACGTTGACCAGCGCGCCGCCACCCTGGCGGGCCAGCACGGGGGCGAAGGCCTGGCTCAGGTTGAGCATGCCGAACAGGTTGGTGTTCAAGTGATCCTGCAGTTGTTCCTGCGCACCGGCGTGCAGCAGGCCGCCTACGCGGGCGATGCCGGCGTTGTTGATCAGCACGCTCAGGTCGCCGATGCGTTCGACGGCGGCCTTGACCTGCTCGGGCTTGGTCACGTCGAGCTCGATCGGCTCCACGCCGGCCAGCTTGACCGAAGCGATATCGCGCGCACCGGCATAGACGCGACGGGCGCCGCGCTCCAGGGCTTGTTTGGCGAATTCCAGGCCCAAGCCACGGTTGGCACCGGTCACCAGGACGACAGCGTTTTCGAGTTTCATGATCTTTCCTTTCAATGGAGTTCTGTGGGGTCAGTGAGGCCGGTCTGTCCGGCCTCGATCCGGGTTGGCAATCAAGCGTCTTGTGATCGGGTCATATCAAAATATGATGATCATCATATTCATGGGTAAAAAAACAGGGCGCCACCCGATCCCGGGCGCCCTGGCTCAGTCTCCTGTTCAGTCTGCGTAGCGCGCCAGCAATTCGGCCCGGGTGGATGCCAGCAAGGCGCGTCCCTGCGGGGTGTTGCCCATCACCCGTGCCATCTGCAGCGCGCCGCTCAGGGTCGCGGCCACCATCCAGCTCGCCTGCTCGCCATGATGGGCTGGCAAGACCTCGCGCACCAGTTGCTGCAGGCTGTGGATGGCCTCGCGCGAGGACGCCATCACCTCCGGCGCCTGGCCGCGCATCTCGCTGCACAGCGCCGCCACCGGGCAACCGTTTTCGCAGGCCTCGATCTGGGTGTCGGACAGATAGGCGTTGACGTAGGCCCGGAATCGCTCGCCGCCGGCATCCGCCTGCTTGCCGACGTGGTTCATGATCAGCGTCGCGCTATCGCGGCTGGCATGGCTGACCGCTTCGGCCAGCAAGGCATCCCGCGAGGCAAAGTGGGCGTAGAAGCCACCATGGGTCAGCCCGGCCTCCTTCATGACCTCGGCCACGCTGACGCCCTTGAAGCCGCTGCGACGCATCGCCCGCGCGGCGGCGGCCACGATGCGCTGGTGGGATTGCTCCTTCTTGCTGGGTGCGGTGGAATTCATGGAAGCACAATAGCACAAATATGATGATCATCATATTTTTTGCCGATTCCTGGTTTGCGTTGTACCTCCCGCGCCACACCGCAGAATTGAGCCCGGCCGTATCAGGTGCCCGGGTCTTGGCCAAAGGACTCCCGATAACGCTGCGGACTCACCCCCAGCACCCGCACGAAGGCATTGCGCATGCGGCCGGCGTCGCCAAAGCCGCAGGCGTAGGCAATCGCCTTGATCGGCGCGGTGCCATGCTCCAGCTGGGCGCGTGCTGCATCGATGCGGGCGCGCTGCACGAACTCGGCCGGCGCCATGCCCGCCTCGCGTGAAAAACTGCGGGAGAAACTGCGCAGGCTCATGCGCGCCACGGCCGCCAGTTCGGCTACGGACAGCGGCTGCCTGAGATTGGCCAGCACATGGCGCTGCACCTCGGCAATGGGAGAATCGGGCGGCGCCAGATGATCGAGATACGGGCTGAACTGCGACTGGCCGCCGCTGCGCTGCATCACCACCACCAGCCGCTTGGCCACGTTCAGGGCCAGTTCGGCGCCATGATCCTGACGCAGCAGGTAGAGCGCAAGGTCGATGCCGGCGGTAACGCCAGCCGAGGTGTACAGGTCCTCGTCCTGCACGTAGATGCGATCGGCCTCGACCCGCGCCAGCGGACACAGCGTGGCCAACGCGGCGGCATCATTCCAGTGGGTGGTCACGGTGCGGTGATCCAGCAGCCCGGCCCGCCCCAGCATGAACGCACCATTGCAGATCGAGCCGAACTTGCCGGCACGGGCGCAGGCCTGGCGCAACCACGCATGGATGGCGGGATCGAAGCGACGCTCCACCAGCGTCGGGCCACCGGCCACCAGCAAGAGGTCATCCTCGCCGTCGGCGTCGCGCCAGGTAAGGCCCGCGTTCAAGCCCAGGCCGTTGGAACAAGTCACTGCCGCGCCATCCACGCTGACGGTCTGCAGGCGATAGCGGTCACCCGGCAGCAAAAACCGGTTGGCCTCGGAGAACACGTCCAGCGGGCCGGACACATCCAGCGATTGCACGCCATCGAAAATCACGACTGTCACTGTCTTCATGGGAGGGATCGCACCAGGGGTAGGAAGAACGGCATGCAGGCCTGCCCGCATGCCGTCGGCAGAGCGCAATTGTGGCACGCGCATGGGCCGGCCGCTGCGGCAGCGCCATTGAGCATCGGCCAGACGACAGCCGAATCCGGCCAGCCCCGCTGCTGGCCGGATTCACCTCCAGACTGGCCGAAAGCCCAGGCCGAATGCGCATCCCGGCTTGCGGTGGCGCCGCGATAATCCTCGCTCCCGCCGCACCGCCGGCATGACCACCAGGAGTTCTGCATGTCTTCCCCTACCCCCTCCGTTTCCCTGCCGGCCGAACGCGTCGGCCCCGCCTTCTCCGTGGACGGCATGCTGCTGGCGCGGCGCAAGACCCGTGAAGCCATCGCCCGCATCGCCGAGCGCGTCGTGCCTGGCATGGTGGAAGAAGACGCAGTGGCCATGGCCAAACAGGAGATGGCCGGGATGGGCCTGGCCCTGAGCTGGCACCCCACCCGCGTGCGTTTCGGGCGCAATACCATCAAGCCCATGAAACTGGCCTCCGAGCCCGGCGTGGTGCTGGGGGAAAACGATATCTTCTTCCTCGACATCGCCCCCCGGGTGGACGCCTGGGAAGGCGATGGCGGCAAGACCTTCACGGTCGGCCAACATGCCGACTATGCACGCTGCGCCCGCGATGCCGAGGAACTCTTCCACCAGGCACGCCAAGCCTGGGACCGGCAGCAACTGAGCGGGCGCCAACTCTACGACTTCGCGGACAAGACGGCGCACGCCATGGGTTGGGAACTCAATTTCGACCTGCCGGGCCACCGCGTGTCCGATTTCCCGCATGCGGCCATCCACACCGGTGCGCTGGCCGATTTCGAGCAGGCCCCGGCGACCATGCGCTGGATCCTGGAAATCCACCTGCGCGATCCTCAGCATCGCTTCGGCGCCTTCTTCGAAGACATGCTGCTGGAAGATGAGCACTACCCGCTTTGAGCCATGACAGCCTGAGCGAAAACAAGAAAGCCAGCTCCGCGGAGCTGGCTTTTCTTCTTCCATCAATCAATCAAGCAATCAGGCGATCAGGCAATCACGCCAAATGCTCATGACCTCATGCGCTCATACCAGCGAATCGTCATAACCGCCGCTGTCGTCCAGATCGAAGTTGCTCAGGTCTGCCAGATCGCTGCTGGAGCCGAAGTCACTGCTGTCATTACCGCTGTCACTACCGCTGGCATTGCTGGCCAGGTCTGATTTGCGCTCGCCATCGCTGCCGTAGTAATTGTTGACCGTGGTGTTCTCGATGTTTTCCACAGGAGCGCTCAGGCCGTTCTGGCGCGCCAGGCCGGCCCCGCTATTGCCATTGAACATGTGCTCGATGCCCTGGTACAGGAAAGCACCACCGGCCACGCCGGCCGCCGTGGCGGCGACACTGCCCAGCACGCTGCCCATGCCGCCCCCGAAGAAGCCTGAAGACGGCGCCGGTGCCGGTGCTGCCTGGTAGGCCGGCGCTGGCGCAGGTGACGCATAGGCCGGTGCCGGTGCGGGCGCCGCTGCATAAGCCGGAGGATAGGCCGGTGCCGGCGCCGCCTGCGGACGGGCGCCAGACGGTGCATGCCCCCAGGCATTGCCATCCAGAAAACCCGGTTCCCGGGCGCCACCGGCCTGCAGCGCCTGTACCTGGGCCTGCAGCGCACTGACCTGGGCCTTGCTGGCATTGAGCGCCTGCTCCATCAGCAG
>Ga0160496_1000643_pt1 | contig 13069 bp, 11 predicted proteins | sample DIDPMG_2_FD_108231 | JGI IMG/M metagenome (GOLD analysis project Ga0160496, IMG submission 108231) | Enriched soil microbial communities from UW Madison campus, WI, USA - DID2937_E24_FP MG | ecosystem: Environmental > Terrestrial > Soil > Grasslands | place: USA: Madison, Wisconsin | collected...
CGCGCACGTCGAGGCTGCCGCCGACCGACAGCAGGTCGAGCAGGCGCCAGCGCGCGTCGGCCCAGGATTCGATGGGCTGGCCGCCGACGGACTGGATGCGGTCGCCGGCCCGGAAGCCGGCCTGGGCCGCGGGCGTGTCCGCCACGGGCGCACCCACGATAGGGGCCGGCACCTGCGTGCCGACCAGGTTGATGCCGGCGTAGAGCACGATGGCGAGCAGCAGATTGGCGATCGGGCCCGCGGCCACGATGGCGATGCGCTGGCCCACCGGTTTGGCATTGAAGCTGCGCTTGACCTCGGAGAGCGGCGCGCCCACGGGCGCGTCGTCCTGCATCTTGACGTAGCCGCCGAGCGGGATGGCCGACAGCGCCCATTCGGTGCCGTGGCGGTCGCGGCGGCGCCAGATCACCCGGCCGAAGCCCCAGGAAAAGCGCAACACGCGCACGCCGCACAGGCGCGCGACCCAGTAGTGGCCGAGCTCGTGGAAGGTGATGAGGGTGCCGAGCGCGACTGCGAAGGCCAGCAAGGTGAAAATCATGGTGCGTACCTACTCAGATGCGCGTATATCGGAAAGCGCTTGCCTCTAACCCCTGCCCGGTGCGGCGCACCGGCCCGGCCAAGCATGGATGGCGCGTGCCCGCGGCATCGCCGGGGCCCGCCTGCAGCGCGCCAGGGCCTCAGGCCGTGCCCAGGTCGCCCGCGTAGTGGCGCACCGCGAGGTCGAGCGCAAGCACGTCATCCAAGCCGGCGAGCGTAACAGATGCCTGCCCGGCCTGCCACTCCAGCGCGGCGGCGATGACCCGGGGAATCCAGGTATACGGCAGGCGGCCCTCCAGAAAGGCCGCCACGGCGACCTCGTTGGCGGCGTTGAGCGTGATGCAGGCGGCCTGCCCGGCGCGCAGCGCCTGGAACGACAGGTCGAGACAGGGAAAGCGCGCCAGGTCGGGCGCCTCGAAGTCGAGCCGCCCCCAGCGCGTCAGGTCGAGCGGGCTGACGCCGCTCTCGAGCCGGTCGGGGAAACCGAGCCCGTAGGAAATCGGGGTACGCATGTCGGGCTGGCCGAGCTGGGCCAGCACCGAGCCGTCGTCGTACTGCACCATCGAGTGCACCACGCTCTGCGGGTGGATCACGACCTCGATGCGGTCGGCGGGCATGGCGAACAGCCAGTGCGCCTCGATGACCTCCAGCCCCTTGTTGAGCATGGTGGCCGAGTCGACCGAAATCTTGCGGCCCATGCTCCAGTTGGGGTGGGCGCAGGCCTGTTCGGGCGTGACCGAATGCAGGTCGGCCGGATCATGGCGGCGGAACGGGCCGCCCGAGGCGGTCAGGATGAGCTTGCGCACGCCGCGCGCGGGCGCCTCGGGCGCGCCGGCGCGCCCGCCATGCGGCAGGCACTGGAAGATCGCGTTGTGTTCGCTGTCGATCGGCAGCAGCTCGGCGCCGGCGTCGCGCACGGCGGCCATGAACAGCGCACCGGCGGCGACCAGCGCCTCCTTGTTGGCCAGCAGCACGCGCTTGCCGGCGCGGGCGGCGGCCAGCGCGGCCGGCAGGCCGGCGGCGCCGACGATGGCGGCCATCACGGTGGTGCATTCGGGTGCCGCGGCGACCCCGGCCAGCGCCTCGGCGCCGACCCGCACCTCGGGCAGCGTGGCGCGGGCGGGCCAGGCGGCCAGGAAGCGGGCGCGGGCCTCGTCGCTCGGCACGACCACGACCGCCGCGCCGGTGGCCAGGGCCTGCTCGGCCAGGCGTTCCATCCGGCTATAGGCGGACAGCGCATACACCGCCAGCCGGTCCGGGTGGCGGGCAATCACATCCAGGGTACTTTCGCCGATCGAGCCGGTGGAGCCCAGCACGGCGATGCGTTGAAAACCGCTCAAAACAACACTCCAGTCAAGAGCAAGGCGATCGGCGCCACCGGCAGGATGGCGTCGATACGGTCGTAGACGCCGCCATGGCCGGGCAGGAGCGCGCTGGAATCCTTGACGCCGGCACGGCGCTTGAGCAAGGACTCGAACAGGTCGCCCACGATCGACACGACGCCGAGGATGGCGCCCGCGGGGATGGCCAGCAGCCAGCCGCCGCGCGCGAACAGATCCGCCGCGTAGGTGCCCGCATACTGGCCCGAGATGACGATCCACAGCACCGCGCCGCCCACGCCCGCCACGGCGCCGGCAATGGTCTTGCCCGGGCTGACCTTGGGCGCCAGCTTGCGCTTGCCGAAGGCCCGGCCGGCGAAATAGGCGGCGATGTCGGCGATCCACACCAGCGCCAGCAGCGAGATCACGTAGACCCAGCCGCGCGCCATGAACCACAGCGCCAGCACCGACCAGGCGGCCAGCACGGCCAGCACGGAAAAGGCCGACCAGCCCAGGCTCGCCGGCGGCGCGTCGGCGCGGCCGCGATACACGGCGGTCCAGGCGCAGACCAGCCAGATCAGCGCGACCACGGGCACCAGCCACTGCAGCAGCGCGACCGCGATCTGCGCGCCCGCCGGCGCGCCGCCCAGCCACAGGTGGGCCAGGCCCAGCATCACGGCGAACAGCACCACGGGCACGCCCACGGCGACCGCGCGGCTCGGCGGCTGCGGCAGCGTCAGGCGCAGCCACTCCCAGTTGGCGCAGGCGGCACCCAGCGCCAGCAGCGCCACGAACCACCAGGGATTGGGCGCGGCCAGAGCGGCGGCCAGGACGGCAAGAAGAACAATCGCGGTGACGATACGCTGGCCGAGCATGGGGCAGACTCCGGTGTACAGGGGTTAGCGCTTGGCTTCGCGCAATTGCGCGCTGGTGCGCCCGAAGCGGCGCTCGCGGGTGCGATACCACTCGAACGCGGCATCGAGCGCGGTGGCGTCGATGTCGGGCCAATACTGGTCGGTGAAGAACAGCTCGGTGTAGCTGAGCTGCCAGATGAGGAAATTCGAGATGCGCTGTTCGCCGCCGGTGCGGATGAACAGGTCGGGCTCGGGGGCCCAGGCCATCGACAGGTGCTCGGAGAGCGCGGCCTCGTCAATGGCGTCGGGATTGGCCGCCAGCTCGGGGCGCGCGCGCAGCATGGCGCGGGTGGCCTGGAGGATGTCCCAGCGTCCGCCGTAATTGGCGGCCACGGTGAGGTGCAGGCGGTCGTTGCCGGCGGTGCGGGCCTGGGCGTCTTCGATCAGTTCGCGCAGGCGCGGCTCGAAGGCGGACAGGTCACCCACCACGTGCAGCCGCACGCCCTGCTCCTGCAGCTTGCCGACCTCGCGCTCGAGCGCCTGCACGAACAGGCGCATCAGCAGCGTGACCTCGTCGGCCGGACGGCGCCAGTTCTCGGAGCTGAAGGCGAACAGCGTGAGATAGCGCACGCCGCGCCGACCGCAGGCCTCGACCACGCGGCGCACCGCCTGGACTCCCTTGGCATGACCCGCGGTGCGCGGCAGATGCCGGCGCGTGGCCCAACGGCCGTTGCCGTCCATGATGATGGCGACGTGCTGAGGGACGTCCTGGGTTTCGGGAACCGCCTGGGTAGAACTGATGACCATAGAGATGAAAGCCTAGCGGAGTGACGGGCGCCGGCACACTGTACGAAGCCAGAAAAAACCTGCGCCGTCCCCGGGATCGCGCACCGCCGGGCCTGGCGGCAGCGCGGCGGTGACGGCGCCTGTGCAGTGCATTGCACGACCCACCCCCGGCTTGCGGCCGGCGGCGGGCAACCGTGCAATTATACGGTCATGATTTCCGCTTCTTTCTGGACGACCATCTTGTCGATGTCGGCCACGAAACGGTCGGTCAGCTTCTGCACGTCGTCTTGCGAACGACGCTCTTCGTCTTCCGAGATGGTCTTGTCCTTGACCAGCTTCTTGAGCGCCTCGTTGGCTTCACGACGCAGGTTGCGCACGGCAATCTTGGCGTCTTCGCCTTCGCTCTTGACGACCTTGGTCAGGTCGCGGCGGCGCTCTTCGGTCAGGGCGGGCATCGGCACGCGGATGGTTTCGCCCATCGAGACCGGGTTCAGGCCCAGGTCGGATTCGCGGATGGCCTTTTCGATCGGGCCGGACATCTGCTTTTCGTAGGGCTGGACGCTGATGGTGCGCGCGTCGACCAGGTTCACGTTGGCGACCTGGCTGATCGGCACCGGCGAGCCGTAGTACTCGACCTGCACGTGATCCAGGATGCCGGTGTGGGCGCGGCCCGTGCGGATCTTGGACAGGTTGGTCTTGAGCGTGTCCAGGGACTTGCTCATCCTGGTCTCGGCGGATTTGCGGATTTCTGCAGCGCTCATGGCTTATTCCTTTTTCTCAAACGTGTACCAGGGTGCCTTCGTCTTCGCCGCCGACCACGCGCTTGAGCGCGCCCGACTTGTTGATCGAAAACACTTTGATCGGCAGTTTCTGGTCGCGGCACAGCGCAAACGCGGTGGCGTCCATCACCTCGAGGCGACGCACGATGGCCTCGTCGAAGCTGATGCGCGCGTAGCGCGTGGCGGTCGGATCCTTGTTGGGATCGGCGCTGTAGATGCCATCGACCTTGGTCGCCTTGAGCACGATCTCCGCGCCGATCTCGGCGCCACGCAGGGCGGCGGCGGTATCGGTGGTGAAGAACGGATTGCCCGTGCCGGCGGCGAAAATCACGACCTTGCCCTCTTCGAGGTAACGCAGGGTCTTGGGACGGATGTAGGGTTCGACGACCTGATCGATGTTCAGGGCCGACTGCACGCGGGTGTCCACGCCTTTGTGCTTCAGCGCGTCTTGCAGGGCAAGCGCGTTCATGATGGTGGCCATCATGCCCATGTAGTCGGCGGTGGCGCGGTCCATGCCCTGCGCACCGGGCGCGACGCCACGGAAGATATTGCCTCCGCCGATGACAATGGCCAGCTCGACGCCCATGGCGGCGACCTCGGCGATTTCATCGGTCATGCGGACGATGGTGGAGCGATTGATGCCGAAAGCATCGTCGCCCATCAGCGCCTCGCCGGAAAGTTTGAGAAGAACCCGTTTGTATGATCTGCTGCTCATAGGTGATATCCCGAGGAACGATCCGACGAAAGTGTAAGACAAGAAATAGGCCGGTCACAGGGGTTTCAGGCAACCCTGCGCCGGCCCGTAAGCAACGATAACGCTTCAGGCGCGGCCAGCGGCGGCGGCGGCAACCTCAGCGGCGAAATCGGTGGTCTTCTTCTCGATCCCTTCACCAACGACGTACAGCACGAATTGCTTGATCGACGAGCCCTTTTCCTTGAGCATCTGTTCGACCGACTGCTTGTCGTTCTTGACGAAGGGTTGAGACAGCAGGGTCACTTCCTTCAGGAACTTCTGCACCGAACCCTCGACCATCTTGGCGACGATGTCGGCCGGCTTGCCCGATTCGGCAGCCTTCTGCTCGGCGACCGAACGCTCGGTGGCGATGTCGGCAGCGCTCACGCCGCTGGCGTCCAGCGCCTTCGGCTTGGTCGCGGCGATGTGCATGGCCAGGTCCTTGCCCACTTCTTCGGCGCCGGCGAACTCGACCAGCACGCCGATGCGGCCGCCGTGCACGTACGACGACAGCGCGTCGGGGGTCTGGATGCGCTGGAAGCGGCGGATCGAGATGTTTTCACCGATCTTGCCGACCAGGGCGGTACGGGTGGTCTCGACGGTGCCTTCGCCGAACGGCAGGTCCGACAGCGCGGCGACGTCGGCCGGGTTCTTGGTGGCGACCAGCTCGGCCAGCGCGTTGACGTAGCCCACGAAGTCGGGGTTCTTGGCAACGAAGTCGGTTTCGCAGTTCACTTCGATCACGGCGCCTTGCTTGGCATCGGCAGCGATGAACAGGCCGATCAGGCCCTCGGCGGTGACGCGGGCGGCAGCCTTGCTGGCCTTGTTGCCCAGCTTGACGCGCAGGATTTCCTCGGCGCGATCCAGATCGCCTTCGGCTTCCGTCAGGGCCTTCTTGCACTCCATCATGGGCGCATCGGTCTTTTCGCGCAGTTCCTTGACCAGGGCGGCGGTAATTTCAGCCATGTTAGCTCCAGTTTCGCTTTTGACATGCCCGGGCGGGGCCGGGGCAATGATATGAATTCAGTGTGACACCCAGGCGAGACACTCGCGTGGCCCCTCCGAGAGAAGGGACGCCCACGCCAGGCTGCAAGCCCCGGGCCGCGGGCGCGCGCCCGACTTGAGATGAGACACGCGGTGCGTGCCGGCCGAGGCCGGCCGCACCGCGCAACCGGGCTTTAGGCCTGGCCGTCCTGCACTTCGACGAACTCTTCCTGGCCTTCGCCGATTTCCTCGACCAGACCGTTCAGGTTCTGTTGCTTGCCTTCCAGCACGGCGTCGGCCATGCCCTTGGCGTACAGCGCGATGGCGCGAGCCGAGTCGTCGTTGCCGGGGATGACGTAGTCGACGCCGTCGGGCGAGTGGTTGGTATCAACCACGGCGACCACGGGGATGCCCAGGGTGCGGGCTTCGGCCACGGCGATCTTGTGGTAACCCACGTCGATCACGAACAGGGCGTCGGGCAGACCGTTCATGTCCTTGATGCCGCCGATCGACTTGTTCAGCTTGTCGAGTTCGCGTTGGAACAGCAGGCCTTCCTTCTTGATCAGACGCTCCATGCCGCCTTCGGCGACAACGGCTTCCATATCCTTCAGGCGCTTGATCGAGCTCTTGACCGTCTTGAAGTTGGTCAGCATGCCGCCGAGCCAGCGGGCGTCGACGTAGGGCATGCCGCAACGAGCGGCTTCAGCGGCGACCAGTTCGCGAGCGGCGCGCTTGGTGCCGACGAACAGGATCGAGCCACCGCGGGCGGCCAGTTGCTTCACGAACTTGGTGGCGTCCTGGAATTGGGCGACCGTCTGTTCGAGGTTGATGATGTGAATCTTGTTGCGCTGGCCGAAGATGTACTGCGACATCTTGGGGTTCCAGTAACGGGTCTGGTGACCGAAGTGGACGCCGGCTTCCAGCATTTCACGCATGAGGGACATAACTTACTCCGAGGGTTGGGTCTTGCATTACGCCTGTATCGTCGCCTTCTGCGGCTTTCCGACACCCTGGGTGGCATAACGCGCGATTGCCGCTGCGGGAACTCCCCGCGCGGGGTACTGCAAACAGAAATCCAGCCGGCCGATCACGGCACGCCGCGATAAACCCAGACGACCGGCAAGAACACGACCTGTCGACCATGCCCGGCGCTGCGGACCGTACGTTTTGTTGGCGGCGGAATCCGGCTGCATGAATCAGGTCCCGGGGCATTTCATCGAATCCTGCTCCGGGCATGGCCCGCAGCCTGACGAGAAATTAACCGGGCGCCCACACCGCGCCTGCACCGCCGCTCAAAAACGTGGATCGAGCAGCCCGGCACCAGCCTTGCACGGAGTTGCCTCCACGCCGGGGTTGCCCCCGTCTGCCTGCCGTTCCGGGATCTTCGTGCGGTGAAACACCGCAAGTCGAGACCGGAGGTCGCAGGCGTCGTTGCCGATGCCGTCATTCCCGATTTCTGTGCCAAGCCTCGCGGCCCGGCCCTGCCCGGTCGACCTGCGCGCGGCTACGGTTCGAAGCGAGGTGCCGACCGACCTGCAAGGATCTGCCGCCCGACCTGTGCCGCGCTGCGTGATGTCCGGCCCCGGATCGGCGTCCCTTCGCGACGCAAAACAAGGATCGGCAACGCGCATCATCGACAAGGCCCCGCGGGATTCCCTGGCAAGTACACTTCGTGCACATCGCCCCGAGACCGACGCGAATACGCGCACGGTTTTCAAGGCAAGCCTATAATTCTACTATTTTTCAGCCAGGATACTCAAGCAGATACATGGGCATTGTTACCGACCCCGCCGATCTCGACAAAATGCGCGCCGCCTGCCGCGACGCGGCCCGGATCCTCGACTACCTCGCGCCCCACGTCAAACCCGGCGTCACGACGGGCCACCTCGACAAACTCGCGCTCGAGTACCTGACCGACGAGCTCAAGGTGAAGTCGGCCACGGTCGGCTACGCCCCGCCCGGCTATCCGCCCTTCCCCGGCGCCATCTGTACCTCGGTGAATCACCAGGTGTGCCACGGCATCCCGGGCGACAAAGTCCTGAAAAACGGGGACGCGGTCAACATCGACGTGACCATCATCAAGGACGGCTGGTTCGGCGACACGAGCCGCATGTATCACGCCGGCGAGCCTTCGATCCTGTCGCGCCGCCTGACCGACATCACCTTCGACTGTATGTGGAAGGGCATCTCGGCGGTGCGCAACGGCGCCACGCTGGGCGACATCGGCCACGCGATCCAGAAATACGCGGAGGCGCAGGGCTTTTCGGTGGTGCGCGAGTTCTGCGGCCACGGCATCGGCCAGCGTTTCCACGAGGATCCGCAGGTGCTCCATTATGGCAAGCCCGGCACCGGCCCCACGCTGGTCACCGGCATGCTGTTCACGGTGGAGCCCATGATCAACGCCGGCCGCCGCGAGATCCGCCAGCTGGCCGACGGCTGGACGGTCGTGACCCGCGACCATAGCCTGTCGGCGCAGTGGGAGCATACGATCTGCGTGACGGACACCGGCTGCGAGATCCTGACGGTCTCGCCCGAGATGCCGGCCGCGCCGGACTTCGTGCCCGATACGGTCGTCATCCCCAAGGTCTGACCCCCTTCCCCCAGGCAAGCCTGCATGACCCAGACCGATCTCGCCCCTCTCAAAGAACGCATGCAGGCCGCCCGCCAGGGCGCGCTGGCGCAGTTTCGCGCGCACCATCGCCCCGACACGCTGCTGCACGAGCTGCGCCGCATCGTCGACCAGGCGCTGCGCGAGCTGATCAAGCTCACGCCGCTGCCGGCCGGCGCCACGCTGGCCGCCGTCGGCGGCTACGGCCGCGGCGAGCTCTATCCGCACTCCGACGTCGACCTCCTCATCCTGCTGCCGCACGAGCCGGGTCCGGCCGACGAGCGCGCGATCGAGGCGCTGGTCGCGGCGCTCTGGGACCTCGGGCTCGAGCCCGGCCACAGCGTGCGCACCATCGAGGATTGCGAGCAGGAGGCCCAGGCCGACATCACGGTCGAGACCGCGCTGCTGGAATCGCGCTGGCTGGCGGGCAGCCGCAGCCTGATGAAGCGTTTCGAGACGGTGATGCAGGCCCGCCTGGACGCGGCCGCGTTCTTCCGCGCCAAGCGCGTCGAGATGCACCAGCGCCATGCCCGCTACCAGGACACGCCCTACGCACTCGAACCGAATTGCAAGGAATCGCCCGGCGGCCTGCGCGACCTGCAGGTGATCCTGTGGATGGCGCGCGCCGCAGGCTTCGGCCAGACCTGGCGCGAAGTGGCGCAGGCCGGCCTGCTGACCGCCTCCGAGGCGCGCGACCTGCGCCGCGCCGAGCAGGCCTTCAAGCGGCTGCGCATCGAGCTGCACCTGCTCACGGGCCGGCGCGAAGACCGCGTGCTGTTCGACCTGCAGCCCGGCCTGGCCGAGGTCTACGGCATCGCGTCCACCGCCACGCGCCGCGCCAGCGAACTGCTGATGCAGCGCTATTACTGGGCCGCCCGCCTGGTGACCCAGCTCAACGCGATCCTGGTGCAGAACATCGAGGAGCGGCTGTTCCCGCGCCCCGAGAGCGACGCGCGCCAGCTCGACGAGGACTTCCGCGAGCTGCACGGTCGCCTGGACATCATTCGCGAGGACTGCTTCGCGCGCAATCCGACGCTGCTGCTGCGCGCCTTCCTCGCCATGCAGCAGCACCCCGCGCTCACTGGCATGTCGGCGCGCACGCTGCGGGCCATCTGGCACTCGCGCCACCGGATCGACGCGCAGTTCCGCCGCAATCCGGTGAACCGCAAGCTGTTCCTGCAGATCCTGCAGCAGCCGCGCGGCATCGTGCACGAGATCCGGCGCATGACCATGCTCAACGTGCTGCCGCGCTACCTGCCGGTGTTCCGCCGCATCGTGGGCCAGATGCAGCACGACCTGTTCCACGTCTACACGGTCGACCAGCACACGCTGGCCGTGATCCGCAACCTGCGCCGCTTCACCATGCCGGAGCACGCCCAGGAATACCCCCTGGCCAGCCAGCTGATGACCGACCTCGACCGCCACTGGCTGCTCTACGTGGCGGCGCTGTTCCATGACATCGCCAAGGGCCGCGGCGGCGACCACTCCGAGCTGGGCGCGCGCGAGGTGCGCCGCTTCGCCCACGACCACGGCCTGGATGCCGCCGACGCCGAGCTGGTGGAATTCCTGGTGCGCCAGCATCTGCTGATGTCGAACTTCGCCCAGAAGCGCGACATCTCCGATCCCGAGGTGGTCAACGAGTTCGCGCGCAAGGTGGGCGACGAGCGCCACCTGACCGCGCTCTACCTGCTCACGGTGGCCGACATCCGCGGCACCAGCCCGAAGGTCTGGAACGCCTGGAAGGGCAAGCTGCTCGAGGATCTCTACCGGCTCACGCTGGCCGCGCTCGGCGGCACGCAGGATGCCAACACGGTTCTGACCGAGCGCAAGGAAGAGGCCGCGCGCCTGACCCGCCTCGCGGGCCTGCGCGACGACGCGCGCGAGGCCTTCTGGAAGCAGCTCGACGTGGCGTATTTCCTGCGCCACGACGCCTCCGAGATCGCCTGGCACACGCGCCATCTGTATTACCAGGTCACGCCCGACGAGGCCGTGGTGCGGGTGCGCCCCACCGAACAGGGCGGCGGGCTGCAGGTGATGATCTACACGCGCGACGCGCCCGATCTCTTCATGACCACCTGCGGCTACTTCGACTACAAGGCCATGTCGATCCAGGACGCGCGCATCCATACCACCCGCCATGGCTGGGCGCTGGACAGCTTCATCGTGCTGCCCAGCGACAGCAGCGACCTGCGCGCCCAGGCCACCCTGGTGGAGCACGAGCTGAGCCAGCGCCTGCGCGCCGCGCGCGACGGCGAACGCCTGCCGGCGCGCTCGAGCCAGCACCGCAACCGCCAGTCGCGCCTGTCGCGCGTGTTCCCGGTCATGCCGCAGGCCGAGCTGCATCCCGACGAGCGCAGCCAGTCGTGGCGCCTGTCGGTGACGGCGACCGACCGCCCCGGCCTGCTCTATGCGCTGGCGCGCGTGTTCGCCGACAACGGCGTGGATCTCATCATGGCGAAGGTCATGACGCTGGGCGACCGCGTGGAAGACGTGTTCATCATCGCCGGCTCGGCACTCGAGCGGCCGCGCTCGCAGATGCAGTTCGAGCGCGGCGTACTCGACGCGCTGTCGGGCGACGAGCCGCAGCAGAAGGTCGCCTGACGCGGGCGCAGTGCGGCGTGGCGCTTGGGCGCCGCGCCGCCGCCGCATACAATCGCTTTTTTCCCACGCCACCGCCATCATGCCGCTCAACGATTATCTGATGATCTTTGGCCGCAGTTTCTTCTTTGCGCTGGCGACGCTGCTGCCCTTCCTGAACCCGCCCGCGGTGGCGCCGATCTTCTGGAGCCTCACCGAGGGCGCCTCGGCCGCCACCCGCACCGCGCTGGCCAAGCGGGTCTCGCTCAACGTGGCGTTGATGCTGATCATCGCCATGGTGGCCGGCAACGTGGTCCTCACCTTTTTCGGCATCTCGCTGGCCATCGTGCGCGTGGGCGGCGGCATCCTGGTGATGTACAACGCCTGGATGCTGGTGAACTCGCCCGACGCGGGCACCAGCCACGCCGCGCGCATGGCCGAGTCGTTCACGCCCGAGATGGCGCGGGCGCGCGCCTTCTATCCGCTGACCTTCCCGATCAGCTGCGGGCCGGGCTCGATCGCCGCGGCGATCACGGTGGGCGCGTCGCTGCGCGACCAGACCGACCACGTGGTGAGCGTGATGCGCATCGCCGGCTCGCTGCCGGGCGTGGCGCTGGTGGCGCTGATCCTCTACGTGTGCCTGCGCTTCGCGGTGCAGCTGCTGCACCGCCTGGGCGAGAACGGCACCGCGGTGTTCATGCGGCTGTCGGCCTTCATCATGCTGTGCCTGGGCGTGCAGATCTTCTGGGACGGCGCGCGCGAACTGATCCTCGGGCTTTTCTCGCAGGCGATGCAACTTATGCCGGCGCCCCCGGCCTAACCGCCCTGCCCCGACCTTTCCTCAACCCCTAGCCTCGCGTCCGGACCCCTATGTATCCCCAACGCAAACGTCTGCTTCTCCTGATCGCGCTGCTGTGCTTCGGCGCGCTCGGCGTGGCCCTGGTCTCGCAACACCTGTTCGACATGCCGCCCTGCGCCTGGTGCGTGCTGCAACGCCTGATCTACCTGGCGATCGGCCTGATCGCGCTGGTCGCCGCGTTTGCCGGCCCGCTGGCCTCGCGCATCGGCGCGGGCCTGGGCGCGCTGCTGGCGCTGGCCGGCGTGGCGGCCGCCTGGTACCAGTACACCGTGGCGGCCAAGATGCTGTCGTGCGACCAGACCTTCGCCGACCGCTTCATGACCGGCAGCGGCCTGGACGGCGCCCTGCCCTCGGTGTTCGGCATCTTCGCGACCTGCATGGACGCGTCGGTGACCGTGCTCGGCCTGGAATACGCGCTCTGGAGCCTGGGTCTGTTCGTGGTGCTGTTCTTCGTCGCCCTGCCGGCCGCCTTCGCCGGACGCGGCCGGGCCTGAACGCCCAGCCCGGGACAAAAAAAAAGCGGCGCCGTGATGGCGCCGCTTTTTTCATGGGTGCGATCTGCCGACGCTCAGGCGTCGTTGGTCGCGTAGCCCATGTTGAACTGCAGGCCGCCGGCGGCTTCGTCGTCGCCGGTGCTGGCGCGCGACTGGCCCAGGCGCTCCAGGTATTCCGGCGTGATGTCGCCCGTGATGTACTCGCCGTCGAAACACGAGGCTTCGAAGCGGGTGATCGACGGGTTGATGTCGCGCACGGCCTGCTGCATGTCGGCGAGATCCTGGTAGACCAGCGAATCGGCACCGATGGCGCGGGCGATCTCTTCGTCGCTGCGGCCGGTGGCGATCAGTTCCTTCTGCGTCGGCATGTCGATGCCGTAGACGTTGGGGAAACGGACCGGAGGCGCGGCGGAGGCGAAGTACACCTTGTTGGCGCCGGCGGCGCGCGCCATGTCGACGATCTCGCGGCTGGTGGTGCCGCGCACAATCGAGTCGTCGACCAGCAGCACGTTCTTGCCCTTGAACTCCTGGCCGATCTC